>Ga0308159_1001349_pt1 | contig 36629 bp, 37 predicted proteins | sample PhyCR1_FD_201040 | JGI IMG/M metagenome (GOLD analysis project Ga0308159, IMG submission 201040) | Phyllosphere microbial communities from UC Gill Tract Community Farm, Albany, California, United States - DLSLC.R1 | ecosystem: Host-associated > Plants > Phyllosphere > Unclassified | place: USA... | reverse complement strand
AAGAACCTTCATGGATTCCTCGTTACTCTCCGGTGAAAAGAAAGTCGCCTAGGCGAACCTGGCGGTTGATGTTCATCAGGCTAAAGGGCACCTCTAAAAACGCCGACATGGGTGCAAGGTGATGTGAATGTCGTTGACCGTTCGTCAGCGGTGACTGACCAGTCGTGGATTTCCACCTCGAGCGAGCGCCGCACGAAAACCGCCCTGCGCTCCACCTTTTACTACCTGTGCCCTGTCTTTAGAGGTGCTCCTGAAAGCGCCAGTCTGCTTACGACCAGCGCAAAACCGCCCGTATCTTGACCGGAACGCCTATTCCGGTCAATACAGCAAAATGACCACTCATAAGCCGCGCTTCTTTGATTTCTCTGGGCTGGAGGCAATTCAAACAAACGTTTGTATTGGACGCTGAGAGTGGTGTAGATATAATGCGCCGCCTAGAGAGAAAGGTGGGTTTCCCGTTATTCCCCTTGACGTTAACGTAAAGGCTGGCGGGATGCGACATCAAACCTCCAAATCAGAAAAAAAACTGTTGAGCCTTGAGTAGGAGATAGCCTGTGGAACGCGAATACATGGAATTCGACGTGGTCATCGTCGGTGCCGGCCCCGCGGGTCTGTCCGCCGTCTGAAGCAGAAGGCCGCTGATGCCGGTAAGGAAATCAGCGTCTGCGTGGTCGAAAAAGGCTCCGAAGTCGGCGCACACATCCTCTCCGGTGCGGTGTTTGAACCCCGTGCACTGAACGAGCTGTTCCCGGACTGGAAAGAACTTGGTGCCCCGCTGAACACGCCGGTGGCCCGCGATGACATTTTCGTGCTGAAAAACGCCGAAAGCGCGCAGAAAATTCCTGACTTCTTTGTGCCCAAGACCATGCACAACGAAGGCAACTACATCATTTCCCTCGGTAACCTGTGCCGCTGGCTGGCACAGCAGGCCGAAAACCTCGGCGTGGAAATCTACCCGGGCTTCGCCGCTCAAGAAGCGCTGATCGACGAACAAGGCGTGGTCCGCGGGATCATCACCGGTGATCTGGGCGTCGACCGCGAAGGCAACCCGAAAGAAGGCCTGTACACCCCGGGCATGGAACTGCGCGGCAAATACACGCTGTTCGCCGAAGGCTGCCGTGGCCACATCGGCAAGCAATTGATCAAGCGCTACAACCTGGACAGCGAGGCTGACGTTCAGCATTACGGCATCGGCCTCAAAGAAATCTGGGAAATCGACCCGGCCAAACACCAGCCAGGCCTGGTGGTACACACCGCTGGCTGGCCGCTGGACATCATGGGCACCGAGAACACCGGCGGCTCGTTCCTTTATCACCTGGAAAACAATCAGGTGGTGGTCGGTCTGATCGTCGATCTTTCCTACAGCAACACCTTCCTGTCGCCGTTCGACGAGTTCCAGCGCCTCAAGCATCACCCGGTGCTGGCGCAGTATCTGGAAGGTGGCAAGCGCATCAGCTACGGCGCCCGCGCCATCGCCAAGGGCGGCCTGAACTCGCTGCCGAAAATGGTCTTCAAGGGCGGCGCGCTGATCGGTTGCGACCTCGGCACCCTCAACTTCGCCAAGATCAAAGGCAGCCACACCGCGATGAAGTCCGGCATGCTTGCGGCCGAAGCGGTGGCTGACGCGCTGTTTGCGGAAAAGGACGCCTCTGAAGAGCTGACCACTTACGTCGACGCCTTCAAGAACAGCTGGCTCTACGAAGAACTGTTCGCCAGCCGTAACTTCGGCGCGGCGATTCACAAATATGGCGCGATCATCGGCGGCGGTTTCAACTGGCTGGACCAGAACATCTTCGGCGGCAAACTGCCGTTCACCCTGCGTGACACCAAGCCGGATTACGCCTGCCTCAAGCTCGCGGCCGACTGCAAAAAGATCGACTACCCGAAACCCGACGGCAAGCTCAGCTTCGACAAACTCAGCTCGGTGTTCATCTCCGGTACCAACCACGAAGAAGAGCAGCCGTGCCACCTGAAGCTGACCGACCCGAGCATCCCGATCAGCAAGAACCTGCCGCTGTACGACGAACCGGCTCAGCGCTACTGCCCGGCCGGCGTATACGAAGTGGTGACCAAAGAGGACGGCGAAAAGCGCTTCCAGATCAACGCCCAGAACTGCGTGCACTGCAAGACCTGTGACATCAAGGACCCTGCGCAGAACATCACCTGGGTTGCGCCGGAAGGCGCCGGCGGCCCGACTTACCCAAATATGTAAGTCGAAGCGCTGAACAACAAGGCTCCCTGCACGGGGGCCTTTTTGTTGCCCGCAATTCAGAACATCACATTTCCCCTGTGGGAGCTGGCTTGCCAGCGATGGGGCCGTATCAAACGACATCGTGGCAGCCTACCGACCGCTATCGCTGGCAAGCCAGCTCCCACAGGGATTATGCGAACTCTCAGGCCGCGCGCTCATCCCCCGGACTACGCTCAAAGTAGCGCTTGTACTCGCGGCTGAACTGCGACGTGCTCTGATACCCGACCCGATGTGCCACCTGCGCCACGCCCAGCCCTTCGGCCACCAGCAACGTCTGCGCCTTCAACAAGCGTAAACGCTTCAGATACTGCACCGGCGACAGCAGCGTGCTGCGTTTGAAGTGCTCATGAAAGGTCGACACGCTCATGTTGGCGCACCCGGCCAGCGTCTCGACGTTCAGCGGCTCGGTGTAATGCGCGTGCAGATGACTGATCGACGCCGCCACTCGCGCAAACTGCCCCTGCTGTTCGACCAATGCCCGCAGCACATCCGCCTGCGGCCCACGCAAGGCGACGAACAGCAACTCGCGCACCCGCGCCGGGCCGAGAATCTGGCACTCCAGCGGATCGTGCAAACAACTGAGCAAGCGCTCGACGCAACCGCGCATGCCATCGTCAAGCACCACCGAGGTCATCGACTCCGGCGTCTGCGCCGGAATATGCCGCCCCGGCGCCAGGCCCATCGCCAACACCAGTTCACCCAGCAATACCCGATCGATCGCCACCGAGACGCCAAGCAGCGGTGCATCCGGCAAGGCAAACGTCTCGCATTCGAACGGCACCGGCAGCGCCTGGATCAGGTAATGCCCGGCGCCATATTCCATGGTGCGCGGCCCGAGAAACGCCAGTTTGCTGCCCTGGGCGATGATCATCAGGCTCGGTTCATAAATGTGCGGGCCGCGCGCGACGTCGCAACTGGAGCGCAATATCTGCACGCCGGGCAAGCCGGTCTGGCTGTAACCATCGCGCAGCGCCAGCGGTTCGATCAGCGAAACCAGCCGCGCGTTGGCATCAAGATGACGGGTCAGTTGCATCGAGTCGTTCTTCACAAAAAAACACGCAATAAGGGATGAAAGCATCATCGCAGATCCGTTTGCCAATGCGACTGCGCGAACCCGCATGCCGGAGAATTAGGCATGAGACCCGGAGAATTCGCCATGGCCGCAGGATCAATCGGCGCCCAGAATCCGCTGCCTCACTTGTTCCTGCTTTAGCGAGGTTTGCCATGTACACCGCGATCGGTTATGCCGCCCAATCAGCCACCACTCCCCTCGCCCCGATGAAATTCGAACGCCGCAGCCCGCGTGCTGACGACGTTGCCATCGAGATTCTGTATTGCGGCGTCTGCCACTCCGACATTCACCAGGCACGCAACGAATGGGGCATCGCCGTTTACCCGTTGATGCCCGGCCACGAGATCGTTGGAAAAGTCACCGCGGTCGGTGCGAATGTCACCCGGCACAAAGTCGGCGATCTGGTCGGCGTCGGCTGCATGGTCGACTCGTGCCGCACCTGCGAAGCCTGCCAGTCGAACCTCGAGCAATATTGCCTCGAAGGCCCGACCATGACCTACGCCACCCCGGACCGGGTCGATGGCAGCAACACCATGGGCGGTTATTCCGACAGCATCGTGGTCAGCGAGCACTTCGTCGTGCGCATTCCGGAACGCCTGGCATTGGCCAGCGCGGCGCCGATTCTCTGCGCCGGCATCACCACTTACTCGCCACTCAAGCACTATGGCGTGAAGGCCGGCGACAAGGTCGGGATTCTCGGCATGGGCGGCCTCGGGCACATGGGCATCAAGTTCGCCAAGGCCATGGGCGCGGAAGTGACGCTGTTCACCCGCTCGGCCAGCAAGGCCGAAGAAGGTCGGCGTCAGGGCGCCGATCATGTGATCGTGTCCACCGACGCCGAGCAAATGAAAGCCGCGGCCGGTTACTTCGATTTCCTGCTCGACACCATTCCGGTGCAGCACGACCTTAACCCGTACCTCGATACCTTGCGTTTTGACGGCGTGCACATTCTGGTCGGCCTGATCGAACCGATCGATCCACCGGTGCATGCGGCCAAACTGGTGCTGGGGCGTCGGGTATTGGCCGGCTCGTTGATCGGTGGCGTCGCGGAAACCCAGGAAGTGCTGGATTTCTGCGCCGAACACAACATCACCTGCGACATCGAAATGCTCGACATCCGCCAGATCAACGAGGCTTACGCGCGAATGATTGCCGGCGACGTGAAGTACCGTTTCGTCATCGACATGGCGACGCTCAAGGCTTAAACCTTAAAGGCTTATACCTTCAAGCCAAGCTCCGCCGACAGCCGGGCTGTGACCCCTTTGATCAGGGGAATCAGCTCGGCCATTTTTTCCAGCGGCATATAGGGCACGGTGCTGGCGATGCTGATCGCCGCAACAATACCCTTGCTCGCATCGCGAATCGGCGCCGCCACGCAGCGAATCGACGGTTCGTTGTCTTCCAGATCGAAGGCGTAGCCACCGGCCACGTATTCGCTCATGCGCTGCTCAAGCTGTTCCCACGACTGCTGGGGATGTTGCGGCCAGAACTGACTTTTCCCACCCGCCGGCAGACTGATGTCGTACAGACGCTGCCAATCTTTCGGCGAGTCATCGAGCATCAACGCCTTGCCGATGCCGGTGCGCGCCAGCGGCATGCGATGGCCGACCCGCGAGCGCATTTCCGGCCCGTTGCGCCCGGGATTCTTCAGCAGGTAAAGCACCTCATCGCCTTCACGAATCCCCAGGTGCACGGTGTCGCCGGTCAACGACGATAACTCGTCCAGATATGGCCCGGCCAGGGTCACCAGCGGCAATTCTTCGCGAGCCTGAAAACCCAGTTCGATCAGCTTCGGCCCGAGCAGATAACCGATTTGCGGCACAACGCGCAGGTAGCGCTCGTCGACCAGGCAACTGGCCAGACGATGGGTGGTGCTGCGCGTGGTGCCGATCAGCCGGGCGATCTCCTTGAGATCGCGGGCGCCACTGGCCACCGCTTGCACCACACCGAGGCCGCGCAACAGCGTCTGGGTACCGGTGGGCGCGGCGTCCTTGGTTTTTTCCGGGGCGTCTTCCTGCATATCCAGCCTTTTTACGTTGAGCGAGGGAACGGGCGGCATTATGGTCGCCCGACGCAGACCACTACAACTCGATACGTTCGACCTTGCCCACCAGCAGCACGTAGGACAACGCACCGATCAGCGCGAGCACGGCGATGTAGGTGATCGCCGGCGCGAACGAATCGCCGCTGGCGAGGAAGCCGATCACGATCGGCGTGGCGATCGCCGACAGGTTGCCGATGAAATTGAACACCCCGCCCGTCAGGCCGAGCAGGCGTGCCGGGGCCAGCGTCGAGACCAGCGACCAGGTGATCGAGGCCAGCCCGTTGCCGAAAAACGCCAGCGCCAGGAAAGCAATCACCAAGGGCGTCGACTCAACGAAGTTCGCGCCGATGATCGCCGTGGAGATCAGCAACCCGCTGATGATCGGCAACTTGCGCGCGAACCCGACGGTGTAACCGCGACGGATCAACCAGTCGGAAAAGAAGCCCGAGCACAGCACGCCAACGAACGCGGCCAGAAACGGCAGCGACGCCAGCAGGCCGGACTTGATGAAGTCCATGCCGCGATACTTCACCAGGTAAGTCGGAAACCAGGTCAGGAAGAACCACAGCGTCGAGTTCAGGCAGAACTGGCCGAGGTAGATGCCCCACAATTTGCGTTTGCTCAGGACAATGCCCAGATCGGTCCAGCTGAATTTGGCTTTATCTTTGGCGGTTTCCGCCTGGATATCGACCAGACCGCCGCCCTCACGGATCAGCTCAATTTCTGCCTCGTTAGTGCCTTTGAAGTCTCGTGGCTCGCGATACACCGCGTACCAGATCAGCGCCCAGAGAATGCCGACCGCACCAGTCGCGACGAACACCATGTGCCAGCCGAACGCATGTTGCAGCCACGCCAGCACCGGCGTCAGGAAGGCCAGGCCGACGAACTGTCCGGACGTGTAGAAACCGATCGCCGTGGCGCGTTCGCGCTCGGGGAACCAGGTGGTGACCACGCGGCTGTTGATCGGATACGCCGGCGCTTCCAGTGCACCGACTGCCATGCGCAGCACGAACAGGGCGATGAAGCTGCTAACGAAACCGAGCATCACCGTGGCCACCGACCACAGTAGCAGTGCGACGCTGTAGAGAATCCGGGGCGGTACCCGATCAACCAGCCAGCCGCCGGGGATCTGCATCGCGGCGTAGGTCCAGCCGAACGCGGAAAAGATCAGCCCGACATGCACCGGATCAATGCCCAGCTCGCTGGTCAGCGCCGGCGCGGCAATCGACAGGTTGCTGCGGTCGAGGTAGTTGATGACCACGGTGATGAACAGCAACACCATGATGAAAAATCGCTTGCGGCTGGGCGTGACTAAAGACGCCTGCCCGGTGAGGGTGTGCGATTGCATGAAGAGAGCCTCTTTTTATGTTTATTGAGGTCGGCCTGAGGCCTGCACTGCACCCTGTGGGAGCTGGCTTGCCAGCGATAGCGGTGTGTCTGTCACATCAATGTTCGATGTGCTGACGTCATCGCTGGCAAGCCAGCTCCCACAGGGTTTTGTGGTGTGTCAGAGATGACTCACCACTCGGCAAAGCTGCCATCGGCATGGCGCCAGATCGGGTTGCGCCAGCGGTGGCCGACCGCCGCGCGCTCGATCACGTACTCCTCGTTGATCTCGATGCCCAGCCCCGGGCCGTTCGGAATCTTCACGAAGCCTTTGTCGTAGTCGAACACGCGAGGGTCCTTCACGTAGTCGAGCAAGTCGTTGCTCTCGTTGTAATGGATGCCCAGGCTCTGCTCTTGGATAAACGCGTTGTAACAAGCCGCGTCCAGTTGCAAACACGCCGCCAGTGCAATCGGCCCCAGCGGGCAATGCAGCGCCAGCGCCACGTCATAGGCTTCGGCCATGTTGGCGATCTTGCGGGTTTCGGTGATGCCGCCAGCGTGGGAAGCATCCGGCTGGATGATGTCGACGTAGCCTTCGCTCAACACGCGTTTAAAGTCCCAGCGCGAAAACAGCCGCTCCCCGAGGGCGATCGGCGTGCTGGTCAGCGGCGCCAGTTCTTTCAGCGCTTCGTAGTTTTCGCTGAGCACCGGCTCTTCGATGAACATCAGTTTGTACGGGTCGAGTTCCTTCATCAGCACTTTGGCCATTGGCTTGTGCACGCGGCCGTGGAAGTCGACGCCAATGCCGACGTTCGGCCCCACCGCGTCACGCACGGCGGCGACGTTGGCCAGGGCCAGATCGACTTTTTCGAAGGTGTCGAGGAACTGCAGTTCTTCAGTGCCGTTCATTTTCACCGCGGTGAAACCACGGCTCACCGCCTCTTTCGCCGCACGCGCCGTGTCGGCCGGACGGTCGCCACCGATCCACGAATACACGCGAATCTTGTCGCGCACCTGGCCACCGAGCAGGTCACTGACCGATACACCGAGAGCCTTGCCCTTGATGTCCCACAGCGCCTGGTCGATACCGGCCAGTGCGCTCATGTGAATCGCACCGCCGCGGTAAAAGCCGCCGCGATACAGCACGGTCCAGATGTCTTCGATGTTGCGTGGGTCTTTGCCGATCAGGTAGTCGGACAATTCTTCGACGGCAGCAGCAACGGTGTGCGCGCGGCCTTCGACCACGGGTTCGCCCCAACCGGTCACGCCTTCGTCGGTTTCGACCTTGAGGAAGCACCAGCGCGGCGGGACGATGAAGGTCGTGAGTTTGGTGATTTTCATCTCTGCTCTCTTTTGTAAATGCAGCTTTTATTAGATGCAGCGCACGCGGCGCCGGAAAAGTCTTAACGAAGCGCTTTCCATGCGGCCACATAGGCCTTGGCATTGACTGCCACTTGCTCTGGCGTCATGCCCGGTTTGAACAGCCCGGAGCCGAGGCCGAAGCCTTTCACGCCGGCATCGAGGAACGCCTGCATGTTGTCCGGGGTGATGCCGCCGACCGGCGCCAGCACCGTGCCCGTCGGCAATACCGCGAGCCAGGCTTTGACGACTGCCGGGCTCATCTGCTCGGCCGGGAACAGCTTGAGAATATCCGCGCCCTCCTCCAGCGCCGCGAAGGCTTCGGTCGGCGTCGCCACACCCGGCGACAGGTACAGCCCGGCCGCTTTCGCCGCGCGCAGAACCTTGGCATCGCTGTGCGGCATGACGATTACCTGGCCGCCGGCATCCTTCACCTGTTGCACCTGCTGCGCGGTCAACACCGTGCCGGCACCGATCAGGCAATCGGCGGGCAAGGTCTTGCGCAGGGTGGCGATACTTTCGTACGGCGAAGGGGAATTGAGCGGTACTTCGATGACGCGAAATCCGGCGGCATACAGGACTTCTCCCACAGCTGCGGCGTCCTGCGGTTGCAGGCCACGCAGGATTGCGATCAGACCGTTTTGCGCCAGTGCTTGCTTGAGCATGTCAGGCCTCCAGTCAGGTTAACGGGATGAGGAATCGATCAGTCCGGCGGCACGCGCCAGTTGCCACAGGCCACGCTCGGTGGCCTGCTCGGCCAGCGTCACCCGGGCAAAACCGCAGGCGTCGAGCGCACGGCTGTAACGGGCGCAGAGCTGGCCGTTGCCGATCAGCACGATCGAAGGAAGATGCGGATTATTGCGACGTTGGCGCTGCACTGCGGCGAGCGCAGCCAGTTCATGGCCGATCATCAGTCCCGAGAGGTAATCCGCTTGCAGGGTCGGGCTGAGCTCACCGGTCAGGCCCAGCGTGCGCGCGCTGAACAAGGTCGAAAGCACGCCGAGCTCACCGTCCGCCGACAGCGCGACCTGCACGCCGCGGTCAAACGCCTGCGCCTCGAAGGTGGCGCTGGGTTGTTGGGTGCGGCCGAGAATGCTGTGCTCGCTGAGCACCGCGAACACTTCGCCGGTCATGAACGTGTCGAAATGCGTGATGCAACCATCGACCACTTCGACCCACTTGGAATGACTGCCCGGCAGGCCGATCAAAAGGTCAGCGCCCGCCTCGGCCGGCAGTTGCTGAAGGACACCCAGCACCTGGGTTTCTTCGCCACGCATCACGTTCGGCAGACGCGAACGCTGAATCACCCCCGGCACGATATGCACTGGGGTGCCGCGCAGACTGACCACTGTTTGTAGGGAGTTGCCGAGATTGGCGACGTCCGCCGGCGTTTCGCAGTAGGCCGCTTCGCGCCAGCCCTGCGCGCTGCCGACCATGCCGCAAGCGATCACTGGCAGATCCGGCTGCGCATCGAGCCAGTCGCCACAGGCCTGATCGAACGCCAGTTCAAAACCATCGGCACATTCACGGCCGTGGATGATCTGCGGGGTCTTGGGCAACTGCATGATCCCGGACGACAGCGCACGCTGTTCCAGCACCACACCGTCCGCCGCGAGTTTGTAAGCACGTAATGAGGTCGTCCCCCAATCGAGCGCGATCAATTGCGCCTGCATCGCTTCACCTGTTCTGTTTTTTGGCAGTGAGTGCGATGGACTATAAACCCGGGGGCGGGAAAATCTCAATATATAAATATCAATCCCATATTATGGGATGTGACGATCGCGAGGCTAGAGGCCTTTCCGGACGAAAAGACTCAATTCCGATTAATAGCACGTGCCAAGTCAGTCGTAGGCACGCGCATGATTTCGGAAAAATACGTTTTGTAAGTAGTGGTGTGAGTTCGGAACACACAAGAAATGAAAGGTTTAGTCGCGATCCAACGACCGAGCTCTGGTCCATCGGGGAAAAATTCGGCCCCCTTTTCTCCGGTGGACTCTCTGAATATGACGTCGGCCTTGTAATCGTTTGGTGCGCCCATTTCGTCGCGCTCAACGAGACCAAAACCGGAGCGTCTTATCGGATGCGCCACAGAAAAGTCCAGATCATCGTCCACCGCACATACCAACCCTTGGCTGATATGGGATTTGAACAACTCGAGAATTTGCACATCGGAGTGAAAACGAATCTGATATATCCCGGTATCTTCCAGTTCCTCGACTCCGGAATAAACCAGCCTTGCTATCGGCTTGCCATGATTCATTGAACATGCGGAGCAAGCGACTAATAAAAACATCAAGAAAAATCGGGACACATCTTACTCCTTGAATAGATTCAATACTGACTCGTTGAAAATCTGACGAGCAGTCTTGCCATTATTCAATGGCCGCAGATACATGATATTGGCATCCGCATGGTTCACGTCTACCTGTCCCATCACATTTGGTCCGGTAGTGATTTCCCACTGTTCACCGAAGCTTGCAACTGTATCTGAAACGTTTCTTACTTTTGGTGCGGCGCGAATATTGACCCAGTACTGGGCCTTGGGCTTGGGCGGCAACCTGTAGATATTGGAAATGCCCCAAACCATCACTCCCTCGCCGACAGGATCGATGGTCATTAACATTCTTACCGTATAGCCTTTTTCTGTGAGAACAGATGAGAGGTGGGCGCCATTCCAACCTCCCAAGCTATGGCCAATGATATACACAGCGGTAGAGCAGTCAGGGATTCTAGCCAGCACTTTTTCCGACAGATCTTTATCACTGATGAAATCATTATACCCAAGGGGCCATGATTCAAATTTCCCTGCAGGAAACTTCAGAGCCTTGGCATCTCTCAGAAATATTTCGCGTACGGCATCGACGTTATTATTAGGACCGCTGAAATAATAGCTTTCCTGATCTCCAGCACCGCCAATAAAGAATACAACGAAGTTTCTCAAAGATATCGCCACCTGCTTATTGGACTGGTCGGTCTTGCAGGTAAGTATGTGTGCTTTCACTTCCCTTTTCGCGTGGGGTGTTTCACTCGGTGCGCTGACTTCGGACATCACCCATCACTCCACAAATAATTTAATGGTTTCTGCCACGTGCGAGCTGACCATATGCGTGAATCCGTTTGCATCGGTTACACCGTGTTCCTCACTTCCGTCACCTCGTTGAATGGTGTAGGCGTGATAAGGCACTGGCTCCCCGGTCGCTTCATTAGTCACTTGCAACCTGTCAGTGAAATGCACCGGCATCGGCAATAGCCCACTAAACGCAGCCCCACCACCGCTCTGGCCAATGATTACCGTGCCCGAGCCACCGACCACGACATTGCCGTGCCCGCCAGTGCTGTCGAGCATCGCAGCATTCAGGCCGTTGATGAAAACGGTGCCGGAAACAGCTTCGGTGATAGGGCTGCCACACGCCGATTTATCGGTCATGCGTGCAGCAGCGAGGCCGTCAAAGAACACATCTGGCGAGCCGGAGACAATCGGGTTGGTGCCGTGACCTGGTAACGGGCAAGCCGTCGGGTCGGTAACGCGTGCTGCGGGTTTACCACTCAATTCAAAGCTCCTTGCTTAAGGGGGGCCGGGGTCGGCTGATAGATGTCGATGTCGGTCGCGGCAAAGCGCCAGCGATTGTCCACCGGGTCGAACAGAGCATGACAATGCTCACGGCTTTCAGGTGATATCGCGGTTTGCACAGCACGCCAGGCTTCGTCGGCTTGCCACTTCAAATCGGCAGGCGTTGCATCATCGAGTTCGTTGAGCCAGGCGTTGTAGTTGCGCAGGTGATTGCGTACATAAGTCGATTGCAGCAACTCGTCCATCTGTACGCCGAGGTCCAGATGATGCCCGGAGGTCCAACGGCCTACTTCGGAATAGGCATACCAGCCCATCGGTATCAACGCACCGTTATTCAGCAGAGAGTGCCCGGCGAGAGCGACGAAGCCGCAACAGATGTGCAGCATCAGCCAGCCTTGGTGAGCGTCGATAATCGATGATGGATCAAAGGTTTTCAGCGCTACTACGCGGTATTCGCCCAAGCCGGCACTGCGCGCCATCAACTCGGCGTCGAGCCGCGATACGAAAGCCCGAATAGCCAGGCCGCCCGAGCGCTGGGTCATGCAGAGAATATCGACGGCCTGTCGTTTAGGGTCGTCAGAAGCGCCGGTATTTTTCACCAGGCCATACAGACGCATTGACGCCCGCAGTCCGCTCATTGCTGGTCACTCATTGACGCAGCAAGAACTTCGCAGGCGCGAAGGAATGTTGCCATAAGCATTGCAGGTGCCATCCATGAGCGCGCAAAAATGGCGCACAGAATGCCGGACTAGAGCGGCGGCGACAACCGAATCAGCATTGAATTGCCACTATCGTGTTCAACCCTCGGCAAAATCCCGCAACACTTTGCCATCCATCCGATACCGCACCCACTCTTCCTGCGGTTGCGCGCCGAGGGATTTGTAGAATTCGATCGCCGGGGTATTCCAGTCCAGCACGCTCCACTCGAAGCGGCCGCAGTCGTTGGCGCAGGCGATTTTGGCGAGATGGCGCAGCAGGGTTTTGCCGGCGCCGCCGCCACGTTGTTCGGGAGTGATGTAGAGGTCTTCGAGGTACAGGCAGTTGCTGCCCAGCCAGGTCGAATAGCTGAAGAAGAACACCGCGAAACCGATTGGCAAGCCGTCGCGCAGGCAGATCAGGCCGTGAGCGGTGGCGCCTTCGCCGAACAGGCTGCGTTCGATGTCGGCGACGCTGGCGATGACTTCGTGGCGGGCCTTTTCGAAATCGGCGAGTTCGGTGATGAAGGCGAGGATCTGTGGTGCATCGCTGGGAGTCGCCGGGCGGATTTCGATCGTCATGGACGGGCCTTGTGTGCAAATTAAAACGCCATACTAAGGTGCGCAGCGGCGCTCGTCACATGGCAATACCTGATTTGCTGAACACTGCTGATCCTGTGGGAGCGAGCCTGCTCGCGAATGCGACCTTTCAGTCAGTCCTTGGGTCAACTGACAGAATGCCTTCGCGAGCAGGCTCGCTCCCACAGGTTTTGCGCCAATCTGAAAGGATGTTTATGACCGTTGAATATTTCACGCCCATGCAGGCACTTGCGTCAGCATTGCTACCCCACGCGCTGCAACCTTCAGACGACGGCGCGCACGACCTCGCCCACCTGCAGCGCGTCTGGCACAACGCACGCACGCTGCATGAAACGGAAGGCGGCGAACTCGATGTCTTGCTCGCCGCAGTGCTGCTGCACGATTGCGTATCCGTCGAGAAAAATTCGCCGCTGCGCGCGCAGGCTTCGCGTCTGGCAGCGGACAAGGCTTCGTCCGTCCTGAAAGCGCTGAACTGGCCCAACGAAAAAATCACCCAGGTCGCCCACGCCATCGAAGCCCACAGCTTCTCCGCCAACATCACTGCGCTGACCCGCGAAGCGAAAATCGTCCAGGACGCCGACCGCCTCGACTCGCTGGGCATGCTCGGCGTCGCGCGCACTTTCTACGTGGCCGGGCGCACGGGGGCGGCCCTTTACGATCCGCAAGACCCCGAGGCGCAACACCGCGACTACGATGACACGCGCTTTTGCCTGGACCACTTCCAGACCAAACTGCTACACCTTGCCGAGGGCTTCCAGACCGCCACCGGCCAGCGCCTGGCGCAGATTCGCCATCAGCGTTTGAAGGGTTTCATGGAGCAGTTCAAGGAGGAAATCGGCATCGTCTGATCTTTTACTCCGGCAAAGCACGATCCTGACTTCAGCAACCTCACACCTGACGCGCACATTCGCCGTGATAAACAGACAAGGTTAATTCCCTCGCTCAAGGAAGCGCGCCATGTCCCAGGCAACACCCAAGGTGTCAGGCAGACTGTTCGGTCTGTTCTGTCTCGCCAGTTATCTGCTGTCGCTGTCATATGGCTCGACGTTTTTGCTGGCGCTGTTGATCGGTGCGCGCGGCGGCAATGAACATGACGCAGGCACGGTGATTTCGGCGGCGATGCTCAGTACCTTTGTTGCCGTACTGGGCTGTGGTCATCTCGCGGATCTGCTCGGCGCGGCGCGCTCGATTGCCTTGTTCGCCCTGCTCCTGGTGGCGGCGAGTCTGGGCTTTGCGATGACTCCGGGGTTCGGTAACGGGCTGGTGTTTTTCGGTTTACTGCTGGGATTGGGTTGGGGAGTGTTCTACACCCTGGGGCCGATCATCGTTGCCAGCCTGGTGGCCCCGGTTCAGCGCGCGAAATATTTCGCCTTGCTGTCCGGCAGCATGATGAGCGGGATCGGCAGCGGACCATTGTTCGGAAGGGCGGCCGGTGCACTGCATTTACCGCTCGCTTCAGCCTTTTATCTGGCTGCGCTGGCGAGCCTGGTCGGGGCGCTGCTGTTCTGGCGACTCGCCCCGAGACTGAACCCATCGCAAACCACCACAGCGAAAATCACTTGGCGCGCGACCACTCAGGTGCTCAGCTCTCGAGCTGTGCTGCCGATCATCATGGTCGGTCTGGGCGGTTGCGTGTTTGGCGGGTTGTCGAGTTTCCAGACCAGCTACGCCGCCGTGCGAGCGCTGGATTTTTCGTGGTTTTTTGTGGGGTTCATGGGCGCGGCGATCAGCAGCCGGATGTTGATCGCAGGCTACGTGATCAAGCGCGATCCGTTACGCGCATCGTGCCTGCTGTCGGGTGTGATGCTCGCGTCGGTCATGCTGTTCGCCTTCGGCGTCAACGGCGGCCTCAGCTATCTGCTGGCGGCGGTCATGCTCGGCGTCGGTTACGGGTTGACCTACTCGGTGATAAACGGCCTCGCCGCCAATGAAGCACCTGATGGCAGCACGTCCCAGGCACTGTTGCTGTTCAGCCTCGCGTACTTTATCGGGGTGTTCGGCTTCCCCTTGCTCGCCGGCAAACTCATCGTCGAGCAAGGCATGGCGTCATTGCTGCTGACGTTGTTGGGTGTGGCGCTGGCGAACTGGTTGATCACAATCGGTCGCCTGCTATGGCGCCGATTCACTGCAAAAAACCTCAGGCCGATGCCGACCGTTCGTCGATCCTCAGGCACCAATCCCCACGCGCGGCGGACCAATCAAGGGTAAGGATTCCAATCACTGGAGAAGCCCTATGATCCCGTCAAGGTTGACCGCTTTCGTCTTCAGCGCCCTGCTCTGCCCTGCGGTATTCGCCGCCTCGTCCACGGCAGCAGGCACTGGCCCTACCGATCCGACCCCGCCTCGCGCCCCCGCCATCAACAGTGCTCCCGGCATGAACACCGATGGCTCCGGCGTGCCGCTGATCAATCAGCCGCCGGCCACCGGCACTGATCCGCGCACGCAGGGCAGCGATCCGGGGCGTCAGGGCGGCATGAACACACCTGATTCTCCCGCCACGCCCCCTGACAATGCCGGCCCCGGTGTCGGTTCGAAAACCACCACCGGTGGCTCCGGCTCCGAAGGCGCCGGTCAGTAGCAGTTCGCCGACGCGAGCGCCCTATTCACTCCCATGAAGAGGTAACCATGAACGTCGACAAAGACCTGGAAAAAGAAGTCCTCACCCGCCTGCTGCACGCGCATCCCAATGGCCTGGGCAAGGAGGTGCTGGACAATTACCGGGGCGAGAAAGTCGTGGCCAGCGCCCTCGCCGCCCTGCAGGAGCGTGGTCTGATTCACCATGGTCATGTGACTTGCAGCGAAGCGGGCGAACACTCGCTGAACCTGCCGATCAAGCTCAGCGCTGCCGGCGTTGAAGCGGCGCAGAAACTCGATCAGCAGTAGTTGCGAAGTCGCTCGCTGCCGGTGCGGCGAGCGGCTGTATCTGCACACAAGAGGAGAAATCCCATGCCTCGTGGAAGCAAAGACAAATACACCAGTGAACAAAAGCGCAAGGCCGAGCACATCGAAGACAGCTACGAGAAAAAAGGCGTGTCGAAAGATGAAGCGGAAGCTCGGGCCTGGGCGACCGTGAACAAGCAATCGGGTGGCGGCGAGAAGTCCGGCGGCTCAGGGCGTAAAAAACCGGCGAGCGCCAAGTCGGAAGATCGCAAGGAGTCGTCGCGGCGTGCTGTGGCCAGTCGCAAGGGGCATTCGCGTAGCAGCGAAACCTCGAAGGATGCGCAGACCGTCGACAGCCTGATGAAAGAAGCCCGGGCGAAGAATATTCCGGGACGCTCTTCAATGCGCAAGCAGGAATTGATTGAGGCGTTGCGCAAGGCCGGTTGAGTCTGATGGCCTCATCGCTGGCAGGCCAGCTCCCACAGATTTTTCGGGTGGTTGCACTATTGCACTTACCCTCGAAAACCCTGTGGGACCTGGCTTGCCAGCGATTGCGGTGCATCAGCCGCCTCAGGACTCACGGATAAACGCGTCCACTTCAGCCGCCCCCGGCGCTGTCGCCGGCCCCCAGCGCGTTACCGCCAAAGCCGCCGCCGCGTTCGCCCGCCGAGCTGCTTCATGGGCATTCAACCCTTGCGCCAACCCGGCGATAAACACTCCCGCATGCGCGTCGCCGGCACCGTTACTGTCTACCGCTTTAACAGCAAACCCCGGCACATGCCGGCGCTCCCCGGCCTGCTGAATCCAGCAGCCCTGCGGCCCGTCGCGCACGACCATCAACACCGAATCCGGCAAATGTTTGACCAACCGATCCAACGCTCGGGCTATGTCGTCAGCACCCGTAAATCGCAGCGCCTCGACACTGTTGCTGGTCCACACATCGATGCGCGGCAGCAGCGCCTGCATCAACGGCGAATCCGGCGATTCCACCAACGGCCCCGGATCGAACACCACGTTGATGCCCTTCGGCAAGGCCAGCGTCCAGTCGAGCAACGCCTGCGCCTTGCCTGGGTGAAGCAGGCTGTAACCACTGAGGTAGACATAATCGCCCGTCTCGGCGGCAACGCTGTTCAAGTCCTCGCTGGTCACCTCACCTTCGGCACCGATGTAGGAGATGAAACTGCGCTCGGCCGAGGCATCGGTGAGCGCCACGCACAATCCGGTGTCGCGGTCAGCAGGTTCAGCAATACCGATGCAGATGCCTTCCGCCTGCATCGCCTGCCGCGCCAGATCGCCGAAACGTCCGGTGCCGTGGCGACCGAGATAAACCACCGGCAGGCCGTTGCGCACCGCTGCCGCCATCACATTGAACCCGCCGCCCGCTTCGAATCCCGCCGACTGCGCCAACACGTCGCCGCCAATCTGCGGTAGTTTTTCCACGGCCATGACCAGGTCGATGATGACCTGGCCGGTGTGCAACATCTTAGGCATGAGCATTCTCGGGTTGCGCGGCGCGGCGATCTTTCGCCCCGCCCAATACAAGGTACAGGCCACCGGCAACGACAAAAGTCACGATCCAGCCGAGGCCGTTATGGCCCAGCCACGAGTCGGACAGGAAACCTTTGAACCAGACGTTCTCGGCAGTGGTGCCGATGGTGGTGAAGCTGAAACCGAGCACGATGGCAATCGCCCAGGCGCCGAACGCACGCCACTCGATACCGCCGTGGTACCAGTAGGCGCTGCTCGGGCTGACGTCGAGCAGGTCTTTGGGGCTGTAGTAATGACGATGAATCAGGTCGACCACGAAAATCCCGACCCACGCCGTGATTGGCACCGCCAGCAGGGAAATGAAGGTAATGAACGGGCCGTAGAAGCTGTCGGCGATCAGCATGAAATAAATCGAACCGGCGAAGATCGCGACGATGTCCACCACCACCGCGTAGACGCGTTTGACCTTAAGGCCGAGGGTCAGCGTGGTCAGGCCGGCGGAGTACACCGACAGGTTGTTCGACAGCAGCAGACCACCGAACGCAGTGATCAGATACGGCACGGCCATCCACGTCGGCAGCATGTCGCGGATCGCCACGATCGGGTCAGTCGCCGACGCCAGATCGTTGTTGCCCACCGACAGCAAGCCGCCGAGGGTGATCAGCAGCACCAACGGAATACCCGCGCCGAACGCAGCAGAAGCGACCAGTCGCACGGCTTTGACGCTGCGGTGCTGATAGCGCGACATGTCCGCACCAGCGTTGGCCCAACCGATCCCGGTGCCAGCGGCCATGGTGCCGATGCCGATGATCATCGCGCTCAGCGGCGCCGGCGTGGCGTTGAACACGGCACTCCAGTCAATGGTCGCGCAAAGGAAGCCGCCGACCAGAATGTTCAGCGCACCGAACACATAAGTCGCCCACTTCTGGATGACCAGCAAGGTCGCATGACCGAGACCGGACACTGCCAGAGTCAGCAGGACGAAAATCGCGATGAAAATCAGCGTCAGCAGCGGCGCACTTTTCGCCTCGACCGGCGAGCCGAACAGAATCGAACACAGCGACAGCAACACGAACGCGGCGGTGGTGGTGTTGACCGTTTCCCAGCCCAGGCGCGACATCAACGACACCAGGGTCGGGCCGATATTGCCGCGTACGCCGAAGATCGCTCGTGACAGCGTCAGGCTCGGCGCGCGGCCCCGTCGACCGGCAATCGAAATGATCCCAACCACCGCAAATGAACCGGCAGCGCCGAGGATCGCGACGATGATCGCCTGCCAGATCGCCAGCCCGCGAAACGCCACCAGCGTGGCGCCCAATGGCAGGCCAAGAATGGAAATATTGGCAGCGAACCAGACCCAGAAAAGCTGCAGCGGATGGCCGTTGCACTCGGCTTCCGGCACCGGCTCGATGCCGCGGGTTTCCAGTTGCCCGGCGCTTTGCCCGGCGGTTGATGAACTCATGAAAAATGCTCCTGTTTGCCTTTTTTGTGGTTGTGGCAATGATGCAAAACGACAAGACAACCGGCCTTCCGAGGCCTGTCTGTGCGATCCATTGCGGGTGAATGATTCAAAAATTTTGGTGCGCCTATCGCTGGCAAGCCAGCTCCCACAGGTACAGAGTGAACCTTAAGATGTGCACTTTCCCTGTGGGAGCTGGCTTGCCAGCGATGGCGCCAGCCCAGTCAACGCAAGGCCAACAGCCCCTGCACCAACGGCTCAAGCTGCAGCTGATTAACAGCCTTCACCGTCTCAATCATCGGCTCAGGCCAACACTCAAGCCCCAGGCAGGCGCCGAGCATCGCGCCGAGAATCGCCGCGATGGTATCCGTGTCGCCACCGAGGCTGGCCGCCATGCACAGCGCCTCGAACGCGCTCATTTCGCCGATGGCCACTTGCTGTGCCAAAGCGAACGAAACCACCACCGATTCCTGCGACGCCACCGAAGTACCGATCACGTCATACAGCAGGTCCGCCAGCAGTGCTTTGTCGCTGTCGACACTGATGGTGCGCGCCCAACTGATCCGTGAGCCGATTCGGCCGCCGGCGACCCAGTGCCCGTGGGTTTCTGCCTGCTGCGCGATTTGCTGACCGAGGTTCAACGCCTCGCCCAGGTCCAGACCATTGACGCCAGCAGACACCACCGCCGCCACCGCCGCCGCGCTGGAAATTCCCAGCGTAGTGTTGTGGGTGACCTGGCAGGCCTGCACCACGGCTGCGATAAACCGTTCGCGATCCGCCACATCGGCGGCGATCCCGACCGGGGTGATGCGCATCGCCGCGCCATTGGTGGTGCCGTAACGCCCGGCCTCTTCCGGAGAATGCCCGGCGAGAATCATTTCAATGGCGCGTTTAGTCGAAGGGCCGAGCAAGTCCTGCGAGCCCTTGGCCTGCATCTCGGCTTCCCACTCGATCAGGCGTTGCGCGAGGATCGCCGGCTCGATGTGGCCCTTGCCTTCGACCAGCAATTGACCGACCAGAATCGCCTGTTCGGTGTCGTCGGTGATCGAGCCTTTGGGCATGTTTGCAGCGATAGGTTGTAGGGGCCCGGCGTCCTGCAGATCGGTGATCTGGCCAAAACGCGCCTGAATGGTTTCGCGGCTTAGCGATTGCGTCGGCATGCCCAGCGCATCACCGAGGGCCAGACCATAAAAAGCGCCGAGGGCACGGCTGAGCGCGGTCATTGCGATTCTCCGAATTGCAGGTGCAGACGGAAATGCACCGGGTCGAGCAGACTTTCGACCTGCTCCATGAAACGGTTCTGGCGGTCGTAGGTGGTGCGCAGGGCTTTGAGGAAGACTGTGCCGACGGGGCGACCGAGCAGTTCGGCATCTTCGGCATTCAGCGGTTCGGCGCCGATCCACTGATCGCCGCGTTCGCCGATATATCCATACGCAGCCAGGGTGATGGTCAGGGAATTGTCGATCAGACCGACACGCGGCAGGCTTTCCAGGCCGCCACTGGCCGGCATCAATGAGCGTTCAAGGGACACCAGCGTACCGTCGGTGGCGCGCCGACGACGGTCGAGGGTGATGAACTGGTCGGTGCCAAAACGCACCAGCAGATCGGGCCGGGTCACGGCTTCCAGGCGCAGCACTTCAGTGTTGATCAGCGCCCCGCTGTCGGCCAGCGCCTGTGCCCAGCCGCTGCGCTGATCGAGGGCGACACCGTCGAAGGTGACGATGGAGCCGACGCCACTTTGCGTGGCGATGTAATTGCGCCGCTTCAGCTCGGCCAGCGCCTCGCGCAACGTGCCACGGCTGACCTTGAATTCCTGAGCCAACTGATGCTCGCCGGGCAACAGAAAGCCGTCCTCCATGAGGCCGCTTTCGATGCGCCGGACGAGCTCGTCGACCACCCGTTGTTTCTTGTCGAATCGTACCTGTCTAATCATGTACAAATTGATAACCGAAACGGGGCGTGGCGGGCAAGGGATATTTTGTGGGAGGTGACCGGTGGGGGGCCAAGATCAAAAGCAAAATCAAGAGCCCCTCACCCTAGCCCTCTCCCGGAGGGAGAGGGGACCGAATGGGGGATGGTCGGGAGATGCGGTGACCTGAGAGTGTTGCGCTGAATCCGAAATCGACTTGTTGGCGAGTAATTGTCGAATCCATAATCGACCCGATCTTTCAGGTCGACGTAGAACGCAAGATACCTCGGTCGGCCCCCTCTCCCTCCGGGAGAGGGCTGGGGTGAGGGGCTTTTGACCTTAACGTTGCTTCAGGCGGTCAATCACCACGGCCAGCAACAAGATCGAACCACGAATCACATACTGATAAAACGTGTCGATGTTCTTCAGGTTCATCGCATTCTCGATGATCGCCAGAATCAACACCCCGGCAATCACATGGCGGATCATGCCGATCCCGCCGCTCAGCGACACCCCGCCCAGCACGCAAGCCGAGATCACCGTCAGTTCGAAACCCTGACCGATCATTGGCTGACCGGAAGTCATCCGCGATGCCAGAATCACTCCGGCCAGCGCACCGATCAAGCCGTGCACAGCGAAGATGATGATCTTGGTCCGGTCAACGTTGACACCCGCCAGCAACGCCGCTTCCTGGTTGCCACCGATGGCCATGGTGTTGCGACCGTAGGTGGTGTAGTTCAGCAGCCAGCCGAAGAACAGGAAGCAGACGATGGTGATCAGGATTGGCACCGGCACACCGAACAACTGGCCGTTACCGAAGACGAAGAACGATTCCTGCGACACGCCCACCGCTTTGCCGTTGGCAAAAATGTAGGCCAGGCCACGGACGATCTGCATGGTCGCCAGCGTGGTGATCAAAGCGTTGACGCGCAATTTCGCGATCACGATGCCGTTGATCAGGCCAACGATCAGGCCCATCGCCAGCGCCGCGCTGACGCCGAGAAACACGCTGTTGGTGTCGCGCATTACCACGGCCGCGACCACACCGGCGCAGGCGATTACCGAGCCGACCGACAGGTCAAAGTGGCCCGACGCCAGGCAATACAACATGGTGCACGCAGCGATACCGGTGGTGGAAATCGCCAGGCCCAGCCCACGCATGTTCAGCGGCGAAAGGAAGTTATCGATCAGCAGCGTGCAGGCAATGAAAATGCCGATCGCCGCCAGCAGCATGACCCAGTCGTCAAGGAAGCGCCGCATGTCCAGCGGTTTGCGCTCGGTCGGCAGGGTTTCGTTTTGGGTTGTCATCATAGTCACCTCTCAGTTCGCCACGCCGTCAGCGCGGTGGCGCGGCAAAGCCAGTTGCAGCAGGTTGGATTCATTGGCCTGGTCGCGGTTGACTTCGCCGCGCAGGGCGCCTTCGCACAGCACCAGAATGCGGTCGGAAATGCCCATCACTTCCATCAGGTCGCTGGACACCACGATCACCGAAATACCGTCGGCGGCGAGGTTATGGATGATCTGGTAAATCTCCGCTTTGGCACCGATGTCGATGCCGCGGGTCGGTTCGTCGAGCAGCAGCACCTTCATCGGCATCGACAGCCAGCGGCCAAGAATGGCCTTCTGCTGATTGCCACCGGAGAGGAATTTGATCTGCTGGCCGGCATGCGGGGTTTTCACCTTCAGCGCCTTGATCTGCTTGTCGGCGTTGCCCTTCTCCCACAGGCCGCGAATCAGACAGCCGAGGCTCGAATGCGCGCCCCGGGCACTGATATTGATGTTCTCGGCAACGCTGGCCAGCGGGATGATGCCTTCTTTCTTACGGTCCTCCGGGCACAGCAGAATGCCGGCGGCAATCGCGTCGCGCGGTGAGCGCAGTTTCAGTTCGTGACCGCGCAATTCGAGGCGTCCGGCGGTGTTGCGCTCCAGTCCACTGAGCAGGCGAAACAGCTCGGTGCGCCCTGCCCCGACCAGCCCGAACAGGCCGAGGATTTCGCCTTTGTGCGCTTCGAAACTGATCGGCTCGCGCAGCCCGGGGCCGAGCAGGCCGTCGACTTTCAACGCCACGGCGCCGCGCGGGCGGTGGCGATAATCGTAGATGTCCTGAATGTCGCGGCCGACCATGCAGGTCACCAGTTGATCGTGGGTCAGCTGGCTCATGTCGTCGAAGGTGCGTACGTAGCGACCGTCCTTGAACACCGTGACGGCGTCGCAGATACGGAACACTTCTTCCATGCGATGGGACACGTAAAGCACCACTTTGCCCTCATCGCGCAAGCGGCCGATGATCGCCATCAAGCGGTCGATTTCCCGCGCCGACAAACTGCTGGTCGGCTCGTCGAAGGCAATCACATGGGCGCCGCGCGACAAGGCTTTGGCGATTTCCACCAGTTGCCGCTGGCCGAGCGACAGGCGCCCGACCTTGGTGTGCGGGTCGATTTCATCGGCCAGGCCTTTGAGGCAATTCAAGGCTTTCTGGCGCAACTCGCCGCGATTGATCAAACCGAAACTGGCCGGCAAGTGGCCGAGAAAAAGGTTTTCGGCGACGGTCATTTCCGGGACCAGATGCAGTTCCTGGTGAATCACCGCGACGCCGCTGCCGATGCTGTCGGCGGTCGATTTGAACGCCATGGTCTGCTCGCCGATCTGCAGCTCGCCGCTGCTCGGGATGTAGGCGCCGCCGAGGATTTTCAGCAGGGTCGATTTGCCGGCGCCGTTCTCGCCCATCAGCGCATGAACCTGGCCGGGGTGAGCGACGAAACTGATGCCGTCCAGCGCCTTCACGCCGGGAAAGGTCTTGCCGATCCCGTTGAAACGCAGGCTGCCGCTGGCGCTGTGTTGTTCTTGTGTCTGTACTTGCGCGTGCATAAAGCCACCTCTTCACACCGATAAACGGCCCGGTTGCCCGGGCCGTCGCTGCGTCAGTTCCACAGGCCGATTTTTTCCAGCTCTTGCTTGAAGTTTTCGCGGGTGATCAGGGTGACGTCATCCATGGCGGTGTACTTCGGCGGCTCTTTGCCGGCGGTGATCCACTCGTACATCATCTCGGCAGTTTTGTATCCTTCGATGTGCGGGCTCGGCAGCATCGAACCGAAGAAGCCGCTGTTAGGCTTTTTCAGTTCGCCGATGGCGTCGGTGCCGTTGATGCCGATGCCGATCACGTTGGTGGCGGCGAAACCGGCCGCTTCAGTGGCGCGCACGCCGCCCAGCACGGTGTTGTCGTTCATGCCGCCGATGATCAGGTTTTTCGCCGCGCTCGGCAGCTTGACCAGCGCCGAGTTGGTGGCGTCCATGCTGCCCGGTACGTCGAGAGTTTTCAGAGCGGCGAAGAGGATGTGATCTTCCGGCATGCCGGCCTTCTTCAGGGCATCGACCGAACCGTCGGTGCGCTTCTTGCCGGTGTCGAGTTCGTTGTAGGTGTTAACCACCGCGTAGGTGTCTTTCCAGTCCCAGTTACGCTTCTTCGCTTCAGCGGCCATGGCGGCACCCTGCTTCTGGCCGACTTCGAACGCAGCCATGCCGAGGTACGGCACCTCTTCCATGAACTTGCCGCTGGCGTCGACGAAACGGTCGTCGACGGCGATTACCTTGAGGTCGTTGATTTTGGCTTTGGCCATGATCGCCGGGCCGAGGGAAACATCCGGCGGGCAGATCACGAAACCCTTGGCGCCATTGGCCGCAAGGCTGTCGATGGCCGAGAGGGTTTTCTCGCCGTCGGGCACAGCGATCTTGATCAGTTCAAAGCCTTTGTCCTTGGCGGCTTTCTCGGCGAAGGCCCACTCGGTCTGGAACCATGGTTCCTCGGCCTGCTTGACCAGAAAACCGATCTTCACCGCGTCGGCGGCGAGCAGCGCACTGCTCAGGCTGAACGCAGTGACCGCCAGGGCAGTGCTGCACAGGGTACGAATCCCGAATCGACGTTTCATCAGATGACTCCTTGTTATTTTTTTTGAGCAAGGTTTGAAAAGCGTTTGAAGCGTGTTCTCAGTAGAGCGTATTGAAAATAGTCATATCGTATGATGATTGGATTGCAAGCGTAGTTCAGCGCTGCGAATCCGTTTATTCAGTCGTGGTACATCACCGAGCGCCCACCATCGATGGTGATGCAAGAGGCGTTGATAAACGGCGCTTCATCGCTGGCGAGAAACACCGCCGTCATCGCCACTTCCAGCGGCTGGCCGATGCGTTTCGGCGGGTGCAGGTCGAAGGCGCGCTGGCGCTCGGCGTGCGGGTCGGCGAAACCGTTCCAGTAGTCGACGTTCAGTTGCGTTTCGATGTAGCCCGGGGCGATAGCGTTGACGCGAATGCCTTTGGGTGCGTATTCGATGCCCAGCGCGCGGGTCAGGCCGAGCAAGCCATGTTTGGCCACCGGGTACGGAAAGCAGCCGGGAATGATGTGACTGGAATGGGTCGAGGCGATATTGATGATGCTGCCCACGCCCTGCTCGATCATCTGCGGCAGCACCGCTTTGCAGCCGTACCAGGCACCGTCCAGATCAATGGCGAAGCAACGGCGCCAGTCTTCTTCGGTCATTTCCAGCGGATCGCGAAAGACGTTGACCCCGGCGCAGTTGACCAGCACATCGATCCGCCCGTGCAGTTCAACGCCGCGTTTCGCCATGGCGTTGAGATCAGTCTGACGCGAAACGTCGGCCTGCATGGCTTGCACGTCGTAACCTTGAGCGCGCCAGTGCGCAGCCACGTTTTCGACTTTCTCCACCTGGATGTCGCTGATCAGCAGTTTTGCCTGTTGGCAGGCGAACGCAGCGACGATGGATTCACCGATGCCTTGCGCAGCGCCGGTCAGCAACACGACTTTGTTTCGAAGGCGTTCACCTTGAGGTGGCGCGGGTACTGGCGGCAGAGAAAGCGCTTGGGCCACGGGTCAGGCCTCCTGTGCGCAGGCGCAAAAAAACCGGGCATCGACCGATGTCGCAAGGCGTACAGAATTGAACAGGCAAGTGCGCGCCACGATTTCAAGCCGTGGCGAGAGACGGACTTCGCCCTGGAGTGCGATAGACATTCGCTGCATCACTTCACCTGTTTTGTTCTTTTTAAAGTGTGAGTGCGTGTTACTGCTGGAGCCGACTATAAACCCGACCGCCAAATAATCTCAATATATAATTTTGCATCCCATATTATGAGATTTACCCGGCAAAATGCGTACAGAGCTTTCCTGCAACATCGACACGCATCGACAGCACCGCGCCATCCAGCGGATGGTCAAGCGGGCTCTGCGCGCTGGTGATGTACAGGGTTTTCAGGTCTGCACCGCCGAATACGCAACTGGTCGGGCGGCTGATCGGCAGGTCGATCTTGCGGTCGACAACGCCTTCGGGCGTCAGGCGCAGCAGACAACTGCCGTCCCAGCGCGCGTTCCATACATAACCTTCGGCGTCCATCGCCGAGCCGTCCGGGCCGCCGTGCTGATCGGATTTATGGAAAACCTGCGCAGCGCCAAGAGTGCCGTCGGTGTGGATAAAATATTGATTGAGCGTGCTGTCGAGGCTGTCGCCGAACAGCAGCTTTGTGCCGTCGTCGCTCCACAGCAGGGTATTGGGAATGCCCAGTTTTAGCAGCAACGGCGTGACGCGTTGATCCGGATCGACCCGGAACAAACCGCCGGAGCGGCGTACGATCGGCAGGTCTTCACCCAGCTCGCCAATGTTGTTCTGCATGGTGCCGAGCCACAACCGGCCTTGCGCATCGCAGCGCGCCTCATTCGGCCGGTTGCCGGGTTGCGGGTCGGCGACGCAGAACAGCGTCAGCCGCGGTTCAAGGCCCGGCGAATCGAGATCGAGGCGATAGACGCCGCTACTCAGAGTCACCAGCGCATCGCCGCTGCTGCACGGAATGAATGCGGATACGTGTTCGGGCATCTGCCAGATCTGCACGTTCTGGCCAATCAGACGCAGCGCCTGTTTGCCAGCGATATCGACCCAGTACAGCGCCTGGGTCTGCGCGTCCCAGAAAGGACCTTCACCGAGCTGGGCGCGGTGTTCGGTCAGGGCGGTCCACTGCATTTCAACTCCTTTGATCTTGTTGTTTTCTATGTGGGAGCGAGCCTGCTCGCGAAAGCGTCGTGTCAATCGATGCATCAGTCGCCTGATACACCGCTCTCGCGAGCAGGCTCGCTCCCACAGGGGATTTTTGCGTTAGCTGGCTTTTTTGTCGGCCATGACTTTCGGGTAAAACCGTTTTATCGCCAGATCGGCGTTGTCGATCAAGGTCATGCAGGCCCACACGCCGCGCGTTGAGTCGCGGGCGGCGATGGCGTCGGCCATGTCTTTGTGGATCGGTAACGTGCGGCGCAGTTCATCCGGGTCGGCGGCCGACACTTCGAACGACACCGCGAGCAGCGCGCCGAGAGCCGGGACCATCTGTTCGATAAATTGATTATGGCTCGCGGCGAGAATGCATTCATGGAAGGCCTGGTCGGCGCGGTTGTAATCGATGCCGCTGTCCACCGCGCGTTCAAGCGCGTGATAGGCCAGTTTCACTGCTTCGATCTGCTCCGGGGTTGCGCGTTCGCAGGCCCAGCGCACAGCCATCGGTTCGATGGTCCGACGCAGATCGAGCAGGTCGTCGACGAAGTTTTCCGGCAAACCGTTGCGCGACAGCCAGCCGACCACTTGCGGATCGAACAGGTTCCAGCGCCGCACCGGCAAAACCCGCGTGCCGACTTTTGGCCCGACTTCGAGCATGCCTTTGGCGACGAGGGTTTTGATCGCTTCGCGAATCACCGTGCGGCTGACCCCAAGCTGTTCGCCCAGATCCGCCTCGACCTTGATGGTCTGCCCCGGTCGCACCTGGCCCGCGGCGATCCAGCTGCCCAGCCAGTCAACGGTTGACGCATGAAAGCTGCTGGACATGAACACCTCAAAGCGGTTCGCGATGGGTGAACACGCTAATCATCATACGAATAACAGTCAACGAGATTTTTTCAGGCGTATCAAAAATCCATTGCGGGAGCGAGCCTGCTCGCGAAAGCGGTATTTCAGTCAACATTGAAAGTGACTGATGCACCGCTTTCGCGAGCAGGCTCGCTCCCACACGGGTTTAGTTCTAGGGTTCGAGGCCGATGCGAAAGAACTCGCCGCCGCTCCACACGCCCAGCCAGCGCTGGCCATCGATTTCACGGCTGACGGCCAATTCCACCAATTCGTAGAACACGTTGCGGTGGATCAGCGCTTCAAGATTAGTGCGCACATGCACATAAGGCGCGGGTTCCTGCGTCGTCGGATCGATCTCGACACGCAGCGGATGCTCTGGTCCGGCCTCGGTGGTTTCGTCGACGTTGGTGGTGAAGCGCAGCACTTGCGCCTCGCCCTCGCCTTCCACCTCAACGGCGATCGCCACGAACGGCGCGTCGTCGACCTTGATGCCGACCTTCTCGACCGGGGTGATCAGGAAATAATCATCGCCGTCGCGGCGGATGATCGTCGAGAACAGCTTGACCATCGGCTTGCGCCCGATCGGCGTGCCCAGGTAATACCAGATGCCGTCGCGGGCGATGCGCATGTCGATGTCGCCGCAGAAGTCCGGGTTCCACAAGTGCACCGGCGGCAGGCCTTTGGTCTTGGGGATCTGTCCCAACAGGTCATTGGCTTTTTGCGGGCCACTCATGGCGTCCTCCTTCGGTCATTGGTTGCCGATCCCCAGCAAGCTGCGCGCGTATTGCGCCAGTGGCGGGCCGATCAGGTCTTCAGGCTTGTTGTCGTGAAACGTCAGTAAACCGCCACGACTTTTGATCCGTGCAGTATCAATCAAATACTGGGTGCTGGTCTCGATCAACATGATCTGAATCACCCCGCCGTCGATACCGAGGCGGTCAACCGCTTCCTGATCCAGCCATTCATCAGAGTTGCCGATGCGGTCATCAGCCTTGGCGAAACGCGTGTACAGCAAGTAATGCGCGCCGGCATCACGAGCTTCGCCCATGGCCTGGTCGAGGCCTTCGGGAGCGCGGGCGCGGCGGACCATCGGGAAGTATTCGACGAACCCCTTGAAGGCTTCTTCGGCGACCACATTAGGCCGCGGATAAGAACCGCCCGGCGGTGCAAAAGCGCCCTGAGCGATATAGATGAACGAGTCCGGCTGAATGCGGAAATTGTTCACACGACGGCTGTCGCTGTGGTCCAGCAAACCGGCATCACTCATCTGGTAGCGAGTGCCTTCGGCCATATCGCTGACAGTCATACAGCCGCCAAGCGCCAAAACGGCCAGCAGCAAAACCAGGCTACGCATCCTATTCCTCCAAAGGCCGGTGACGGAAAACCGGCGAATGGCCGTTGAATGCAGCTTTTGCGCCAGCTCTGAAAACTCAGCGCCAGAGGCATTCGCGAGCAGGCTCGCTCCCACCCTGAAATGCATTCCCCTGTGGGACCGAGCCTGCTCGCGAAGGCGGTTCCTTAGCCGCCAATAATCTTCATGACTGTCGCACCACCGGAAAACGCCACCTCCTGCTTGTCCCCCAGCGCCTTGATCAGCAAGCGCTGCAACGCCGGCAGTGCCTCATGGCGCGGCTTGTCGAGCAGATCGCCGACATAGTGGCGGTTGCTCGACGACAGGCAGCCATGCAGCCAACCGGTCGAAGACAGGCGCAGGCGCGAGCAGGTCCGGCAGAACGGTACGCTTTCATTGGCGATCACGCCGAAGTTACCCAGACCGGGAATCGCGTAACGAACTGCGGTGGCATCGATCGGCGCATCGGTCTGGGCGTACTCGTAGCGCTCGCCGATCAGGCTGAGCAGTTGCTCGAGGCTGACGAACTGCTGCAGGAACGCATTGGAATCCTTGGCCAGATGGCCCATGCGCATCAGCTCGATGAAGCGCAGTTCGAATCCGCGCTCGAGGCAGTAATCGAGCAGCGGCATCACCTGATCGAGGTTCTGCCCGCGCAACGGCACCATGTTGACCTTGATTTTCATGCCCGCCGCGGCGGCCTGCTGCATGCCGTCGAGCACGCTGGCCAGATCACCGCCACGGGCGATGCTGCGGAACGCTGCCGGGTCGAGGGTATCGAGGGAAACGTTGATGCGGCGCAAACCGGCATCGACAAGCAAGGGGAGTTTTTTCGTCAGAAGCTGGCCGTTGGTGGTCAGGCTGATGTCGTCCAGGCCCATCTTGCCGACGGCGCTCATGAACGATTCGAGTTTGGGGCTGACCAGCGGCTCGCCGCCGGTGATGCGCAACCGCTCGATGCCGGCCGCTTCGATCAGATACGCCACGCCGCGGGCCATGGCTTCGGCCGACAGCTCATCCTGCGCCGCCACCAGCCGCTTGCCGTTGGGCACGCAGTAGGTACAAGCGTAATTGCAGGCGGAAGTCAGGCTGATGCGCAAATTGCGAAAACGCCTGCCTTGACGGTCAACGATCATGATCACTCCGGCGATGGAAAATCGAGCGGCTAAAACTTGACTCAGAATTCAAGTTTTAGCAAGCCCTATGCCTGAGTATATTCCTGCGGTATTGCGACATGTAGCGAAATCATGGCGCGATAAGCCGGCTGAATGGTTCAGCTGCTTGGCGTTTCCGGGTCGCGCTTGCGCTTGTTGCCCATGCGCACGCCAATGTCCATCAGGAACTGGAAGAAGCCTTCCTGATCTTCCAGCACATTGCTCCAGAATGGCGAGTGATACAGCGCGACTGCGCCGTGCACCAGCGCCCAGGCAGCGCAGTAATGGAAGTATGGCGGCACGTCTTCAAGCTTGCCTTCGCTGATGCGGCCCTTGATCAGCAGGGTCAGGCGTTCGAAGTTCGAGGCACGGATCTTGTGTAGCTCCTCGACCATTTCCGGCACCTGATTGCCTTTGACGACCTTCTCTTCGAGACGGTCGAACAGGCGATAGCGCTGCGGGTCACGCATGCGGAATTCGAAGTAGGCGCGCGACAGCGCTTCCTTGTCCTTGTCTACATCAGCCGAATGCAGCAGCTCGTTCAAATCGCGCTCGTAATCAAGCATCAGGCGCAGATAGATCTCGGCCTTGGATTTGAAGTGCTTGTAGATCGTGCCTTTGCCGATACCCACGGCATCCGCAATCATCTCGACGGTGACACTGTCTTCACCCTGATCGAGGAACAGCTTGAGCGCGGTATCGAGAATTTCCTGCTCGCGGCGACGAAACTCACGGACCTTACGAGGTTCTTTGTGCATAAGAAAAGGTCTGAAGGGTCAAAATACGAAGCCGCGTATTATGCCTAACTTGCGCAAAAATGCACGGATCATCGACCATATCTGTGTTTGCCGTTCATTTTGAGAACGTTTCAGGGGCAATGAGAACTCAACTGAAGCAAACGTATTCCAAATTTGTTTAAAAACCCCGACCGGCTTACTGGACTGCGCGCCAGACTGATCAATACTTGAACTGTCGGGCGACATCTCCCCCAAGTGTCGCGCCGGTAAAGGTACCAAGGGACCGCGTGCCTTTGTTTTACTCCTAATGGTCTTAACCCGGATTCACCCCCCAGAACCCGGGTTTTTTTTGCCTGCGATTTGGCCCGCCGCTACAGGGCAGATTTAACACTCGCCAAAGGAAACAGACGCCTGAAGTTCTCGGTGGTCTGCTCGGCGAATCGCTCGTAGTTCTCGCCGCGCAGCATCGCCAGGAACTCCGCCACCTCGCGCACATACTGCGGCAGGTTGGGCTTGCCGCGATAAGGGATCGGCGCCAGATACGGCGAATCGGTTTCCACCAGCAAGCGATCTGCCGGCACTTTGCTGGCGACATCGCGCAACGCATCGGCATTGCGGAACGTAACGATGCCCGACAGGGAAATGTAATAGCCCATGTCCAGCGCGGCTTTGGCCATGTCCCAGTCTTCGGTGAAGCAGTGCAGCACACCGGCCTGGGGCAATGCGGCTTCACGCAGCAGTTCGAGCGTGTCGGCACGGGCGCCGCGGGTGTGGATGATCACCGGTTTGCCGGTCTGTTGCGCCGCCTGCAAGTGCAGGCGGAAGGACGCTTGCTGCAGCTCGGCGGCTTCCGGTTCGTAATGATAGTCGAGACCGGTTTCGCCAATTGCCACCACTTTCGGGTGATCGAGTTCGTGCAGCAGCCAGTCGAGCGCCGGCGCCGCGCCGGGCTGGACGTCGAGCGGATGCACGCCGACCGAGCAATCCACATCCGCATACCGCTCGGCAAGGGCTTTGACGTCGGCGGCGTTGTCGGCGCTGACGCCAATGCACAGAAAGTGCCCGACGCCGCGCCCGCGAGCTGCATCGAGCGCAGCATCCAGCGAGCCGTCATGGGCGGCGAGGTCAAGGCGATCGAGGTGACAATGGGAATCTACGAGCATAAAAACGGCAACTTACATCGTGTGGGTGGGACGGTCGGACTTCAACGCTCCGGCCAGATGGGTTTCGATGCGACTGCGCGCGGTGTCGTCGCCATCGTTGAACTGCACGCCGACACCGGCGGCACGATTGCCTTGCGCACCTTTGGGCGTGATCCAGGCGACCTTGCCGGCAACCGGGATCTTCTCCGCCTCGTCCATCAGATTGAGCAGCATGAACACCTCATCGCCCAACCGGTAGCTCTTGTTGGTCGGGATGAACAAGCCACCGTTCTTGATGAATGGCATATAGGCGGCATACAGCACGGATTTGTCCTTGATCGTCAAAGACAAAATGCCGTTGCGCGGGCCGGGGCTGATCGGTTCAAGCATGTTCACCTCCACTGCTGATGTTCAGAGTCTAGGTACACATTTCTATCTTTGACCAGGCAATCCCGCCCATTGCACCAATAAAGCTTCGAGCAGCAACGCCGGATTGAGGTTGGCCTTGCTCAGCACCTTCTGCCGCTGGGCGAGAATCCAGTCCTGAATATCGAGGACTTTGCGTTGTGCACTTTTCTGCGCCAGGTATTGCACAACCTTGCGCATGTCAGGCAGACCGAGGCCGGCCTCGTCCTGAGTCAGCTGATAACGCAGGATCAGACTCGACCAGTCGCAGAACCAGTCGAACAGGCGCAGCATCGGAATGTTTTTCCATTCCTCAGCCAATTGCGTCGGCGACTGCTGGCCCTTGAGCAACTTTTTCACGCCTTCGACCACCTGCGCGCGCTGCTCGCGCACGCCTTGGGCTTGCAGGCTGACCGCCATCAACGGCGAACCGGCCGCCAGCGTCAGCAGTTCGACACGTTCTTCTTCGGAACAATCCGGCAACGCTTGCGCCAGCCATTGCAGACTCATCGCCTCGCCCGGCAATGGACAAGCCTGCTGCACGCAGCGGCTCTTGATTGTCGGCAACAAACGGCTGGTCTGGTGGCTGACCAGCAGCAACACGGTGTCGCCAGACGGCTCTTCAAGGCTTTTCAGCAAGGCGTTGGCGGCGTTGATGTTCATCGACTCGACCGGTTCGATCAGCACCACTTTGCGCCCGCCCAGTTGCGCGGTCTGCACGACGAAACTGACCAGATCGCGCACCTGGTCGACCTTGATTGCCTTGTCGGCTTCTTCCGGTTCAAGAATGTAATTATCCGGGTGGCTGCCGGCCTTGAGCAGCAGGCAGGATTTGCACTCGCCGCACGCTTGCGGCGCCGGACGCTGACACAGCAGGCTGGCCATCAGGCGTTCGGCCAACGCCCGCTTGCCAATACCGGCCGGGCCGTGCAGCAGATAGGCGTGGGCGTGCTGGCTACGCCCGGCCAGTTGCTGCCAGAGGCCGTCTTGCCACGGATAGGCCTCAGCCACGGCTCAGCTCCACTAGATTCGGAATCAGCGTATCCAGCGATTGCTGCACCTTGCTCAGCGGCTGACCAGCGTCGATCCGCACATATCGCGCAGGATCGGCTTCGGCACGTTTGAGAAACGCACTGCGCACCGCTTCGAAAAAGGCTCTCCCTTCAAGTTCGAAGCGATCGAGTCGGCCACGGGCGCTGGCGCGCGCCAGACCGATTTCCACCGGCAGATCGAAGATCAGCGTCAGGTCCGGACGCAGATCGCCCTGCACGAAGCTTTCCAGGGTGGCGATGCGCTCCAGCGACAAGCCGCGACCACCGCCCTGATAAGCGTACGTCGAGTCGGTGAAACGATCGCAAAGGACCACGGCGCCACGCGCCAATGCCGGACGAATCACCTCGGCCAGATGCTGCGCACGTGCAGCGAAAACCAGCAACAGCTCGGTATCGGGGTTCATGACTTCGTCGGCCGGGGCCAGCAGCACATCGCGAATCCGCTCGGCCAGTGGAGTGCCACCCGGCTCACGGGTCAGCACAACTTCGATACCGGCGGCGCGCAGGCGCTCGGCGAGGTATTCGCGGTTGGTGCTTTTGCCGGCGCCTTCCGGGCCTTCGAGGGTAATAAACAAGCCAGTCACAGGCAGTCCTTAATCAAAGTCATTGCGCGTTTTCGGGGGCAGCGGCGTCTGGTGCCGGCGCAGGCTCCTGCGGCGCAACCTGTGGCAGTGTTTCCGGCGCGGGATTGGGCGAGGCTGCCGGAATCGCGTCCTCGGCTGCCGGGGTTTCCGGCGCTGTCGCCGGTGCGGGGCTGGAGCGGTAATCGGCACGGCGTTTGAGCTGATACTCGCGCACCGCATTGTTGTGCGCATCCAGGTCATCGGAGAACACGTGGCTGCCGTCACCACGGGCGACGAAATACAGGCTGGTGCCCTCCACCGGATTCAGCGCAGCGTGAATCGCTTCACGCCCGACCATCGCGATCGGCGTTGGCGGCAGGCCAGGAATCACATAGGTGTTGTACGGCGTCGGTTCTTTCAGGTGCGCGCGGGTCAGCTTGCCGGTGTAACGATCGCCCAGGCCGTAAATCACCGTCGGGTCGGTCTGCAATTGCATACCCAGCGCCAGGCGCCGCACGAAGACCCCGGCGATCTGCCCGCGCTCCTGCGGTACGCCGGTTTCCTTCTCGACCAGCGAAGCCATGATCAGCGCCTGATACGGCTCTTTGTAAGGCACATCGGCAGAACGTTTTTCCCACTCGCTGGCCAGCACTTCGTCGAGACGAGCAAAGGCCTTTTTCAGCAACTCGGCATCGGACATGCCGCGCACGAAACGGTAGGTGTCAGGGAAGAAGCGTCCTTCCGGGAACAAGCCTTTATGGCCAATCTTCGCCATGACGTCGCTGTCACTCAAACCGCTCAGGGTCTGCTCGAGCTTTTCATCCTTGGCCAGCGCGGCGCGCACTTGATGGAAGTTCCAGCCTTCGACCAGTGTCAGGCTGTATTGCACCACATCGCCACGCTTCCACGAGTCGATCAGACCGTTGACGGTCATGCCCGGCTGCATGCGGTATTCGCCGCTGTGTATGGGCGTGCCGGCGAGGTTGAAGCGCCAATAGACACGCAGCCAGAACGCGTCCTTGATGACGCCATCGGTTTCGAGGGAAAGGAAAGTCCGGGTCGGCGTCGAGCCTTTCGGCACATCCAGCAATTCTTCCTGGGTGATGTTCAGCGGCTGTTCCAGCGCACTGTGAATCTTCCAGGCGCTGGCGCCCAACAGCAGCCCTGCCAGAACCAGTCCGGTTTCCAGCAGCAGCAAAAATTTACGTCTCACAAATCAGGCATCCAATAGGGCGCGGGCAAGGGTTTGCAGTTTACGGGTGAGCGGGCCAACCGGCCAGCTCAGTGCAGCGTAAGCGCGTACCGGCCACACGCCATACACGCTGTTGCAGACGAACACTTCATCGGCCCATTGCAGCTGCTCCAGGCGGATATCAGTGATTTGGCTGGGGATGGCCAATGACTCGGCCTGAAACAATATTTCTGCGCGCATCACACCGGCGACGCCACAGCGCTGCAAATCCGGAGTCATCAACACGCCGTCGCGCACGATGAACAGATTGCTGAACACACCTTCAATGACGCGCCCGGTACGGTCGAGCATCAAGCCTTCGGCGTGCTCGCTGTCCTGCCATTCGGCGCGGGCGAGTACCTGTTCGAGTCGATTGAGGTGTTTGAGCCCGGCCAGCAACGGCTGCCTGGACAACCGCGTGTTGCACGGAAACAGGCGTATGCCGTGCTCGGCATGGGCAGCGGGATAAGCGGCAGGAGGATTGCCTTGCAGAATGCGGCGGCACGGCGCTGCGGGATCGGGCGCATAACCGCGCTGACCGTCGCCACGCGTGAGTATGAGCTTGAGTACGCCCTCGCCCATCGCTGCCGCATAGCGCAGCAGCTCGTCGCCAATCAGCTCGATATCGGCCGTGATGGCCAGACGCGCACAGCCTTCGGCCAGACGCGCCAGGTGCCGTTCCAGCAGGATCGGCTGGCCATTACGCACGGCGATGGTTTCGAACAGACCATCGCCGTAAGCCAGGCCGCGATCTTTCAGCGACAGACCGTCAGCCGGTTGACCGTCGACCCAGCTGTCCATCAGCCTGCGAACCGGCGGAACGCCAGAGTGCCATTGGTGCCGCCAAAACCGAAAGAGTTCGACAGCACGACATCAATGTCCATGTTGCGCGCCGTGTGCGGCACGAAATCGAGGTCGCAGCCGTCGTCCGGCTCATCGAGGTTGATGGTCGGTGGCGCCACCTGGCTGTTGATCGCCAGCACGCTGAAGATCGCCTCGACCGCGCCCGCGGCACCGAGCAGGTGACCGGTCATCGATTTGGTCGAGCTGACCGCCAGCTTGTAGGCGTGGTCGCCGAACACCGACTTGATCGCATTGGCTTCGGCAAGGTCGCCGGCCGGGGTCGAGGTGCCGTGGGCGTTGATGTATTGCACCTGATCGACATTGATCTTCGCGTCGCGCAGCGCATTGGTGATGCAGCGTGCGGCACCGGCGCCATCGGCCGGTGGCGAGGTCATGTGGAAGGCATCGCCGCTGGTGCCGAAACCGATCAGTTCGGCATAGATGGTCGCGCCGCGCGCCTTGGCGTGCTCCAACTCTTCGAGCACCAGCGCACCGGCGCCGTCGGACAGCACGAAACCATCACGGCCCTTGTCCCACGGACGGCTGGCCCGGGTCGGTTCGTCGTTGCGGGTCGACAGCGCACGGGACGCGCCGAAGCCGCCCA
>Ga0308159_1001348_pt1 | contig 36632 bp, 27 predicted proteins | sample PhyCR1_FD_201040 | JGI IMG/M metagenome (GOLD analysis project Ga0308159, IMG submission 201040) | Phyllosphere microbial communities from UC Gill Tract Community Farm, Albany, California, United States - DLSLC.R1 | ecosystem: Host-associated > Plants > Phyllosphere > Unclassified | place: USA... | reverse complement strand
ACACGCCATCGGTGCCGGTGCCGACGCCAAGGCGGCCAGCTACATCGAACTGCGCCTGAACGAAGCCCCGACCGGTTTCGGCGTGGGCATCGACGCCAACATCGTCACCGCTTCCTTCAAGGCCGTGCTGTCTGCCGTGAACCGCCAGATCGCCATCAACGAGAGCGCCAACCAGGCCGGCTCCTCGCAAGCCAAGGCTGCCTGATAACGGAGCAGCGCCGGCGATCCCGGCCTGTTTCCGTGAGCGTAAAGCTTCCAGCGCCGACCTACAGGTCGGCGCTGTTTCGTCCGGCCTCCCTTTTCAGGCTTCTCTTTCTGCATCCCACCCCGCGTTCTCTCCGCGTACGGCGCATTGCCGTCGCAAAGCACCCCTCTTTGTTTCATCGCAAAGGCAAGCCCGGGCTGCCGACCTAGAATGCCCCGCTCAGGCCGCCGCACTCCCACGCCGTCGGCCGTCATCCTTGGGACATTCCATGATCCAGATCAGCGTCCGCTCGTCAGCCCCCACATCGTCCAAGCCGGGTCCTGCAAACACCCCTCCGGCCCTGTTCTCGCTGGGATTTCGGCCCTTCTTCCTGGCCGGCAGCCTGTGGGCGGCCCTGTGCATGGTGCTGTGGATCGGCATCCTGCACGGTCACGTGGTCTTGCCCACCCATTTCGATGCCCTGAGCTGGCACATCCACGAAATGCTGTTCGGCTGGATCATGGCCGCCATCGCCGGCTTCCTGCTCACTGCCATCCCCAACTGGACCGGCCGCACTCCGGTACGTGGCACCCTGCTCGCGGTATTGGCCGGCCTGTGGCTGCTGGGCCGCGTGGTCGGCACCGTTTCCGCGCTGCTGCCGCTGTGGCTGGCAGCGCTGGCTGAACTGCTGTTTCCGGTGGCCCTGTGCACCGTGGCCTGGCGCGACATCATCGCCGCCCGCAACCGCCGCAACCTGCCCATGCCACTCCCCGTGGCCCTGCTGGGCGTGGCCGACCTGCTGATGTACCTGCGCGCCGGCGGCGTGGATCTGCCCCCGGGCCTGGACTGGCGCCTGGCACTGGTGGCGGTCTGCATCCTGATGTCAGTGATCGGCGCGCGCATCATCCCGGCCTTCACGCGCAACTGGCTCACGGCACACCGCAGCCCGCTTCAAGTCACCAGCCATCGCTGGCTCGACATGGCCGCCACCGCCAGCCTGCACGCCACGCTGCTGGCCTGGGCCTGCCTGCCCCGCGCCACTGCCGTAGGTGCCCTGCTGTTACTGGCGGCGGCGCTGAACCTGGCCAGGCTGCTGGGCTGGCGCGGCCATGCCTCCGTGGCCGAACCCCTGCTGGCCGTGCTGCACCTGGCCTATCTGTGGCTGATCGCCGGCGTAGCCCTGTTGGGCCTGAGCCTGGTGGCGCTACCGACGCTGGAAATCGGCGCCATCCATGCGCTCACAGCCGGTGCCATGGGCAGCATGGTGCTGGGGGTGATGACGCGGGTATCGCTGGGGCATACCGGCCGTGCCCTGCGCGCCGATCGCAGCACCGTCGCCATCTATACGGCCATCAGCGCGGCAGCTGGATGTCGCATTGCAGCAACGTTTATCTCCGGCAACTTGCTCCTGACGATCTCTGCTGCCTGCTGGTCGCTGGCCTTCCTGCTGTTCGTGCTACGCTACGCGGCTGTCCTGAGTCAGCCGCGCGCTGCCTGAGGTCAGCGACACCGATCGCCGCAAGACCGCGTCCCCCCGCACGGCCTTGCAGCATGACTTGCCGGCCAGTCCATGTTGCCACGAGGACAGATCTTCCGACATGAATTTACGTGACGAGAAGGTTCTCGCTTCACGTAACTGGCTTATGATCAATGACTGGTCATCACACCAGTTCTCAGTATTTAAAGACAAGTCGCAATCACATTTTTCGGGGGGGAAATAATGCGCTTCAGTAACCTCAGCATTGCCACACGCCTGGCCTTCGCCTTTTCGGTCCTGATCCTGGTGATCGCCGCCATCGTCACCCTGGGCCTGATCCGCCTGGGAGACATCAACAAGGCACTCGATCTGGTGGTCAACGACCGCTACATGAAGATCGCCCTCATCAACACCATTTCCGGCAAGATCGACGACGTCGCCATCGCCGTACGCAACCAGTTGCTGACCAATAGTCCCGAGCAGGCAGCGCGGGAACAGGCGGTCGTGAAAGATCTTTCGCAGCAGGTCACGGCTCACCTGAAGGATCTCGACGGGATGCTGGTCAATCCCGCAGCCCGCGCGCAACTGGCCAAGGTCATGAAGGCGCGCGACGAATATGCCGCCCAGCGCAGGGAAGTCGAGGCACTCAATGCCAAGGGCCAGCGCGATGCTGCTGTCGAACTGCTCATCACCAAAGTCGGCGCGTTGCAGAAAGCCTACTTCGGTGAACTGGACAACCTGGCCGACACCCAGCAAAAGATGATGGACCAGTCGGTCACCGACGCCGAAGCCGCCTACAACACCACGCGCCTGATCATGCTGGTCTCCGGTCTGGTCTCGGCCCTGTTCGCCGCCTTCATCGCCTGGACCATTTCGCGCAGCATCACCCGGCCGCTCAGCCGTGCCGTCGAAGTGGCCGAGACCGTCGCCGCCGGTGACCTGACCGCCGTGATCGACTCCCGCTCCACCGACGAAACCGGCCGCCTGCTGCACGCACTGGCGGCGATGAACCAGAAGCTCAAGGCCATCGTGCTCGAAGTGCGACGCGGCACAGACTCCATGGTCACCGCCTCGACCCAGATCGCCACTGGCAACCTGGACCTCTCTTCGCGCACCGAGGAACAGGCCAGCGCCCTGGAAGAGACGGCCTCTTCGCTGGAACAACTGACCTCCAGCGTCAAGCAGAACGCCGACCACACCCGCAAATCCAGCGAGCTCGCCGGCACCGCCACGCAAGTGGCCAACCAGGGCGGCCAGGCTGTCAAGCAGGTGGTGCAGACCATGGGCGCCATCAATGATTCTTCGCGCAAGATCGTCGACATCATCTCGGTCATCGACGGCATTGCCTTCCAGACCAACATCCTGGCGCTCAATGCCGCCGTGGAAGCGGCACGCGCCGGCGAACAGGGCCGTGGCTTTGCCGTGGTGGCCTCCGAAGTGCGCGGACTGGCGCAGCGTTCAGCCACCGCCGCCAAGGAAATCAAGGAGCTGATCAACGACTCGGTCAGCCAGGTCTCCTCCGGGACCGAGTTGGTGGCACAGGCCGGCAGTACCATGGATGAGGTGGTCCACAGCATCGAACAGGTCAGCCACATCGTCGGAGAGATTTCAGCGGCCACGCGGGAACAGAGCGACGGCATCGAACAGGTCAACCAGGCCATCATGCAAATGGACAACACCACGCAGCAGAACGCCGCCCTGGTGGAAGAAGCCGCCGCAGCGGCACAGGCGCTGCAGGATCAGGCCCAGCGTCTGCTGGAACTGGTCAGTGTGTTCCGTCTGGACGAGAAGGGGGCAGCACCGGAAATAAGCAGTGTCCCGCGCAGTATTCAGGCCACTGCCGTGCGCAAGGCGCCGCCGGTAGCGGTGGCAGCCGCTGCAAGCCCGGCCAAGGCTTTGCCGGCACGTCCGGCGCCATCAGCGGCGCCCACCGCCCGGCCGGCCCTGCCCGCCAGCCACAAGGAGGAAAAGTCGGACGAGTGGGAGACCTTCTAAATCCGCCGCCGAGCGCGGTATCAGGCCTGGCGTGCCAGCCTGATGCCGCTGACCTGCCAGCGCGCCGTGGCGGGAAAGAAGTTGCGGTAGGTCAGCCGGGCATGATTGAGCGGCGTGGCCGATGACGATCCCCGCAGCACGTATTGGTTGACCATGAACTTGCCGTTGTACTCGCCCACCGCGCCCGGTGCCGCAGCAAAGCCGGGATACGGCGCATAGCTGCTGCTGGTCCACTGCCAGGCCACGCCGAAGAACTCACGTCCCTGGCCTTGCAGACGGGCCGCCGCGTGCTCCCACTCGGCTTCGGTCAGCAAACGCGCCCCAGCCCAGCGGGCATAGGCGTCGGCTTCGTAATACGACAGGTGCACGACGGCACGATGCGGTTGCAGCGGCTGCAGACCATACTCGGTGAACTCACGCCATCGCCCGTTTCCGGCGGGACGCCAATAGAGCGGATGGTTCAGGTCCTGCTGCTTCTTCCACTCCCAACCCTCGGACAGCCAGAAGCTGGCATCCTCATAGCCGCCGGCCTCGACAAAGGCCAGGTATTCGCCATTGTTGACCAGCCGCGAAGCGCACTGATAAGCCTCGACGAACTGGCGATGGCGCGGCGTCTCGTTATCGAAGCAGAAGCCGCTGCCGGCATGACCGATCTCCACCAGGCCGGCGTCGATGCGGTGCCATTGCAATTCCAGCTCAACCGGATCGTTCAACTGCATGCTGGCCGGCAGTGGCTGGTAGGCCGGCTGCAGCGGATTGATCGACAACAGCACCTTGATGTCAGTCAGCATCAGCTCCTGGTGCTGCTGCTCATGCTGCATGCCCAGCTCCAGCAGGGCCAGGAAATCCTTCAGCTGGGCCTGCTGCGACCCCGTGTCGGGATCGGCGCCATCGGCCTCCAGCGCATCGATCAGCAACAGCATGCGTTCGTCCACCTGGGCCCGATAGGCCATCACCTCCTCCAGTGCCGGCCGGGTCAACAGTCCACGCTGCGGGCGCGGGAATTTTGCGCCCACGCCCTCGTAGTAGGAATTGAAGAGCATGCGGAACTGCGGATGGAATGGCGCAAAACCGGACTGGAAACGCTCCAGCAAAAAGGTCTCGAAGAACCAGGTGGTATGCGCCAGATGCCACTTGATCGGACTGGCGTCGGGCATGGCCTGCACGCAGCAATCCTCGGCCGACAGGGGCTCGGCGATCAGCTGCGACTGACGGCGCAGGCGACGGTAGCGGTCGCCCAGCTTTTCGCGCGGGCGATGGTTGAGTTGCTGGACGGCAGCGTCAATCACGGCATCGATGGTGGCGGCGGTGGCCGCCGCCGCGGATTCCGGGGCAAGCTGCCGCATGGACTGGTCCAGGGTAGTAAGGACTGAGGGCATCCGCTCTCCTGCAAAGAACTGGAATTCAAGGGAAAGGACTCAACGCGCTCTTCAGCGCGCCTGGGCGTAACACACCGCAAACCAGCGCCGCGTATCGAACCACATCCGGCAGCCGCCGAAACCGGCCTGCTCCAGCAGACCCAGGATGTCCTGCTCGCTGAACTTGTGGCTGTACTCGGTATGGATGCGCTCGCCCTGATGGAAGGTACGGCGCGCACCGGGCCAACGGACGATGAGGTCGCGCCTGGCCTCCAGGTGCATTTCGATGCGCTGGAAGCGGGCATTGTAGAAAGCCACATGGCGCCAGTCCCGTGCATTGAAATCGGCACCGATGAGCTCGTTGACGTGCTTGAGTACGTTCAGGTTGAATGCCGCCGTTACGCCCAGGGCGTCGTCATAGGCGGCTTCCAGCACGTGCGTGTCCTTGACCAGGTCCAGCCCGATCAGGATGCCACCCTCTCCGCTCGGCAGCGCCGACCGTACACGACGCAGGAAGGCCAGCGCCTGCTGTGGATCGAAATTGCCCAGCGACGACCCGGGATAGAAGAACAGCCGCCGTTGCGCATCCACTTCCGGCGGCAGTGTCAGCGTCGAGGAAAAATCCATCGCCAGCGGCTGCATCGGGATTTCCGGGAAACGACGCTGCAAGCCCTGCACCGACTGGTGCAGGAAGTCGGTGGATATATCCACCGGCACGTACTGCCGTGGCTGCAACGCCCCGAACAGCGACGCCGCCTTGGCGCAGTTGCCGGCGCCCAGATCGATCAGGGTGCAGCCGGTACCGACTGCTGCCGCCATGGCGTCCTGATGGGTGGCATAGATGGCCGCCTCGGTGCGGGTCGGATAATACTCGGGCAGATCGCAGATGGCTTCGAACAGCTTGCTGCCCAGGGCATCGTAGAAATACTTCGGCGAGATGTACGCTTCACGGGCGCTGAGCCCGGCCACCAGTTCGGCGCCGGGCTGGCTACAGTGCCCGCTACTAGCTTCCGCACGGGGCTGCCGTTGGTCGGCGCGGATATCGGAATCGGAATCGGAGCTATCCCAGCATGTGGGGATCAGTGCGGGTTGGGCCAAGCGTATCTCCTTGCCAATGACGGTGGGTGGATGCTGCTTCTCTGCGGATGGGCGCTACCGGCCTGGGTACTGTAACAGGCCGGGGCGGTCAGGCAATGGCTGACGGACAACTTTGCGATACACTTTGTCAGATCGTCCGGGGCTGCCAGGGCTATCCTCGGGGCTGTCCCGGGACTGTTTATACTGATGCCTGTTCCGACTAGGGCGCAGCGCGGTGGTTCAACGCGGCAATGAGATTTTCGCCCCGCCGACCGACGTAGCCCGATGGCAACAGGATCGTTGCCCACGGTCCCACGTGTTATCCCTCCAGCGCGCTGGCCCCTAAACCCTGATCCATGTCCATGTCTTCCACGCCGCCGCCTTCGCTCACCCATTCCGCACACCCGACCCAGTCCGCCGACACCGATCCAGACACCAGCCAGGCCAGCGCCACGGCGCGCAAGTCGGCACTGGCGGCGCTGCGCGGCCTGCTGCCTTTTCTCGCTCCCTACAAGAAACAGTTCCTGCTGGCCGGCCTGGCCTTGCTGGTGGCCGCTGCGGCGACCCTGGCGGTGCCCTACGCCTTCAAGCAGATGATCGATCTGGGTTTCGGAGCGGCCGGCACAGGTGCGGCCGGCTCAGGTGCGGCCGGCTCAGGCGCGGCCGGCAGCGCCGCCCACATCAATCTCTATTTCCTGGCCCTGTTCGGCGTGGCCTGCGTGCTGGGGGTGGCCACCGCGCTGCGCTTCTACATGGTGTCGTGGCTGGGTGAACGCGTTACGGCCGACCTGCGCAGCGCCGTCTATGCGCACGTGGTCACGCAAAGCCCGGAGTTCTTCGAAACCACCAAGACCGGTGAAGTGCTCTCGCGCCTGACCACCGACACCACCCTCATCCAGACCCTGGTCGGCACCAGCATCTCGATGGCCCTGCGCAATATCTTGCTGTTCCTGGGTGGCATGAGCATGCTCTTCATCACCAGCGCCCGGCTGACCTCGATCATCATCGTCATGCTGGCCGCCGTGGTCCTGCCCATCGTGTTCTACGGCCGGCGCGTGCGCAAGCTCTCGCGCGCCTCGCAGGACCGCGTGGCCGACGCCTCGGCCATGGCCGGCGAAATCCTCAACGCCATGCCCACGGTACAGGCCTTCACCCATGAGGAAATCGAAGCGCGCCGCTTCGGCCAATCGGTAGAGCGCGCCTTCGAAACCGCCATGGAGCGCATCCGCGCCCGCTCGCTGCTGACGGTGGTGGCCATCCTGCTGGTGTTCGGCGCCATCGTCTTCGTGCTGTGGCTGGGCGCGCATGCGGTCATGCGCGGCGGCATGAGCGGCGGCGAACTCGGCCAGTTCATCCTCTATGCCTCGCTGGTGGCGGGCTCCCTGGGCGCGCTCTCGGAAGTGATGGGAGACACCCAGCGCGCCGCCGGCGCCACCGAGCGCCTGCTCGACCTGCTGGCAGCACACTCACCGGTGCAGTCGGTGCTGCTGCCGGAAAAACTGCCACCGCGCACCGCCAACGGCGCGGCGCTGCACATCGCCGAGCTCGACTTCCACTATCCGTCGCGCCCGGAGCATGCCTCGCTGGCAGGGTTCTCGCTCGATGTCCGCCCGGGAGAAACGGTCGCCGTGGTCGGCCCCTCCGGCGCGGGCAAGACCACGCTGTTCCAGTTGCTGTTGCGCTTCTACGATCCGCAGCAGGGCAGCATCCACCTCGATGGCGTGGACATCCGCTACCTCACCCTGCAGGACCTGCGCAACGCCATCGGCATCGTGCCGCAGGACACCGTCATCTTCTCGGCCAATGCCATGGAAAACATCCGCTTCGGCCGGCCCGGTGCCAGCGATGCGGAAGTGATTGCCGCCGCCCAGATGGCCGCCGCCCACGAATTCATCGAACGCCTGCCGCAGGGCTATCAGTGCTTCCTGGGGGAACGCGGCGTGCGCCTGTCCGGTGGCCAGCGCCAGCGTATCGCCATCGCCCGCGCACTGTTGAAGAACCCACCGCTGCTGTTGCTGGACGAGGCCACCAGCGCCCTCGACGCCGAATCCGAACGACTGGTGCAAAGCGCGCTGGAAGCCGCCATGGTGGGACGTACTACCCTGGTCATCGCGCACCGCCTGGCCACGGTGCAGCGCGCTGACCGGATCATCGTGCTGGAGCACGGCCGTATCGTCGAGACCGGCACCCATGCCGAACTGGTGGCCCGCGACGGTCTCTACGCCAGCCTGGCGGCGCTGCAGTTCGAGACCCAGAAGTAGCCAGTGGGCGGTGGCCGACGCGAAATCCTGAAATCCCCTAGACTGCGCATTTCGTTCGCCATCGACATGACAGGAGTTCCGCATGAGTAGCCAATTGTTTTCGCCGCTGAGCCTGCGCGGCATCACCTTGCCCAATCGCATCGCGGTGTCGCCGATGTGCCAGTATTCGGCCGAGGATGGCTTCGTCAACGACTGGCATCTGGTGCACCTGGGCAGCCGCGCCGTGGGCGGCGCCGGACTGGTCATCATGGAGGCCACGGCGGTGGTCCCCGAAGGCCGCATCACCGCGGCCGACCTCGGTATCTGGAAGGACGAGCACATCGCCCCCCTGCGCCGCATTACCCGCTTCATCGAACAACAAGGCGCGGTGCCGGGCGTGCAACTGGCGCACGCCGGCCGCAAGGCCAGCTCCCTGCGACCCTGGGACGGCCCGGCCGGCAGTGTCGCCGTGGCCGAGGGCGGCTGGCTGCCGCGGGCCCCATCCGCGCTGCCCTTTGACACCAGCTACACCGAGCCGCAGGCACTCAGCGTCGAGGACATCGCCGCCCTGGTGCAGGCCTTCGCCGATGCAGCCCGACGCGCCCATGCGGCCGGCTTCAAGCTGATCGAACTGCACGGCGCCCATGGCTACCTGGGCCACCAGTTCCTGTCCCCGCTGAGCAATCGTCGCAACGATCACTATGGTGGCTCCTTCGAGAACCGCATCCGCTTCCTGCTGGAAACCGTGCGCGCCACCCGTGCCGTCTGGCCGGACGAACTGCCGCTGCTGGTGCGCCTGTCGGCCACCGACTGGGCCGAAGGCGGCTGGACGCCGGACGACACCGTGGCCCTGGCGGCCCGCCTGCGTGAGCTGGGTGTGGACCTGGTGGACGTCTCCAGCGGCGGCAACCTGCCGTCGGCGCCGATCCCGGTCGGCCCCGGTTACCAGACCGGCTTTGCCGCCCGCGTCAAGGCCGAGGCCGGTATCGCCACCGGTACCGTGGGCATGATCACCGACGCCATCCAGGCCGAACACGTGCTGCGCACCGGCCAGGCCGACCTGGTGCTGCTGGCGCGCGAACTGTTGCGCGACCCCTACTGGCCCATGCAGGCGGCACAGCAATTGCGTGAAGACATCGCCTGGCCGCCACAATACGTGCGCGCCGCGTCCAGCAAGACACCGCTGCGACCGGATGTGCAGTACGGGCGCAACGCCGACTGAAATTTCCTGTGGATAAAAAGAAAAATGCTGCCCGGTCGATATCCGACCGGGCAGCATTTTTATGGGATGCCGAAGCTGGGTCTACGTACCGCAGATCAGCCCGGACGACGCTTGTGACGGATGTATTCGATGATCCCCGGCAGGATGGACAGGATCACGATCACCACGATCAACAGGCTCAGGTTCTGCTTCACGATGGGCAGGTTGCCGAAGAAGTAGCCGGCATAGCCAAAGCTGGCCACCCAGGCGATGCCGCCGATGACGTTGTAGAGGAAGAAGCGCGGATAGGTCATCGCGCCCACGCCGGCCACGAAGGGCGCGAAGGTACGCACGATGGGTGCGAAGCGGGCAATGATGATGGCCTTGCCACCGTGCTTTTCGAAGAAGGCATGGGTCTTGTCCAGGTACTCCTTCTTGAAGATGCGTGAATTGGGCTTGTCGAACACCTTGATGCCCAGCATCTTGCCGATCTGGTAGTTGGTGCTGTCTCCCAGGATGGCGGCCACGATCAGGGTCAGCAGCATCAGGTGGATATCGTAGGCACCGGTGGCAGCCAGCGCGCCGGTGACGAACAGCAGCGAATCGCCGGGCAGGATGGGGGTGACCACCAGGCCGGTTTCACAGAAGATGATCAGGAACAGGATCAGGAACAACCAGGGTCCGTAGGAAGCGGCCAGCTCGGCCAGGTGACGGTCGATGTGGACGATGAAATCGACCAGGAACAAGAGAATATCCATAAGGCCTGCAAGGGAAGTGGCGGAAAGTGGGCATTGTACCAACAGCCTGAGCCATACCCGCCAAATTTGACGCAGCGCCGCATGCACTGGCTTCCTCCGTTCAACTTCCCCCGCGCGGCGCTCATTTCCCTTTGATATTTTCCTCTGCCCACTCGGCGGCGGTAATGACCGGGATGGATTGTCGTTCATTGAAGGTACGATCCTTCGGCCACGCTACCCCCTTGCCTAGCGAAAATACGGCACGGTATTTCTTGATGTGATGCGTTGGATCTCTGGCTAATTCCTCGAGAAGGTGGGGCACGCTCCAAACATTGGTCTTGAAAGGACGTCCCAGGACCTGTTCGAGAACGCTCGCCAACTCGCCATAAGTCAGCGTATCACCCGAGAGATAGACGATCTCGTTACGGAAGCGAGGTTCGAAGAACACGATTTCAGCAGTCAGGGCGCCAATGTCCTCTGGCGTGGTCAGCGTCACGCTGTTCTCAAGACTGCCCAGGGCATTTACCGTGTCGGTGGCGAAGTCCACCACTTCGAATACAGGCTCGAAGAGAAAACTGGTGAACATGCCTGTAGAGATGATGACCCATTCAGTACTGCTTTGGGCGCGCAGCAACTCACGTACATCGAGTTGAGCATCAAAGAGATCCTGCGGACTACCGCGTCCGATTTCCTCGAAATCAACGCCAAACTGCCACGGAAAGTAACGCTTCACGCCGGAACGCAAAGCTGCCGTAGCCAACTTCATCGGCGTTTCGCGACCTGCGACCATACCAGCGCAGCCGATTACGGTGTCGAAATGAGAGAAGACCTGCGCTAGCTGGTCGATTGAATCGCTCACCAGGTCTGCCGCAACCATTTGAATCCCTAAACTGCGGAGTTCATCGATTTCCGCTTTTTTCTCAGCGACTTGTGTGTTGATGGTGGCATCCCTGAGCAGGACGCTGATTGTCGATCCTGGGGCACGTTTGGCAACACGTGCGAGATTGCGTAACACCGGGAGGCCGAGTTCGCCCGCACCCAAGACAAGAATCGCCTGGGGAGGAAACGGAGTACCACTATGCATGATGATTCCTGAGAGTCGTTGCTGATAAGATGTTCCATGGTTGCACGATTGTGTAACGCTCTCAAGAAGGCACACGGATGATACCGAGGAAAGCAAAGATCACCGATAAGACACTGGCACAGGCTGAAGTCATCTGTCAGAGCTTGAAGGAGGAGGAGGATGGCGTGAGACGAGACGTCCTCGCTCATGCAGGCAGCCGCTGGGCATTAGGTATTTTGCACGCCCTGGGTGTCTACGGCACGATGCGCCATGCCGAGATTAAACGGCAGCTGGTCGGCATCACCCAACGCATGCTGACCAAGACGCTACGCGCGCTGGAACGCGACGGCCTGCTGCTGCGGCGCGAGCATGATGAAAAACCGCTGCGTGTAGAGTACGAGCTGACCTCCCTGGGTGAGGATCTCTTGCTACGCATGTCCCCTATCTGGACTTGGGTGGTGGAGCACGTAGAAGACTTCCGCGAGGCCCGGGACAAGTTTGACAACCAGGAACAAAGAGCCGGCGTGCACAGGAGCTGGTAGCCCCGCAAGGACAATGTCCGTCTTTGAAAATCGGGGGTAGCTCCAATTTGGGGCTTGAAATCTTACACGACCAGGGACGACCGACTTCGTTGAACAAATCGATCATGATATCGCCCAATCTGGCTCACTACGCTCGTCCTGCACGAGGTTCTACGAGATATGTCGCGCATTGCAATCACTGATCTGACTGTCGCGCCGCGAGAGGTTGATAGCATCCCCCGGCCCATCGTAGCCCTGGGCGCGACCTCGGTAGCAAAGGACTGGGAAAACGCCAGGCATCAACACCGCAAGGCACAGTTGATCTACTCCGTACGCGGCATCCTTAACTGCGAAATCGAAGACGGCGTGTGGATCGTTCCACCGCAGTGCGCGATCTGGATACCCGGTGACTTACCTCACGCAGCGAGAGGTGAAGGAGAAACGGAATGCTATTGCCTGTTCGTGGAGCCAGATGCGGCACCCGATCTTCCGAAAACCTGTTGCACGATTTCGGTATCGCCATTGCTGCGCGAGCTGCTGCTGAAGGTGGCGGGCTTTCCCGAGCTATACCCGCTGCAGGGACGCGAAGACCGCTTGATTGCCGCACTGCTGGACGAATTGGCTACCGCTCCGATAGAAGATCTGCATCTCCCCATGCCGCGTGAGCTGAAGCTACGCCGACTCGCGGAAATGATGCTGGCCGACCCATCGGACAAGACATCGAAGGCAGATTGGGCCATGCGCATCGGCATGAGCGAGCGGAGCATGACCCGCCTCTTCCAACACGAAATCGGCATGAGCTTCGGGCGCTGGCGGCGACAGCTTCATGTGATCCTTGCGCTTCAACGGCTGACCAAGGGTGACAGCGTGCAAACGGTGGCTTTGGAGCTGGGATACGAAAACGCCAGTGGCTTTATCACTATGTTTCGCAAGGCGACGGGCAAGTCTCCGGCACGCTTCCTCTCGGAGCGTAAGGGCGGTAAGACGGACGTTCCGATAGAAGGCATCAAGCTTCTCGATAAATTCTCATCCTGAATCAATCAGGCTGCCCCCCCGGCGAACCGACACACCGCAAACGCCTGCCCGCCAGGTTCAGTTCAAGCACGCCAAACCTCAGCTCAAGCGCAGCAAAACGTCCCCAGACCCTGTTTCCCTTGGCCCAGCCTTCGCCATTGGGAACAGGTCAGGACACCTTTCATGACATCAATCTGAGCAAGTGCAATCTATCGGATTGGCCGAATTGAATAATAATCTGGCCGAGTTTCGCTATTACAGCCGATTATCTCTATTGTTAAATGCGACATCCAAATAACAATGATTATCGTTCATGAATTCTCTCATCGCTGTTGCGACACCCCGTCGAACCATTGGGCCGCGCTCAAGCCCGATCTCCTCCCGCAATCCCGATAGGCCATACCGGAGAGTCACCAGAAGTAAGCCCGGTACCATACTGGGATCTGCCGTTGCGGCGGCAATGATCATCAGTACGCAAAGCGCATTCGCCGCCGGATCGTCTCCTGTCCCGCCCCAACCAGCGACCGCCTCGCAAAGGGAAACTCCCCTGCCAGCCGTCACCATCACGGCTCCCTCGGATAGGGCAAGCACCGAAGGCACCGGTTCCTACATCAGCGGTGAAACGACAACAGCAACACACTTGCAGCTATCACCGCTGGAATCACCCCAGTCGATGACGGTGATTACACGCCAACGCATGGACGATCAGCTATTGAATTCTGTGCAAGGCGTGCTGGATAACACCACCGGAATCACGTCTTACCAGTCCGACAGCGAGAGAACCAGTTTCTACTCGCGCGGCTTCTTGATCAATAACGTGCAATATGACGGCATCCCCACGGTCGTCGGCAGTACCGTCAATGGGAGCGGGATCAGCGCGCTCGATACTGCGTTCTATGATCGTGTCGAAGTAGTACGCGGCGGATCGGGCTTGCTCACTGGCACGGGCAATCCTTCGGCCGCTATCAACCTTGTACGAAAAAGACCGACCCAAGACTTCTCGGCCTCCGCCTCGCTCAGTGCGGGAAGCTGGGATACCCATCGCGGAATGGCCGACATATCGACTCCCTTGACCGAGGACGGACGCATCCGCGCACGCATGGTGGCGAGTTACCAGAACGGACACTCCTATATTGACGGCTACAAGCCCGAAAAGAAGGCTTTCTACGGGATAGTCGAGGCCGACCTGACGTCTGGCACGAAACTGAGTCTGGGCTATGACTATCAGGACCTCAGGTCGACCGGTTCCACCTGGGGCGGTTTGCCGCTCTGGTTCAGCGATGGTACGCAGGTGAATTATTCTCCGTCCAAGAGCTACGCGCAGGACTGGAGTCATTGGAACAACACGCTCAAGACAGCCTTTGTCGAGGTTGATCATCGATTCGACAATGGCTGGAAACTCCGGGCCATCGCCAACCAGTACCGCACTGAATACAACGCTGAATTGCTTGGCCTGGTGGGTCGCCCCGATCGCACTACCGGTTTGGGGTTCTATCCGTATGGAGCCTATCCCGTGGCACTCAGTTCAACCGGCAGCAGCCGGCAAAATACGATCGATGTGATGATGAGCGGTCCCTTCCAGCTCCTAGGCCGCCAGCATGATCTGGTGGTAGGCGCCACCAGCTCGCGCCGCACATCCGGCCAAGATGATATCGCCCCCTTCTACGCTGGCTTTAACCCGGTCAATATCTATGACCTGAGCGCCCCCTTCCCCCGCCCTGACTTCGCTGGGATGCCCGTAGTACCGACCAGCACCGAAATCAAACAGAGCGGGGTCTACGGCGCCGCCCGGCTCGCGCTGGCCCAGTCACTCAAGCTAATTGTGGGGGGCCGCCTGAACAGTTACGAAATCGACGACAGCGTCAGCGGCGCGTCAATGCACTACAAAAAGAGCAGCGCATTCACCCCGTATGCAGGATTGATCTACGAGCTCGACAAGACCTATTCGACCTATGTCAGCCACACGCGCATCTTCAATCCGCAAACCGACTATCAGGACAGCCAAGGCAACGTGCTCACCCCGGCCACAGGCAAGACGACCGAAATCGGCCTCAAAGCTGCTTATATGCACGGGCGCCTGAATGCATCGGTGGCCTTGTTCGAAACCAAATTGGACAACGCCGCCCAGATAATCCCTGGAAGCTATACGCCGGGCGGCGCCCAGGCCTATCAGGCTGTGGATGGAACGAAGTCACGCGGTCTGGAAATGGATCTGCAAGGTGAGCTGGCACGCGGCTGGAACATCTACGCGGGTCTTTCCCACTTCACAGCACAAGACGCCAATGGAGTGCGCCTGAATTCGCAGATACCTCGCACCACGGCACAGTTCTCGACTACCTACCAGTTATCAGGAGAGTGGAGCAGGCTGACGCTGGGTGGCGGCGTCAAATGGCAGAGCAGCTTCTACGAGGCCGCCAATACTGGCACCAGTACGCTGGGTGGGGCGCAGGGGTCGTATGCCCTGGCGTCACTGATGATGCGTTACGCCGTTTCCCAGAACACCACGATGACAGTCAACGTCAACAACGTGTTCAACAAGCAGTACGCACTGCAGAAGGGCGATTTCGATACCGTGAGCTATGGTATGCCGCGCAGCATGATGGTAACCCTGGATTACAAATATTGAGCGCCCACAGAGCGACACCTCCCGCATAGGAAATGCGAAACCCTTCCGTTACGAATGATCGTGAAAACTTCTATACCCTCCCAACCACCCTCACTGCCCGCCCTCCAGAACGGGGCCATCAACAATCTCAACAGGATCGCCCTGTTCTGGCTCACCACGGCCGTGGGGGCTGTGCTTTTCGTCAGCTTCCAATTGTTCTTCTACGTCAACGACTTGGCCAGATCGCATGGAGCAACGCCAGCAATTACCTTTGAGACCAACGTACTGTGGATGTTCTCCGCGTTCTACGGTTGCTGGATCATTACTGTGCTTCTCGCACTGATTGGTACGCGTACGACCCGATGGCTGGCGCTGGCTATAGGCAGCCTGCTTGTGCTCCTCAATACCCTCGGTGGGATCTCGGACGGCTTGCGCGATGGCTGGCACATTGCCTTCTCGGCAGTGCTTTTCATTTCACTACCCGGCGTGTTCGCCATTGCCTTCACCTGGCGCACCATGAAAAACAAAGGAGACGATCATGTCGATGAATAGTACGGATTTTCCATTGGTCTGGATGACGCTTACCCAGGAACCGAATCACGACCACGAGCAGGACTTCGCCGAATTCGAGGCCAATTTGCAGCGCGGGGAGCCCTTCGTGCTCTTGACCGATACGGTACCTGCAGAAAACCATGAACACTCGCAAGAAGAGAAGAAACGCACAGCGCTCTGGATGAAAAAGCACAAGGTTCAATTGCGACAGCTGGTTCTGGCAATGATCGTCATTGAACCCAACTCGGCGAAACGCCTCGGATTCAGAGCCTTTGCCCCAGTCTTTGCAAAATTCTGGGGCTACCCTCTGCTCGTCTCCGACTCACGCGATGAGGCAATGACGACGGCAAGAGAACTCCTCGCACAGAACCGGAAATCCAGGGACCGATGAATGGAGCACCTGCGCGAAAGTCCATAGGCAATTCGATGGATCGACCAACTCTATCTACGATCGTCAACTGCATCCACATTCGGCTTCAAACCGGATGCCCGGGGCGATGACCTGTTTCAATCCGGCAGGCCATCGCCGGCCAGGATCATCTCTGCTGCGCTCAACAGGTCACCCTGCAGCCCCTCGCGCGCCTTTTGCGGCGAGGCCTCGCGCAGGCCTTCCAGCAGGATCGCATGATGCTTCAGGGCCGGCGCTTCAGCCAGGCGGCGCGAACCGGCGCGCAGGTCGAGGTTGATCACCGGGCCCACCTGCAGCCACAGGCCGGCGATCAGGTCCACCAGGGTTGGCATGCCCGAACCCTGGTAGGCGGCGAAATGCAGTTCCTTGTTCAGGCGGATGATCACATCGACATTGGGCTTCTTGCGCTGCATTTCCACCGACAGGGTTTCGTGCAGGCGGGCGACTTCATCGAGCTCGTCCGGGCGGATGTGGCTGGCCGCGTGTTCCACCGCCAGGCCCTCCAGCGCCAGCCGTATCTTGAGCAGTTCGCTGAACTTGCCCTTGGTCATCAGCGGTACGCGCATGGCGCGGTTGGGCAGGATTTCCAGCGCCCCCTCGGCGGCCAGTTGACGCACTGCCTCGCGTACCGGCATGGGGCTGGTCCCCAGTGCATCGGCCAGGCCCTTGAGCGTGAGCTTCTGGCCGGGCCGCACCTGGCCGGCCTGGATCAGTTCGCACAGGTCCTGATAGACCCGCTCGGACAGCGTGGCGTGCTGGATCTTGCGCACGGTGGAGAGGTCGGCAATCAGTGTCTGGTCCATGGCGATAGATGAAAATTTTTTGCGGATTATAGCGGAGCACTTCCCGCGAGCACTGTCCAGGAGCACTCCAGCACAAGCTGCGGACGCGCCCCACATTGCTGACCGATGCTGCTCAAGGCAGGGCGCATGCAGCCTTGAGGGGCCGACCGGCGAAAGGACGACAGCTATCCGTTCCTGATCCCGTCACCCATTTCGCTGCCTGCATGATCGGTTGACGCTATCGATTCTATCGAATACATTTGATCACATGTCAAATAAATGACATCAGCAGAACAAAAAATCGGATCAGCGCGGCGCCATCCCACAGCCAACAGTCTTGCGGCGGTGGCCGGCCCGCAGCGGTGACGGCCACCAGGAGACAGTTGCACCGGATGCACGCACAGCGCAGACAACAGCGCCTGCGTCATCTATCCCCCTCGTGAGGACAGGCTTGCCTGCCCTGCCCGCTCGCCGCTGCACACCCCGCCCATCTCCGGTTCTCTGCGCTGGCCCACCCGGCCGCTGCGCATGTTGCTGCGAACACGACCGACGGCCGCCATCCCAGTCCACCGCCCCGGTCACCCTGCTCGATACAAAGAACGCAGTTCCCAGGAGACACCGGCGCCAGCCGGATATTTAGGAGGATCGCACCATGGAGCAAGACCAGAGCACGTCCGGCAACAACGGCATCAACCACGACAACGACAACGACAACGACAGCACCACCAGCAGCACTGTAAGTCCCGCCTCCCCGCGCCGCCGCCGCATCCTGCAAGCCGGCGCTGCCGCCATCGCCGGCGCCTCGACCATGGGCTTTCCGGCCATCGTGCGCGCCCAGTCCGACAAGATCATCATCGGCCACCTGACGCCGCGCACGGGCTTTCTCGGTCCCATGGGCGAATACGCGGTCATGAGCATCAACCTGGCCGTGGAAGAACAGAACAAGGCCGGCGGCCTGCTGGGGCGCCAGCTCACCCTGCTGTCGGAAGACTCGGTCAATCCGCCCACCGCCTCGTCCAAGGCACAGCGCCTGCTGGAGCGCGATGGCGCGGCGCTGCTGATCGGCGAGATTTCCTCGGCCTCGGCCTTGGGCATCGCCCAGGTCGCCCAGCGCAACAAGAAGCTCTTCATGAACACCGGCTGCAACTCCGACGAGCTGCGCGGCAAGAGCTGCAACAAGTTCATGTTCCACATCGAGGCCGCCAACTCCACCTACGTCAAGGCCTGTGGCCAGCAACTGCTGCAGAACGGCCTGATCAAGGGCAAGAAGCTCTATGCCCTGACCGCCGACTATGCCTTCGGCCATGACCTGCTGCGCACCGCCAAGGCATTCGTCGGCGCCAATGGCGGCACGATTGCCAACGATGAACTGGTGCCCACCGATGCCACCGACTTCAGCCCCTATCTGCTCAAGATCCGCCAGGCCAAACCGGATCTGGTGATCTCCAATCTGGCCGGCAACCAGATCACCAACTTCATCAAGCAGTATTCCGAATTCGGCCTGCCCTTCCCCATCGCCGGCTTCGGCTTCGATACCGTGGCAGCCTGGGGTGCGGGCGCAGACAACTTCGCCGGCACCTGGCCCACCACCTGGCACCACGATGTCGACAGTCCTTCCTCCAAGGCCTTCGTGGCGGCCTTCATCAAGAAGTACGGCAAACCGCCCGAGAACCAGGCCTGGGGCGAATACGTGGGCTTTCGCTCGGTCGCCCAGGCGATCGCCGAGACCAAGTCGCTGGACACCATGAAACTGATCGACTACTTCGAGAAGGGTGCGCAGATCGACATCCTCAAGGGCCGCAAAGGCGTCTATCGCGACTGGGACCACCAGCTGATGCAGGAGATGTACACCCTCTCGCCCAAACCCAAGGGGCGCGCCAAGGACCAGTGGGACTTCCTGCAACTGGGCGCGGCCGTGCCAGGACCGAACGCGCCGCTGGATTCGATCGCGCCGACCATGCAGGAAAACGCCTGCAAGTTCAGCTGAAATTCCCCGGACCATACCGCCACGCGGCCATGCCTGAGACCCGGGCATGGCCGCCAGTCGCCTCACTTTCGCAAGGCCTCGGGCCGGAGTTGCAATGCAAATCGTTTTCCTGCTGGAACAAATCCTCAACGGATTGCTGGTCGGCGGCTATTACCTGCTGATCGCGCTGGGGCTGTCGCTGATCTTCAGCCTGGGCGGCATCGTCAACCTGGCGCACGGCGCCTTCTATGCCATCGGCGCCTATCTCGCCGTGGAGATCACCAGGCACCTGGGATTCACCGGGGCGGTCTTCATCTCGCCGCTGCTGGTGGCACTGCTGGGCATCCTGTTCGAACGCTTCCTGCTGCGCCGTTTCTATTCGGCCGATCCCATCCTGGGACTCTTGCTGACCTTCGGCCTGTCGATGGTGGCGGAACAGCTGATCCGCATCCTGTGGGGCGCATCGCCACTCCCGGCTTCGATCCCGGCGGCCTTCAAGGGTCAGATCATGGTGGGTGACTTCATGTACTCGCGCTATCGCCTGCTGATGCTGGCCATCGTGATCGTGGCGCTGACGCTGATCTGGCTGCTGCTCAACAAGACCTCCTTCGGCCGCGTGGTGCGTGCCGGCGTGCAGAAGCCCGACATGGTGGCGGTACTGGGCATCCGCCTGCAGCCCTACATGACGGCCATCGTCATGCTGGGTGTCGGCCTGGCCGCACTGGCCGGGGTGCTGTTCGCGCCGATCTCGGGGGTGCAACCGGCCATGGGTGCCGAAATCATGACGGCCGCCTTCGTGGTGGTGGTCATCGGCGGTCTGGGCAGCTTCTGGGGCGTGGTGCTGGCTGCCGTGCTGGTGGGCGTGGTACGCGGCATCACCATCCAGTTCTACGCCCCGGCCGGCGAGGCCTCGATGTACCTGCTGATGCTGCTGGTATTGATCTTCCGTCCGCGCGGCCTGTTGGGCGAGCGCATCGAACGCTTCGAATGAGACCGCGGCCATGAACCCTATGCTCTCCATGAATCCGAAACACCAATCCCTGTGGATCGGCGCCGCCGCGCTGATCATCACGCCCCTGCTGCTGCCACTGCTGGGCCTGACCACCACCTCGGCCACCGACGTGGTCATCTACGCCATTGCCGCCATGGGCTTGAACCTGCTGGTGGGCTATACCGGCCTGACCTCGTTCGGTCACGGGGCGTGGTTCGGGGTGGGCGCCTATGCCGCCGCGCTGTCGCAGAAATACTGGTTCCCCGGCCAGATCGTGCTGCCGCTGCTGTTCACCATCGCTTTCATCGCGGTTTGCGCGGCACTGGTGGGCTTTTTGATCCTGCGCCGACGCGGCGTGTATTTCTCGCTGCTCACGCTGGCCCTGTCGGCGCTGACCTTCGCGGTGGCCTTCCGCTGGACCGACTTCACCGGCGGCGAATCGGGGCTGGGCGGCATCGTGCGACCAGTGGTCGCCGGTATCGACCTGGACCAGTCGCTGCCCTACCTGGTCTTCGTCAGCCTGATCGCCTTCGCCGTGCTCTACTGCCTGCACCGGCTGATCCGCTCGCCGTTCGGCCACACCATCGTCGCCATCCGCGAGAACGAGCAACGGGCGCGCTTCCAGGGCTACGCCACCATCATCTACAAGCTGCAGATGTTCATCATCTCGGCCACCGTCACCGGCCTGGCCGGTGCTCTGCTGGCCTTCCACCACCGCTTCGCCTCGGCCGAGCCGACCTCGGTGGCCTTCTCCGGCGAACTGCTGGCGATGGTGGTGATCGGTGGCATGCGCAGCTTTCTCGGGCCGGCGCTGGGTGCGCTGTTCTACATCCTGTTCCGCGAATGCCTGTCGATCTGGACCGAGAACTGGCTGCTCTGGTTCGGCCTGGCCTTCGTCGGTTTCATCCTGTTCTCGCCCACCGGGCTGGTCGGCATCTGGCGCCAGCTGCTGCGCCGCCTCAAGCCGCCGGCCGAAGTGGGCGCCGCGATGAGCGCACGCCAGATCGTCGATGGCCTGCCGCTGCCGGACTTCCTGCAACCGCCGCCCCGGCAGGGCGTGGTCCTGGAAGCCCGCGACATCGAAATCCGCTTCGGCGGCATCCAGGCCGTCAAGAATGCGCAGATCGCGCTGCATGCAGGGGAAATCCACGCCCTGATCGGCCCCAACGGCGCCGGCAAGACAACCACCTTCAACCTGATCTCCGGCATGTTCGCCCCGCATGGCGGCAGCGTGCTGCTCAACGGCCAGCCCATCCATGGCCTGCCGCCCAGCGAGATTTGCCAGCGCGGCCTGGCGCGCTCGTTCCAGATCACCAATCTCTTCAAGGGCCTGTCGATCTACGAAAACCTGCGGCTCTCCCTGCAGGCGCGGCATGCGGCGCGCTACAACATGTGGCGCGACATCGACAGCTATCCCGAGATCCATGCCGAGACCGCCGAACTGATGCGCTTCCTCGGGCTCAAGGGCATCGACGACATCGAAGGTGGGGCCCTCTCCTACGGCGGGCAACGGCTGGTGGACCTGGGCATCGCCCTGGGCTCCAAGCCCCAGGTGCTGCTGATGGACGAACCCCTGGCCGGCCTGGCCGCTGCCGAACGTGAACGGGTCTCGCGGCTGGTGCAGATCATCGCCGCCAATATCCCTGTACTGATCGTGGAACACGACATCGACCGCGTGCTGGGTTTCTCGCACCAGGTCACCGTGATGAACCAGGGCAGCGTACTGATGGCTGGCACACCCGAACAGGCGCGCGCCGACCAGCGCGTGCAGGAAATCTACACCGGTCACGGCACCCCGCCGGTCACCGGCCGCAGCAGCGGCGATGCGCAAGAGCGGGCGCAATTGCTGGCCTTCGAGGGCGTCAATGCCTACTACGGCAAGAGCCACATCCTCAATGACGCCAGCCTGGAGGTACGGCAGGGCGAGATCGTTGCCCTGCTGGGCCGCAATGGCGCCGGCAAGTCCACCCTGCTCAAGACCCTCACCGGCCTGCTGCGCCCAGCCTCCGGCACCATCCGCTATGACGGTCGCGACATCGCCGGACTGTCCGCCCCCGATATCGCCCGCCTGGGCATCGGCTATGTACCGCAGGGGCGCGGCCTGTTCGCCGGCATGACAGTGGCCGAGAACCTGGCGCTGGGTCGACTGGCGCGCAAGAACGACAGCAGCAACGGCGTGGCCTGGAGTGAAGAAAAGATCTTGCAATACTTCCCGCGCCTGAAGGAACGTCTGCACACCCATGCCGATTTCCTCTCCGGTGGTGAGCAGCAGATGGTCGCGGTAGCCCGGGCACTGTCGGGTAACGTCAAGCTGCTGTTGCTGGACGAACCCTTCGAAGGCCTGGCCCCGGCCGTGGTGCAGGAATTGTTCACCGTCTTCGACCAGTTACGGCGCGAGGTTTCCATCGTCATCGTCGAACACAACCTGGACCTGGTGCTGGCCCTGGCCGACCGCGTCTTCGCCCTGGAGCGCGGCGCCGTCTTCCACACCGGACCGGCCGAACCGCTGCTCAACGATCTTACCTATCGCAAGAAAATCCTCTGGCTCTGAGCCAGCACTCTCCCTCCCTGCAACAAGGACACTGCACCATGGACCTGAATCTGAAAGACCAGAAAGTCATCGTCACCGCCGGCGCCCAGGGCATCGGCCTGGCCATCACCGCCGCCTTCGTCGAGGCCGGCGCCCACGTCCACATCTGTGATGTCAGCGAAGACTTCCTCGCCAGCGCCCGCAGCCAGTTCGCCGGCGCCCCCGTGAGCTACAGCCTGACCGACGTTACCAGCCAGACCCAGGTCGACGCCATGTTCGCCGACCTCAGCCAGCGCTGGGGCGGTGTACTGGATGTCCTGGTCAACAACGCCGGCATCGCCGGCCCCACCCTGCCGGTGGAAGACGTCGAATTGTCCGGCTGGGACCAGACCATTGCCGTCAACCTTACCGGCCCCTTCCTCTGCACCCGGCGCGCCGTACCGATGCTGAAGAAGAACGGCGGCGGCTCCATCGTCAACATCTCCTCGGTGGCCGGCCGCCTGGGCTTTGCCCTGCGCACGCCCTACTCGGCCTCCAAGTACGGCGTCATCGGCCTGACCGAAACCTGGGCCATCGAACTGGGGCCGTCCAATATCCGCGTCAATGCCGTGCTGCCGGGCGTGGTCGAAGGAGCCCGCCAGGAGCGCATCGTCGCCGCCAAGGCAGAGGCCTATGGCATCGAACATGAAGAAATGCGCCAGCGCCTGCTCTCCAAGGTCTCGCTGCGCAAGATGGTCACGGCGCAAGACATCGCCAACCAGATCATCTTCATCTGCTCCCCGGCCGGCGCCTCCATCAGCGGACGCAGCCTGTCGGTATGCGGCAATGTCGAAGTATTGAGCTGAGGAGCCGTCATGAGTGAAAAGATCGCCGTCATCGGCGCCGGCCTGATCGGCCGCGCCTGGGCCATCGTCTTTGCCCGCGCCGGCTACCGGGTGGACCTGTGGGACGCCGTCCCGCAAGCCCTGCAGGGTTGCCGGCAACTGCTGCAGGACAACCTGGCCGACCTCGCCAGTCATGGCCTGATCGACGAAACACCGCAGACCGTACTGGCCCGCATCCACACGGCAGACAGCCTCGCCGCCGCCCTGCAGGACGCCATCCTGGTCCAGGAAAACGTCAAGGAAACGGTAGATGTCAAACGCGCCATCTTCGCCGAGATGGACAGCCTGGCCGCCCCGCAGACCATCCTCACCAGCTCCACCTCGTGGATCCCCACCTCCGCCTTCTCGGAGCACCTGCCCGGACGCGACCGCATCCTGGTCGCCCACCCGGTCAACCCGCCCTACCTGGTCCCCCTGGTCGAACTTGCCCCGGCCCCCTGGACCTCCGCCGCCACGGTCGAACGCGCCCGCGACATCTACACCTGCGCAGGCCAATCCCCGGTGGTCCTGAACAAGGAAATCACCGGCTTCCTACTCAACCGCATCCAGGGCGCGGTACTGAACGAAGCCCTCAACCTCTACGAAAACGGCTACGCCACTGCTGCCGATCTCGACAAGGTCTTGAAGGACGGCCTCGGCCTGCGCTGGTCCTTCATGGGCCCATTCGAAACCATCGACCTGAACGCCCCCGAAGGCGTACTAGACTATGCCCGCCGCTACGGCCACACCTACCGCGACGTAGCGAAGACACAAGCCCCCAACGAATGGAACAGCGAGACCCTGAAGCGCATTGAAGCAGAGCGACGCGCCGCCCTACCCGCAGACCAGCTAGGCGAGCGCGCCCGCTGGCGCGACAACAGACTGATGGGACTGATTGCGCACAAGCGCAAGCAGAAATAGCAAACAAAGAAGCGACAAAGAAGCAAGGCAAAGAAAAGAAAAGGAAAGGAAAGCAAAGGCAAAAACGAAGCAAGCAAGAGCACCACGAAGCCGAAGGCGAGCCCCCCGCGAGGCCGAAGGCGAGCCGGACACGCTTTCCCCCTTGGGAGCCAGCCGCCGGAGTGAAGCGGCAAGTGGATCAGAAAAATAGTGGGAGCGAAGCGACTCTATTTTTCCCACTTGCTGCTTCACTCCGGCGGGCACCCTCCGCAGGAGGGCTGGCTCTTGGGGGCCGTTTTCTTTGCTTACTTTCTTTGGCGGGCCAAAGAAAGTGAGCGGCTGCCGGGCCGCCCCCGGCGCTCCCCTGCGACCGAAGAGAAAAAAGCATTAAGCTAGAGCGCAGATAGTCAGCAAGACCAGACTACCCAAGCAACAAAACAAAACAACACAACACAAAGCAAGACAGCAAATCACCCCAAAAGCACAACCAACATCAAAGGAGCACACCCCATGGCCAAGCCCAAGAAAGTCATCATCACCTGCGCAGTCACAGGCGCCATCCACACCCCCTCGATGTCCCCCCACCTGCCCATCACCCCCGAGCAGATCAGGGACGAAGCATTGGCCGCCGCCGAAGCCGGCGCCGCCATCGTCCACCTCCACGCCCGCGACCCACACAACGGCAAACCCACCCAGGACCCCGACGAATTCCGCAAATTCCTCCCCCAGATCAAAGCCCGCTCCAACGTCGTCATCAACCTCACCACCGGCGGCGCCCCCACCATGGGCGTAGAAGAACGCCTGCAACCCGCACTGCAGCTCAAGCCAGAAGTCGCCTCCCTCAACATGGGCTCCATGAACTTCGGCCTGTATGAAATGCTGAACCGATTCAAGGACTTCAAATACGACTGGGAACGCCCCTACCTCGAAGGCTCCGACGACCGCATCTTCCGCAACACCTTCAAGGACATCGCCTACATCCTCGAATCCTGCAGCGCCAACCAGACCCGCTTCGAAATCGAGTGCTACGACATCGGCCACCTCTACACCGCCGCCCACTTCATCGACCGAGGCCTGATCAAGCCCCCCTTCCTGATCCAGTCCGTCTTCGGCCTGCGCGGCGGCATCGGCAACGACGTCGAAGACGTGATGCACATGAAGCGCACCGCCGACCGCCTCTTCGGCGAAGACTACTTCTGGTCCGTACTGGGCGCCGGCCGTGGACAGATCCCGATCGCCACCATGTCGGCGGCCATGGGCGGCCACACCCGCGTGGGTCTCGAAGACTCACTCTGGGACGGCCCCGGCAACCTGGCCAAGAGCAATGCCGACCAGGTCCGCCGCATCCGCACGGTCATCGAAGCGCTCTCCCTGGAAGTGGCCAGCCCCGACGACGCCCGCGCCATGCTGAAACTCAAGGGCGGCCAGAACGTCGGCTTCTGAGCGCCACTGCCCTTCGGGTGCTTGCCCTGTCGATGCGCTACAATCCCGCATCCCTCGGCCAGTGGCCAGCACCCGAAACATTGCAATGAAACAATACCAAGACCTCATCCAGGACGTGCTCGAGAACGGCTCCTGGCAAGACAACCGCACCGGCATCCGCACCCTCAGCATCCCCGGCGCGATGATGCGCTTCGACCTGCAGAAGGGTTTCCCTGCGGTGACCACCAAGCGCCTGGCCTTCAAGTCGGTGGTGGGCGAACTGTGCGGCTTCCTGCGCGCCACGCGCAGCGCTGCCGACTTCCGCGCCCTGGGCTGCAAGGTCTGGGACCAGAACGCCAATGAAAACGCCGACTGGCTGGCCAATCCCTTCCGTGCCGGCACCGACGACCTGGGTCCGGTGTATGGCGTGCAATGGCGCCAGTGGCCGGCCTACAAGCTGATCGATGCCGCGCATAGCGCGCAGATCGACGCGGCCCGCAGCAAGGGTTTCAGCATCGTCTCCACGCTGCAGGATGAAGGCGTGGACAAGGTGCTGCTGTACAAGGCGGTGGACCAGTTGCGCGACTGCCTGGACACCATCGTCAAGAACCCCGGCAGCCGCCGCATCCTGTTCCATGGCTGGAATTGCGCGGTGCTGGACGAAATCGCCCTACCCGCCTGCCACCTGCTGTACCAGTTCCTGCCGAACCAGAACACCGGCGAAATCTCGCTCTGCCTGTACGTGCGCAGCAACGACATCGGCCTGGGCACGCCCTTCAACCTGGCCGAAGCGGCGGCACTGCTGCATCTGGTCGGGCGCCTGACCGGCTACAAGCCGCGCTGGTTCAGCTACTTCGTGGGCGATGCCCACATCTACGAAAACCATATCGAGATGGTCAAGGAACAGTTGACCCGCGAGCCCTACCCGCTGCCGCAACTGCTCATTTCCGACCGCGTGCCGGAGTTCGCCAAGACCGGCGAATACGCACCGCACTGGCTGGAACAGATCGAGCCCTCCGACTTCTCGCTGGAGAACTACCAGCACCACGCCCCCCTGACCGCCCCCATGGCGGTCTGAACCACCTGCGCATGCCGCCACCGGCAGTGCGCCGGTCGGTGCGCACTTCGGGAGAGATGCATGCCTACCCCCCTGCTGCAACGACTGGGCCTGGCCCATCCCATCATCCAGGCCCCCATGGCTGGCAGTTCCACCGTGGCCATGGCCGCTGCCGCCTCCAATGCCGGCGCCCTCGGTTCGCTGGCGCTGGGCGCCTCCAGCGTGGCCCAGGCCCGCGAGGCGCTGGCACAGTTGCAGGCGCTCACGGCCAAACCCTTCAACGTCAATTTCTTCTGCCATCAACCGGCGCAGCTGGATGCGACCCGGGATGCGGCCTGGCTGCAGCACCTGCAAGGCCATCTGGATGAATTCGGCGGCAGCATCGCGCTGCCCTTGAAGGAGATCTACCAGAGCTTCAAGGTCGATACCGGGATGCAGCAACTGATGCTGGAACAGCCGCCCAAGGTGGTCAGTTTCCACTTCGGCCTGCCATCGGCTGCGGTGATCCAGTCCCTCAAGCAGGCCGGGGTGTTCCTGATGGCCAGCGCTACCTGCCTGGACGAGGCACGCCAGATCGAGGCCGCCGGGATTGACGCCATCGTCGCGCAAGGCATCGAGGCCGGTGGCCATCGCGGCATCTTCGACCAGGACAAGGATGAGGAGATCGGGACCTTCGCCCTGGTGCGCCTGCTGGCGCAGCATAGCCGCCTGCCGGTGATCGCAGCCGGCGGCATCATGGATGGCAAGGGCATTGCCGCCGCCCTGCAACTGGGCGCGCAGGCGGTGCAGATGGGGACCGCCTTCCTGCTCACCCGCGAATCCGGCGCCAATGCCGCCTATCGCGCCCTGCTCAAGAGCGAGCGCGCCCAGCACACGCGTGTGACGGCCGCCATTTCAGGCCGCCGCGCACGCGGCATCGTCAATCGCTTCATGCAGGAAATCGATACACCCGGCGCGCCGCCAATTCCGGCCTATCCGGCCGCCTACGACGCTGGCAAGCAGCTCAATGCGATGGCTGTGACCAGGGATGTGCACGAATTCGGAGCCCACTGGGCCGGACAAGCTGCGGCGCTCATCCGCGACGGACTGACCGTGGCCGAGCTGGTCCAGGTGCTGGTACAGGAGTGGCAGGCCGCGGCCTGAGCCACTCCGTTCAGGAGACGGTGCCGGTGGCGGTACCGGTGTCGCCCGGTACCTGCTTGTCCTGCCAGCCGCCGCCCAGGGCCTTGTACAGCGAGACGGTCGCCTGCAGCCGCTGCAGCTTGATCTGGCCCAGCTGGTTCTGGGCTTCGGAGAGGGTGCGCTGGGTGTCGAGCACCACCAGCAGGTCTTCGGCACCGGCACGATAGCGAATCTCGGCCAGCTCGAAGGCGAAGCGCGCCTGGTCCACTTCCCCTACCTTCAGGCGATATCGTTCTTCCAGGCTGCGAATCGCACCCAAGGCCTTCTCCACCTCGGACAACGAGGTGATCACGCGCTGCCGGTAGACCTGCACCAGTTCTTCCTTCTGGGCCTCGGCCAGAGCGCGCTGGTTGCGCAGGTTGCCGCCATCGAAGATGGGCGCGATCAGGCCGGCACCGAGATTGGCAAACAGGTTGGGACCATCGAACAGGGACAGCAAGGCATTGCTCTGCGCGCCCGTGGAGCCGGTCAGCGTGATGCTGGGGAACAGCGAAGCCCGGGCCACGGCGACGTTAGCATTGGCGGCCGCCAGATTGGCTTCGGCGCGACGGATGTCTGGCCGACGGGTCAGCAATTCGGAAGGCAGGCCGGCCGAGATGCGCGGCATCTGGATGCCGGCCAGGCCTTTTTCCTCGACCTTGAAATTCTGCGGCGGACGGCCCAGCAAAATGGCCAGCGCCGTCTGGGCGTCCTGCTCCTGTTGCTGCAGGTCGGGGATCAGCTGTCGCTGGTTGGCCAGGGCCGAACGCTGGCGCGCCAGGTCCAGCGGCGAGGCCGAGCCGGCGCGGCTTTGCGCTTCCACCAGGCGCAGCACGCGTTCGGCGTTGTTGACGTTCTGGCGCGCAATCTCCAGCCGGTCGCGCAGCGACAGCACTTGCAGATAGGTGGAAACGATGCCGCTGGTGACGGTCAGGGCCACCGTCTCGCGGTCATAGCGATTGGCGCGCAGGGTGGCTTCGGCGGCCTCGACGCCGGCGCGATTCTTACCCCAGAAGTCGATCTCGTAGCTGATCTGCAGGCTGGCGTTGGCGGCATTGGCCGGGGTGCCGCCTGAGATCGGCATTTCACGGCTGGCCCCGGCATTCAGGCTGACATTGGGCAACAGCGGCGCACCGGCGATGCGGGCCTGGGCCTCGGCCTGCTTGATACGGGAAAAGGCGGCGGCGATTTCGTAGTTGTTGCGCTGGCCTTCCTGCACCAGTTCGGACAATTCGCCACTGCCGAACTGCTTCCACCAGTCGGTATCGGGCCACAACTGTTCTGCGTGGGCCACGTCGGCCGAGGCGCCACCGCCCCACTTGTCGGGCACCTGCATTTCGAGGATGGGATCGGTCTGCACCTGGAGCGTGACGCAGGCCCCCATGGCAAGCGCCAGCGAGACGGCCAGCGCCACCCGCGCCAGGCGGGGCAGCAGATCGGAAACAGGCGGAGTCGGGCTAGGCAATCTCATGGGTCATGTGCATCGAAACAGGAAAAAGAGGCCGCCCTCCCCGGCGCAGCCTCTACTGTACAGCATGCCTGGCGGCTAGCGTGAGGCTGCGCCGGCGGTGGCCGCAGGGGCCGGTGGATTGGCTGGCAACAGCACCTGCTCGCCTTCCTTCAGGCCCGACAGCACCTGGGCGCGCTCGCCATCGCGGATGCCGATCTTGATCTTGCGGCTCTCCAGCTTGCCGTCCTCCAGTACCACCTTCACGGTCTGGGTGCCATCCATGCCGGGCTTGGTCACCAGCGAGCGCGGGATGGTGGGCACACGCTCGGCCCGCGCCAGCACGAAATAGACATCGGCACTCATGCCGCTCATCAGTTCCCGGCTGGGATTGGCCACGTCAAAGAGCACGGTGTAGAAGGCCTTCTTGCCCTGCCGCCCGGAGTCGTCGGTGGGCAGCAGCATGATCTGGCGCAGCTTGCCGCTCCAGCGCTTGCCGGGATAGCCGGGGGTGGTGAAGTAGGCGGTCATGCCCTTTTGCAGGCGGGTGACGTCTTCTTCCGATACCGGCACCTGCACCGTCATGCGCGAGAGGTCGGCAATGCGCATCAGGGCTTCCTGGTTGGCGCCCACCATCTGGCCCGGCCGCGCGTTGAGGATGACGATGGTGCCACTGACCGGCGCTTCGATGCGGGTCTGTTTCTGCACCGCCTCATCTTCGCGGATGGAGGCCTCGGTCTGCTGGATCTGCGCGTTGGTGGCGTCCACCCGGGCCGCCGCCGCATACATGTTCATGCGGCTGGATTCATAGGATTCCTCGCGGGTGGCGTTCTCGGCCTTGAGCTGGGTCTGGCGCTGGAACTGCAGTTGGGCAAAGTCCAGCTGGGCGTTCTGTCCGGCCAGCTCGGCCTTGAGGCGCGCCAGCGTGGCGCGGTTGTTCTCGATGCGGCTGCTCTGCACGGCCGGTGCCACCGTGGCCAGCAGGCGACCGGCCTTGACGGCTTCACCGATGACCACATCGACATCCGACAATTGGCCAGCCACCTTGGAGCCGACATCCACATAATCCTGCGCCACCACATTGCCGGTGGCATTGACTACCTGTTCCAGGTCGGCCCGTTCGACGGTGACCGTCTCCAGCTTGACCGGAATCGGCTTGGGCGCCGCTGGCGGCGGCTGCTGGCGCGAATACAGCCAGTAACCGCCGCCCAGCACGAGCACCAGCGCCAGCCCGCTCCACCACGCCTTCTGTCGTGCAGGGGCGTGCGAAGTCGGGATGGCGTGGGGCAGTTGATCTTGCGGCTCGGTCATGGTCGCTCGTGGCAAACGCGAAAGATGATGTCAGAAAATGATGACGGCCGAATTTCATCGGCCGTCTCCGGTCCTGTCCGCCCCCTCAGGCGGCCAGCATCGGTGCGTCCTGCCGGGCCAGGGCGACGCGCCAGTCCGGGTGGACTTCCGGGACGCCGCTCCAGACCGCCTGGTGCAGCTGAGACAGCAGACCCGGCTCTTCCAGGATGCTGTTCTTCTGCTTGTCGTTGAGCGCGTCCGGCCCGTCCTTGAGCGCCGTGCGCACCAGCTTCTCGCGCAGGTGCTGCGTCAGTTGCGGCACCTGCGGATGGGCATGCGCAGTGGCACACACCAGGGCATTGAAGGCGGGATCGACCACCGCTTCCACGAAGCCCGGCAGCGCCGGTGTTTCTTCATGGTGGCGCACGGTCTCGCGCAATTCGAAGGGTGGCGAGGTCTCTTCGGGAATCTTGAACAGGCCGGCGCGACGGAAGCCACGGCCGAAGCTGACCCGCGAGGACAGCACCGACACCGGCACCGACACCGCCAGCGAACCGGCGATCGGGATCAGCCACCAGATGAAGGACGGGTTGAGCCAGTACACCAGCGCGCCCCAGGCCACGCCCAGCAACGAATGCCAGCCATGGCGGCGCAGCGCCTCGCCCCAGCCGGTTTCATTGTCGGCGCGCGGCGGCGACTTCCAGCCGGCGTTCCAGCCCAGGAAGGCGCCCAGCACGAAACGGGTGTGGAACAGCATGCGCACCGGCGCCAGCGCCATCGAGAACAGCAGTTCGATCACCATGCTCAGGAACAGGGCCAGCGCGCCGCCAAAGCCCCGCGCGCCCTTCACTGCAAACAGCAATACCGCCAGGATCTTCGGCAGGAACAGGATGGTGGCGGTGGCCGAGACCAGCGCCAGGGCCTTTTCCGGATGCCATTCCGGCCAGATCGGGAACAGCTGGCGCGGCGCCGTGAAGTATTGCGGGTCGATCAGCGTATGCGCGGCCAGCAATACCGTGGACAGGATCAGGAACAGCCCCCACAGCGGCGCCGAGACATAGGCCATCACGCCGGTGACGAACACCGCGCGATGCACGATGTGCATGCCACGCGCCAGGAACAGGCGGAAGTTCATCAGATTGCCCTGGCACCAGCGACGGTCGCGGCTCAGTTCGTCGAGCAGGTTGGGCGGCATTTCCTCGTAGCTGCCGTCGAGGTCGTAGGCGATCCACACCGACCAGCCGGCGCGCCGCATCAGCGAGGCCTCGACGAAGTCATGCGACATGATCGGCCCGGACAGGTTGCCCTTGCCCGGCAGCGGCGCCAGCGCGCAATACTTCATGAAGGGCTGCAGACGGATGATGGCGTTGTGCCCCCAGAAGTGTGACTCGCCCAGTTGCCAGTAGTGCAGGCCGGCGGTGAACAGCGGTCCATAGACGCGGGTCGAGAACTGCTGGATGCGGGCATACAGCGTGTCACGTCCGGCCGCGCGCGGGGCGGTCTGGATGATGCCGGCGCCGGGATGGGCTTCCATCAGGCGGGTCAGCTTGGTCAGGCATTCGCCGGTCATGACGCTGTCGGCGTCCAGCACCACCATGTAGCGGTAATCGGCACCCCAGCGACGGCAGAAGTCGTCCAGGTTGCCGCTCTTGCGCTTGACGCGGCGGCGGCGGTGACGATAGAAGATGCGCCCGAAGCCGCCGGTCTCACGGCACAAGCGATTCCAGGCGGCGGTTTCGGCCGCGCAGATATCGGCTTCGCCACTGTCGGAGAGGATGAAGAAATCGAAATGCGCGATCTGGCCGGTGCGCTCCAGCGACTCGTAGGTCGCCCGCAGGCCGGCAAAGACGCGTGCCACGTCCTCGTTGCAGATGGGCATGACGATGGCCGTGCGCGCTTCTTTCGCGATCTCGGTGTGACCGGCCTTCTCGTGCGAGATGAGGTACTTGTCGTCACCGCGCATGAGGACCAGGAAGCCCGTCATGGCCGTCCAGAAACCCGCCGACACCCACAGGAACAGCAGGCCGAACAGGAACAGCACCACCATCTCCAGCGGCTTGGTGCCGTGGTAGGGCAGCACGTCGCTCATGAAATAGGTGGCCATCGAGGTCTGCAGGACCATCAGGATCAGCAGCGTGATGCGGCGTACGTTGCCGGTGTGCTGCCAGTGGCCCTTGGGATCAGGCGCCTCGGACTGGTCGAGGTGATCTTCGATGTAACGCGGTTCATCATCCACCGGTGCCGGCACCGGCTCGGCCAGCTTGGCGCGGCCCTTGCGGGCGCGACGCCAGCGGCTGGGGCGACGCTCCAGGCGGCGGTTTTCTTCCTCCACCCAGCGCGAGAAGGGATTGAGTTCACCCCAGGGACGCGGAACCATGGACTTGCGGTGCATGGGCGGCCCGACCGGAATGTGCGGTTGGCCGCGCTCCTGGCTGATGGGCGGCACGACGCTGCCGGTGTCGGCAGGGTCGGTGCTATCGGTCGCGCCGTCGGTATGGGACTGCGGATACATCAGGCGCAAGCGTGCGTCCACCGACGCCTGGGCGGCGGCTGCAACAAGTTGCACATCGCGCCCGGAAGCCTCGGCCAGCACGCGGTGCAGGTCCGCCACCGGATCACCGGAGCCGATCGCACCCGCCCGCGCCGCCAGGTCCTGGCGTTGTTCAGGCGACAGCGGCAGGCGCGCGAGGTAATCCTCGAGCGCCTGCGAGGCTGCCGAAGTCTGCCTTAGTTGGGGGGTAATATGTAGCTCCACGTTTCAGACAAGGTTGTGCCGCCATTGGCATTGCGCAGGAAACCGCGCAGCTCGACAGGCTTGTTTTCTTCCAGCCGGCGCAGCTTGACTTCCACGCGCCAGCCGCCGGTCATTTCATTCTTGCGTGTGGTCACGCTGGCCAGCTTGCCGTTGGCATCGGCCTCGACCACGCCTTCCACGCGTGCATTGGCCGGCAGCTTCTTGAGACTGCCACCGTCGAAATCGATGGCCAGTTGCTGCACCTCGTCGGCCTTGCCTTCCTGCTTGGGACGATAGCCGTGACCGAACAGGGTCTGCGTGACGAAGGCCAGCGGCGGACGCTTTTCATTGTCCTTCTGCCAGGACAGGCGGTATTCCACATTGAAGGGTTGACCCGGCTTGGGCAGGGTGTTCGGAATCCAGTAGGCCACGATGTTGTCGTTGGTCTCGTCCGGCGTGGGAATCTGCACCAGCTCCACGCGGCCCGAACCCCACTTGCCCTTGGGCTCGACCCAGGCGCTGGGGCGGGCCTGGTAGTTGTAGTCCAGGTCTTCGTAGTGCGAGAAGCTGCGATCACGCTGCATCAGGCCAAAGCCCAGCGGATTGTCGAAGGAGAAGGACGTCACCAGCAGACGCTTGGGATTCACCAGCGGACGCCACAGCCATTCGCCGGTGCCGGACTGCATCGACAGGCCGTCCGAGTCATGCACTTCCGGACGGAAGTCGTCGGCCGGGCCGGGCTGGTTCTCGCCGAACAGGAACATGCTGGTCAGCGGCGCAATGCCCAGCTTGGTGACATTGCTGCGCAGGTAGAGCTGGGCCTTGACGTCCATCACGGTATCGACGCCCGGCTTGAGCACGAAGCGGTAGGCACCAGTGGCGCGGGGCGAATCCAGCAGTGCATAGATCACCAGTTCCTTGGCATCACCCGAGGGACGCTCCAGCCAGAACTCGGTGAAGCGCGGGAATTCCTCCCCCGAATAGAGCGCCGTATCGATCGCCAGGCCACGCGCCGACAGGCCATAGCTCTGGCCGCGGCCCATGGCGCGGAAGTAGCTGGCGCCGTGGAAGGTCAGCACATCATCCTTGACCTTGGCCGAGTTCAGCGGGAAGCGGATGCGGAAACCCGCAAAGCCGAGATTGCGCAGGCTGCGCTGATCCACGCTGCGATTGGCGCTGTAGTCGAACAGGGCCGGATTGAAGTGGATTTCGCGCACGGCGTCGCCGACCACTTCATTGACCTTGACCGGCTCGGTGTAGCTGGCGCCGAGGTGGATGAAGGACAGCTCAAAGGGCAGCTTCTGGGCACGCCACCAGGACTTGTCGTCGCGGAAGTAGATCTGGCTGGCCTGCTCGTAGCTCAGGTCCTTGAGCGACTTGGGCAGGTCATCGGAGGGTTTCTTGTAGGACTTGCCGGCCAGCGCCTTGGCGCGTGCGGCAACGGTATTGAAATCGAAGGCCAGGGCGGCTTGCGGTAGGGCCAGGGCCAGCAGACCGGCGAGGGTCGCGGGCGCGGCCAGACGGCGCCACCAGGTCGATCGTGTGGTGCTGGACGGGGAGGATGGTCCCGCGCCAGGCCCGGAGGTGGTGTGAAGCAGCATTATTGTTTTGTCTGACATGCAATTTTCTGGTTAAGAGCCCCGGCTGACGCTCTGGGCTGCGCCGAACTGGAAAGCAGGCGCTAGTTTACCCAAATGTGGCGGGGATTGTTCGCAAGTTCGCAGGGCGTTGGCATGGTTCCGGCATTTCCGGACAATGCCAGCGATGTTTCCGGAATGAAAATATCACTGCTGGCTGGCAGGCCGCTGACGAGCTCGTTCGGCTGCCGGTGTCAGGTATAAGGGCAGGTGCAGGTGCAGAAAGTTCCGTGCCGCAGCATGGCTGCTGTAACATTATGCGTCTGAAGAAATCGTCACCGGCCCATGGCCGGCCCGCTGCGACCGATTCAGGGCCATCCAGGCCAATCAGACCAGTCCAGACTGATTTGAGCGGCCCCGACCACCTTCCACTCCATTCAGGCAAGAACGCATCCGCATGACCACACCTTCCGGCCAGCTCACCATCGTCGTCGCCACCGACCTCAACAACGGCATCGGCATCAACAACACCCTGCCCTGGCGCCTGCCGGAAGACCTGGCCCACTTCAAGCGCACCACCTCGGGGCATGCCATCCTGATGGGCCGCAAGACCTTCGAATCGATCGGTCGGCCGCTGCCCAATCGCCGCAACATCGTCATCACCCGCAATGCCGACTGGCAACACGACGGCGTGGAAACCGCGACCTCGCTGCAGGCGGCTGCAGCCCTGGCCGGCGATGCTCCGGCCTTCATCATCGGCGGTGCCCAGATCTATGCCGAGGCCCTGCCGCTGGTGGACCGCCTGATCATCACGCGCATCGCCGGCAGTTTCGACTGCGATGCCTTCTTCCCGGCCATCGACGAGCAGCGTTGGCAGGAGACGGCGCGTGAGGAACACCACTCCGAAACTTCCGGATTGGACTACGCTTTTGTGACGTACCAAAGACGTTGAATCGGGTCCGGACAGCGGCTGTTGTTTTTTCCCGTTTTTGCTTAAACTGCGCACCTCTTTAGCGCATATCTGCGACAATCCCGCTTTCATTTTTTCCGGCGCGCAAGCACTGCCAGCCCAGGCGCTCTTCTTTTCACCCCTGCGCGCGTCCGCCTACCCGGCGCCCCACGCGCGCGAAGCCTGGAGAATTCCATGAAATTCCGATTCCCCATCGTCATCATCGACGAAGACTTCCGCTCCGAGAACACCTCGGGCCTGGGCATCCGCGCCCTGGCTGACGCCATCGAAGCCGAAGGCATGGAAGTGCTGGGCGTGACCAGCTACGGCGACCTGGCCCAGTTCGCACAACAGCAGTCGCGCGCCTCGGCCTTCATCCTGTCCATCGACGACGAGGAAATGGGGGCCGGCTCCGACGAGGAAACCGACCACGCCCTCAAGGCCCTGCGCGCCTTCGTCAGCGAGATCCGCCACAAGAACGCCGACATCCCCATCTATCTCTACGGTGAAACCCGTACCTCGCGCCACAT
>Ga0308159_1001343_pt1 | contig 36798 bp, 30 predicted proteins | sample PhyCR1_FD_201040 | JGI IMG/M metagenome (GOLD analysis project Ga0308159, IMG submission 201040) | Phyllosphere microbial communities from UC Gill Tract Community Farm, Albany, California, United States - DLSLC.R1 | ecosystem: Host-associated > Plants > Phyllosphere > Unclassified | place: USA... | reverse complement strand
AAGGAAGCAGGGTCTTCATCAGGGTATGAGGTGTTAACTCGGAGCCTAAGTCATAGTTCACCCTGCTTCTTCTCAATTTAAATATCCAATAAATATAATTATGCTAATCTAAAGGAGCTTGTCGAAGTATTTGCAAGGGGCTTCGACCAGCTCAGATTGACAAACATAGCTTATATAAATTAAAACTTCATCGGAACTTCCATGATTAGAAAAGCTGCATCGGTACTCGCAGTGATTTCAAACTTGTCTGTATCCCAAATTCCATATCCATCTCTTGTATCAAGTTCTTGCCCATCTACTTTAATACTTCCTTTGAGTACAAAAATGTAAGCGCCGTTTCCTTCTTTATGCAATTGATAAGTCTTCGAAGTTGCTGCATCAAATCTCCCCATGTTAAACCAAGCATCTTGGTAAATCCAGACTCCAGCGTCGTCTGCATTTGGTGAAAGCACTTGCACAAACTCATTTCTGGTCGTTGAGTCAATAGTAATTTGATCATAACGAGGTGTTACATTTCTTTTATTGGGGAATACCCAGATCTGTAAAAATTTCGCAGGATTTTCTGCGTCAGGATTATACTCTGAGTGGTAAACACCAGTTCCAGCGCTCATTACTTGGATTTCTCCAGATTTAATTGTTGCAGTAGTTCCTAGACTGTCTTTATGTTGTAATGCTCCTTCCAATGGAATAGAGATAATTTCCATGTTGTCGTGAGGGTGCTCTCCAAATCCCATTCCTCCAGTTACAAAATCGTCATTTAAAACTCTTAATGCACCAAAGTTGATACGGTCTGGATTGTAATATCCAGCAAAGCTGAAAGAGTGAAAGCTTTTTAACCAGCCATGATCTGCGGCTCCGCGAGTGTTAGCTGTGTGTAATACGGTCTGTGCCATAATTTTTTCTCCTTTGTTGATACAAATTTACGTTACTGGTTTAAGCTGGTTGTTGATGTAGGATAAGAAAGCGTTGTTTGGTATTGGAAGGTTGAAATTGTTACCACATCATATTCATCATGCTAAATTCATCTTTGTTTTTAGCTATTTGTAGACGGAATTTTTTCGGAACTAAAGTTGTATTTTGCAATACCAAAGATAAAATTAGTAACATGATTAATCGGGCTACGTACCAAGCGGCGCAAATTGTTGCACCTACTATAGAAACACACTTTGCAGCGCATTTGGCAGAAGCCAGTGCAAAGGGCGAGCTCGATTTGGCACCACAGCCTCCGGCGCGAGTTATTGAGGCTATTCTAGATGCTGCTTTTTGGAGTAGTTTGCGTAAGGAAGAGGGGCATTCTCCTAAAATTTCAATTGCATTTTTGCCGCCAGAACAGGCGACTAAGCCATTACTTTTAAAGCAAAATTTACCTTTAAATCCAACCGTGCTTACAAAATTGGCACCAGGAGTGGAAAGAGGCGGGATACACATAGGAGTTTGGCATGATGGTTACGATTTATACGTTTGGGGCACTACTTTAAATATCCCTAATTATTGTTTCGTGGTAGATGTTTCAGAGCCTGCCTTACTGGTAGTGAAGCACCGCAGGATTTATGGCTTCGGTAAGTTTACCAACGTAGCAGTTTTAAAAGGTGATCAAATTAAAATCGTAAATGAAAATGCTCCAAAAACAGGTGAATGTCCAAGTATCTTGTTATCGTTATTAGATTTAACTGCAGACAGTAATTGGAGTGATGCCTCAAATATTTTAATTCAGCTTTCGGTCTCCATGCGTGCACATGGAAGAGGTGGCGCTGTATTGGTTGTGCCACAGGAAACGGAAGATTGGAAGCGTTCGGTCATCCATCCCATCAGCTATGCTTTAACACCACCGTTTAAAGGTTTGGCAGATCTAGTTAGAAAAGATAGAAGTGAAGCGGCTAGTGAGATTTTTTGGCAAACGGCGTTGAAACGTGAAATAGATCATTTAGCCGGATTAACCGCAGTAGATGGTGCTACTGTTATTACTGATGAATATGAATTACTGGCTTTTGGAGCTAAAACTGGTCGCGCGAATAGCAGTGAACATATACAGCAAGTTTCTTATACAGAACCAATCAATAATGCTGAGGCAATGGTCGTTCATCCAGCAAAGTTGGGAGGAACCAGGCATTTATCGGCAGCGCAATTTATTTTTGACCAGCGAGATGCTTTAGCGCTAGTGGCATCGCAAGATGGGCATTTTACTGTTTTCAGTTGGTCTAGGGCGTTAAATATGGTGCAGGCACAAAGAATCGATACTTTATTACTATAGTTAAGCGGTAACTACAGCGATAATAATAGTTACTAACAACATCACGGCCATTACAATTCTATCTGCGATGACTCTTTGTTTGTAGGTAGAAGGCTTAGCTGCTTTTTTTTCACGAACGTTATAAAATGCTGATGTGGCTGACTGTATGTTTACTATCATGGCTTTTCCTCCTTTATAATTAATTTTTAACAAAGACGAAGCCAAACTGATGTGGAAATGTGAATAAGTAATACTTTCTTATAATTTCAATAATTATTACGTATTAATCCCCTTAAACGACGGAGGTTTATACTTGATTGTTGCTGTTAATGATAACCATTATGGCTAGCTCACTGTATAGTTTTGGATAAGCTGTACCTTTTTTAAAACACTTCTAATCAGTGTGATTAGCTTCTGATTTGCCCATCGCCAGTAACTATCCACTTATAACTGGTTAGCTCTTCCAATGCCATTGGCCCGCGAGCATGCAATTTTTGTGTGCTGATACCAATTTCTGCTCCTAAACCAAATTGTGCGCCATCGGTAAAAGCCGTAGAAGCATTGGCATAAACTGCTGCTGCATCTACTTGATTTAAAAACAATGCTATGTTTTCAGCACTTTCCGAAATAATAGCTTCACTGTGTTTTGAACTGTGGTTAGCAATATGATCTAGCGCTTCGTCTATATTTTTTACCACTTTTACCGCTAATTTTAGGGATAGAAATTCAGTTCCAAAATGCTCTGGCATAGCCTGATGTAGGAGTTCAGTAGGATAGGTGTCTTTCAATAATGCATAACTAATTTCATCTGCAAAGAGTTCTACATTTTTAGCGGCCAAAGGCAATAGAAGGGCAGGGATATCTGCTTTACGTTCCTCATGAATTAGCACACAATCTAAAGAATTGCATACGCTTACTCGCCTAGTTTTCGCATTTTCTATAATTTTTTGACCTTTTTCCAGATTTGCAGAGGTATCAAAAAAAGTATGCACTATACCAGCTCCAGTTTCGATTACAGGAATTTTACTGTTTTGACGTACATAATTAATTAACGACTGGCTTCCTCTTGGTATCAATACATCTACAAACCCAACTGCATTTAGCAAGGCTTCGGTAGCACTTCTGTCGGCAGGCAATAAAGTGAGTACATTTTGATTGATTTGATGTTTTGCCAACACCTCATGAATAATTTTCGCAATTGCCAGGTTTGAAAATTCTGCATCGCTACCACCTTTTAAAATAGCGACGTTTCCAGTTTTAAAACATAAGGAAAAAACATCTACAGTAACATTTGGTCTTGCTTCATAGATTACACCAACCACACCCAATGGCACACGAACCTTCTTAATGTTGAGATTGTTAGGTAGCACACGATCGTTGATTATACTCCCTAAGGGATTATTTAATTTCACCACACTGTTGACATCCTCTGCAATAGCGGAAATACGTTCTGTAGTCAAAGCTAAACGATCATATTTCGGGTCTGTTTTGGGCATTCTATCCAAATCCTTTTGGTTTTCGGTTAGGATAAAATCACTATTTGTTACTAATGCAGTTGCCAAATCAGTAAGCACCAAGTTAATTGTCTCTTTGTTTAAAGAAATAATGTTTCTAGTGGCCTGTTTTGCTTGTTCGAAATGTTTCATTTGAGTGGTCAGGTATTAGGTATTAGTGGTCAGGTATCAGGAACTAGGTATCAGTAATTTGAAGTTGAAGACTTTAATCTTCCGACTTCGGACATCCGACTATATAGCGTAAAAATAATCGTAGTGTACTAGCGGTTTTTGGTGTTTCTGCCCGATGCGTTCTTTCGCTTTGTCGGATCCATATTTGGCGATGCCTAAGCCAACTAGTTTTTCGTCTTCATCTAAAATTTTAATGATATCTCCTTTTAGAAAATCAGCCTTGATGGCGATGATTCCAACTGGTAAAAGACTGGTGGCTTTTCCAGATGTAAGTACCGTTTTAGCTCCATTATTTAGCTGGACAATACCCGTAGCTGCGGTTTCTGCATGCGCAATCCATTTCTTTTGTCCCGATTTAATTTTATCAGCAACGAAATGTGTATGTATGGTTTTGTCCGTTAATAAATCGATAAGAACATTGTCGTTTTTACCATTGGTGATATGTACATTGATGCCTAATTTCGCAGTTTTTTGCGCAATGGTAGATTTGGTAATCATGCCGCCTCTGCCAAACTGAGATTTACCTGTACTTACGAAATTACTTAAGTCAGTTAAAGTTCCAGTTACTTTTTCAATTACTTTCGAAGTTTCCAGTTTTGGGTCGCCATCGTAAATACCGTTCACATTGGAAAGGATAAACAGTGCATCAGCATTCATCATCGATGCAATTAGTCCAGCAAGTTCGTCATTATCGGTAAACATTAATTCAGTTACAGAAACCACGTCATTTTCGTTTACTACTGGAATTACATCATTTTGCAACATAATTTGCATGCAGTTTTTCATGTTCAGGTAATGCACACGGTCCCTAAAATCTTCCTTAGTAACCAATACTTGAGCACATTGAATTTGATGTTTTTCGAAGTAACCTGCATAGGTGTTGATCAGTTTTACTTGTCCAATCGCTGCTAATAGCTGACGAGTAGCCACTGCATCCTGTTTTTCGGAAACTTTGATTAAACTACGACCAGAAGCTACTGCTCCCGAAGAAACTAAAATTACCTCGATGCCTTTTTCTTTAATTGCCGACAATTGATCAACTAGATGCTCCATCCGCTGATTGTCAGGTAAACCATTGGCCTGTGTAATTACGTTAGAACCTATTTTAACAACTATTTTTTTGTACTGTAATGCCATTGCTGTTTTTAGAATTGCTAATCTACCAAATAAGTAGTGTTTTTCATAGGATTGGGGGTTTAAAACCCTCTCTGCCTGCTGGCATCTCTCCCTAAAAGGGAGAGAAAAGCAACTATGTAAGTTTCTGCATCCAGAGCTCCCTCTACTTTTAAAGGAAAGGGTTGGGGTAAGGTTGAGTTCTGATAGATTTACAAATCTTCGTTTCATAAACGCATGTCAGTGAAACTCCCTTTTGTCATTTATTGCTATCATCCCGAACGCTAGTAAAGGAGCTATTTAACTAGCGCAGTCCAAAGATAGATCCGTCGAAACTCGAGATGACAAAGGGCCTAAAACAAAAATATTGGAAGGAATAGCGAGACTTTATTTATCCAAAAACTATTGGCTTTCCTTTTCAAAAATCGATTAAAATTAATACTATAAACATTTTTAAATAAAGGTATTAAAATTAAAATAACTGATAATCAATGTCTTGTAAAATATTTATTTATTTTTATAGTACTATGTATTGCATAGTACATTATTAAACCTATATCTTTGTATTATGATAGCAGAGAATACGCAAACCCAAATGCGCAAGGGCATACTAGAATACTGTGTGCTTTTAATTATCTCCCGGGGAGAGATTTACGCGTCTGATATAATCGCTGAATTGAAGCGAGCAAAACTATTGGTAGTAGAGGGCACTTTGTATCCTTTGCTTACCCGTTTAAAGAACAATGGATTGTTGAGTTATAACTGGGTAGAATCTACTTCTGGACCGCCACGTAAATATTATGTGCTTACCCCCGAAGGTCGCCAGATTTTAACACAACTAGATACCACTTGGAGTGAATTGGTTTACGCCATCACTACATCGCAAAAAGGAGCTAACCAAACAACACAAGAAAAATAAACAAACACGGTGGCTTCGCTACTGAAAAAAAATACTGACATGAATAAGACGATTATCATTAATATAGGCAATTCCATCATCCACATTGAGGAGGAAGCTTACGAGATCCTAATGGCCTACCTTAACGAGATTAAACAACATTTCGCTAAAAATGCAGACGACTTCGAGATTGTAAAAGATATCGAAAACCGTATTGCCGAGATGTTTGCGGAGATTTTACAAAAAGGGCAGAAACAAGTCATCGACGTGGCCGATGTTTACGGTGTAATTGCTCAAATGGGCAGTGTGCAAGATTTTGTAAACGATGAAGAGGAGGAAGTGAATGCACAGAACTTTTACGCTAATTATAATGGCATTAAAAAGCTATACCGCGATACAGATGAGGGCGTCATTGCAGGTGTTTGTGCAGGTCTAGGACACTATTTAAATGTAGAAGCACGTTGGTTGCGCTTGGCGTTTTTCTTACTTACTTTCTTGGCGGGAACTAGTATTTTGGTTTACTTAATTTTGTGGGTTGCTATTCCAAGAGCTGCAACACGTTCTGAAAGAATGGAAATGAAAGGCGAAGCAACCAATTTACATGGTTACAAAAAAAGCTTCGACGATGAATTGGCAGCACTGAAAGCGAACATGAAATCGGCAAATGACCAATTGGCACCAGCAATGAGAAAGTCGGGTAATTTTATTGCAGAAACTTTGAAAATGTTCGGTCGTTTGATTAGAGCGATATTTCGCATCTTCGGAAAGACGATGGCTATTTGTTTTATCGTTTTCGGCTTTGGCACCATGATTTTTCTAATTGTTTGTCTTGGAATGCTCATTGGTTTCTGGGATGAAAGCACTTATCAAACTTATCCATTAAATGTAATTAATACACCATTTAGAGATGGTTTGATTTTTCATGCTTTTCTAACTTTTTTTATTCCAGTATTGGCGTTGGTGCTCTACGCACTTAAGGTAATTAACAGTAGAATTGAAATAAGCAAGTATGTTTGGTTTGGATTATTAATTGTATGGATGGTTGGCGCTGGTACTTCAGGTTACTACACCGCTAAAATTTTAGGAGAATTTAAAGATGAAGCAGAACTCGTACAGCAAACAGAGTTGAAGCCTTATCAAACCTATGTGATAGACGTGGATAAAAGCATGGTTTTTAACAGGCAGGATAGCATTAGATATCATTTAGAGGATGTTGACATGGGTAAGAGAACCATTGTAGAAAACTTCGATAACGGACTGTTCAGAAATCCGCGTAATGTGAGTTTCGAGATAGCGAAAAGTCACGATGGAAAAACTTCCATTTCTGCAACCTATGAAGCACAAGGGAGAGATTTCGAAGCCGCATTAAAGAATGCCCAAAATATCGAATATAAATTTCTTCAAAAGGACTCGTCGTTAGTATTTAATCCGAATATTCGATTTAAACAAAATGCTGCTTGGAGAGACCAAAGAGTACATCTTACCCTGCGAATCCCAGTTGGTACTAGAGTTTTAATCAACGAAAATAGCCACAGGTATTGGAGTTTTTATCAATATTACGATTGTCGTATCGATAGAGATGCTGAAGACAGTCCTTATCGCGAATCGATCATGACCGAAGAAGGTTTGAAATGTAGGTACGATTTAGAAAACCCAGAAGAAGAAAAAAGTGGTCAGTAACCAGTGGTCGGGTATCAGTTGAGGTTGCTTGCGAAATGACTGATACCTAAATAGATTTAATACTTTCTATACTAATTTTTAAGCCTCAGAAATGAGGATAGCTATTGTATTGCTTAAAAATTAGTAGCTAGTAATTAGGTTTTAGTCTTTAAGTGTCGTATGATTTTAACCAACTAATCCCTAGCTGCTAGTTCCTAACCCCTAAAAGAAAAGAACCCGTCTTGATTTACAAACAAAAGCTAATGTAGTTAAATCAAAATAGCACAATCTCCACTAAATAACAGCGTAACGCGATGAAAAAAATATTACTTATCATGACATGCCTTTTGGCGTGGGGGACTTCCTTTGCCCAGAAAAAAGGAAATATTAGCGGTAAAGTACTTGCGGAAAATAATGAAGCCTTGCCGTATAGCCTCATTAAACTAATCAATTTGGCAGATACTTTGAAAGTGCAAGAAGCTGCTGCAAATTTAGATGGTGCGTTTCAATTCGGAGATGTAACGGAAGGTGAATATCAAATCAGGGTCAAGATGATTGGTTATCAAAATTACGTTTCACTAAAAATTGCCTTTACGGGAAGCGATTTACAACTCCCGTCAATAAAAATGCATAGTACAGCTAAGCAGCTAAGTGAAGTAAGCATTGTTAGTCAAAAACCTTTTGTAGAACGCAAAGCCGATAAAACGGTTTTGAACGTAGAAAGTAACGTAACTGCTGCAGGAAATAGTGTTTTGGAACTCTTAGAGAAAGCACCAGGTGTCACGATTGATAGGCAGACGGAGCAAATTAAGTTGAATAACAAAGCAGGCATCACCATTATGGTAGATGGAAAAACTAACTTTCTTTCTGGTGCAGATCTAACGACTTTGTTGAGTAACATGACCAGCGACCAAGTAGCGACTATAGAGCTCATTACCAATCCATCCTCGAAATATGACGCTGCTGGTAACGCAGGTATCATCAATATTAAATTGAAGAGAAATAAAAGCTTTGGAACCAATGGCTCGATCTCCGCAAATACTGGAATGGGAAGTGTTAAAAATGGACCTTCAGGTTTGCTTCGCAACAGTGCTAACTTAAACCTTAACCACAGGGTGGATAAATGGAATATTTTCGGTAATGCTGGTTTCAATAAACGGGAAAGTTTTAATCAAACTTTGTTAGATAGAACGGCTAACATTGGTAACACGTTAACTAAGTTCGATCAGTCCTTTAATCGAGAGCAGAATGGCACTGGTTACACAGGTAAATTAGGTGCGGATTATTATGTCTCAGAAAAAACAGTAATCGGTTTAATGGTCGATGTGGGCACTATCGATAATAGGGCAGCTGGTATGAGCAACTCGAACATCAATGAGTATCAACAAAATATACACACTTTAAGTTTCGTCAATCAAAACAGCGGTAATCAATCTAAGTTCAATAATATCACTTCCAATCTTAATTTAAAGCATGATTTAACTAAAAAAGATGCATCACTCACCTTTGATTTAGATTATGCAGGTTACAGCATGGATAGAAATGAAAACTTCGATGCTCGTTACCTCGATGCCAACCAAAATCAAACTAGCGTTTCTAATCTTCGCAATATCGTTGATGCCAAAATAGATGTGTTAGCTGCTAAAACTGATTTTACTTGGCCATTTTCTAAAACGCTGAAATTCGAATCTGGATTGAAAAGTAGCATCGTAAAAACGAATAATGACTTTGTTTCGGAACAATTAAATAATGAGCAATGGTCAGATGCGTTAGGAAGATCGAACCTATTTAATTACAAGGAGAACATTAACGCAGCTTATGCCAATCTTTCTAAAAATTGGGAAAAATGGCAGGTACAATTAGGTTTAAGAGCAGAGCATACGCATAGTAAAGGTCATTCTATAACCAGTAATAAATTGGTAAATCGTAACTACGTTTCGCTATTCCCATCCATTTTTATCAAACAAGAGTTGAATAAAAATAATAGTCTCAATTATTCTTACAGTCGTAGGATAGATAGACCGAGTTATCAGCAGTTAAATCCATTTGTACTTTACCTCGATCCATATACCATAGATAGTGGTAATCCTTATTTGAATGCGCAGTTTACCGATAACTTCGAAATAGGTTACAGCTTTAAGGAGATTTCACTTTCATTCAATTACGCTAACGTTCGTGGCATGATTACACAGGTGAGTCGCCAAAATGATATAACGAAACAAATTGAAGTTCAGCGCCAAAACTTTGGTAAGGCAAACTTGTACAATGCTAATTTATATTTGCCACTTAAAATCACTAAACATTGGAGTATGCAACATAATTTTTCTGCATCCTATCAAAGATATCAAGATGGCACATTGGTTGGGGCAACTTACCAGAAATCAAAAGTTTCATTTAATTTCAATACTTCACAGTCCATCACTTTTTCTAAAACCTTTAGAGCAGAGCTTAGCTTTTGGTACGATTCTCCAAAAGTTAGAGGGGTAGAAGAAACTACCATTGCCCAATATGCACTCAACTTTGGACTGCAAAAAACAATGATGCAGAACAAGCTGAAGTTGCGCTTAGCAGTAGATGATATTTTTGCTACCAATTACTGGGAGGGGCAAATGAAGTATGAAAATGTGGATATGTATGTCAAAAACTATTACGTAAATCGAAGGGCATCATTTAGTGTGAACTATAGTTTTGGCAACCAACAAGTGAAATCTGCAAGAAACAGAAAAACAGCATTAGAGGATATTAAAGGCAGAATAGGGAATTAGCAATTAGGGAATAGACTTGAACACTTTAATTACGTCGCGAAAATTCTAAACTAACTCCCAGCCATTAAACACTAAGAATATGAAAAAAATAATTTTAATTGTCACTACACTCATTATAGTGATGGCCTGCAATCAAGAAAAAACTGCGATAAATGTGAACAAAACAACGGAATATTATAAACTTTTGGCTGAATATCCTTTTCACAAAGAAAAACGTTTAAAGGACAGTTTGAATGCTGCTTTTGCAAGAGACAGCTTGTTGTTGGGTGTCGGTATTGAAGCTGGGAAAGAAGTGAAATTAGCCAATGGAGCAGTCTTTTACTTGAAACACGATAATAGAAAGTTAGAGGTAGAAATGCTACTAGAGAAAAATAACTTAAAAGACCGGCAGTTTTTTGATGAAATGACCAGTAAAGTAAAGAATGCATTGAACTAGATAAAAGCTTACACGAAAAAATAAAAGACTACTAATTTTGTAGTCTTTTATTTTTTATATACATTTGTGTTAGTTCAGCGATTAACAAAGTGTTCAATCATTAATTATTTTGATATGTCAATCTATTTAGAATTTCCAACAATAGCAGAGTATCCAATATATGGTAGCCCATTTAAAAATGATGAACAACAATTTTTGCCTGAGGAAAATAAACTTCTAGAAGTGAAAGAGGAGGTGCAAGTATTGCAGGATTTTCTTTTGTTAAAGACAGTTTAAAATATTTGGCCAGTTGACCGATGGGGAGGTGGAAGTCTCATAAACTTCTAATGATGGTTCGAATCCATTGCTAGGCCACTACGCTTATTAACTAACTAAACCTAAAGCCGAGGTGTAATTTGCATCTCGGCTTATTAAACTGTTGTCTCTGGTTGGCTCTATCTCCAATTAAATATAGTCATGTGGCCGAGTGGTTAGGTACAGGTCTGCAAAACCTTTTACGGTGGTTCGAATCCACCCTTGACGTCTAAAGCAAAAAAGGAAAAGCTACCATAGCTTTTCCTTTTTTCTTAACAATTTGAGGGGCTTATTTCACTGTGTATCTCAACATTGTTCTTCCAACATTTCCTTCTTTATCTATACCTTCTACAACTGCTTTGTAATTTCCTTTGCCGTCAGCATTATAAAATTCAAAGCTAACATTTCCTTTTTCGTCGGTAATTAATTTAGGATTCCAATAAATAGTGGTTCTTAAATCGGCACTAGTAATTGCTGCATTTGGAGCATATTTCGGCGAATAGAATTCTCTCTCCTTGCTGTAGCCCATCGGCGAATATTTAACCTCATATTTCTTTGGAATCATATCCAAGAAGTCTTGCTTAGATATTTTTTCTCCTTTAGGAATTTTTTTGGTGTTAATTACAAGCACACCTCTGGTATTATACATTCTATCTACGGTACCAAGTGGGTCATTTAAGAAAATTTCTACAGACTCCACATCGTTTGCTGTGATGGTGTTAATTGCATTTGCATCAACAAACATTCCGTTTAAGAAAATAGCTGCAGGCGTACGTCCGCCTTGGTTATAATCTCTGGTGATATAGAATTTTTGTTCATTAAAATCATAAGTGAAGCTCGGAGCTTGCACTTTTAAGCATTCCAGCAACATATTGCAGCCTTCAAATTGCTTTCCATCTATAAACCTGTCTGGTATTTGGCTTAAGCCAGATAATGCTGGATGGTCTGCATGGCTTGCTTTTTTAACCGTAGTTTTAATTTCTACTGTTTTCAGCGTGCGCATGAAACGATATTGCTTTTGACTGTTCGTTAAATATGATGATAAGGCTGTGTCGATGTTTTCTATTTCATCTGCAGCATTAAGGTTTATGCTTTTGCCAGCACTAGGTGTGCCGTCCAACATAATCATTAAGTTGTTGTAATTTGGATTAGAACGGGCGGATATGACAACTTGTGAAGAATCAGGGAATATTAGATCTTTAAAGTTAAAAACCCCTACGTTACTGGTCTGTATTTCTTTTGAAATTGGCTTTCCAGTCACCATCATCCTCATCATTCCCTTTCTGATCGGCATACCGGTTAGATCTCTTAACGTACCAGAAATGGTAATACCTTGTTCTGGTAACATGAAAACTTTAGGGTATCTTCCAGCTAAGATTTCTTTGTAGGCAAACCTTCTATAACCTTGCGTCAACAGTAATCGATCTAAATCTGCCAGTTTTTTCTCATCAGTTTTGTTGAAGTAATAATTAGGTTTTTCTACGTAGCCTTTTAAGTCCGAGGTAAGTAACAATGAGCTTAGGATCGTAGTTTCACTGTTCTCATCGACAGGAACTTTGGTTTCATCGGTTACCGTTACAGAGAAATCACCTGCTATTGGCTGGCCCTTACTCTTCGCATCTAAGCTAAGCTTTACTTTTTGACGCGGCTTGTAAGTGGGTAGATCTGCTTTTAAAGCTAAATTCATGGCATCATTGTGTAGCACAAAGACTAAGCGTTCGCTAATTGGATCGCTTTTTTCATCGAATAAGGTGAGCTGCACAATACCCGAAGAGAAATTTTGCTTAGGGATTTTGGCGGTAATTACCTGATTCTTTAAGTTCAATTTAGCCGCATAAGCTATTGCATTGGTAGTTTGCCCAACTAAAAAGAAAGATTTTTCTTTGTTTGCTTCAAAAAATGAATTGCTGGCTACGATTCGTAGGTTAATTACATCTGTTGCGGCCGGATTGGTGGCTTGTAAGGTAATCCCCTCTATCGCTTTAGGCAGATCTATCGTTTTAGTTATTCCATTAGCAGTGTATTTCAATTTGTAGTTTTTGCTTGCTTCAGGAGTAAAGAAAAAGCTACCAATACCTACAAATGAAGAAGCAAAAGTGCCAACTTCTACATTTTGTCCATCAATAATGCTTCCTTTTACATCGGTACCCAAGCCATTTGATTTAACTGCTTTAAAACCCACTTGGTTTGGAATGCCTGCAATCAGTTGACCACCTTCTGGAAATACCTGAAAATCTATGCCATTGTCATTTTGTCTGATGTTGAAACTCGCACTTGCCAATTCTTTATCGGCAATGCTCACATCGGCTACTAAAGTTCCTTTTTTAATAGGGTCGCCAGGTTTGCTAGTAACAGTAATGGTTAAATACCCATTTGCATCTGTTGTTCCTTTGCCTCTGGCGAAAACATCATAATTGTGGAACACTCTCCAGTTTACTGTTTTATTGGCTAATGGTTTTCTATTCGTGTCTTTAAACTGGATACGGGCGGTGGTTTTAATCGCCTTATCAGTTTCAGTATTGGTGAGGTTTGCATTGGTAAGCAACTGCTTATCTATTGCCTCGCCAATTAACATGTTTTTAGAGAAAAAATAATCTGGGTCAAAATTTAACATCCACATGGTGTATGCCCTTACGTAGTAATTACCTTGTTTAAAGGTATTCATCGACAATGGGATATTTCCATAAGCTACACCATTTTTTACAGGTAATTTTACGGTTTGTACTAGAGAATCTACCGCATTATACATCTCGACATAAACAATTTTGCTTAGGGGCGAGGGAATGTTGTTCTGCGTGGTTACATAAGTTTTAAACCATACGGTATCAGCAACTGCATAGTAAGGTTTGTCGAAATGTAGATATACTTTTTCTATCGGTTGTTCATCCGTCAGCCGTTTAGTTTTGGTAAGGATATTGTTTAAGGTGACACTGTCTTGTTGCGCATAGGCCGATGTAAAGGCAACACAAAAAAGCAAGATTAATATTTTCGTAAATTTCATCAATATATAATTTGTTTGCTATAGCGATGAGGCTATTTGATACAAAAGGATGTATTAAGCTTTAAATATATGGTTTATTGATTAAGCACAGGAAATTGTATCTAAAGTTTAACAAAATTTTACATTAGGGGATTCACATTTGTTAACAGTGAAGTGCTTCAGATTAATTGCCATTGTCTTAACCATGTTTGTTGATTAGACAATGATGATAGCCGTAGAAAATTTTTGATTACACCTTATGCCAATGGAAGCGCTGCATAATAGCGTAACGAATGGGGGTTGGAATGAACAGCGGGTCTATTGGAAAATAGCGGTAGAGGATTTGCTGTTAAAAAAATAAACCCGCAGATATAATTTAAATCTGCGGGCAAGCAATTATTTTTGAATAATGAAATTTTCTTTCGATAAGCGTACTTTTTTCAAGCCTGCTAACCAATCATTTGCTTCGTCGCGGTAACCTAAAGGCAATACGGTAACACTCTTTAAACCTTGTTCAGCCAAATTTAAAATTTCATCGTATTTCGCATTGTCGAAACCTTCCATTGGTGTAGCATCTACTTTCAACAAAGCCGCCTCTGCAATGGCAGTACCAAATGAAATGTAAGCCTGACGAGCAGCATGTTCGAAATTAACTTCGGATTCTCTAGGAATGTAGATGCTCTTTAAACGGGCTACATAATCTGCGGTAGCTTCCGCTGGAACACCGCGTTCAGCATTAGTACGGTTAAATACTTCGTCAATTCGTTCTTCAGTATAGTTGTCCCAAGCGGCAAAAACTAATACATGAGAAGCGTCAACAATTTGCGATTGGTTGAAGCTATGAGGTAATAATTCTTGTTTCAAAGCAGGATCTGTGACTACGATTACTTTGTAAGGTTGTAAACCCGAAGAAGAAGGTGCTAAGCGGGCAGCTTCTAAGATTTGATCTACTTTTTCTTGTGGAACAGCTTGGCCATTCATTTTTTTAGTGGCATAACGCCAGTTTAATGCTTCGATTAAGCTCATGTTTTTTTTTAATTATTGATGTTTTTAATAAAACCTTGTATGGCATCCAAGAGAATTTGCTGTTGCATCTCATCTGGAGCTGCGGTTAGGTTAACCATATTAATAGAGGTTAGTCCGTGTAGGATAGACCACAGCGTGTGGAATTTCAAATATTTTCGCTGGTCGCTTGCCTCTACCATTAAACTGCTAATTACTTTGATAATGTTGCCACTGAATTTGCATATTTCTTCAATTTCTTTGGCTTTTTGGCAGCTTGGTATGCCCAGGCCGAACATCATTTTGTAATAAGCGGAGTTGCTGAAAGCGAAATCATAATAGGTTAGCGACATTTGGGTAAGCTGTTGTTCTGGTTCCGAGTATTTTTCTAATGTGCCTTGCATAGCTGCAGCAAGCATGTTGAAACCACTTTTTACAAACTCTTCCTGTATGGCATCTTTACTTTCAAAATGGTTGTAAACTACCGGTAAACTATAACCTATAGCTTCCGCAATTTTTCTAATCGAAACTGCCTGCCAGCCTTCTTTAAGTACAATTTCTTCTGCTACTTGTAAGATTGCATTTTTAGTCAGCTCTTTCTGCTTTTGCCTATCGTTTTTAACTAACATTCGTTATTAAGTTAACACTGTTAGCAAAATTAAAAGTTAACACTGTTAGCTAAAAATTTGTTTGCGCTTTTTGACGAAAAAATGATAGAAAGTTAAATGCCAGACGCAGCGATTTTCGATCTAAAGTGAATGGTTTTTAGTTATTTTTTTCTGTGCCTGATGCAAATAGATACCAAAAGCAAACAATTTTATGATACGAAAGGTTGTTTACTATGCAAGCATAATTTAGAAAATTAAGCTGTTTGATAGACTTAGTTATTGATACCAAATTTAAGCAAGATGAAAAAGTTGATATTATCAGCAGTATTGGTGGCAGTTGCAGCCGCTGGTACTTGGGCGCAAGAAAGCAGAGGCTTTTATCTTAAACCAACAGGAAGTTATTTTATTAAAGTTACTCCAGTAGAGTTTCCAAATGTGGGCGAACTACAGCCAAGAGACAGAGTGTTTAACATTAACCCTTTAACGGGTGCACAAACTTTAATTTCTGAAGAAACCATTACAGGTTCTTTTGGCCAAGGTTGGCGTACCGGTTTAACGGGAGGATTTAGATTTAGCCCGGTAGTAGCCTTTGAAATGGGGATAAACTATTTTCAAAGTGAAAGACAGACGATGGCCCGTCAAACTGGGTACAATCAAAATAATGGGGCTACTTTACTGTCTGTACATGCTCAAGGTCAGGCCAAAGCTTTGGATTTAACGCCAGCTTTAGTTTTTCATGTGCCAACTTCTAGTAATTTCAGGCCTTACTTAAAAATCGGAGCAGTATTGCCTGTTTATGGCTGTCTGGATATTAAAACGACTATTAATGACCAAACGGGTACAATTGCTAGTAGTATAAACCCAGCACTTAGGGCGGTTGAGCTAACGAGGGAGGAACGTATTGAGCCTAGACCGACTATCGGTTTTTTAGGTGCTGCTGGATTTAGCGTGCCGATTGGAGGTAAAGTCAGTTTCTTCAGTGAAATTGAATACCGTAACGTTTCCGTGAGTAGCAAGGAAAAAGAAGTAAGAAAATTTGAAGGTACAGGTACCACATTGGTAGGGACTAAGGTACCAATTACGATAAACGACTTGCCAACTGCACAACGATACACCGATTATCATAAAAAAATCGACCAAAATTCTAATAGGCCTGGTAATGCAAATTACGATCCGAATAAAAGAGGAGATGATTTAAGATCATACATTAACATTGGGGGCTTAGGTATGAATGTTGGATTGAAATTGGCTTTTTAAAGCGATTTTGTCATTCCGAGGCACGAAGAATCTGTTGGACTAAATAGATTCTTCGCTGCGCTCTGAATAACAAATTATATTTTCTACCCAGCAATTTGCTCTCTTAAAATTTCTTTACCTGCTTTGTCATAATAAGTGCAGGTCATTTGGACTAAATCAACAACCCATTTTTCAATTCCGTTTTCGACACAATCTTTACAAAAAGTAAAGGAGTCTGTTTTTCCTTGTTGATGTAATTTTCGTTGTTTTACGAACTGCTCTTTGTCTGTTTCTTCAGAACTTTTCTAAGTTTTCATATTTGACTTCAACGAGGTGCTGAAATTGCTGGCACCGAAATATTCAGTATGGCTATTTTTTACTCTTAAATGTATTTAGGAAAATCTGCTCCTGATTCTACTCTTTCGCGAGCTTGCTCAATTTGTGCTAGAGTAAAGATTTTATAAATAGGGTGTAGGAACAAAATAATTTCGCCGCTATTATGCCTAAAAAATATTTCTGACTTACAAAGTGAAAATACCTCCGACAGAACCGGCGGAGGTATTTAATTGTTACTTGATCTTAGCTTTGAATAGTTTTTCTAACTTATCCATTTTGGGAAGAATTACTGCTCTACAATAAGGAGCTTGACCATTTTTGATATAATAATCTTGATGATAGTTCTCTGCCACATAAAAAGTCTGTGCTTTATCTATTGCCGTAACTACTGGCTTTCCGAAAGCATTTTCTTTGTTAAGTAAAGCTTTGTATTTCTCGGCAGTAGCTTTTTGCTGTTCGTTATGGTAGAATATAACTGAACGATATTGTGTGCCCACGTCGGCACCCTGTCTATTCAAAGTAGTTGGATCGTGAAGTTTCCAAAAAATCTCAAGCAATTCTTCGTAGCTAATTTTGTTAGGGTCGTACTGCATTTCAATAACCTCGGCGTGATTGGTCGTTCCTGTGCAAATATCCTCGTAAGTTGGATTAGCTAAATGGCCACCTTCGTAACCAGATCTAACATTGCTTACCCCATTTAAACGCTGGAAGACAGCTTCGGTGCACCAAAAGCAACCCATTCCAAATGTTGCTTTTTCTAATTTAGGTTTTTGGGCATCTGCACCCAATATAGAGAAGAGAATTAAAGACGTCATAATTAACCTTTTCATTTTTTTGTGTTTATGTAATAATACGTAAAAACGCTGGTAAAAGTTCTCTGGGTGTACAAAAATGACAAGCAGCTTAATATTTAGGTAGGTAGGCTGTTGTGCCAAGCCCGACGCTTTGAATATTATCGCTAAAGAAATCCCGCCTCTTATAAAAATGAGCTTTTAATTAGTTTGTATTTTACGTTTGTTAATAACTTAAGGTGTTGTAAAACAAATTATTAATTCGGTATTTTTATTGTAAATAAGGTTTGTTAACATATCTTTTCTAAATTTAACTTGAACATTAAAATAAACGATATGTCGACACCTTATATTCCTTGTTTAGATTTAAACACTTACGTAAATGGAACTGAAGAGCAACGCAAGAAATTTTCTGATGAATTGGGTAAAGCTTTCAATGATTCAGGCTTCGTAACCATCACCAATCATGGTGTTAGCCAAGAGTTGATAGATAAACTTTATGCTAACATAAAAGAGTTGTTTGCTTTGCCAGTAGAGACTAAGCGTAAGTATGAAAAAGTTGAATTAGCGGGGCAACGTGGTTATACCAGTGCGGGCAAAGAAACGGCAAAAGGTGCGAAAACGGCTGATTTAAAAGAGTTCTGGCAAATCGGTCAGACGGTTACTGATGGTGACTCTATAAAGAACGAATATCCGGAGAATGAAGTAGTAGAAGAGATTCCAGAGTTCAACCCTGTAACTAGAGAGATCTATCAAAAATTGGAAGAAAATGGTAAGCACTTGTTAAGGGCCATTGCTACTTACTTAGAATTACCGATAGATTATTTTGATCAACATGTCCACAATGGAAACTCGATTTTAAGAGGTATACACTATTTTCCTATCGAAAATCCAGAGGATATTGCTCCAGATGCAGTTCGTGCTGGTGCGCATGAAGATATTAATCTAATTACCTTGTTAATTGGAGCGAGTGCTGATGGTTTAGAAGTGTTAACTCGTAGTAATGAATGGTTGCCGATTAAAGCGCACCATACTGATATTGTAGTAAATGTTGGCGATATGCTGCAACGTTTAACAAATAATAAATTGCGTTCAACTACGCATAGGGTAGTAAATCCACCTCGAGAATTGATGAAAACTTCGCGCTTTTCTGTACCATTTTTCTTACATCCGCGAAGCAATATGAGTTTAGCGAGCTTAGATTCTTGTATTGATGAAGCTCATCCAAAAGCATACAGCGATATGACTGCTGGCGAGTATTTAGATGAACGTCTGAGAGAAATTGGCTTGAAGATGTAAAATTTAGAGATATAAAAAAAATGGCAGCTAATTGTTTAGCTGCCATTTTTTTTATCCTTTTTTAGTCAGGGTGTCTGACTTCAAAGTGTCAGTAGCTTTTTGAAGTGCTTTCGGAAGTTCTACTGGTGTTATTAGCGGTTTTGTTACTTCTTTGCTTGGCACTTTGGTATTAGGTTTAACATCCGTGGCTTTACCAGTGGTGGTAGTTTTACCTTTAGTGCCATTTGCAGTTGCAGATTTATTAGGCGCTTTTGTTTTGGATTTAGCTACAGGCACCCCTTTGATAATATCAGCTTTGCTGGTCGGTCTTGTTTCTGGCTTCCAAATAAAGCCAGTTAACAATGCTTCCTTAGTAAGTTTATCTATAGGATCTACAGCTCCTTCCACTTCGCGAATAGTAACGATATGAGTAAGCTCCTTGTCTGAGAATTTAAATCTTAATCGGCTACTTACGGTCTGATTCACATTGTCATATTCTCCTTTATTGTTTTTACTGTAATAGATACTTTCTGCATTCCCATCTACATACATGTTACGAAGCTCTCCATCCACAAAAAAGCCAGTGATAATTTTACCTTTTACTTGATTGAATTTGGTAGAATCACCTTCTACATTAACAATAAAACCATTTTGTAAAACTTGGAAATTATGGACTTTACTGTTTTTAAAGAATACGTTGATCGTATCTCCGGTTTGTTGGGTGCCGTTAGACCATAAAATTGGATTTTTATACCACCGTAATGTCGAGTCTGCAGAAGTGTAGAATAAAGAATCGGCCTTGGCCTGCATATTAGCTTTGTAGACCCTCACATTGTGGAATGCTTTGATGATCCTAGCTCTAACGGTATCTGCCGGATTGGTGACTATGCTGTCTTTTATTACCAATGGCTTTAAGGCCTGGTTGGCCGTGCTTTTCACTACGTTGGTAGTGGAGCTTACAGTAGCGGGTTCTTTTGTTTTTCCTTTTGCTGTTGCTAACTTTTGATCTTTAGTTTTTGCAGAATCTATCTTGGCCAAAGAAATGGGGGACTTCAATTTTAATAAACTATCTGCCACTATGCTATCTCGATGCAGCTTTAATTTATTTGTATATAAACTATCTAGAGGTGGGGAAGACTCTTTCGAATTAATTTGACCTCCGTTTTTCTCTAATTTTCTTCGCTCTTTTCTACTTAATTTTTGATTAGCACTTGTCTCTTTTTTCTCATCTTTGATAGCTACTCCCTGTTCTTTTAGTAGTTTTCTAGCCTCTGCCTTTTCCTTATCTTTTTCTGCTTTCTCCTTTTCGTCTTCTACGCCAATTTCGTTATCTTTTTTTACCTCCGGACGATTTAATAACTTCAATTCTTTCACTAAAGATCGCTGACTTTCTAACGTATCAGCGCCCATCCAAAGTGTATCAGGTATTTTTTTACTGTTTAACGTAATCGAATCTTTTGTAGCAAAAGCAACATAAGCTTTATTTGTAGCTACGATTCGTTCCTCTGCCCTATAATATTCACCCAACTGGCCCCAAAGTGTAGTCTGATCCTTGGTGTCCTTGAAAACTATATTTTTTACTGCTTTCCCATAGCCTTGCTTGCCATAGTAATATAAGCTATCTCCTTTTAATGAGCGGGTGCCATTGGTGTATAGGTTATTTTTCCCAAATAAAGCATTCTCACTTTTGGTGTTGTAAGCGCCATTTTCCGTATAAAGTTTGTCTTCTTTACTTTTGATATTAGTTGGGCCGTAAAAGTAAGTCCAGTTGGTTCCTGTGTTATACCGTAAGTCTTCAGAAGTAATAGTAGCTTTTTCTGTAGTGACTACCAGTACGTTAAATTTAAAATAAGCATCGCGGGTGTTAGAAAAATAATAACCTTCTCTACTAGTTATAGTAGCATCTTTGTTAACTAGTTTTCCACCGGTGGTATATTTACCTATTTTAGCCACCATATCGTAATCTAATACATTACTAGTTAGCGTATTTTCCCTATCTATCAGTTTTACGTTTTTATCTAGATGCGCTTTTTTGCCATTCCCGTCGTAGTTCAAGAAATCTGAATAGATATTTAGTGTATCGCCTTGGTTGATATGAACATTTCCGAACGCCTCGAAAAAATTGCGTTCGGTATAGAGCACAGCACTATCGCATTTCAAAATCGCACCATCATGACTAAAAGTAGGCTTTCTTAAGTAGCTGGCGTTGATTTTTAGATCGCCCGTTGCTCGTTCGGCGGTTTCTAGTTTGATTTGAGTGCGGGTTTGGGCTAATACCACAAACGGGCAAATGAGGAAGAAAAATAAAAGACGTAACTTTTGCACGTACAAATTTACAATTTTAGATTCAGTTTAGCGCCCTTGGTGGTCAGTCTCCAATCTTCAATTAACCAATTTTAACAATTAGTCAAATAAGCGATTAAGTTTTCTATTTTTGAAATCATGTTACCACTGCAACAATTTACCGATTACATTTCGCAACATCAGCTTTTTGAAAAGTCTGACCATGTTTTGTTAGCGGTAAGTGGGGGCAAAGATTCTGTGTTAATGGTACAGCTTTTTAAACAGGCTGGATTTAGTTTTAGTATAGCGCATTGCAACTTTAATTTGCGCGCTAATGAAGCTCAGCTCGATGAGACTTTTGTAAAGTTATTGGCAGATGAAATGGATGTTCCTTTCCATGTGGCGCATTTTGATACAAAAGGCTTTGCGGAAAAGCATAAAGTGTCTACGCAGATGGCTGCAAGGCAACTTCGTTACGATTGGTTTGAAGAGTTGAGACAGCAGGAAGATTATCGGTATGTAGCAGTAGCGCACCATCAAAGTGACGTTATAGAAACAGTATTGCTTAACTTAGTTAGAGGTACTGGGATCAGTGGGATGCATGGTATTTCGCCAAAACGTGGGCATGTAGTGAGACCTTTGCTCTTTTTATCAAGGCAACAAATTGATGAAATCTTTGAAGGTAGTGGGTTCCCATTCGTGGAGGATAGCTCTAATCGGAGCAGTAAATATGCTCGTAATAAAATTCGCCTAAACGTTATTCCGCACCTGCGAGAAATTAACCCGAATTTGGAGGAAACCTTTGCCGCTAATATTCACCGCTTCGCAGAAACAGAAGCTTTGTTGCAAAGAGTGGTTGCCGAAACTAGGGAACGCTTATTTAAAGAGCATGCGGGAAGTATATCTGTGAATATATCGGATGTAAAGCATCTGCAGCCTCAAAAGTTGTTGTTTTTTGAACTTTTAAAGCCATTGCATTTTACTTCTTCGGTTGTTGATGAGGTTTTATCATCATTAGATAAACAAAGCGGAACTTCATTTTACAGCGAAACCCATCGCCTTACCATTGACAGAAGCCAACTTATGATTTCTAGATTGGCTGACGATGATCACGCCTTGCTATATTTTCATGGCGAAGGCTGCTTGAAAGTAGGAGGAGAGCTAATCTCTTTGACTATTTCTGAAGCTGTTAATTTTCAAGCAGCAAAAAAAAATGCCTATGTAGATGCCAATTTATTGGTTTTTCCGTTAGTGATTAGATATAGGCAGCCTGGCGACAGATTTATACCCTTGGGTATGAACTCTTTAAAAAAACTGAGTAATTTCTTTATAGATGAAAAAGTGCCTCTGCCACAGAAAGATAAAATTCCGCTGCTAATTAATGGTAATGGACAATTGATATGGGTTGTGGGAATGCGTCAAGATGAAAGATATAAAGTAAGTGCAACAACGAAAAAAGTTGCTATATTCGAATTATCAAAATTATAAATGGACGGTAGATACACGTATATAGAGAAACAGTACATTGGTCGCGACTATATTCGTATTTGTATACGATTGGTGATGGCTGCTTTCTGTTTTGCCGTATATGTTTACGAAAGAGATAGGGATAATACCGTCGACTTGTTTTTGGTAGTCGGCTTTGGGATTATTGCGGTGTCTATTGTTTTACTATTTATGGTGCAGTATAAAACTACGATAGAAAATAAGAAAGTATTTATAGATGGTTTATGGACTGCGAAAAAAGTAGTCATCGATCTAAATAACATCACTAGTATTCGTAAAGAAACGTATAGTCGTTATTTCTTCAACAATCCAGTCTATAATCTTCATAAAAATGGCACAGTTCGTTTTTTCTCCTCGGGCAGAGATGCTGTAGTTTTGACTGATAGGGATGGATTACAATATTACATAGGTACACAACGTCCTAATGAGATGTATCTAGTTTTGCAAAATGAGATGAAAGCCTAGTTTTTGTCAGTCTTTAGATCAAAGCGCTAGCATCATTTTTTAGCTAGCTAGAACCTGATCATTTTATTACTCGCAGATAACAATTTTTAAATAAGATATCCTTTACATTTGCCATAGTAAATCTCTAGATTTACATCACAACCAGCTAATGAAAATAGGAATAGTTTGTTACCCTACCTTTGGAGGTAGTGGAGTCGTAGCTACTGAGCTTGGAAAAGCTTTGGCTAATCAAGGTCATCAAGTGCATTTTATTACGTATAGCCAGCCGGCAAGGTTAGATTTTTTCTCTGCTAATTTATTTTATCATGAAGTAGCAGTAAGAGATTATCCCTTATTTGATTATGCACCTTACGAATCTGCTCTAGCCAGTAAGTTGGTAGATGTGGTTCGATTTGAGCAATTAGATATTCTACATGTTCATTATGCTATTCCCCATGCATCTGCCGCTTTTATGGCAAAGCAGATCTTGGCTACTTACGGCATTAATATACCATTTGTTACTACTTTGCACGGTACAGATATTACCTTGGTAGGTAAAGACGCAACCTATAAGCCTGTAGTAACGTTCTCAATTAACCAAAGTGATGGCATAACCACAGTGTCCGAAGATTTAAAAGAGGATACTTATCGTCATTTTGAGATTACGAAGGACATTAAGGTGATCCCGAATTTTATAGACTTTAATCGCTTCAGCTTACAGCCGAAAGATCATTTCAAAAAAGCAATTGCTCCAAACAATGAACGTATCTTAATCCATACTTCTAACTTCAGAAAAGTGAAACGTACGGAAGATGTCATCAAGATGTTTCACAAAGTTTTGCAGAAAATTCCTTCGAAATTATTGATGGTTGGCGATGGTCCTGAACGTTCTGCAAATGAGCAATTATGCAGAGAGCTTGATATCAATGATAATGTACGTTTCTTAGGTAAACAAGATGCTGTAGAAGAAATTTTGTCGGTATCTGATTTGTTCATCATTCCTTCAGAAAATGAAAGTTTTGGTTTGGCGGCTTTAGAAGCTATGGCTTGCAAAGTTCCTGTAATTTCATCTAATGCGGGCGGCTTGCCAGAACTGAATATAGATGATTTCTGTGGTTACATGTGTAATGTTGGAGATGTAGATGATATGGCAAATAAAGCCATCACCATTTTGAGCAACGAAGAAAACCTAAATTACTTTAAAGAAAACGCGTTAACGAGAGCTAAAGACTTTGATCTTAAGAAGATATTGCCAAAATATATTCAATATTACGAAGAGGTGATTGCTGCAAAGAAATAAAAACTGCTCTAAAACCAGTATAAAGTGCATTAACTCTTCATTATTTGTTTGAGTTAATGTTTTCTCAAAGTCGCAAGATATATTCGTATCTTTGCGCCCTTGAAATCGCCACTGTAATTTAATGGTGTAGGCAGATTTCAAGTAAATATATTGCAATGAGAAAAATAGCTGACTACAGAAAACTTTTGGGTGTCGATAAAAATGCAGAATTAAAAGACCTTAAATCCATTTATCGCACATTGATGAAAGATTTTCATCCAGATAAATTTCAGGAAGAACAGGACAGATTAGACGCTGAAGTTAAAAGTAAAGAGATTATTGAGGCTTATCATTTCTTGGTAAGTATCGCTCCGGAAACGCATAACAAAAATTTGGAGACCTATACCCAGACTACGACACTGTCTAATATTCAAGATTTTGAATATAAACAACAAGTGTTAATTATCTATTTTTACGATGGGAGTTCATATGAATATTTCGATGTTCCTAGAGCGGTTTACGTTAAGTTAGCTAACGCTGACTCGCCAGGTCGTTTCGCCCGCCGTCACATTTTTAATGAATACCCATGCCGCAATGTTGCTAAAGCAGAAGAGATTGCTTAAAAATATGAGATAAAAAAAAGATAAAGGGACTTGCTATTTAGTAAGTCCCTTTATCTTTATAGTTGTTTAGATAAAATGTTTATTTAGTAAATACTAAACACACTGGAATGCCGACGTTGATGCGTTTCTTGCTATCAGTTAATTTCCCGGTTTTTGCATTTCTATTAAAGATCACTACATCATTTGTATACTGATGTGCTACCAATAGAAAATTTCCGCTTGGGTCGATGCTAAAATTGCGTGGGCCTTTTCCTAGTGTACTTACTGTTTCTACGAATTTTAGTTTGCCATCTTTTTCTACGGTAAAAACACTGATATTATTAGCATCTCCACGGTTACTTTCGTATAAAAATTTACCGTCAGCGGAAATATGAATGTCTGCTGCGTCTATGTTCCCTTTAAAGTCTTTTGCTACAGTTTCTACTTCTTGTTGTAAAGTAAGGTTGCCATTTTTATAGCTAAATGCGCTAATTTTACCATTAAATTCGTGAGCTAAGTAAGCATATTTACCGTTAGGACTAAAAACCAAGTGGCGAGGACCAGATCCTGCGTTAGTTTTTATACTTGTTTTGAACTTTAGGGGTTGCTGAGCTGTAGCATCATAGTCGTAAATATAAGTTTTGTCTTCGCCTAAGTCATTAGAAATTACGTATTTCTTGTCGGGCGAGAACAAGACTTGGTGCACGTGTGCTTTTTCCTGACGTCTATCTGGACCTTTTCCTGTATGCTGTATGTGTTGTTTGATGCTGGAAAGTGAGCCGTTCGCTTTGATGCCGAAAACGCTGATGCTACCGCCACTGTAATTCGCAGTAATTACGTTTTTTCCATCAGTAAGGATAAAGCATGGGTTTTCCCCGTTAGTAGCTTCTTTGTTTAGAAAGCTAGCTTCACCAGTGTGTGCATTGAATTTAAAAGCGCTTGCTGCACTGTTTGAACCATCCTCATGTACGCTATAAAGAAAATCGTTGTTTTTACTTAAGGTAAGAAAGCTAGGGTTCGAAACATTTTTAATTACATTGATCTGCTTAGTATCGGCAGTCTTGCTATCGAAATTATATACATAGATACCTTCGCTATTGCCCTTATTCGTATAAGTGCCTACAATTAATTTATGATTTTGTGCAGAAGCAAATAAGGTACTCGCAATAAAAGCTGCAGTTAACAAAAGTTTTCTAAACATCATACTGGATTTTTGTAATTTAGCAATGAATAAAAAATGCGCAAAGGTTAGTTCTGCGCATTCGGTTTATTATTTGATCAGATGTTTGATCTGAATTAATTCATGTTCATCTAAGAAACGCCATTTACCTCTAGGTAAATCTTTTTTGGTAAGGTTGCCATATACCACGCGGTCCAGTTTTACAACATCGTAGCCTAAGTGTTCAAAAATACGGCGTACAATTCTGTTCTTACCACTATGGATTTGGATCCCTATTTCATTTTTACCACCTCCAGCTACATAAGAAATATTATCAGGCTTAATTAAGCCATCCTCTAATTCTAAACCAAACTGGATTTTGTTGAAATCACCTTGCGTTAAGTTTCTGTTTAACTCTACTTGGTAAATTTTAGTGATGCCATTACGAGGATGTGAAAGCTTATCGGCCAAGTCGCCATCATTCGTCATTAACAATAAACCAGTAGTATTTCTATCTAAACGGCCAACTGGGTAAATACGCTCACGACTAGCTTTTTCAACGAGGTGCATCACCGTTTTGCGCTCTTGTGGGTCTTCGGTAGTAGTGATGTAATCTTTTGGTTTGTTTAAAAGCACGTAAACTCTCTTTTCGCGTTTCAACAATTCACCGTTATATCTTACTTCGTCTTTGTAAGGGTTTACTTTGTGACCCAACTCTGTAATAGGAACTCCGTTCACAGAAACTACACCAGCTTCAATCAATTCGTCTGCTTTACGACGAGAACATATGCCTGAATTAGCGATGTAGCGGTTTAAACGAATTAAATCATCATCAGCGTTAGGTGTGCTTTTTCTACTTCTTAAAGTAGGAGCCACTCTCTCGCCTTTATCTTCTTTTTTGCCTTTGTAAGCGCCTTCTTCTCTTTTTCTAAAAGGACGGTTATCTCCGTAGCGGTTGCCGCTATCTTTTCTATCTGAAAATTTAGAAGCTGCACCATCTTTAGCGTAGCTGTCTTTTTTTACATAACTTCTTTTTTCGCTTCCGTTTTCATCACGGTTGCTATTTCCTCTAGCAGAAAAAGGTCTATCTTGTTTTTCCCAAGGTTTGCTGTCTCTTCTATCAGATGAACCTTCCTCACGTCTACCTCTTCCAGAAAATGGTTTGTCAGATTTTTCCCAAGGTTTGCTATCTCTCTTGTCAAATGATTTTTTAAAGCCTGATGATTCGTTTGAATCTCTTCTAGGTCTTTCTGAGCGAGATTGGAAATCTCCGCCTCTAGCATCGCTGCGTTTGTTGTCTCTTTTATCGAATGATTTTTTGAAACCTGATGATTCGTCTGAATCATTTCTTGATCTTGATGAGCGAGGTTTAGCATCATCGCTCTTTGAAAATTTAGAATCTCTTCTGTCATTACCGCCGAAACTTCTGTTTTTGTTTTCGTCTCTGGCACTAAATCTTGGCTTCTCACTATCTGTCTGTGCGGTTCTTCTTCCCGTTGTGCTTCTGCCTGATTTGGACTTGTCATCCCGACTTTTCCCTTTGTTACTATTTGTCATGATACGCTTTTAACTGCATAAAATAATGCGGCTACAAAGTTAGTAAATTTACATCGATAAACAATTTGGAAATATACTGATTTTTCTAAAAAATGCATGCTGTAAAATGTACGCTGACAGTATTTTAAACGCCGTTTTTAGAGCTTATATTTGTAAGTGCTTGATAATTAAATAAATAAAATGTACCTTTGCCGCCACAAGTATTAAGTGTTAACTAAAAAAGGAGGAAGATGTTAAAGAAACACCTCATTCCATTAGCAGTAATTCTAGGATTATCGGTAATGGCAAATGTGTTTGCTTATAAGCTACCAACAGAAGTAGAAAATCTTAAGAAAGATAACTATACCAATCTTAAAAAAGAAGCCGAAGAGCCGGTATTTTCAATAGCTCAACTAGAGTTTGCCGAGGAAACATTGCCAGTTGGCGATACCCGGATTACTCAAAAAATGAAGAGAACTTTGGCTTCATTTTCTTATGGAAATTTGCAAACTAATCGTTTGCATTTAAAAGCAGCGGAATGGTTCCCTATCGTAGAGCCAATTTTGGCAGCCTATGGTATACCTAACGATTTTAAGTACCTACCTTTAGTAGAGTCGGGCTTAAGAGGTGGGGTATCTCCAAAAGGGGCGGCAGGTTATTGGCAATTTATGCCTAGTACTGCCCGTATGTATGGGCTAAAGGTAAATAAGAAAGTAGACGAGCGCTACAATCTTAAAAAGTCAACCATTGCAGCGGCAAAATATATTAAAGAGCTATATAAAGTCTTTGATAGCTGGACTTTAGTGGCTGCAGCGTATAATGTAGGCGATGGCCACATGCGTAGGCAGATTAACCGTCAAGGACAGGATAATTATTTCAAGATGAAACTGAATCGAGAAACAGGGGCGTATGTCTACAAACTGATTTCGATGAAAGAGATTTTGGAGAATCCTAGCCGTAACGGTTATGTAAAACAGAAAGCGTTAATCGCGCATAAAGAAGTAGAAAACGAAAGTGTTACTACTGTAGAGTAAATTAAAATTGGTATAGCTTTTTTATAAGCATTTTAAAAGGCTGTTTCTCTTTTCCAGGGGAAGCAGCCTTTTTTGTTTTGCTATAATGCTCGTCATTTTGACCGTAATAGAGAATTGAGAAACAAATAGGTTAAGTCTTTGAATAGGTTTACATGGTCAAATTCATCTTTCCGATCTTTTTTGGCATCATGTTACTTTTAACCTTCGACTTTCTACTTTTAACTTTCTACTTTTGAAATATGTCATTACAGCAGTTAAAGGTTATCAAAGTTCAGCAAGAAGTAAATGAAGTAATTACAATTATTCTCCAACCAGTAAAAGGGGAGAAGCCCATTTACAAAGCAGGACAATTTTTAACCATGTCCTTTCGAACGGGTGATAAGGAGATTCGTCGCTCTTATTCGGTGTATAGCTCGCCGTTGGTTGAAGAGCCTTTGGCAATTGCGGTGAAGTTGGTGGAAAATGGTGAGATATCCAGGTTTTTGCATCATTCGTTGCGCATGGGAGATTTGGTAGAAGTTGCTGAACCTAATGGCATGTTCTTTTATGAACCAGAAGATCTAGAAAGAATCATATTCTTATTTGGCGCAGGAGTTGGTATTACCCCATTATACTCAATTTTGAAAACGGCTCTGGTAGGAGAAAAGAAATCGAAAATTGTATTGATTTATAGTAGTCGTTCTGCTGACCAAACTTTATTTCTTGAAGAGCTAAAGCAATGGGAAAACATCTATCCCGATAGATTTAAGCTTGTTAACCTCTTTAGTAACGCTAAAAACTTATTAAGGGCTAGATTGAATGGCTTTCTCGTTCGCGAATTGATTAAAGAACAGCAGCCTTTTGTGAAAGAGAGTGCGTTATTCTACACTTGTGGCCCTGTGGATTATATGGATGTTTGTCGTATCTCTATTTTAGGTATAGGCTATCAACCTCACCAGATAAAACGAGAAACTTTTGTGTTACCAGAAGATGAAATAGATGAAGATGATGCTACTGAAAAAGTAGTGGACAAGAACACTTATTCGGTTAATTTAATATTTCAGGGAGAAACGCATCATTTGCAGGTGCCTTGGCCTAAAAGTATACTAGAGGTAGCACTCGAAAATAAAATCAAGATACCTTATAGCTGCAGCGGCGGAGTGTGTAGTACTTGTACAGCAACTTGTATTTCTGGCGGTGTACGTATGGATTATAATGAAGTGCTCACCGATGATGAAATTGCTAGAGGTAGGGTATTGGTTTGTACAGGGCACCCAACGGAAAATGATACGACGATAACTTGGGGATAATCATTTAGCGTTAATCATTGCTTCTCTCTCCCTTTCAGGGAGAGATGCCGAAGGCAGAGAGGGTTAAAATTATCTCTAAAATTTATTCAATATAATATCAAATCGATGCCCAGTTGTATCTTCTCTATTTTTAAAGGATGTCAATTGTCCTATATAAATTCCTTTCGGAGACTTGAATAGTTTAATTATGGCAAATTTATCGAACTTTTCTTTCATAGTTGTGGGTTCTATGTTTTGAAAAAATAAAGTGTCTCCTTTTTTATAATAAGTGCCAGTAATCTCATCTATTCCAAAACAAATATCCCTTTTTATAAATTTGTTATTTGCTTTAAATTTTAGAGCAGAGTTGCAATTGCCAGAACCTTCATAGTCTGCAATAAATAAATCTTCTCCTTTTAGTTTGTCAAAATCTACTAAGCCATGAGGCTTAAAGAAAGTTTGGACTAAAACCGCAGCTAAAAATATCGAGGTAATTAAACGTGGTCTGTCTGTGAACTTTTCTCTAATCAATAAAAATAGTTGGCGAATGAATAAGATAACTAGTAAAAAATAATATATAACCAGAATTAGAAATAATGGAAAAGCAAGGATACCTAGTTTTCCTTCCCAACTACCCATCGTGTTTATGATAAGGAAAAACGTAAATATGAAAATGATTAGTATCTTTTTCTTCATCGATATCCTCTGTAGTTGTTGTGTTCTAATTTTAACCTTTCCCTAACCCTCTCCTTGAAAAGGAGAGGGTACAAGTTTCTGCAAACTACTTCACGTTCTTGCTCTGCGGCGGTAAAGGCACAAAGTCCGTTTCGCCAGGTACTTTATCAAACTCTTGGTTTAGCCATCTTTGCTTAGCCTCCTCTATTAACTCTCTGCTACTAGCTACGAAGTTCCAATAAATGAAACGCTCTTCGGGAAAAGGTTCGCCACCAAAAATGTAAACTGTGGTGTTGGCTGCAATGGTAAATTCGCAAAGCTTGGCATCTTTAGCCACTAAGAAATTTTTAGGTCCAAAAGTATTGCCGTCGCTGCTCACACTTCCTTCCAAAATGTACAAGCCGCTTTCGCCAAACAAATCATCACCGATGTGAAGCGTTTTTTCTTCATCGCTTTTAATCTCAATAAAATAAAGTGGACTATAAACTGGAATTGGTGATTTTCGGCCAAAAGCTTCTCCCGCAATTAGTTTAAATTTGACGCCATCTTTTTCCCAAGCTGGAATGTCTTTTCCGTCGGCATGGTAAAACTCAGGTTCCATCAGCTCTAGGTGTTTCGGTAAAGCTACCCAAATCTGCAAACCATGCATTGTTTTTTCTGTGCCTCTTAGATCATCTGGTGTACGCTCAGAATGGGCGATGCCTTTGCCGGCCGTCATCCAATTCACTTGACCCGGTTTAATTTCAACTTCAGTGCCTAATCCATCGCGGTGCATAATAGCTCCTTCAAACAAAAAGGTAAGGGTTGATAAACCAATGTGAGGATGTGGTGCGATATCAAAATTTTCATTCTCACTAAGTGTTACAGGTCCCATGTGGTCGATAAAACAAAAGGGGCCTACCAATCTTTTTTCCCTAAAAGGAAGTAGTCTGCCGACTAAGAAATTACCAATATCACTTGGTCTTTCTTCTATAATGAGGTGGATATTTGACATGATATAAAGATAAGGAATTGTTTTGTACTGGCGTTAATAGTACGTCATCCCAGATCCGATAGCTATCGGATTAATCTGGAATCTTAATACGATAGCTGATCATTAACCCTCTCTGGCTACGCCCTCTCTCCCAAAGGGAGAGAGGGTTTTGGGTGTTATCTGTATGTTAGCATAATTCTATAATATCAAAATGGAACCGTATATGCACATAAAAGCAATATTGTTAAAACCTATGTTTCTATGTGGTTAAAAAAACTATCTGTATGCTAGCATAATTCTATAATATCAAAATGGAACCACATAGACACATAGAAGCAATATTGTCAAAAATCTATGTTTCTATGCGTTTATAAAAACTATCTGTGCATCTGTGGCAAACAAAGCCGTACTTTTGTATCCAACAAAACCAACATACATGCCCTTCTTTGATTTTTCTCAGAAAATAAACTACAAAAACGAAATACTCGCTGGCCTAACCGTTGCCATGACAATGATACCAGAGTCGCTGTCATTTGCTATTTTGGCTGGCTTTCCTCCGTTAACAGGCTTGTATGCTGCGTTTATTATGGGTTTGGTGACTGCTGTTTTAGGCGGAAGACCAGGTTTGGTTTCTGGCGGAGCTGGGGCAACAGTGATTACATTAATCGCTTTAATGAAACTTCACGGTTTGGAATATGTATTTGCTGCTGTCGTGGTGGCTGGTGTAATTCAAATTGCTGTTGGCTTGTTTAAGTTGGGGAAATTCATCAGGCTAGTGCCACAATCGGTGATGTATGGTTTTGTAAATGGCTTAGCCATTGTGATTTTTATGTCGCAGTTAACGCAGTTTAAAGTACAGGGAACGGAAGAATGGTTAAGCGGTACACCTTTATATACCATGTTAGGTTTGGTGGTACTAACTATCTTTACTGTGTGGATTTGGCCTAAAATTACTAAGGCCGTTCCAGCATCGCTAGTCGCAATTATGGTTGTTTTTGCCGTGGTGCTGATTTTTGGAATTCAAACTAAAACCGTTAGCGACATTGCTTCGGTAGCGGGAGGATTTCCACCATTTCATATTCCAGAAGTGCCATTCACTCTCGAAACTTTAAAAATAGTATTTCCCTTTGGCCTGATCATGGCAATGGTTGGTTTAACTGAAGGTTTGCTAACCTTAAACTTAGTGGATGAAATTGTGGGCAACAAAGGCGATGGCAACAGAGAAAGCATGGCACAAGGAACTGCAAACATTCTCAATGGTTTCTTCTTCGGAATGGGTGGTTGCCCAATGATCGCGCAAACTTTGGTTAACCTTTCTGCTGGCGCAAGAGCGCGACTTTCGGCAATTATTGGTTCGTTAACTATTCTGCTGATTATCCTAGTCGGCGCACCAGTAATTGGCAAACTGCCAATGGCGGCTCTCACGGGGGTAATGATGATGGTCGCTGTAGGAACTTTCGAATGGAGCAGTTTTCGCATCATTAAAAAAATGCCCAAAGCAGATATCCTGATTGGCATCACGGTAGCCGCTATCACAGTATTTCTTCACAACCTAGCTTTAGCGGTATTGATTGGCGTCATCATGTCGGCATTGGTATTTGCTTGGGAAAGTGCCCGACGTATTAGAGCTAGAAAACACATTGACGAAAACGGTGTAAAGCATTATGAAATTTTCGGTCCGCTGTTCTTTGGTTCTACTACTGCATTTCTAGAAAAATTCGATTTACAAGAAGATCCAGAGCAAATCGTTATCAATTTTAAAGAAAGTAGGATCGCAGATATGAGCGCTATTGATGCAGTACATAAAATTACCGACCGTTACCGTAAACTCAATAAATCGGTAACTTTAAAGCATCTTAGCGCAGATAGTAGAAAGTTGTTAAGGAATGCTGCGGGAGCAATTGAAGTAAATATCGACGACCCTGTTTACGCAGTGGCGGATAGGTAATGTGATGATTAGTTAATGATTAGGTAGTAGCTTTAATCATACGTCTTTGCGAGAGTTTATTCCGATTTATCGGAAAAGAATGACGAAGCAATTTTAAGCGCTTTGTCATTCTGAGCATAGCGAAGAATCTTCTTAATTAGATTACTCCTAATGTCGGAATGACAAAGCGCCGAAATATTAAGCTTCAGCTTTCTGCAAACCTGGTATCTCTACCATTTCATTTGCATCAGCGGCGTAATCTACGCCAGCCACATCAAAACCAAAAAGGTTTAAGAAATCTTTTTTATAACCAGCTAAATCGCCAGTTTGAGGTAAAGTGTCTGTGTCAGCAGTTTTCCAAAGTTCGGCAACTGCAGCTTGCACATCATCTTGCATTTCCCAATCGTCAATTCTGATACGACCTTTTTCATCTACAGGAACGTCGCCGCCAGTATATAAACGTTGCGCGAACAAACGCTCAATTTGCTCAATACAACCTTCGTGTAAACCTTTTTCTTTCATCGTTTTGTACAAGAAAGAAATATATAAAGGAATAACTGGAATAGCCGAACTCGCTTGTGTAACCAAAGCCTTATTTACAGAAACATAAGCTTTTCCATTCAAATCAGCCAATTTATCCGTGATGGTAAAAGCTGTAGCTTCTAAGTGATCTTTCGCTCTGCCAATCGTTCCTTTACGGTAAACCGCCTCAGTAACAGCAGGGCCGATGTAGGAGTAAGCAACTGTAGTAGCACCTTCGGCCAAAACACCAGCCGCTTTCATCTCATCCATCCACATTTCCCAATCCTCGCCGCCCATTACCGCAACCGTATTTTCAATTTCCTCTTCGTTTGCAGGTTCTATCGTTACCGTAGAAACAATGCCCGTGTGGAAATCAACCGTTTTATCACTAAAAGTACCGCCAATTGGCTTTAACGTAGAACGATGCGTAACACCAGTTTTTGGATTCGTTCTTACCGGCGAAGCCAAGCTATAGATAATCAAATCTACCTGACCTAAATCAGCTTTAATTAAATCAATAGTTTGTTGTTTCACTTCGTCAGAAAAAGCGTCACCGTTAATGCTTTTTGCATATAAACCATCTGCTTGCGCTTGTTTTTCGAAAGCAGCGGTATTGTACCAACCTGGCGAAGCTGTTTTGCCTTCCTTCGGTTCTTTTTCGAAGTAAACACCAACAGTAGAAGCTCCAGAGCCATAAGCTGCGGTAATTCTCGAAGCCAAACCGAAGCCCGTAGACGCACCAATTACCAAAACTCTTTTTGGTCCTTTGTTGCCTCCTTTAGATTTTACATATTCAATTTGGGTTTTAACGTTTTGTGCAGCACCATCTGGATGAGCCGTTAAACAGATAAAACCACGCATTCTAGGTTCAATAATCATAATATTGTTTTGTTATAAAGCCAGCCTCGGCCAGCAATCCTTTGTCAAAGCTAGCTTATTTTTTTGTGCGCTACAAATTTGTATAGACAGACAATTGTCTGTCTATACGCGATACCCAATATTCGTGTTGGTTTTTCTCTATCGGTTGGTGTACTCACTAAACGAAATTGAAGAGTAAGATTTTTTGAAAAGCAAAACCAGTAGTTCTTGGCAAATGTAGTCCTTTGCTACGTTCTAATGCTTCATTGCGCTGCGCTCCACTTCGCAACCACTTCGCCAAGGTTTATTTTACAAAGGCTGTGTTACATGGCTGATGTTAATAGCAAGGCGCTTCGTTCAATAGCTCCAATTGTAGTGTGCCTTAAACCTTGCAGGTTTTAAAAACCTAAGTTTTCGCTAAGCAGAGACTTCATTTACCTTAATTCCTTAACGTTTCAATTTTTTAAATCCTTAGTTTTTAAATAATTACTATCTTTGTCGAAAATTACACCAATGCTACGTCTAATACATATCGAAAAACAATGCGCTTGCCAGTCTTATTGGCCAAGTAGCTTGGGTATGGATTTTAGCTTTATCTCGGGCTACTAAAAGAGGTGTTCTAAAGCGCTTTCAACAAAATTCAATTATTTATTAAAGTTTAAAACGACTTGATGTTTTGCATCAAGCTCACAATATATTATGGACATTTTATATACTGTAGAAGAAAAATATCTGCAGGCCATGGAAGAGCTCAATTATGGCGAAACGCCTAAAGCACTTCATTTGCTTCGAGCAATTATTGCCGAAGATGAGAACTACGCCAGAGCATATTACAGCATCGGCGTAATTTATCACTACTATTTGAAGGATTTCCAAGCGGCAGGGTATTACTACAAAACCAGCTTAGCACTCGATACTAATTTTCCGGATGTGTATGAAGATTACCTGAAGCTATTGGTCAATTTGCAACTGCATAAAACGATCAGCCAGGTGGCTGAAGCTGCCGTTAAAACAGCGGGGGTAAATCTATCTGCAATTTATGAGACATTAGGTTTGTACGAAGAGCAGCGACAGGATTTTGTTTTAGCTAAACAACATTATCAAAAAGCGGCTTTAATCACCGTGGTTGATAAAGACCGTAGCACTTTACAAGACCACTTGCGCCGAGTAGGAACGAAAATTAAAGCAAAGCAGAAAATGGTTTACGCTTACGAAGGGAGTTCATTACTCCCTTTTTTGTTTCATAGCCTCCGATTGTAGTGGAAATACTTTTTTGTTGCAATTCCTTCCGTTCTGTGTCATGCTGATTTCTATGATAAAACCAAATCATTTTTATACATGGTTTGGTTTTTTATTACTGCAAATATTCTGTGGATGATCTTGTTTCTAACGGCATTCAGTGCACTCATTTTATTTTTCCC
>Ga0308159_1001339_pt1 | contig 36850 bp, 29 predicted proteins | sample PhyCR1_FD_201040 | JGI IMG/M metagenome (GOLD analysis project Ga0308159, IMG submission 201040) | Phyllosphere microbial communities from UC Gill Tract Community Farm, Albany, California, United States - DLSLC.R1 | ecosystem: Host-associated > Plants > Phyllosphere > Unclassified | place: USA... | reverse complement strand
GATGATGCCCATTTTCCGTCATCTGCTGTGGCAGGTTTTCTTCGCCTGAATCGCTTAACGACGCGGGATGCCGAGCACGTCGGCCTCCCGCGTGTTGCCCGACAGTAACTGTCGGGTCTCACCATCCCAGTAAACCCGGCCATCCACAATCACCACACTGCGCGGCGCAATCTGCTGGGCATCTTCCAGACTGTGCGACACCATCAGCAGCGTGATGCTGCGCGCTTCACACACCGAACGCACCAGCTGCAGCATCTCTCCACGCAGCGCGGGATCCAGTGCAGAAAAAGGCTCATCCAGCAGCAGCACCGGACGGTCACGCAGCAGACAGCGTGCCAGCGCCACGCGCTGTCGCTGTCCACCGGACAGCTCGCCCGGCAGGCGCGTCAGCAGATCGCCTAATCCTACCTGATCGGCCAGCGCAGCAAGCTGCTGGCGCTGCCCGGCGCTCAGCTTCAGTCCGGGGTGCAATCCCAGCGCCATGTTCTGCTGCACGCTGAGGTGCGGAAACAGGTTGTTCTCCTGAAACAGCATCGACACGGGCCGTCTGGCCGGCACGCTGTGGGTGTGCTCCTGGCCGTCAATCATCAGGGTGCCCTGTTTCACCGGCAGGAAACCGGCAATCAGGCTCAGCAGAGTGCTTTTACCGGCCCCGCTGGGGCCGAGGATCGCGATGCGCTCGCCGCGGGTGGCGTTGAGACTAAAGCGCATCGGCAGATGCTGATAAAGGTACGTGAGGTTATTCAGTGTCAGCATGGCGGCCTGGTAATTTTTCCATCAGGGTGAACAGCAACAAACAGAGCAGTAGCAGCAGCAGCGCGGTCACTGCACCGTCAGCACCGCGATAGGCACCGATCTGTTGATAGAGGTAGAACGGCAGGGTGCGGAAATCGGCAGTACCAAACAGCGCCACCACACCAAAATCACCGATCGACAGCACGCAGGCAAAGGCCAGCGCCTGGGCCAGCGGACGTTTCAGCGCCCGCAGTTCAATCAGCCGCAGCCGGTTCCAGCCGTGGATATTCAGCGACTCACAGAGTCTGCCGTAACGCTCCGCGACGTCACGCATCGGGTTCTCCAGCACTTTCAGCGCATAGGGAATGGCGATCAGCGCATTGGTGAAGATCACCAGACCGTCCGCCGACGCCGGCAGGCCAATGGTGGCGTTAAACAACAGGAAAAAGCCGGTGGCGAGCACGATGCCTGGCATCGCCAGAATCAGCATGCCGCTGGTGTCGATAAGGGTTGCCGCCGCCGGGCGCTGACGCAGGCGCAGCTCGCGACTGCTCCACAGCAGCATCATGGTCAGCACCACACAGAGCAGACCGGCGCCGGTGGCGATGCGCAGTGAGGTAAACGTCGCCTGCCAGAGTGCAGGCTGCGCCAGCGCGCCGCGCAGTCCGCCGTGCAGACCATCGATGATGACCGCCGCCAGCGGGGGCAGCAGCAGGATCAGCGCCAGCAGGATCAGCAGCGCATCAACCAGCTGCGCCCCGCGCGAATCCTGCGGATCGCGCCAGCCGTTCAGCTGGCTGGTTCCGGCGGGAATCGCCTTGCTGAAGCGCTGGCTGAGCAGCACCAGCGTCACGCAGCAGCCAAGCTGGATCAGCGCCAGCAGTGCTGCGCGTCCGGGATCGTAGTCATAACTCAGTGCCTGGAAAATCGCCAGCTCGATGGTCGTCGCCTGCGGGCCGCCGCCCAGCGAGAGCACGGTAGCAAAGCTGGCGAAACAGAGCATGAAGATCAGCGCGCCGGTCGGCAGCAACTGACGCCGCAGCCATGGCCACTCCAGCAGACGAAAATGGTGCCAGCCGCGCAGGTCGAGCTGTGCCGCCAGCTGACGCTGTTCCGCCGGAATGCTCTCCAGCGCCTGCAGCATCAGGCGGGTCGCCAGCGGCAGGTTAAAGAAGACGTGCGCCAGTAAAATGCCCGACAGACCGTAGGGAGAGAAGTGGTAATCAATTCCTGCCAGCTGGCACAGCTGCGCCAGCCAGCCGACACGACCATAGACGGTGAGCAGACCAAATACCGCCACCAGCACCGGCAGCACCAGGGTCATGGCGCACAGACGCAGCAGCAGCTGACGGCCAGGGAAACGGCGTCGATAGAGCGCGCGCGCCAGCGGCATCGCCGGCAGCAGCGACAACAGCGCGGAGAGCAGCGCCTGACCAAAAGAGAAGGCGATAACGTGATGCAGGTAATCATCCTGCAGCAAGCTGCGCCAGTCATTCTCTGGCGCGGCGCTCCAGAGTGCACCGAAGGCCAGCAGCGCCACGCTGATTAACAGCAGCGTGGCGAGCGAACCGGGGATAAGCCAGCGCGGCATCAGCGGCTGACGGCGCGTTGCCACTGGCTGATCCAGCCTGAACGCTGGCTGGCAACCTCTTCCGGCGAGAACTGCAGGGCGGTGGAGGGCACAGTGAGCGCGCTAAAACCGGCAGGCAGCGGCGTGTCGATTACCGGGTACATCCAGTTACCGGTCGGGATAGTGCGCTGGAAGTCGGGTGACACCATAAACTTCATAAACTGCTGTGCCAGCGCTGGCTGTTTGCTGCTGGCTAACTGCGCGGCAACTTCAACCTGCAGATAGTGGCCCTCTGCAAACGGCGCGGCGGCATAGTTCTCCTTTTTCTCTTCGATGATGTGGTAAGCCGGTGAGGTGGTGTAGCTCAGCACCAGATCGCCTTCGCCCTTGAGGAACAGGCCATAGGCTTCACTCCAGCCTTTGGTCACCGTCACGGTTTTCTGCGCCAGCTTTTGCCACGCCTGCGGTGCCTGATCGCCATAGACTTTCTGCATCCACAACAGCAGACCTAAGCCGGGGGTGCTGGTACGGGGATCTTCGTAGATCACCCGCCACTTCTCCGGGCTGTCGACCAGCTCTTTCAGGCTTTTTGGCGGATTCTTCAGCCGGGTTTTGTCATAGACAAACGCGAAGTAGCCATAATCAAACGGCACGAAGGTGGTGTTGTGCCAGCCGCCGGGCAGTTTTAATGTCGAGGCATCGACCTGACTTTCGGCAAACAGACCGGTTTTCTGCGCCGCCTGTACCAGATTGTTATCCAGCCCCAGAACCAGATCGGCTTTGCTGTTTTTCCCTTCCATGCGCACGCGGTTCAGCAGCGACACGCCATCTTCCAGCGTGACGAATTTCAGTTCGCAGTTGCACTGCGCCTCGAAGGCTTTTTTAACCGCCGGGCCAGGGCCCCAGTCAGCGGAGAAGGAGTCGTAGGTGTAGACCGTGAGAACCGGCTTAGCCGCCAGAACGGGGGCGGAGAGTAACAGCAGCACCGGCAGAACTTTGTTTAACACTTTGCGCTCCTTCAGGAGAATAGGGGATGAGTCGCAAAGGATCTGAGCACAGAGGCCTCCCAAATCCCTACGTCGGTATTAACCGAATCAGGTTCGACGGGTATCTCTCAGCTGCTTGCTGGTGGCAGGCGGCACCCCGTTGAGAACGTCACATTCTAGTCATTTCAGCGCCAGGGCGAAAGCCTCACAGCGCGGGTGGCGCGAACCAGGCGGATTTAAAATCAAACCAGCCCAGCGTATTCATCCGAACGCCGCGCATGCTGCGCTGACCTTCAAGCAGCAGCCAGTGGTGAAACAGCGGATGAAGACCCGCTTCTTCGACTAACTGTTTACTCCATTCAGCCAGCGGCAGCGTTTTCTCGCGCCAGCGAGCCGCATCGCTGTGCCAGTCGATCGGCAGACAGTGATGCAGCAACGGGATCTCATAAAGCTGCGCAAACAGAGAGTAATTCAGCGGCAGGGTAAAGTTCACGCTGCCAAGCCAGATGTCACTTTCCGCTTCGCCCTGGTACCAGCTTTCGTAGCTGATTTCGCGGGTTTCCAGCGTGACGCCATGCTCTGCCAGCAGCGGACGCAGCGCGTTAGCGATGCCTTCATGTTCAACGTGCTGGCTGTACCAGGTCAGCGTCAGGTGGGTTAAGCCGGCCGGCTTTTCCACTGGCGTCAGGTCGCGCCGGTGATGCCAGCGCGGCAGCAGGCCATACGCCGGAAACCAGTAGCGCTGGTAGCCGACACCGGCGTGATTGAGCAGGGCGATAGGATTAAACAGGTAGCTGACCCAGCGCCGGACCGCCTCGTTGCGTCCCTGCTCTGAACGCTGGTCGAACAGCAGATAGTAGCAGCCCTCTTCAAGACGACTCTCCTCCTGAATCTCATCGGCTCCGTCGCCCTGCAGGCGGACACCGGCATAGACCAGCTCATCGCTGATGTCGGGCAATACCCAGATAGAGACATCATCAATCAGGGCGCGAAAACCAAAATAGTCATCAAACGCCTCGATCTTCAGCTGACTCTCCTGATTGCGGATCACCCGGTAAGGACCGGTGCCAACCGGCTGGCGGGCAAAATCGTGCAGCGTCGGCCATTCGCGCGGCAGGATCATCGCACTGACGCTGCCCAGCAGCCAGGGCAACCCTTCATCGGGCTGGCTTAAGCGGATATCCAGCGTCCAGGGCGCGGGCGAGTCGATCTGCTCGATATGGGAAAAGAGCGGATGGGGGCGCTGACGCTCGAGCGTGGCCAGCACATCCTCCATCTCCAGTTCTCTGCCGTGATGGAAGCGAATCGCCGGACGCAGAAAAAAGCGCCAGTGAAGCGGAGAACTCTGCTGCCAGTGGTGCGCAATATCGGGCTCGATTTCCCCGTTTTCCTCATTTATCCGCGTCAGACCGTTGAAAATCTGTCGCGCAATGTGGGTTTCGGAGCGCCGCAGCGGCGAACCGGGCAGCAGATTGAGCAGCGGACGATAGTAGAGCACTCGCAGGATATGCTTGCCCTGACGGAAACTGCGCCCCAGGTGCGCGGCGATCATCTGTCGCACCTGATTTTTATCGCCCACCAGCTGGACCAGCTGATCGATGCGATCCTGCTCCAGCAAATCCTCGGCACGCTGCTGCTGCAAAGCCAGTCCGGTATAGCAGAAGGTAAGCTGTGAACGCTTGCCGCGCCCGGCTTCCGCCTGCCAGATCAGCCAGCCCGCGGCCTGCATCCGGTTGAGCAGATTGCGCATATGGCGGCGCGAGCAGTGCAGCAGGTCAGCCAGTTCGCTAAGGGTAATCTCCTGCGTTTGTCCCTGACAGCTCTGCCACAGGCGAATGAACTGCTGCTTCAGACGTGATGAGGACATAAAAGAGGAACTCCTGGTCAAAAGCGCTCTGTTTTTCTTGCCCTATTTTAAGAGCAAACTTTGCGTTATGGGAAGAGCGGGAGGCATTCAGCACTGAATGGCGTTCGACCCTGACTTCGCTGTTCAGCGGAGTGCTTTTCTGAGTAGGGTGCATTTACACCGCCAGCAGATGATCTCTGCTGGCTTTTTTCATATTGCGCGGTATCGTCTACCCTTCTTTTCCCCTCTGTTTGTTCTGTAAGGGATTTCGGTATGAAATCGCTGTTAACGCGGCAGCGCCGCATCAATCCGGTTTACCTCGCATTTATGGTCGCTTCGTTCATGCTGGGCATTGCGGGCGCGCTGCAGGCGCCGACGCTCAGCCTGTTTTTGACGCGCGAGGTGCAGGCGCGGCCCTTCTGGGTCGGACTGTTTTTCACCATCAATGCGGTGGCCGGTATCGTGGTGAGCATGCTGGTGGCAAAGCGCTCTGACAGCGTCGGCGATCGTCGTCATATCATTCTCTTCTGCTGCCTGATGGCGCTGGTCAATGCGCTGCTGTTTGCCTTTACCCGCCACTATCTGACCTTGCTGACACTGGGCGTGCTGCTGTCGGCGCTGGCCAGCGTCTCGATGCCTCAGCTGTTTGCGCTGGCGCGGGAATATGCCGATCAGTCGGCGCGTGAAGCGGTGATGTTCAGTTCGGTGATGCGTGCGCAGCTGTCACTGGCGTGGGTGATTGGGCCGCCGCTCTCCTTCGCGCTGGCGCTGAACTACGGCTTTGTGACGCTATTTATGGTGGCCGCCGCGCTGTTTCTGATCTGTATCCTGCTGGTCTGGTTCACCGTGCCGTCGGTGCCACGTTCGCAGCCCCTGATGCAAAGCGGCGGGCTGCCGTTAAGTGGCTGGCGCGATCGCGATGTGCGTTTGCTGTTCCTCGCCTCAGTCGCGATGTGGACCTGCAACACTATGTATATCATCGATATGCCGCTCTATATCAGCACCACGCTGGGGCTGCCTGAGAAGCTGGCCGGTCTGCTGATGGGGACGGCGGCGGGGCTGGAGATCCCGGTGATGCTGCTGGCCGGACATTACGCACGGCGTATCGGCAAGCGCCGGTTAATGCTGATCGCGGTGGCGGCTGGCGTACTGTTTTATCTGGGGCTGGTGCTGTTCAATTCCCGCACGTCGCTGATGGTGTTGCAGCTGTTTAACGCGGTGTTTGTCGGGATTATTGCTGGCATAGGGATGCTGTGGTTTCAGGATCTGATGCCAGGACGGCCTGGTGCAGCGACCACCATGTTCACCAACTCGATCTCGACCGGCATGATTCTGGCTGGTGTCATTCAGGGCACGCTCAGTGAGCGGCTGGGACATGAGGCGGTTTACTGGCTGGCATTCGGGCTGGCGATTGTAGCGCTGGTGATGTCGGCGCGGGTGCGCGACGTATAAAGAAGAAGGGCGTAATGCCAGTCAGTTAAGCGACAGGGGATAACGCAGTCTGGTGCCGGGCAGGGGCTGGCGGTCCTCGCGCCGCTGCGCGGTTCCTTCACTTCATTCCTCTGCCTGACGGACCGGCGGGGATGGCACATCCTGTGCCGCCCCGCCTTTCGCCCGCGTCCTGCGGGCTCTCCTGGCAGACTCATTCTCTTCAGCGCTGCGGATTGCCTGCCCCTGCCCGGCACCGGCCTGCTCTGAAACTTCAGTGTGTATTGTTAAGAAGGGCACGAGAGTGGAGGCTCAAAGCCGAAGGTACCGCGTGAGCGGCGCGAGGACGGCCCGGCAGCAGCAGAGGTGCTCAGGCCCGCACTGCAGCTCGCTCGCCCAGGAAAAAAAGCTGCCACGTTTGACCGTGACAGCCTTTACCAATCTAATCTTAACTGATCAGCATTACGACCCGATGTCGCCCTGCTTTAACTCAATCAGCGCAGAAAGGCGGGCTGATTCTGCTCATACTGCGAAATGGAGGCTTCGTGCTGCAGCGTCAGACCGATGCTGTCGAGGCCGTTAATCATGCAGTGGCGGCGGAAGCTGTCGAGCTCGAACGAATAGACTTTATCGCCAGCGGTGACCGTCTGCGCTTCCAGGTCTACCGTGAAGCTGATGCCGGGCTGGTCCGCAACCAGTCTGAACAGCTCATCCACTTCCTCTTCGCTTAACTTCACCGGCAGCAGCTGGTTATTGAAGCTGTTGCCATAAAAGATATCCGCGAAGCTCGGCGCAATCACCACGTGAAAACCAAAATCGGTCAGTGCCCAGGGCGCATGCTCACGTGAAGAGCCGCAGCCAAAGTTTTCACGCGCCAGCAGGATGCTGGTGCCTTTGAACTCAGGCTTGTTCAGCACAAAGCCGGGCGTTGGCACGGTGCCGGCGTCATCTTCAAAACGCCAGTCGTGGAAAAGATGCTGTCCAAAACCGGTGCGCGTAACCTTCTGCAAAAACTGCTTGGGAATGATCGCGTCCGTATCGACGTTCGCGGCATCCAGCGGCGCAACAATGCCGGTGTGCTGAGTAAATTTATTCGCCATGACTTAAGCTCCTGTCGTCAGTTCACGGATGTCGGCAAAGTGGCCGGTTACGGCAGCCGCCGCGGCCATCGCCGGGCTGACCAGATGAGTACGTCCACCACGGCCCTGACGGCCTTCAAAGTTACGGTTGCTGGTTGACGCGCAACGCTCACCCGGATTCAGGCGGTCATTGTTCATCGCCAGACACATAGAGCAGCCTGGCAGACGCCATTCAAAGCCCGCTTCCAGGAAGATTTTGTCCAGACCTTCCGCTTCGGCCTGCGCTTTCACCGGACCGGAACCCGGTACCACCATGGCGACCACACCAGGCGCGACTTTGCGGCCTTTGGCGATGGCGGCGGCGGCACGCAGATCTTCAATACGTGAGTTGGTGCAGGAGCCGATAAACACTTTATCAATCGCTACATCGGTCAGTCTGATGCCTGGCTGCAGGTTCATGTAGGCCAGGGCTTTTTCGGCTGAGGCGCGCTCAACCGGATCGGCGAACGAGGCCGGATTCGGGATCACCTGATCAACGGCAATGACCTGACCCGGATTGGTGCCCCAGGTGACCTGCGGTGCAATCTCTTCAGCATGCAGCGTTACCACCGCATCATATTTCGCGCCTTCGTCAGACTTCAGGGTGCGCCAGTAATCAACGGCCTGCTCCCATTTCTCACCCTGCGGCGAGAACTGACGACCTTTCAGATAGTTGAAGGTGGTTTCATCCGGTGCCACCAGGCCCGCTTTCGCACCCATCTCAATCGCCATGTTGCACAGGGTCATACGACCTTCCATGCTCAGCGCCTGAATCGCCGGACCGCAGAATTCGACCACATAGCCGGTTCCGCCTGCGCTGCCGGTTTTGCCGATGATCGCCAGCACGATATCTTTAGCCGTAATGCCGGTTGACGCCTGGCCCAGCACTTCAATCTTCATGGTTTTTGCGCGACCCTGTTTCAGGGTCTGCGTCGCAAACACATGTTCAACTTCAGAGGTGCCGATACCAAAGGCCAGCGAGCCAAACGCACCGTGAGTCGCGGTGTGCGAGTCGCCGCACACAATCGTCATACCCGGCAGCGTCATGCCCTGCTCAGGACCGATAACGTGGACGATGCCCTGGAACGGATGATTCAGGTCATACAGCTGTACGCCAAACTCAGCGCAGTTCTTCATCAGCTCCTGCATCTGAATACGCGCCATCTCGCCCGACGCATTGATATCTTTGGTCTGAGTTGAGACGTTGTGATCCATGGTGGCAAAAGTTTTGCCCGGCTGACGGACTTTACGTCCGTGGGCGCGCAGACCATCAAAGGCCTGGGGCGAGGTCACCTCATGGATCAGATGGCGATCAATGTAGAGTAACGGCGTTTCTTCTGGCGTTTCGTGGACGACATGTGCATCAAATAACTTCTGGTATAAGGTTTTCATTTTTTTATTTTTCCTCGGCGATAAAGCGAGCAATGATGCTGCCCATCTCATCTGTGCTGACCGCTGGGCCATCACCGGCTAAATCTTTGGTGCGGTAGCCCTGTTCCAGCGCACGACTGATGGCGCGCTCGATACTGTCTGCAGCCTCATCGGCATTCAGGCTGTAACGCAGCAGCAGCGACAGCGACAGGATCTGGGCGACCGGGTTGGCAATATTCTGACCGGCGATATCCGGTGCCGAGCCACCCGCGGGTTCGAACAGACCAAAGCCCGCTTCATTCAGGCTGGCGGAAGGCAGCATCCCCATCGAGCCGGTAATCATGGCGCACTCATCAGAGAGAATATCGCCGAACAGGTTGGAGCAGAGCAGCACGTCAAACTGCGACGGGTCTTTGATCAGCTGCATGGTGGCGTTGTCGATATAGATGTGGCTTAAGTGCACGTCCGGATACTCTTTGGCCACTTCGTTGACGATTTCACGCCACATCACGGAGGTCTGCAGCACGTTGGCTTTATCAACCGAGGTGACTTTGTTACGGCGTTTGCGCGCCGATTCAAACGCGATGCGGGCAATACGCTCAATTTCGAAACGGTGATAAATCTCGGTATCAAATGCACGCTCTTCCGGGCCGCTGCCTTCACGTCCTTTCGGCTGACCAAAGTAGATGCCGCCGGTCAGTTCACGCACGCACAGAATGTCGAAGCCTTTGGCAGCAATGTCGGCGCGCAGCGGGCAAAACGCCTCCAGTCCGCTGTAGAGTGCAGCCGGACGCAGGTTACTGAACAGCTTAAAATGTTTGCGCAGCGGCAGCAGCGCACCGCGCTCCGGCTGTGATGCCGGCGGTAAGTGCTCCCATTTCGGGCCGCCAACGGAACCAAACAGAATCGCGTCGGCCTGCTCGCAGCCTGCAACCGTTGCGGGTGGCAGGGGTTCACCATGCTGATCGATAGCAACGCCGCCGACCGCATACTCCTGGGTGGTGATCTGCATATCAAAGCGCTGACGAATGGCATCCAGCACTTTCATAGCCTGCGCCATCACTTCCGGGCCGATACCATCACCGGGTAAAACTGCGATATGAGATGAGCTGGACATGGTTATACGGTTTCCTTCTGATCTTTAAATTTGCGCTGCAATTCTTGTTCAACCTGACGGGCACGCCAGATATTGTTCAGAGCATTGACCATCGCTTTGGCGGAGGACTCCACAATATCGGTCGCCAGACCAATGCCGTGGAACTTGCGGCCGTTGTAGCTCACGACGATATCGACCTGACCCAGCGCATTCTCGCCGTGGCCTTTCGCGGTCAGCTTGTAGTTAACCAGCTCAGCGTCGAACTGGGTGATACGGTTAATCGCCTGGTAGACCGCGTCAACCGGGCCATTACCGGTGGCTGCATCCGATTTAGCGACATCGCCGCAGCCCAGATTGACAGAGGCGGTGGCGGTGATGCTGGAACCGGTCTGGACGTTAAATTCGTGCAGCTGGAAATGTTCCGGCTCTTCATTCTGCTTGTTGATGAAGGCCAGCGCTTCCAGGTCGTAATCGAAGACCTGACCTTTTTTATCGGCCAGCTTCAGGAAGGCGTCATACAGCGTATCCAGATTATAATCCTGCTCGGCATAGCCCATCTCTTCCATGCGATGTTTTACCGCCGCGCGGCCAGAACGTGAGGTCAGGTTCAGCTGGATTTTGTGTAAGCCGATCGATTCCGGCGTCAGGATTTCATAGTTCTCGCGGTTCTTCAGCACGCCATCCTGATGAATACCCGAGGAGTGAGCGAAGGCGTTAGAGCCGACCACGGCCTTGTTCGCCGGGATCGGCATATTGCAGATCTGGCTGACCGTCTGGCTGGTGCGGTAGATTTCCTGATGATTGATATTGGTATGCACGTTCATGATCTGCTGGCGGGTTTTAATCGCCATGATCACCTCTTCCAGTGCACAGTTACCGGCACGTTCACCCAGGCCATTCATCGTTCCTTCAACCTGACGCGCACCCGCCTGTACGGCAGCCAGGGCGTTGCCCGTTGCCATACCCAGGTCATCGTGGGTGTGAACAGAGATAATCGCTTTGTCGATGTTAGGAACGCGATTCATCAGCTCACTGATTATGTGGGCATACTCGCCTGGCAGGGTGTAGCCAACGGTATCCGGGATGTTAATGGTGGTGGCACCGGCGTTAATCGTGGCTTCCACCATCCGGCACAGGTCATCAATCGGGGTGCGGCCGCCATCTTCGCAGGAGAACTCAACGTCGCTGGTGTAGTTACGCGCACGCTTCACCATATGCACCGCACGCTCAATCACTTCCGGCAGCGTGCTGCGCAGTTTGGTGGCGATGTGCATCGGCGAGGTGGCGATAAAGGTATGAATACGGAAGGCTTCAGCAACGCGCAGTGATTCGTACGCCGCATCAATATCTTTTTCCACACAGCGTGCCAGACCGCAAACCCGACTGTTTTTAATGGTGCGTGCAATGGTCTGCACAGACTCAAAGTCGCCCGGTGAGGAGACCGGGAAACCGACCTCCATCACATCCACGCCCATGCGCTCCAGCGCTAAAGCAATCTGCAATTTTTCTTTCACACTCAGGCTGGCCTGTAATGCCTGCTCACCGTCGCGCAGAGTGGTATCGAAAATAATGACTTGCTGGCTCATCGTAATCATCCTTATGCTTTTTCTGGCCTGGCAACGAGCATAAAAAAACCCGCGACAGGCGCGGGTTTTTAACTTTCAGCAGGTTTGAATCAGTGTTTGATTCCGCCCACAAGTCTACCGCGCAAGCTGAGTGCGTTTAGTAGTAGACCGAGAAGGCGAACAGAACGAAACATGGATTCAAACCTTATAAAATGTTGTGCTGTACATATTGGTACTGGAATCACTCAGGGATGTCAACCTTCAATGCAGGGGTATTCTTAGTGGTGCCAGAGGAAGATATTCTGTTATTTAACGGTCAGGCAGCGTAATGAAAAGTGCCGTAGTGACTGCAGAGGCAAACGATCCGGGAATGAGCGCTTATTTTGCGTGGGATTTAGCTTATTTTATTGAAAATAAAAGATTTTATAGGGCAGGTGGCTTGAGGTGATGCAGGATATATCACCTGATGTTTAGCATAATCGAATGCGCTTCAACGATTTAATGGTTAATTACGCCAGAAAAGAAAAGTGTCAGGCGATTGTGGGCCAGGGCAGCCGGGTAATAAGTTTTCGTTATTTCTTAGATCACGCTGAAAATAATTTCTTAATCAGCATTTTCCTCTGCGGTTCTGCCGCGTAATTAGTTTAATCCGCGCAGCCAATTCTTATCGGGCAGAGCCTTTACGCCCCTGCCTTTTAATTTACGTGGGTTTGCGGTTTGCCTGCCCGGTTAACTGCGGTTATGGTAATCGACCTACTCTCAGAAAAATAAACTCAACAGATTTCTCTGTAACCGGACAGCGGCAGTTGTTTCCGCTGTCATGCATAAACATAAGATTTTGATTGGCAAAGCAGGCACCGGGGCTTTGTGGTACGCGTTAACGGGCGTATTAACAGAGCCGGGTCCTCAAGCCTGGAGGCAGAAGATGGAGATGTTGTCAGGAGCCGAAATGGTCGTCCGTTCGTTAATCGATCAGGGCGTTAAGCAGGTATTCGGTTATCCGGGTGGCGCAGTGTTGGATATCTATGATGCGCTGCAAACCGTCGGGGGTATCGATCACATTCTGGTGCGTCATGAGCAGGGTGCGGTGCACATGGCTGACGGCCTGGCGCGCGCCACCGGTGAAGTCGGCGTGGTGCTGGTCACCTCCGGACCCGGCGCAACCAATGCGATTACCGGTATCGCCACCGCCTATATGGACTCGATTCCGCTGGTGATCCTCTCGGGTCAGGTTCCCTCGTCGCTGATTGGCTATGACGCCTTTCAGGAGTGCGACATGGTCGGCATCTCTCGTCCGGTAGTGAAGCACAGCTTCCTGGTGAAAAGTACCGAAGAGATCCCAACCGTGTTGAAAAAGGCGTTCTGGCTGGCTTCCACCGGACGTCCGGGGCCGGTGGTAATCGATCTGCCAAAAGATATTCTGAATCCGGCCAACAAGTTGCCTTATCAATGGCCGGATACGGTGAGCATGCGCTCCTACAATCCGACTATTCAGGGCCATAAAGGTCAGATTAAGCGTGCGCTGACCACATTGCTGGCCGCGAAGAAGCCGGTGATCTACGCCGGTGGTGGTGCCATTACCGCCGGCTGCGAAGCGGAACTGTTAAAGCTGGCCGAAAGCCTGAATATTCCGGTGACGACCTCGCTGATGGGCCTGGGCGCGTTCCCTGGCACTCATCGTCAGTGCGTTGGCATGCTCGGTATGCACGGTACGTACGAAGCCAACATGACGATGCACAATACCGACCTGATTTTTGGTATTGGTGTTCGCTTTGATGACCGCACCACCAACAACCTGGCGAAGTATTGTCCCAACGCCACGGTGATGCATATTGATATCGACCCGACCTCTATCTCTAAGACGGTGGCGGCGGATATCCCGATTGTCGGTGATGCGAAGCAGGTGCTGCAGCAGATGCTGGAGTTACTGGCACAAAGCGAAAGCCAGCGCGCTGAGAGCCTGCACGACTGGTGGCAGGAGATTGAGGGCTGGCGCAGTCGTCACTGCCTGGAATTTGATCGCACCAGCGACAAAATCAAGCCGCAGGCGGTGATTGAAACCATCAGCCGTCTGACCAAAGGCGATGCGTATGTGACCTCGGATGTGGGCCAGCACCAGATGTTTGCTGCGCTCTATTATCCCTTCGACAAACCGCGTCGCTGGATCAACTCCGGCGGTCTGGGCACCATGGGCTTTGGCCTGCCTGCTGCGCTGGGCGTGAAGATGGCGCTGCCGGATGAAACAGTCATCTGCGTTACCGGCGATGGCAGTATCCAGATGAACATTCAGGAGCTTTCCACCGCGCTGCAGTACGATCTGCCGGTGCTGGTGCTGAACCTGAATAACCGGGTGCTGGGTATGGTGAAACAGTGGCAGGATATGATCTACTCCGGCCGTCACTCACAGTCTTACATGGAGTCGCTGCCTGACTTCGTGCGTCTGGCGGAAGCCTACGGCCACGTCGGGATCGCGATTGAGCATCCGGCTGAGCTGGAAGAGAAGCTGACGCTGGCGCTGGAAACCCTGGCGAAGGGACGTCTGGTATTTGTGGATGTCACCGTTGACGGTAGCGAGCATGTTTACCCGATGCAGATTCGCGGTGGAAGCATGGATGAAATGTGGTTGAGCAAAACGGAGAGGACATAATTATGCGTCGTATTTTATCAGTTCTGCTGGAGAACGAATCCGGCGCATTATCCCGTGTCGTCGGCTTGTTCTCGCAGCGCGGCTATAACATTGAGAGCCTGACCGTGGCACCAACGGATGATCCTACGCTGTCGCGGATGACCATTCAGACGGTGGGCGATCAGAAGGTGCTGGAGCAGATTGAAAAGCAGCTGCACAAGCTGGTGGATGTGCTCCGCGTCACCGAGCTGGGGCAGGGCGCCTATGTTGAGCGCGAAATCATGCTGGTGAAGATTCAGGCGAGCGGTTATGGCCGCGAAGAGGTGAAGCGTAACGCCGAGATCTTCCGCGGTCAGATCATCGACGTGACGCCGACGCTGTACACGGTTCAGCTAGCCGGCACCAGTGATAAACTGGATGCCTTCCTGAGTACCGTCCGCGATGTTGCCGAAATTGTTGAAGTGGCACGCTCCGGTATCGTCGGCGTTTCACGCGGCGATCGCATCATGCGTTAATCACGCTGCGTCATCATCAATCCTCACCTAACCCGGCGAAATGCCGGGTTTTTTTATTTTTTATGCGCCAGACGAGTTACATTCAGAAAAGCGGTTGCTCCGCGCACTTTTCTGCTGTTAGATGATAGCCATGAGTTATCCATAGCTTAACTGCGGCTATTTCTGCCGTAAAAGCGGATTTGATGGTGGGGTTATCGTGAAACTGGATGAAATTGCGCGTTTGGCAGGCGTGTCGCGCACCACGGCCAGTTATGTGATCAACGGCAAAGCGCGGCAGTATCGTGTCAGCGACAAAACCGTTGAGAAAGTCATGGCGGTGGTACGTGAGCATAATTATCACCCCAATGCGGTGGCTGCCGGGCTGCGCGCCGGGCGTACGCGCTCAATTGGGTTAGTGATCCCCGATCTGGAAAATACCAGTTATACCCGTATTGCGAACTACCTTGAGCGGCAGGCCCGTCAGCGCGGCTATCAACTGCTGATCGCCTGTTCTGAAGATCAGCCCGATAATGAGATGCGCTGCATTGAGCATCTGTTACAGCGCCAGGTCGATGCGATCATCGTCTCCACCTCGTTACCGCCAGAGCATCCCTTTTATCAGCGCTGGATCAACGATCCCCTGCCGATTATTGCGTTAGATCGCGCCCTGGATCGTGAACATTTCACCAGCGTAGTGGGTGCCGATCAGGATGATGCCCACATGCTGGCGGCTGAACTGCGTCAGCTTGAGGTCAAAAATGTGCTGTTCCTCGGTGCGTTACCCGAGCTGTCAGTGAGTTTCCTGCGCGAGCAGGGGTTCCGCGATGCATGGAAAGACGATCCCCGGCCGATTGACTACATCTACTGCAATAGCTTCGAACGCACAGCCGCCGCGGCACTGTTTGAACAATACCTTGAAGATCACCCGATGCCGGAGGCGCTTTTTACCACCTCATTTGGTCTGTTGCAGGGTGTGATGGATGTGACGCTGAAACGAGACGGACGGCTTCCGACCGAGCTGGCCATCGCCACCTTTGGCGACCACGAATTACTGGACTTTCTTGAGTGTCCGGTGCTGGCGGTAGGTCAGCGTCATCGCGACGTGGCAGAGCGCGTGCTGGAATTAGTTTTAGCCTCGCTGGATGAACCCAGAAAACCAAAACCTGGCTTAACCCGCATTCGCCGTAATTTATACCGTCGCGGACAATTAAGCCGAAAAGTTAAATGAGTCACGGGCAGTATTACGCTGCCCGCCCATTTTATTTAACGATTTAACTGATTAAATAAACAGGTCGACGTAAAAAAGCGTAAATTCTGCTCATCAAATCTAACAAAGCAGAAAGGGTTATTTTTATTATCTGCCTACAACTTCAACAAACTTACTTTCCCGTCTGGCCTGAAGCCGCTGGGCTTCCTTTCGGAAATCCCCTAAAATGCCGCCGCTGTCTCAGAAACCACGATTAATATTTAGCCCTTTACATTGTTTCATTTTTAGTCGTTTTTTCCCGGGCAGTTTTTTTTATTCAGGTATTCATCGGCTTATTTTTTACTTCCCCCTTTTATTCGTTTATATCGTCGCCAGAGATTAATTCTTCACTCTGTAAATAGTGATATTCACCTGCCGCTCCGGCTTGACAAGGATTTCATGGGATCCTTAAACTCGTTTCGTGGTAAAAAGTGGGATAAAGTGGCGTAAATGGGTGATGAGGAGAAGAGACTGGCATGTTCCGCGGAGCAACGTTAGTCAATCTCGACAGCAAAGGGCGGCTCGCCGTACCCACGCGATATCGCGATTTGCTGATTGGGGAGTCTCAGGGGCAGATGGTCTGTACCATCGACCTCCACCAGCCATGCCTGTTGCTTTATACCCTGCCCGAATGGGAAATCATTGAAAAAAAGCTGGCACGCCTTTCCAGTATGAATCCACTTGAGCGCCGCGTGCAGCGTTTGCTGCTGGGGCATGCCAGTGAATGTCAGATGGATAATGCAGGCCGCCTGCTGCTGGCGAATACGCTTCGGCAGCACGCAAAATTAACCAAAGAAGTGATGCTGGTTGGACAGTTCAATAAATTTGAGCTGTGGGATGAACAGACCTGGTATCAACAAGTCAGGGACGATATTGACGCAGAACAGTCGGCTCAGGAGCCTTTATCTGAGCGGTTGCAGGACTTGTCGCTATAGCTATGCAGGAAAATTTCAAACATACCACCGTGCTGTTGGATGAGGCGGTTAACGGCCTCAATATCAGGGAAGACGGTATTTACATCGACGGCACTTTTGGTCGTGGTGGCCATTCACGCCTGATTCTTTCGCAGCTGGGAGAGAAGGGAAAGCTGATCGCCATCGATCGTGATCCGCAAGCTATCGCCGCTGCAGAAGAGATCACCGACCCGCGTTTTTCAATTATTCATGGCCCTTTTTCCGCGCTGGCAGAGTATGTCTCTGAACGGGATCTGGTCGGAAAGATTGACGGCATTTTGCTGGACCTGGGGGTTTCATCACCGCAGCTGGATGACGCCGAACGTGGCTTCTCCTTTATGCGTGATGGACCGCTGGATATGCGAATGGACCCGTCGCGCGGGCACTCTGCCGCAGAATGGTTGCTGCACGCAGAAGAGGCGGATATCGCTTTTGTCCTGAAGACCTACGGCGAAGAGCGATTCGCCAAACGCATCGCCCGGGCCATTGTCGAGCGTAATCGCGAACAGCCGATGACCCGGACCCGGGAACTGGCTGAGGTGATCTCAATCGCCATGCCGGTAAAAGATAAGTTTAAGCATCCGGCTACGCGCAGCTTCCAGGCAATTCGTATCTGGATTAACAGCGAACTGGAAGAGATCGATATTGCACTGAAAGGCGCTGTGGAAGTGCTGGCCCCGCAGGGCCGCCTCTCTGTCATCAGCTTCCATTCACTGGAAGATCGGCTGGTGAAGCGCTTTATGCGCGATCAGAGTCGCGGACCGCAGGTACCGCCTGGGATTCCCATGACTGAACATCAGCTGCGTGCCCTGGGTGGGCGTGAACTGAAGTTGCTCGGCAAAATGTCGCCGGGTGACGCTGAAGTCTCTGAGAACCCACGCGCGCGCAGCTCGGTATTACGTATCGCGGAGAAAACCGACGCATGATCGGTAATGAGCGTCACAGTCTGCCTGCCGTTATCGGCGGGGATCTGCTGCGAAAGGGCAAGATTCCGGTGCTGTTGCTGATCGCTGTGGTGGTTTCTGCCGTGCTGGTGGTGACCACCACCCATAAAACACGACTGTTAACCGCGCAGCGCGAACAGCTGGTGCTGGAGCGTGACGCACTCGATATTGAGTGGCGCAACCTGATCCTGGAAGAGAATGCACTGGGCGATCACAGCCGTGTTGAACGCATCGCCACCGAGAAGCTGCAACTGCAGCACGTTGATCCTTCACAAGAAAATATCGTGGTGCAGAAATAAGGACCTCAGATAGCGAATGAGCGGCACAGGCAGAACGCTGAAATTGAAGAAACCGGAAGATAAAGCCAGCTTTGTAAGCTGGCGTTTTGCGTTGCTGTGCGGCTGTATTTTACTGGCGCTGGGTGGATTGCTGTCACGTGTGGCCTGGCTGCAGGTGATCAATCCTGGCAAGCTGGTAAAAGAGGGCGATCTGCGCTCGCTGCGTGTTCAGGCGGTGCCCACCTCACGCGGCATGATCAGCGATCGCGCCGGACGTCCGCTGGCAGTCAGCGTGCCGGTCAACGCTATCTGGGCCGATCCCAAAGAGTTGCACGCCGGTGGCGGCGTGACGCTGGACAGCCGCTGGAAGGCGCTTTCCGATGCGCTCTCTATTCCCCTTGATCAGCTGGCCGCCCGCGTGAATGCAAATCCCAAAGGCCGCTTTGTCTATCTGGCGCGCCAGGTCAATCCGGCCATTGGCGACTACGTCAAAAAACTCAAACTCCCCGGTATTCATCTGCGCGAAGAGTCACGCCGTTACTATCCTGCCGGACAGGTCACCTCCCATCTCATTGGCTTTACCAACATCGACGGGCAGGGCATTGAAGGCATCGAGAAGAGCTTTGATAAGTGGCTGACCGGTGCACCCGGCGAGCGGACGGTGCGTAAAGATCGGTACGGTCGGGTCATCGAGGATATCTCTTCGGTGGACAGCCGGGCCGCTCATAACCTGACGCTGAGCATTGATGAGCGGTTACAGGCGCTGGTTTATCGTGAACTGAATAACGCCGTCGCCTTTAACAAAGCGGAATCGGGTACGGCGGTGCTGGTGGATGTCAATACCGGTGAAGTGCTGGCGATGGCCAACAGCCCGGCTTACAACCCGAACAATCTCGGCAACACGCCAAAAGATCTGATGCGTAACCGCGCCATTACCGACATTTTCGAACCGGGCTCTACCGTGAAGCCGATGGTGGTGATGACGGCGCTGCAGCGTGGTGTGGTGAGAGAGAACAGCGTACTGAATACCGTGCCGTACCGCGTCAATGGTCATGAGATCAAAGATGTGGCGCGCTACAACGAATTGACCCTGACAGGGGTTTTACAGAAGTCGAGTAACGTCGGTGTTTCACGTCTGGCGTTAGCGATGCCTTCCTCAGCGCTGGTAGAAACTTACGCGCGCTTTGGACTGGGCAAACCGACCAATTTGGGGCTGGTCGGGGAAAGCAGTGGCTTATACCCTAAAAAACAACGGTGGTCTGACATAGAGAGGGCCACCTTCTCTTTCGGCTACGGGCTAATGGTAACGCCGTTACAGTTAGCGCGAGTCTACGCAACGATTGGCAGCTATGGCATTAATCGCCCGCTGTCGATCACCAAAGTGGATCCGCCCGTCGCGGGACAACGCGTTTTCGATGAGTCACTGGTGAAAACCGTGATGCACATGATGGAAAGCGTGGCGCTGCCCGGTGGCGGGGGCGTCAAAGCGGCAATCAAGGGTTATCGCATTGCGATAAAAACCGGTACGGCGAAAAAGGTCGGGCCGGACGGACGCTACGTTAATAAATACATTGCCTACACCGCAGGCGTCGCGCCTGCCAGTCATCCACGATTCGCGCTGGTGGTGGTGATCAACGATCCCCAGGCCGGCAAGTATTACGGCGGTGCGGTCTCTGCACCGGTATTTGGTGCCATCATGGGTGGCGTACTGCGTACCATGAACATCGAGCCGGACGCGTTACCGACCAATGACAAGAATGAGCTGGTGACTAACAGAAGTGAGGAATCAAGTGACAGATCGTAACCTGCGCGATTTACTCGGCCCCTGGGTGCCAGGCGCGCCGGCGCGCCCACTGCGTGACATGACCCTGGATAGCCGCATTGCGGCTTCTGGCGATCTGTTTGTCGCTGTTGCAGGCCATCAGGTTGATGGACGCCGTTTCATTCCGCAGGCAATTGCGCAGGGCGTTGCCGCTGTGGTGGCGGAAGCTGAGGGTGACGCGTCCGACGGCGAAATCCGTGAAATGCACGGCGTACCGGTTATCTATCTGGCGCAGCTGCATCAGCGCCTTTCGGCCCTGGCAGGCCGTTTTTATCAGCAGCCGGGCGAAAAACAGAAGCTGATTGGCGTCACCGGCACCAACGGTAAAACCACCACCACCCAGCTGCTGGCGCAGTGGGCGACGCTACTGGGTGAGACCAGCGCGGTGATGGGCACCGTCGGCAATGGGCTGGTAGGTCACTTAGCGGCGGCAGAAAATACCACGGGTTCAGCGGTTGATGTTCAGCATCTGCTGCACGATCTGGCTGAAAAAGGGGCGACCCTGACCGCAATGGAAATCTCGTCACACGGACTGGTTCAGCATCGTGTCGCTGCGCTGCCGTTTGCCGCGGCGGTCTTCACCAATCTCAGTCGCGATCACCTCGATTACCACGGTGATATGCAGAGCTATGAGTCAGCTAAATGGCTGCTCTTTTCTGAGCATCAGGTCGGGCAGGCGATTCTTAATGCGGATGACGAAGTCGGCCGTCGCTGGCTGGCACGCTTACCTGATGCCGTTGCGGTCACCATGGAGGATAACCTCCAGCCGGGCTGTCACGGGCGCTGGCTTAAAGCCGATGCGGTGGATTACCACGATAACGGCGCACATATTCGTTTCAGCTCCAGCTGGGGCAACGGCGAAATCGACAGTCCGCTGATGGGTGCCTTCAACGTCAGCAATCTGATGCTGGCACTGGCAACGCTGCTGTCACTGGATTATCCGCTGGCGGCGCTAATCAGCGTTGCACCGCAGTTGCAGCCGGTCAACGGCCGTATGGAAGTGTTCAGCGCCGCAGGAAAACCGACGGTCGTCGTGGATTATGCCCACACCCCGGATGCGCTGGAAAAAGCGCTGGAAGCGGCACGTCTGCACTGCAAAGGAAAACTGTGGTGCCTGTTTGGCTGCGGCGGCGACCGTGACAAAGGCAAACGCCCGTTAATGGGCGCGATTGCTGAGCAATATGCGGATGTGGTGGTGATTACGGATGACAATCCGCGCAGCGAAGATCCGCAGGCGATTGTAAAAGATATTCTGACCGGTTTGCTGGACCCAGGCCGCGCCCGCGTGGTCTCTGGTCGTGCGCAGGCGGTTACTAACGCCGTTATGCAGGCGCAGCCCGACGATATCGTGCTGGTGGCTGGCAAAGGCCACGAAGATTATCAGATCATTGGCAACCGCCGTCTCGACTACTCCGATCGTGCCACCGTTGCGGCACTGCTGGGAGGCGTTGCATGATTCCGGTTTCATTAAAAACCCTGGCGGAAATCGCCGGCGGCACGCTGCACGGCAGCGATTTAACGCTGAGTGACGTGACCACCGATACCCGCAAAGTGACGGCGGGCAGCCTGTTTGTTGCGCTGGTGGGCGAACGCTTTGATGCGCACGACTTCGCCAGCGATGCCATTGCGAATGGCGCGCAGGCGCTGCTGGTAAGTAAGCATTTACCTGTCGCTGTGCCACAGGTGTTGGTTGAAGATACCCGGCTCGCCTTTGGCAGGCTGGGCGCATGGGTTCGTCAGCAGTCGACCGCCCGTGTAGTGGCGCTGACCGGCTCCTCCGGCAAAACCTCGGTTAAAGAGATGACGGCGGCGATTCTGCGTCAGTGCGGCGAGACGCTCTACACCGCAGGTAATCTCAACAACGATTATGGCGTACCGATGACGCTGCTGCGGCTGACTGCAGAACATCAGTATGCGGTCATCGAACTCGGTGCTAATCATCAGGGCGAAATCGCTTACACCACCGATCTGGTTCAACCGGAAAGCGCGCTGGTGAATAACCTGGCCGCGGCGCATCTGGAAGGCTTTGGTTCGCTGGCCGGTGTCGCTAAGGCCAAGGGCGAGATCTTCCAGGGCTTACCGGCTCACGGCATTGCGATTCTGAACGCAGAGAGCAATGACTGGCCCAGCTGGCAGAGCACGCTGCAGGATAAAACCGTGTGGCGTTTCTCACCGCAGGCGGCAGAGTGTGAATTCTCCGCCCGTGATATCCGCATTGCTCAGGACGGCACCCATTTTGTGATGAAAACGCCGCGTGGCGAAGCTGAGATCGTGCTGCCATTGCCGGGTCGGCATAACATCGCCAACGCCCTGGCGGCGGCGGCACTGGCCCTGTCAGTGGATGCACCGCTTAGCGCCGTTCAGCAGGGGCTGAAAAACCTGCAGTCGGTGCCAGGTCGCTTGTTCCCGGTTCGCCTCTCTGCGCATCAGCTTCTGCTGGATGACAGCTACAACGCTAACGTCGGTTCGATGACTGCGGCCGTTCAGGTCCTGTCAGAAATGCCGGGTTACCGGGTGCTGGTCACGGGTGATATGGCGGAACTGGGTGAAGAGACCGAAAATTGTCACCGCGAAGTCGGCCAGGCGGCACGTGACGCAGGCATTGATCGCGTGCTGAGCACCGGAAAATTCAGCCATTTCATCAGTGAAAGCAGTGAAGTTGGCGAACATTTCAGCGATAAGACGGCGCTGACTGAACGTTTGCGTCAATTGTTGTCCGAACACTCAGAAATTACCGTCCTGATAAAAGGTTCACGTAGTGCCGCCATGGAGCAGGTAGTACAGAACTTAAAGGAGAAAGGAACATGTTAGTTTGGCTGGCCGAGCATCTGGTCGCTTTTTATTCGGGATTTAACGTCTTTTCCTATCTGACGTTTCGCGCCATTGTCAGCCTGCTGACCGCGTTATTCATCTCTCTCTGGATGGGGCCGCGCCTGATCGCCTGGCTGCAGAAATTACAGATTGGCCAGGTCGTCCGTAACGATGGCCCGGAATCGCATTTCAGTAAGCGCGGCACGCCGACCATGGGCGGCATCATGATTCTCACCTCCATCACCATTTCGGTGCTGATGTGGGCATATCCGTCGAATCCCTATGTCTGGTGCGTGCTGTTCGTGTTAATCGGCTTTGGCATCATCGGCTTTGTCGATGACTACCGCAAAGTGGTACGCAAAGACACTAAAGGCCTGATCGCCCGCTGGAAATATTTCTGGATGTCGGTGATTTCGCTGGGCGTCGCGTTCGGGCTCTATGCGGCGGGCAAAGATACCCCCGCGACCCAACTGGTCGTGCCCTTTTTCAAAGATATCATGCCGCAGTTAGGTCTGTTTTATGTGCTGCTGGCCTACTTTGTGATTGTCGGAACGGGTAACGCGGTCAATCTGACCGATGGCCTGGATGGGCTGGCAATTATGCCAACCGTCTTTGTCGCCGCGGGCTTTGCGCTGGTTGCCTGGGCCACCGGTAACGTGAAGTTTGCTGAATATCTGCACATTCCCTATCTACGTCACGCCGGTGAGCTGGTGATTGTCTGTACCGCCATCGTCGGGGCAGGGCTGGGCTTCCTGTGGTTCAACACCTATCCGGCTCAGGTCTTTATGGGCGACGTGGGTTCGCTGGCGCTGGGCGGCGCGCTGGGCACCATTGCGGTGTTGCTGCGTCAGGAATTTTTACTGGTGATTATGGGCGGCGTGTTTGTGGTTGAAACGCTGTCGGTCATCCTGCAGGTGGGATCGTTTAAGTTGCGCGGCCAGCGTATTTTCCGCATGGCGCCGATCCATCACCACTATGAACTTAAGGGCTGGCCGGAACCGCGCGTCATTGTGCGCTTCTGGATTATTTCGCTAATGCTGGTGCTGATTGGCCTGGCCACGCTGAAGGTGCGTTAATCATGGCTGACTATCGGGGTAGAAAAGTCGTCATCATCGGGCTGGGCCTAACCGGGCTCTCCTGTGTTGATTTCTTTTTAGCGCAGGGCGTGACGCCTCGCGTGATGGACACCCGTGTCTCGCCGCCGGGGCTGGATAAATTGCCCGGGCAGGTTGAACGCCATCTGGGCGGTATCAACGGTGAATGGCTACTGGCGGCCGATCTGATTGTTGCCAGCCCTGGCGTCGCGCTGGCGCATCCGATTCTCAGCGAAGCCGTCGAAGCCGGCATCGAAATTGTCGGTGACATTGAGCTCTTTTGCCGCGAGGCGCAGGCGCCGATCGTGGCGATCACCGGCTCCAACGGTAAAAGCACGGTCACGACGCTGGTGGGTGAAATGGCGAAAGCCGCAGGCTGGCAGGTGGGCGTCGGTGGCAATATTGGTCTGCCCGCGCTGAGCCTGCTGCAGTCACCAGCGCAACTCTATGTACTGGAACTCTCCAGTTTCCAGCTGGAGACCACGCACAGTCTGAAAGCCGCGGCGGCAACCATACTTAACGTCAGCGAAGATCATATGGATCGCTATCCACTGGGTATGCAGCAGTATCGCGCCGCTAAGCTGCGGGTTTATGAGAATGCACAGGTCTGCATCGTTAACGCCGATGATGCCCTGACGATGCCGGTACGCGGCGCGGACACCCGCTGCGTCAGCTTTGGTGTCGATTTCGGGGACTACCACCTTAACAAGCAGCAGGGCAGTATCTGGCTGCGGGTGAAAGGCGAGAAAGTCCTGAACACGGCCGAAATGAAGATGGTGGGACAGCACAACTACACCAATGCGCTGGCTGCGCTGGCGCTGGCCGATGCGGTGGGTCTGCCACGTGCCTCCAGTCTGGCCGCCTTAACGCACTTTAACGGTCTGGCGCATCGCTTCCAGCTGGTCCATGAGCATCAGGGCGTGCGCTGGATCAATGACTCCAAAGCCACCAATGTCGGCAGCACCGAAGCAGCGCTGAATGGCCTGCAGGTGAAGGGAACGCTGTGGCTGCTGATGGGCGGTGATGGCAAGTCGGCCGATTTTACGCCGCTGATCCCCTGGCTGCAGGGCGACAATGTACGCCTTTACTGCTTTGGTCGCGATGGCGATGCGCTGGCGGCGCTGCGTCCGGAAATCGCCGTGCGCACTGAAACCATGCGCCAGGCGATGGAGCAGATTGCGCCGCAGGTTAAAGCAGGCGATATGGTTCTGCTGTCGCCAGCCTGCGCCAGCCTTGACCAGTTCCGTAACTTTGAGCAGCGCGGTGAGCAGTTCGCGCAACTGGCGAAGGAGCTGAGCTGATGCGTATTCCTGGCGCCGGACTGGCGGGATATTTCTCAGGACGCCTGAAAGACTGGGTCATGGGCGCACGCGAAAGTGATGACTCTTCGCTGGTGCTCTATGACCGCACACTGCTATGGCTGACGCTGGGCCTGGCGGTGATTGGTTTCGTGATGGTGACGTCAGCTTCAATGCCGGTGGGTCAGCGTCTGAATGACGATCTCTTTTATTTTGCCAAGCGCGATGCCTTCTACATCGTGCTGGCTGTATGTATGGCGCTGGTCACGCTGCGGGTGCCGATGGATTTCTGGCAGCGCTACAGCAACGTGATGCTGATGGTCACGGTCGCGATGCTGCTGATTGTTCTGGTAGTCGGTAGCTCGGTTAACGGTGCATCGCGCTGGATCGCGCTGGGTCCGCTGCGTATTCAGCCTGCAGAGCTGTCGAAGCTCTCTCTGTTCTGCTATCTCGCCAGTTATCTGGTGCGCAAAGTGGAAGAGGTGCGTAACAACTTCTGGGGCTTCTGTAAGCCGATGGGCGTGATGGTGGTGCTGGCCGTATTACTGCTGGCGCAGCCGGATCTCGGTACGGTGGTTGTGCTGTTTGTGACGACCCTGGCGATGTTGTTCCTGGCGGGGGCCAAACTGTGGCAGTTCCTGGCAATCATCGGTTCCGGCATCTTTGCGGTGATTCTGCTGATCATTGCAGAACCCTACCGTATGCGCCGTGTGACCTCGTTCTGGAACCCGTGGGAAGATCCCTTTGGTAGCGGCTACCAGCTGACCCAGTCACTGATGGCATTTGGTCGCGGTGAATTCTGGGGCCAGGGGCTCGGTAACTCCGTGCAAAAGCTGGAATATCTGCCCGAAGCGCATACCGACTTTATTTTCGCCATCATCGGGGAAGAACTCGGCTACGTCGGTGTGGTAATGGCACTTTTAATGGTATTCTTCGTCGCTTTTCGTGCGATGTCGATTGGCCGTCGTGCTCTGGAACTGGATCAGCGTTTTTCCGGCTTTTTAGCCTGTTCAATCGGAGTCTGGTTTAGCTTCCAGGCGCTGGTTAACGTCGGTGCGGCAGCCGGTATGTTACCGACCAAAGGTCTGACCTTACCGCTGATCAGTTACGGTGGGTCGAGTCTGATCATTATGTCGACTGCCATCGTCTTTTTATTACGCATAGATTATGAAACGCGCCTGGCGAAAGCGCAGGCGTTTACCCGAGGTGGTCGATGAGCGGTAAGCGATTGATGGTGATGGCAGGCGGAACCGGCGGACATGTCTTTCCCGGTCTGGCTGTCGCCCATCATCTGATGGAACAGGGCTGGCAGGTCCGCTGGTTAGGCACTGCCGACCGTATGGAAGCCGATCTGGTGCCAAAGCACGGCATCGACATCGACTTCATCCGCATCAGCGGATTACGCGGTAAAGGCATGAAGGCGTTGCTGCTGTCACCGCTGCGCATCTTTAATGCATGGCGTCAGGCCCGTCGCATCATGAAGGCCTGGCAGCCGGATGTGGTGCTGGGCATGGGTGGCTACGTTTCCGGTCCTGGCGGCTTAGCGGCCTGGAGCTGCGGTATTCCGGTGGTACTGCATGAGCAGAACGGCATCGCCGGGCTGACTAACAAATGGCTGGCGAAAATCGCCACTAAAGTCTTGCAGGCGTTTCCGGGCGCGTTTCCCGCCGCCGATGTAGTGGGAAACCCGGTTCGCACTGATGTACTGGCACTGCCTTTACCCGCGCAGCGTCTGGCGGATCGTCATGGCCCGATACGGGTGCTTGTGATCGGTGGCAGTCAGGGTGCGCGGATACTGAACCAGACGCTGCCGCAGGTTGCCGCGCTGGTGGGTGATGAGATCACCCTGTGGCATCAGACCGGTAAAGGGTCGTTGCCCGAAACAGAGAAAGCTTATCAGCAGGTCGGGCAGACGCAGCACAAGGTGACCGAGTTTATTGATGACATGGCTGCCGCCTACGCCTGGGCTGATGTGGTGGTGTGCCGCTCCGGCGCGTTAACCGTGAGCGAAGTTGCTGCCGCTGGCTTACCGGCGATTTTCGTGCCATTTCAGCACAAAGATCGCCAGCAGTACTGGAACGCGCTGCCGCTGGAGAAAGCGGGCGCCGCCAGAATTTTTGAGCAGCCGCAATTTACTGCGGAGGCTGTAGCGGATCAGCTACGCCACTGGGATCGCGCAACACTGCTGACGATGGCTGAGCAGGCCCGTCAGGTGGCGATCCCCGATGCGACTGAACGGGTCGCTCAGGAAGTGGCTCGCGCCGCAAAATAATCATTCCGGTCAGCGCGTCTGACCTGTACCCGGACTGGGTACAAACTGAAATAGCAGGTAACAGAGAGCGATGAATACACAACAATTGGCAAAACTGCGTTCTATCGTGCCCGAGATGCGTCGCGTCCGGCACATCCACTTTGTCGGCATCGGCGGTGCTGGCATGGGCGGTATTGCCGAAGTGTTAGCAAATGAAGGCTACCATATCAGCGGTTCAGATCTGGCCCCTAACCCGGTGACGCAGAACCTGATTGCGCTGGGTGCCACCATTTATTTTAACCATCGCCCCGAAAACGTGACCGATGCCAGCGTTGTGGTGGTTTCCAGCGCCGTTTCGCAGGATAACCCCGAACTGGTGGCGGCACGTGAACAGCGTATCCCGGTGATCCGTCGCGCGGAGATGCTGGCTGAGCTGATGCGTTTTCGTCACGGCATCGCCGTTGCGGGTACCCATGGCAAAACGACCACCACGGCGATGGTGTCGAGTATTTATGCGGAAGCGGGTCTCGATCCGACCTTTGTTAACGGCGGACTGGTCAAAGCAGCAGGCACCCATGCCCGTCTGGGCCACAGCCGGTATCTGATTGCTGAAGCGGATGAGAGCGATGCGTCGTTCCTGCATCTGCAGCCGATGGTGGCGATTGTGACCAACATCGAAGCTGACCATATGGACACCTATCAGGGCGATTTTGAGAACCTGAAGCAGACGTTTATTAACTTCCTGCACAACCTGCCGTTTTACGGTCGTGCGGTGATGTGTGTGGATGATGCGGTTATTCGTGACCTGATCCCACGCGTGGGACGCCATATCACCACGTACGGATTCAGTGATGATGCTGACCTGCGCATTGAAAATTATGAACAGAGTGGCGCGCAGGGGCATTTCACCTTGATCCGTCAGGATAAAGCACCGCTGCAGATTACGCTGAACGCGCCGGGTCGCCACAACGCCCTGAATGCGGCAGCCGCCGTCGCCGTCGCCAGTGAAGAGGGCATTGAAGACAATGCTATCCTGGCTGCGCTGGAGAGTTTCCAGGGCACGGGCCGTCGCTTTGATCTGCTGGGTGAATTCCCGACAGAGCCGGTTAATGGACAGCCGGGCACCGCGATGCTGGTTGATGATTACGGTCATCATCCCACCGAAGTGGACGCGACAATTAAAGCCGCGCGCGCAGGCTGGCCGGATAAAAAACTGGTGATGGTGTTTCAGCCGCACCGTTACAGCCGTACCCGCGATCTGTTTGATGATTTCGCCAACGTACTGTCGCATGTAGATGTGTTGCTGATGCTGGATGTTTACCCGGCCGGTGAAACCGCCATTCCGGGTGCTGACAGTCGTTCGCTGTGCCGTGCGATTCGTAATCGCGGCAAGGTGGATCCGATTCTGGTGCCGGAACATGACGCGCTGCCAGAGATGCTGGCACCGCTGCTGTCAGGCAATGACCTGATTCTGGTGCAGGGAGCCGGTAACGTCGGCAAGGTTGCCCGCAAGCTGGCTGATACTAAGCTACAGCCGGAACGCAAAGCGGAGGATCGTCATGGCGGATAAAGTTGCAGTATTAATGGGTGGCACCTCGGCAGAGCGCGAGGTTTCGCTGAACTCGGGTCAGGCCGTCCTCGCCGGATTACGGGAAATGGGCATTGATGCACATGGCATCGATACCCGTGATGTCTCTGTGCTGACGCTGAAAGAGCAGGGCTTTACCAAAGCCTTTATCGCGCTGCATGGCCGGGGCGGAGAAGATGGCACGCTGCAGGCGGTGCTGGAGTTCCTGCAACTGCCGTACACCGGCAGCGGCGTGATGGCATCGGCCGTGACCATGGATAAGCTGCGCACCAAGCTGCTGTGGCAGGGACGCGGTTTACCGTCAGGAAAGTTTGTCTGGCTGACGCGTCAGCAGTTTGATGCCGGTCTGGACGCAGAAAACAACGCGGCAATTGCGGCACTTGGCCTGCCACTATTTGTGAAGCCAGCCTGTGAAGGCTCCAGCGTGGGCATCAGTCGGGTTAACGATCTGAGCGCGCTGCCGGCGGCACTGGACATGGCGTTTAAGCACGACAATGACGTGCTGGTCGAGGCGTTTCTCAGCGGCGCGGAGTATACCGTCGCGATTGTGGGCGATCGTATTCTGCCCTCGATTGAAATAAAGAGCGCCAGCGAGTTCTATGACTATGAAGCTAAATACATTTCTGACGATACTCAGTACGTCTGTCCGGCCGATTTAAGCGCTGAACGTGAAGCGGAATTACAGCAGCTGGTACTGGCGGCCTGGCGTGCGCTGGGATGTCGCGGCTGGGGACGGGTTGATGTAATGACCGATGGGGAAGGGCGCTTTCAGTTACTGGAAGCCAATACCTCACCGGGCATGACCAGCCACAGTCTGGTGCCAATGGCAGCGAAACAGGCGGGCATGAGCTTCCCGCAGCTGGTTGCCCATATTCTGGAGCTGGCCGACTGATATGTCACAGGCGGCGATGAGAGTTCGAAACCGTGAACCGCAGGAGCGTATTCGCACCGGGCGCAGTAACGGTGCCCGACTGTTCGGCATTGTTTTTCTGCTGATCGTCATCGGGATTATGGTTGCCGGCGGGCTGGTGGTACTGAAGTGGATGAACGATGCGTCCCGGCTGCCATTGTCAAAACTGGTGGTGACAGGACAGACGCACTACACCACACACGATGATATTCGTCAGGCGATTTTGTCGCTGGGTCCGCCTGGTACGTTTATGTCTCAGGATGTGGACATCCTGCAGCAGCAGATTGAGCGGCTGCCCTGGATTAAGCAGGTCAGCGTGCGTAAGCAGTGGCCGGACGAACTGAAGATCCACCTTGTGGAGTACACACCGGTGGCGCGCTGGAACGATTTGCATATGGTGGATGCTGAGGGTGTCTCCTTCAGCGTACCCGCCAGTCATGTCGGCAAAGAGACAATGCCGATGTTGTACGGGCCGGAAGGGAGTGAGAAAGAGGTCCTGGCGGGCTATCACAGCATGGATGATGTGCTGAAAGCCCGAAAGTTTACTCTGAAGGTGGCGTCGATGACGGCGCGGCGTTCATGGCAGCTGGTCACCAGCGATGATGTTCGTATCGAACTGGGCCGCAGCGACACCATGAAACGACTGAATCGCTTTATTGAGCTCTACCCGGTGCTGCAACAGCAAGGTCAGAACGAGAGCAAACGTATCAGCTACGTGGATTTACGATACGACTCTGGCGCTTCTGTTGGCTGGACACCGATCGTGATGGAGCCACAGGACAGTAATCAGCAACAGAACCAGGCACAGGCTAAACAACAATGATCAAGGCAACGGACAGAAAACTGGTAGTTGGACTCGAAATCGGCACTGCGAAGGTTGCCGCCCTGGTTGGGGAAGTTCTGCCCGATGGTATGGTCAACATTATTGGGGTGGGCAGCTGCCCTTCCCGCGGTATGGATAAAGGTGGCGTAAACGACCTTGAGTCGGTGGTGAAATGCGTTCAGCGCGCCATCGATCAGGCTGAGCTGATGGCAGATTGCCAGATCTCCTCCGTCTACCTTGCTTTATCGGGCAAACATATTAGTTGTCAGAACGAAATCGGGATGGTTCCGATTTCCGAAGAGGAAGTGACTCAGGATGATGTAGAGAACGTCGTACACACCGCCAAATCGGTGAGAGTACGTGACGAGCATCGCATCCTGCACGTCATTCCTCAGGAATACGCCATCGACTATCAGGAAGGGATTAAAAATCCGGTCGGGCTTTCCGGCGTGCGTATGCAGGCGAAAGTGCATCTGATCACCTGCCACAACGACATGGCGAAGAACATCGTTAAAGCCGTTGAGCGTTGCGGGCTGAAAGTGGATCAGCTGATTTTTGCCGGTCTCGCCTCCAGTTTTGCCGTTCTGACTGAAGACGAACGTGAGCTGGGCGTGTGTGTTGTCGATATTGGTGGCGGTACAATGGACATAGCCGTATATACCGGCGGCGCTTTACGGCACACTAAGGTTATTCCGTATGCAGGCAACGTCGTTACCAGCGACATCGCCTATGCGTTTGGTACACCACCAACGGATGCTGAGGCGATCAAAGTGCGCCATGGTTGCGCGCTGGGCTCGATTGTCGGCAAAGATGAGAACGTTGAGGTGCCGAGTGTGGGCGGACGTCCACCACGTAGCCTGCAACGTCAGACGCTGGCTGAAGTGATTGAGCCGCGTTACACCGAACTTTTGAATCTGGTCAATGACGAGATTCTGCAGTTACAGGAACAACTGCGTCAGCAGGGCGTGAAGCATCACTTAGCCGCAGGCATTGTCCTGACCGGTGGTGCAGCGCAAATCGAAGGACTGGCGGCCTGTGCGCAACGCGTATTCCATACGCAGGTGCGTATCGGACAGCCGCTGAATATTACCGGCCTGACTGACTATGCGCAGGAATCGTACTACTCCACTGCCGTGGGACTGTTGCATTACGGCAAAGAGTCGCACATGAACGGTGATGCAGAGACCGAAAAACGGGTCTCAGTAGGTAACTGGTTCAAGCGTATTAACAGTTGGTTAAAAAAAGAGTTTTAATTTTTGTGAAAGGGGATCATGCTGTTTTCTTTAGTGATCTCCAGGCGACAGGCACATAACGGAGAGAAATCATGTTTGAACCTATGGAATTAACCAACGACGCGGTGATTAAAGTCATCGGCGTCGGTGGCGGCGGCGGTAACGCCGTAGAGCACATGGTACGCGAGCGTATCGAAGGTGTGGAATTCTTTGCTGTGAATACCGACGCGCAAGCGCTGCGTAAAACAGCTGTCGGCCAGACCATTCAGATCGGTAATAACATTACCAAAGGTCTGGGTGCGGGTGCGAACCCGGAAGTGGGCCGTAACTCTGCAGAAGAAGATCGCGAAGCACTGCGTTCTGCGCTGGAAGGGGCAGACATGGTCTTCATCGCAGCAGGTATGGGCGGCGGTACCGGTACCGGTGCAGCTCCTGTCGTGGCTGAAGTGGCTAAGGAACTGGGTATCCTGACGGTGGCGGTTGTCACCAAGCCGTTCAACTTCGAAGGCAAAAAGCGCATGGCGTTTGCCGAGCAGGGGATCGCCGAACTCTCTAAGCATGTCGATTCACTGATCACCATTCCAAACGACAAGCTGCTGAAAGTGCTGGGCCGTGGTATCTCTCTGCTGGATGCGTTTGGTGCAGCTAATGACGTGCTGAAAGGCGCCGTTCAGGGTATCGCTGAGCTGATCACCCGTCCTGGCCTGATGAACGTTGACTTTGCTGACGTGCGTACCGTCATGTCCGAAATGGGCTATGCGATGATGGGTTCAGGCGTCGCGTGCGGTGAAGATCGTGCGGAAGAAGCGGCTGAAATGGCGATCTCCAGCCCACTGCTGGAAGATATCGACCTTTCTGGTGCGCGTGGCGTGCTGGTCAACATTACGGCGGGCTTCGACCTGCGTCTGGATGAGTTCGAGACCGTGGGTAACACTATCCGCGCATTCGCCTCTGACAACGCGACCGTCGTGATCGGTACCTCACTGGATCCGGAAATGAATGACGAACTGCGCGTCACCGTGGTGGCAACCGGTATCGGCATGGACAAGCGTCCTGAAATCACCCTGGTGACCAACAAGCCAGCCAGTCAGCCAGTGATGGATCATCGCTATCAGCAGCACGGTATGTCACCGCTGCCGCAGGAGCAGAAACCTGCTGCCAAAGTCGTTAACGACCAGGCTGCGCAGTCGAACAAAGAGCCCGATTATCTTGATATTCCGGCCTTTTTACGTAAGCAGGCCGATTAGGATTAACCCTATAATTGGGATTCTCCGCTCTTTGTGCTAAAGTCTCTGTCCGCTGGTAAAGTATACTGGCGGTCGGACAGGTGATATTGCGAGATAATACGATGATCAAACAAAGGACATTAAAACGTATTGTTCAGGCGACTGGTGTCGGTTTACATACCGGCAAAAAAGTCACCCTGACATTACGCCCTGCGTCGGCTAATACCGGGGTCATCTATCGTCGCACCGACTTGAATCCACCGGTAGATTTTCCGGCTGATGCAAAATACGTGCGCGACACCATGCTGAGTACCTGCCTGGTGAATGATGAAGGCGTGCGTATTTCCACGGTTGAACACCTCAATGCCGCCCTGGCGGGTCTGGGTATCGACAACATTATTGTTGAAGTCGATGCGCCAGAAATCCCGATCATGGATGGCAGCGCAGCACCGTTTATCTATCTGCTGATGGATGCGGGCATCGAGCAGCTCAACAGCGCGAAGAAATTTGTGCGTGTTAAGCAGACCGTGCGTGTGGAAGAGGGTGACAAATGGGCCGAGATCAAACCGTTTAACGGCTTCTCGCTCGATTTCACCATCGACTTCAAACACCCGGCCATCGATTCCAGCTCACAGCGTTATGCGATGAACTTCTCTGCTGACGCCTTTGTTCGCCAAATCAGCCGGGCGCGTACATTTGGCTTTATGCGTGAAATCGAATATCTGCAGTCTAAAGGCCTGTGCCTGGGCGGTAGCTTAGATTGTGCGATAGGTCTGGATGATTTCCGCGTACTGAATGAAGAAGGCCTGCGTTTTGAGGATGAGTTTGTCCGTCACAAAATGCTGGACGCGATTGGCGACTTGTTTATGTGTGGTCACAACATCATTGGCGCATTCACTGCGTTTAAATCGGGCCACGCGCTGAACAACAAGCTGCTGCAAGCGGTTCTGGCTAAGCAGGAAGCCTGGGAATGGGCAACCTTCGAAGACGAAGCTGAACTGCCGCTGGCATTCAAAGCACCGAATCTGGTTCTGGCTTAATTACCCCGGAACGTGAAACGGCTGGTTATGCTGACACCCTCTCCGGTCAGCGGCGCCAGCCGTTTTTTATTGCCTCTTATCACACGCCTGATGACTGCGACCTCGCTCGCAAAGCGTTGTCTGTTCTGCTGATTTGCTGAACAATCACACGCGTTTTCTCTCGCCATCACTTTAATCCCAGGTGTGGATGCCCCACATTAATGATACTATCTGTGGCGCTTTTACAGGCCGAAATCCGTTGCGGCTCGCGGCGGGTACCAGAAAACAAGAGCGCAACAGAGCATGCGCGATGGAAAGGTTGTGATCGGGATTCTTCTGCGCTGGCGACAATTAGGTAGACGCTATTTCTGGCCTCATCTCCTGTTAGGGATGGTAGCGGCCAGCTTTGGCCTGCCAGCCTGTGCGCAAAGCTCCGAACTCAACGCGTCGTCTGAATCTCCGGCCAGCAGTCTCTTTCTTGGCAATGCCACACGCTTTGATCACCTGATCCGGCTGCAGGAAGCATCCCGACGCCCGAGCTTCAGCGTGGATTACTGGCATCAGCACGCCATCCGCACCGTTATTCGTCATCTCTCTTTCACGCTGGCGCCCCAGGCGCAGGCGGAGCAACAGACATTACCGCTGGCGGCACAAAAGCTGGCGCTGATCGACTCACTGCATAGTTTACTGACATCACATTCTGCGCTGCACACTGCACCGCAGCAGATCACTACGCCGCCTCTTTTCATGGCCGTTACCCGCTCATGGGTAGAATGGCATGCCAGCGTGCATGGCATACGCGCCGGACCTGCCCGATTGTTCTGCTAATATTTTTGGTTTTATTCACTCTGTTTAGATTTCGCAGTCCGGAATGCTCCGGCTGAATTGAGAATATATTTATTATGTTAAGCAAAATATTAACCAAGGTTTTTGGTAGCAGTAACGATCGTACGCTGCGTCGTATGCGTAAAGTGGTGGACGTCATCAATAAGATGGAGCCCGATTTTGAGAAGCTCTCTGATGATGAACTGAAAGCGAAAACGGATCTGTTCCGCGAACGCCTGAAAAAAGGTGAATCGCTGGAAAGCCTGATCCCGGAAGCGTTCGCAACCGTGCGTGAAGCGAGTAAACGCGTATTCGGGATGCGTCACTTCGACGTGCAGCTGATTGGCGGTATGGTGCTGAACGATCGCTGCATTGCTGAGATGCGAACCGGTGAAGGTAAAACGCTGACCGCAACGCTGCCAGCCTATCTGAACGCGCTGTCCGGCAAAGGCGTTCACGTGGTTACCGTCAACGACTATCTGGCACAGCGTGATGCGGAAAACAACCGTCCGCTGTTTGAGTTCCTGGGTTTAACCATTGGTATCAACATGTCGGGCCTGCCGGCGGTGGCAAAGCGTGAAGCTTACGCAGCAGACATCACCTACGGCACCAACAACGAATATGGCTTTGACTACCTGCGCGACAACATGGCTTTCAGCCCGGAAGAGCGTGTACAGCGTAAACTGCACTATGCGCTGGTGGATGAGGTCGACTCCATCCTGATCGATGAAGCGCGTACCCCGCTGATCATCTCTGGTCCGGCGGAAGACAGTTCTGAGCTTTACACCAAAGTGAACAAGATCATCCCTCATCTGGTTCGCCAGGATAAAGAAGATACCGAAACCCATCAGGGTGAAGGCGACTTCTGGGTCGATGAAAAAGCGCGTCAGGCTCACATGTCTGAGCGCGGTCTGGTCAAAGTGGAAGAGCTGCTGGTCAGCCAGGGCATCATGGAAGCGGGCGAGTCACTCTACTCTCCGACCAACATCATGCTGATGCACCACGTCACCGCGGCGCTGCGTGCGCACGCACTCTTTACCCGTGATGTGGATTACATCGTGAAAGATGGTGAAGTGGTGATTGTTGATGAACACACCGGTCGTACCATGCAGGGTCGTCGCTGGTCTGATGGTCTGCATCAGGCGATTGAAGCGAAAGAAGGCGTTGAGATCCAGAACGAGAACCAGACGCTGGCCTCTATCACCTTCCAGAACTACTTCCGTATTTACGAGAAGCTGGCCGGTATGACCGGTACCGCTGATACCGAAGCATTTGAATTCAGCTCCATTTATAAGCTCGACACCATTGTCGTGCCGACCAACCGTCCGATGGTGCGTAAAGATCTGGCTGACCTGGTCTACATGACCGAGAAAGAGAAGATCGATGCCATTATCGAAGATATCCGTGAGCGCACCGCCAATGGTCAGCCGGTGCTGGTGGGGACCATCTCGATTGAGAAATCAGAAGTGGTCTCTAACGAACTGACCCGTGCCGGTATCAAACATAACGTACTGAACGCCAAATTCCACGCCCGCGAAGCAGATATCGTGGCGCAGGCCGGTCAGCCAGGTGCGGTCACTATCGCCACCAACATGGCCGGACGTGGTACAGATATTATGCTGGGCGGCAGCTGGCACGCTGAAGTGGCCGAACTGGAAGAGCCAACTGAAGCGCAAATCGAAGAGATTAAAGCGG
>Ga0308159_1001336_pt1 | contig 36946 bp, 19 predicted proteins | sample PhyCR1_FD_201040 | JGI IMG/M metagenome (GOLD analysis project Ga0308159, IMG submission 201040) | Phyllosphere microbial communities from UC Gill Tract Community Farm, Albany, California, United States - DLSLC.R1 | ecosystem: Host-associated > Plants > Phyllosphere > Unclassified | place: USA... | reverse complement strand
CGACTTTTCGCCCAACTGGCAACTGCGCGTGGCAGCGTTCAATGTCGACCCTTCCAGCAACGGCAACGCCAGCCGCGCCTGGCACCTGGGGCCCAAGCACACCACCGGCACCGTGGTGCCCATCGAGCTGATCTACAAGCACGCGGGCGCACTGCCCGGTGAATACAAGCTCGGTTATTACTACGACAGTTCCGATGTAAAACGCATTGGCAGCAACAAGAACGTCAGCGGGCGTGGCGGTCACTACCTCTTGATCGACCAGGCGGTGTGGGCCTCACAATCATCCGAAGGCCGCAGCCTTCACGCCTTCGGCCAATACTCCGCCGCCAGCCAAGCGGCCTCGCCGTTCACCAAGTGGTATGGCGCGGGCGTCGTGCTATACAAGCCGTTCGAAGGTCGCCCGCGCGATACCGTCGCCCTAGGCTATGGCCGTGCGGTGCCCAACCCGCGCAGCCGCGATGTGCAGGAGCTGGCAGCGTTCAACGCTGGCGCGGCCTACCCCGACCTGAACACGGCTGAACAGTTGATCGAACTCAGTTATGGCTACCAGGCCACGCCTTGGCTGACCTTGCGCCCGGATGTGCAATACATCATCGAGCCGGGGGCGTTTTCCGGGGAGAACATCGACAATGCGCTGGTGCTGGGCTTGCAGGTCAAAGCGGTGTTCTGACCGACCGCCTCAACCAGCCCCCAAGGATTTGCCACGGCCACCGTTCTTCAGCATCGACGGGTTGATCCCGAACTGTTTGCGGAACGCCGTGGCAAAGTGGCTGGCGTTGGCATACCCCAGGTCCGAGGCGATGCGCATCACTGATTCATCGCCGCTCATCAAGCGGCTGCGCGCCTGGATCATGCGGGTCTGCTGGAACATGCCGTAGACGCTATTGGAGAACAGCTGGCGGAACCCGCGCGTGAGCTTGGGCTGGCTCAAGCCGGATTCACGGGCCAACTCCGACAGGCTCGGCGCCTTGCCTAAGTCTTCGAGCAAACGATCGCGAGCACGCACCAGCCGCTGACGGTCGGTGTGGCTGACCCGGCAGGTGCACTCAGCGTCCTGGCGCGCCTCCAGAAACAAGCTCACCAACGTGACACTTTGCCCGTACAACCACAGGCTGCTGCGTGGCTGGGCCGGCGCCAACTGGGTGCCGTGGTCCATGGCCAGGCCGAGCATGTGCGCGGTGGCGCTCATTTCGCCGCTGCGATGGCCGTCGAGGAAGCAATGCTCGCAAGCCAAGGCTTGGTTCAGAAGCGGGTCGAGTTTCAACTCCCACTGGGCAAGTAACTCCGGGCGGATCATCACGGTGATGTTGTCGATTTCGCCGTGCTGGTGATAAAGGCCATGGCGGCAGCGACCAAAGCTGATATTGCCCGCGCCTTCATCAATCGCATAGCGACGTTGCCGGCGCCCATCGTGAAAGCTGCACGCAGCCTTGCCCTTGAGCAGGTTGGTAAAACTGAAGTGGATGCATTCGCTGTCGTCCTGCAGCGGCAGTTCAACGGGCTGCTCGAACGTGCTTTGCCAACGCACGATATCCAGACCCTCCTGCAGCGTCATGCGGGTGACGCGGCAATGCGCCCCTGGGCCGAGATCGCTCCCAAACCCGCCCGTAATGATTCGCGAGACTGGCATCGGCTCCCCTGCGCCTCCTTGAACAGCTGACATCGTAAATCTCCTGGCTGACCGGATACGGCTCGAATCAGATCACATCAGGGTAGAAGCTCGCAATTGATAATTATTAGCATTTGGAGCGCGACACGCTGTAACAAACCGCCGCTGCCCCTGCGCAACGCGCCCGATCAATCTGTTCAGTCTAGGTCTCATCATGTCTGCACAAGGCAACACGACGGCTACCCGTCAATCTTGCTACAAATGCAATAGTATAACAATAGCAATTGCATTGACACTGTCCCCTTCTGCCTTTGCCGCTGGCGAACTCCTGCAACTGCCCGCCTCGACAGTCACCGCGCGCATGGCCCAGGAAGACCCCAAGGACGTGCCGATCAGCGTCAGCGTGATCAGCGGCGAACAGCTGCGCACCCAACGCCTCGACACCCTCGAAAGCGCCCTGCGCAACACCGCCGGCGTCAGCGTGAACTCTTCCGGCGGGCCGAATGATTTCAACGTACTGATCCGCGGCGTCGGTTCGCTGTATCAAATGTCCATGGACGACAGCTCGGTGGCGTTCAATATCGACGGCGTGCCGGTGTCGTCGCGCAGCCTGGGCTTGGGCACACTGGATGTCGATCGCATCGAAGTACTCAAGGGCCCCCAGGGCACACTGTCCGGCGCCATCGGCCAGGCCGGCGCGGTGAATATCACCACCCGCCAACCCACCCGCGAACTGGAGGGTTATGTGCGTGGCGAAGTCGGCCAGAAAGGCCAGTTCCTCACCGAAGGCGCCATCGGCGGCCCGCTCAGTGACCGCTTCAGCGGCCGCCTGGCAGTGCGGCGTGCCGGCTACGACAGCTGGATCGACAACGACCAGACCCACCACCCCATCACCAAGCCACGCAATGAAGCCTATCGCGGCAGTTTGCTGTGGAACCTCAACGATGACACCCACGTATTGGTCAGCGCCGAACGCCAGCAAACCGAACGCGCCACCAACTCCCTGGTGTTGCGCCCCTACGGCAGCCACCCGAGCCTGGACCTGACACCCGGCCTGTTCGACGACAACGACAAGACCACCGAGCGCTACACCCTCAAAGTCGATCACGACTTCGCCAACAGCAGCCTGACGTCCACCACCGCCACTGACACTGCCGACTTCACCGGTTTGATCGCCTACGACAGCAAACTGATGGGCGCCCTCTATGGCACGCCCAGCGAGTTCTGGGTGGTGGACAAATCCTTCGAGCGCAACTGGAGCCAGGACGTGCACCTGAGCTCATTGCCCGACGCTGAAGTGTTCTGGGTCGCCGGCGTCGCCGCCAGCCGCAACGAACGCAGCTACGATACCCCGCGCAATACCTACGGCACGTCCGGCGCCAAGTTCCGCGACTTCACCACCACCACTTACGCAGGCTACGGCGAAGTGACCTTCCCCCTCAGCGAACGCCTGAAGCTCACCACCGGCTACCGCCACTCCTGGGACCGCAATACTTACAACGGCCAATACTTCGCCGGCAGCAGCGCCGTGGACGACTCGCGCAGACTGACCGATCACTACGGCACCGGCCGCGCCGCCCTGAGCTATGCGATCACCCCACAGACCAACGTCTACGTGCAACTGGCCCGGGGCTATAAATCCGGCGGGTTCAATGACTATGCCTCCCAGGTCAGCGACAGCGCCCCCTACAAGGCCGCCGTCAGCAAAGCCGCTGAACTGGGCTTCAAAAGCACGACAGCAGAGGGTCGTGGCAGCCTCAATGGTGCGCTGTTCTACACCCGCGTGCACGATGACCATTTGCTCGGCTATGACGCGGCGACCTTCGCCACCAACGCTTTCAACGCCGACACCCGCACCCGTGGCGCCGAACTGGAAGGCAGCTGGCGCGTCGACCAGGGCCTGACCCTGGCCGCCAGTGCCACCTATCTCGATGCCAAAATCACCCGTGGCGTGCAAGCCATTCAGGCCGGTGACGTCGCGGCCGGCAACCGCACCCCGGATGTGCCGCGCTGGAGCGCCAACCTCAACGCCAGTTGGAAGCACCCACTGGGCAGCATCGCCAGCCTGGGTGAAACCATCCTCAACACCAGCCTCAACTACCATCTGGTGGGTGAACGCGCGGCCGACCCGCAGAATCACTTCAACCTGGATAACTACGAGAAGCTCGACCTGCGGGCAGGGTTGGAGAGCAAGTTCGGGGAAGTGTATGCGTTCGCCGACAACCTGCTGAACCAGACGTACGACACCTACGGTTTCTACAGTGAGCCGGTAGCCTATGGCGGGCCATCGCGGCGGCGCACATTGGGTGTGGGCTATACCTACCAATTCTGATCCTGCAGGAGCGAGCTTGCTCGCGAAAAACCTCAACGATAACGCGGGCACCCTGGATGAACGCGGTGCCTGTGAGTTTTTCGCGAGCAAGCTCGCTCCCACAAGAAGGCAATGTACGCCTCAGAACTCGTAGCTGTACCCCACCCCCGCTGAACGCCCCCTGCCCGGCATCCCGGTCAGCACCGCGTCAGTGGAATAAGCGCCATACAAGTCATACCGCGCATCCAGCAAGTTATCGCCCCACAGATAAACTTCCGAACCACCGCTCTGCAGCCCCAAGTGCACATCCAGCTTGGCGTAGCCCTTGAGGTCATAGTGATTCTGCGCATCAGCCGGGCGGTTTTTCTGCACGCGGTAGTTGAGCAAGGTGTTCAGGCGCGGCGCCGGCAAGCCCAGCAGTTCACCCAAGGGCTTCTTCCAGGCAATGCTGAAGTTGCCGCTCCACAGCGGCACGTCCGGCACGCGACTACCCTTGACCACATCACCGCCGGACACCCCCGGCGCATCGGAGGTCACGACCGCGTTGGTGTAGCTGATGGCGCTGCCCAGGGTCAGTTCATCGCTGACATGCCAGGTACTCGACAACTCGGCACCTTTGCTGCGGGTATCGGCATTCACCGCGCTGACCGCCAGGGACGTGAAGTCATAACCCAGCAAATGGTCATCCTGCACGCGGGTGATGAACAACGCCCCTTCCAGGCTCAGCGCACCGCCTTCGCTTTCATGCTTGAAACCGACTTCCGCGGAGTTCACCTTGGCTGCCTTGTAGGGTTGGCTGTCCTTGATCGACGTCGCGTAGTCGTTGAACCCGGTCGACTTGTAGCCCCGCGACAACACCGCGTACAGGTTGGTCTGCGGCGTCCATGCGTAGCTCAGGGCCACGCGCCCGGTGCTGTAGTCGTCCTGCAAGCGTCGGCTGTCGTTGATCAGGTTGGCGCCACTGCTGTAATCGGCGCCGTAGGTCTTGCGGTCCCAGGTGTGGCGCAGGCCGGTGGTGAGCTTCCAGTCCTCGGCAATCGGGAAGGTCACTTCGCCGTACGCGGCATAGCTGTTGGTGGTGAAATCGCGCAGTTGCCGGGCGCCATTGGTGAAGTTGTTGGAGTCAAAACTGCGCTCGGAACGGGACAGGTTCACCCCGGTTACCCAGAACACATCGGCATCGGCCAGTGAGCCCAGGCGCAGGTCCTGGCTCCAGACTCGCTCATGGGCCGAGTCTTCGATCAGGTACTCAAAAGGCTGACCGTACAGCGCGCGGGTGATGTTGCGATCATAGCCCTTGACCGCATTGAAGTCAGTGCTGGTATAGGCGCTGATCGAGGTGATCCGGGCCTGGGCCAGGTCATGGTTGAGCTCGAAGGAATAACGCTCGTTGGTCTTCTTGTTGCCATTGAACGTGCCAGGGGTGTAGTCGAGGCTGGGGCGGTTGCCGAACGGTCGCAGGATCTCCAGGCCGGCATAGTGATCAGCGCGCTGGCGCTCGGCGGTCAGCAGGCCGGTGGTGCCCGCGTCGTTGTCCCACAACAGGCTGCCGCGCAGGGCCAGGTCGCGGGGTTTGGTCAGGGGGTCGCCGTCTTGTTGGTCATCGACCCAGTTATCAAAGCCGCTGCGACGCACGGCAATGCGCCCGGCCAACGACTCCGTCAACGGCCCGCCCACCGCACCCTCGGTCATGAACTGGCCTTGGTTGCCCACTTCGCCGCGCACGTAGCCCTCCAGCTCGCGGGTGGGTTTGCGCGTGGTGACGTTGATCGCGCCCGCTTCGCTGTTACGCCCGAACAAGGTGCCTTGGGGCCCCTTGAGCACTTCCACTTGCTGCACGTCGAGGGTGGCCATCGCTGCGTTGCGCACCGACATCGGCACGCCGTCCACGTTCAGCACCACCGAGCCATCGTCCATGCTCATCTGGTTCAGCGAGCCAACCCCACGGATACGCACGTTGGCATCGTTGGCGCCGCCCCAGGAATTCACATCTACCCCAGGCGTTGTGCGCAAGGCGTCTTCCAGGGTGCGTAAACGCCGGGTCTCGAGGGTTTGCCCATCGAGCACCGAAAGGCCGAACGGAACGTCCTTGGCACTTTCCAGGTTCAATCGCGCGCTCACCGTCACCGGCGCCAGCTCGATGGTCTCGGTACTGGCCGTCGGTTGAGCGTCAGCGGCATAAGCCGCACACATCTGGCTGGACAAGGCCAGTGCCATGGCTTGGGTCAGCACGTTGGCCCGCCAACCGATAGGACGGCGTAGCGGCTGGATAGACAGTTCAGGTGACATGGCAAAGCTCCACAAGGCAGGGATGGTTCACATTCATTGCGCAGGCCCCCAGCGCTTGAGCGCGGCGGCAATCGCATGTTCGGAGGGTGCGCCCAGCAGGCGCTGGATCGCAGCGGGCCATCCCTGGCCGTGACGGACGTCGGCGGTCATCGCCATGAGGTGTTCGGGGGATTGCGCCGCCACCCAGTCAAGGCTGACCAGCGCGGCATAGTGGGCGGCCCAGCCCTGTTCGCGAGCATCGGCCAGGGTGCCGACAGGCTCACCGTCATTGCCCAGGGCGCGCGTCAGGTCGTCGGCCATCAGCTTGACCAGCGCGGCGCGGGCGTCAGCACCGTCAACGTCCTCCACGCACAGCAGGCCCACCGCCCCCGCCACACCCTGGCTCAACCCCAGGTAACCGGGGACCTGGCGCAGATCGCTGGCCTCGATCAGCCATTGGCGGGCAAGCAGCTCGGCAATGTGGGCACGACGCGTCCAGCGCCCGACACCGACCGACGCCACGTCCCAATTCGGTGACTGGCTGAGCAATAGATGGCCGTGGCTCAAACGGCTGGCGCCCATGCCCGCAGGCCACAGGCTCAGGTGTTCGACACGGGGCCGGCTGCCCAGGCGCCGTGCTATGCAGGCACTCATCAAGTCCAGGTCTTGCTGTACTTCAACGGTGGTGTGCGCACGGCTGGGGTCTGCCTGCGTCGGCGTGACATAGGCAAAGTCCAGTGAGCCAAGGCTGCGACCGTTAAAGGCGCGGCCATCGACCTCGATCAGCCATTGCCAATCGCCGGCCGGGGCGACAGCCTTCACGGCCACCGCCGCGCCCGTCGGTAGTTGGGGCACCCGCACAGGCAGCCCGGCTTCGCTACGCTGGGCCGGCGCACGCAGTAGGCGTTCGCTGTCCAGGCCCAGGCGCGGCACCACACGGCGCGCTTGCAGCCACTCACCCTGAGGCCCGAGCCAGAAGGCCTCACCTTCGGCGGGCCAGCCGTCGGCGCGCACCGTCCAGTTCAACGCCACCTGGCAACCGCTCGCCGCACAGCCGTCCAGAGGAACGCGCAGATGCTCGCTGGCTTGTTCGAACCTGACCGGCCGGCCCATCACGCTGGCAGCCGTCACCTGCAGGCCTGGCGGTAATTCGGCGTCCAGCTGGGCAGCGACCACCCCCTGCAACGTCCATTGACCCACTACCTGTCGCGCCGCCGAATCAACCCGCAGGTGCAACTGCCCGCCGGCCACCTGCCAGGCACTCGCGCCAGGCAGCCAGCGCTGTTCCCAGTCAGCGCGTTCGGCACGTTGCGCAGCAACAGACTGATAACCGCCCAGCTCCACCAGATGCCGCTGCAACAGCACGCCGCTGCCGAGCATGCCCACGACGCCGAGGGCCAGCAACCCACCCGGCAAACCGAGCAATCCGTCGCGCACCTCACTCAAGCGCCGCCGCTCCGGCCCACGGGGCAACACCAGTGCCGCCACCGCCAGTAGCACCATGCAACCGGCCAGTTTCCAGCCGGCCAAGGTGGCGAGAAACGCCAGCCAAGGCGCCCAGCCGGTCAGCAGCGACACACTCACATGCGCCGGGATCGCCATGGCATAGGGCGGGTAACTGACCAGCCCCAATTCATGGTTGAGCACCAGGAAAAACGTCAGCAGCATCGAGGTGGCATACGCCAGCCCCGAGCGACGAATCAGCGCATGCACCAGCACCGTGAGCATCGCCAACTCCATCAGCGGCGGCGCGAACACCAGCGCTTGATAGACCAGCACAAAGCCGGGCGCCAGGCTGTCGGGCGCGGCAATCGCACTGATCAGCAAGCTCGCCAGGCCCGGCACCAACGCCAGGGCCAGCGTCGCCAGTAGCACGCAGGCCACCCGCCCCAGCAGGCGCAACCACGCCGGCGCCGCAGTGGCCTGCAACATGGCGCCAAAACCTTCGACATCATCGCGCCGGCACACCAGCCCAACCAAGGCTGCGACGATAAACGCGATCACCAGAAACAACGCGCTCGACAGCAGCGGCAGGGTCAGATCCGCCCGAGGCACCATCGGCCCACGCGCATGCCACACGCCGTGGACAAAACCACTGAGCACACCCATCACCAGCAGCAAGCCCAGGGCCACCCAGCCGATACGCCGGGCAAACACTTGGCGTATCTGCCAACGCGCCTCGCGCCACAAGGCCCGTGGCCACTGGCTGCTAACCAGCGGGCCAGGCAACGTCACGGCGTTCGCCAACAGCATCGGCGGTTCTGCCAACACCGCCCCGCTACGCTTGCCCATCAAACCCTGACGTGTGGTGCGGGCCAACACCACGGCCAGCAACAGCAGGGGCACTGCGCACCACAGCAGGCGGTTAAGCCAGAAACCCGGGGTCAGCGCCAACAGCGATTGGGATTTCTGCGCGGCACTCCAGGTTTCCACCTGAGCCTGGGCAAAGGTAAACAACGATGGGTCCAGGCTGGCCGCCAACAGTGGGTTGATATGCCCGCCCTTGAGCACCACCACGGCAAACATCCACAACAGCATCAACACCGTCGCCAACCCGAATGGCGCGGCCAAGCCACGGCTGCGCAAGGCCAGCAGGTAATACAGCGCACCGATCCCGGTACTCACCGGCAATAACAAGGCGACCCAGGCAAATCCCAGCGCCGACCACATCGGTGCACCGATACTCGCCGCCGGCACCCAGCCGAGCCAACCCAGCACCGGGCTGACTAAAAACCCGACGATCAGCGAACTGGCGAGCAAGCCGCCCACCAGCGCTGCGCCAATAAACCGCCCCCACAACAATGCCGGCAGCGACAGCGGCAAGGCCAGCAGCACCTCTTCCAGCTGCGCCTTGCGGTCGCGCAGCGCCGGTTGTGCGAAGACCCAGGCCCAGGCGAAGAACAGGAAGAACATGCACCCGCAGGACATCAGGTAGATCAGGCTCGGGGCATTGCGCGCGATGTCGCTGGCGCCCATTTTTTGCACGTAGTCGGCATTGGTCAGGGACATCAGCAAATAGCCGGTGAGGCCCAAAAACACCAGCAACGGAATACCGCTGCGCAGCCCGGCGCGCACTTCCACCCAGGCTTCACGCATCAACAGAGCAAAGGTAGTCATGCCTCGCCCGCCTCGCCGGCCTGGGCCAGCGCCAGGTAATAGATATCTTCCAGGCGCGGCGTGTGGGGCGTGAAGCGCGGGTCAGCCGGGCGCCCGCCGTGCACGATCACCCGACTGCCAACAGGGCTGGCGGCCACATGCAAGGCAGCCGGCAGCGGCTCACCACGGGCGAACGCAGCCTCCCACAAGCGGCCCTGTTCGGCGCGCAGCAAATCTGCCGGGCGGCCTTCGATGACAATCCGCCCCCCGGCCAGCACCGCCAGGCGGCTGCACAGGTTCTCGACGTCTTCGACGATATGGGTCGACAACAGCACGATCGACTCGGCCGCCACATCCGCCAGCACCCGGTGAAAGCGGTTGCGCTCGGCCGGGTCGAGGCCGGCGGTGGGCTCATCGACAATCAGCAGGCGCGGTGAGCCGATCAGGGCCATGGCAATGCCGAAGCGGCGCAACATGCCCCCAGAGTAGGTGGCGAGCGCGCGGTGCGCGGCTTCCTGCAGGTTGACCTTGGCCAGCAGGCCTTCGACTTCCTCACGGCGCTGGCGGCTGTCGGTACGCCCCTTGAGCCAGGCGAACCGCTCAAGCAAATCTCGCGCACTCACCCCCGGGTACGCCCCCAACTGCTGCGGCAGGTAACCCAAGCGGCGGCGCAACTGCCCGGGCTCGGCGAGCACATCCAGCCCATCCAGTTCGATGCTGCCGGCGTCCGGTTGCTGCAAGGTTGCCAGGGTGCGCATCAGGCTGCTTTTGCCCGCGCCATTGGGGCCGAGCAAACCGTACATGCCAGGGCCCACATTCAGGTCCACGCCGCGCAACGCTTGGACGCCATTGTTGTAGCGCTTGCACAGACCGCGCACTTGTAAACCTGAATCGACTGACATCCACACCTCCATCAAGGGTCAAGCCCTGCAAAAGGGCGGCGAGCGACGGTAGTCAAGGGCGGCGGCGCAGCGCTACCCGATTCAAGTCATTTTCCAACCGTATCCCGCGCAGTGATCAAAGCCATGGCCCGCCCCCGCGCAGCTGTCACCCGCGCCAGGCAAACGGATACGGGGCAAAAACGATTCGATCCGGGTAGTCCATACAATGAGAATGACTAGCATCTTCTTCCACGCAGCTACCTGCCTTCAGCGCCTGGGCCAACGCCGGCCCGGGCCCTAGCGATGAGAAGACGTTGAGCCATGGCCACTCCCTGCACCTCAACCGCAACACTGTTGCGCCGTTCCCTGTCCGAAGCCCTGGGCCAGCCTGCCGAGCAGATCCCCCTGGAGGCCAACCTGATTGAATGGGGGCTGGATTCGGTGACCCTGATCCGCCTCGCCGGCCAATGGCGCCGCCAGGGCCTGGCCGCACGGTTCGCCGAGCTGGTGGCCGACCCACGCCTGTGCGCCTGGCTGGTGCTGCTGGACACCGCGCCGGTGACGCCCGCGCCCGTCAATAGCCATACGGACGACGGCCTGCCCTTTGAACTGGCGCCCATGCAGCACGCGTACTGGGTCGGCCGCGCCCCAGGGCAACAGCTGGGCGGTGTGGCGGCGCACTTCTATAACGAATTCGATGGCCACGACGTTGACCCGCTTCGCCTGGAAGCCGCGGTACGGGCCTTGCTGGCACGCCACCCCATGTTGCGTGCGCAGTTTCTGGAGGAGGGTCGCCAACAGATCCTGCCCCATAGCCCCTGGCCAGGGCTGAAGGTGCATGACCTGCGCCAGGCCGATGCCACACAACTGCAACAGCAACTGCACGCCTTGCGCGCCGCGTTGTCCCATCGCCAGTTGGCGGTGGAACAGGGCCAGGTGCTGGATATTCAGCTCTCGCTATTGCCCCACGGCACCCGCCTGCACCTGAACCTGGACATGCTCGCCGCCGACGCCTTGAGCCTGCGCACTCTGCTGGGCGACCTGGTGCAGTTGTATCGCCAACAGCCCCTGCCCGCGCTGGCCTACAGTTTCCCGCGCTACCTGGCCGACCTGCGCCAGGAACAGGCCAGCCCCGAGCACCGGGCACGTCACCAACACGCCCGTGACTATTGGTTGCAGCGCCTGGACACCCTGCCCGGCGCCCCGCGCCTGCCCATCAAGCCCCAGGGCGATGAGCGCCAAGTGCGCCGCCGTCACCATTGGCTGACGCCGTCCCAGCGCCAGGCATTTGAACGCCACGCCCGCGAGCACGCCCTCACCCCGGCCATGGCCCTGGCGGCGGTATTCTGCGAAGCCCTCGGCGCCTGGTGCGAGACGCCCGAGCTGTTACTCAACCTGCCGTTGTTCAACCGCACGCCGTTGCACGAGGACATCGAGCGCCTGGTCGGTGACTTTACCTCGTCGATCCTGCTGGCCTGGGATGGCCATGTGGCCGGCACCTTCGCGGCCCGTGCCACGGGGCTGCAACAACGCTTCCACAGCGATGCGGCCCACAGTGCCTTTACCGGGCTGGAGGTGTTGCGCGAGCTGTCACGCCGGCGTGGCGAGCAAGTCCTGGCGCCCGTGGTGTACACCAGTGCCCTGGGTCTGGGGGAATTGTTCGCTGAGGGTGTGCAGGAGAGTTTCGGCCAGCCGGCCTGGATCATTTCCCAGGGCCCGCAAGTGTGGCTCGACGCCCAAGTCACCGAACTGGACGGCGGCATCCTGGTCAACCTCGATGCCCGTGAAGGGCTGTTCGCCGAGGGCGTCCTGGATGGACTGTTCGACGCCTATACCGGCCTGTTGCAAGGTTTGTGTCATGACGCAGCCGCCTGGGATCAAGCGACTTCGGCGCTGATCCCCAGCCGCCAGTTGGCCGAGCGCAGCGCCGCCCAGGGCCACGTCGCGACGCTGCCGAGCCAACGCCTGCACGAAGGTTTTTTCACCCAATCCCGGCTGAAGCCTGCCCTTCCAGCCCTGTTGTACGGCGACCACGCCCTCAGCTATGGCGAGTTGGCCGAGCGCGCCCTGTGCGTCGCGGCGTACCTGGAGGGCCAGGGCCTGCAACGCGGTGACGTGGTCGCCCTGCAATTGCCCAAAGGCCCCGAGCAGGTGATCGCCGTACTGGGCATCCTCGCGTGCAGTGCCACCTACCTGCCTATCGGCATCGACCAGCCCGCTGCGCGCTGCCGCACAATCTGCGACAGCGCCGGTGCCCGCCTGCTGCTTACCCAACTGCCGCAGGCTGGCGACGCACTGGCGGCGCCACGGGCCGGTGCGGTCAGCGACCTGGCCTATGTCCTCTACACCTCCGGTTCCACCGGTGAACCCAAAGGCGTGGAGATCAGCCACCAGGCCGCCGCCAACACCCTGGAGGACCTGCAACGGCGCTTGCAACTCAACCGCGATGACCGAATCCTGGCGCTCTCGGCGCTGGAGTTCGACCTGTCGGTATTCGACCTGTTTGCCCCGCTGGCCTGCGGCGCGGCGGTGGTGTTGATCGAGCCCCACGCGCAGCGCGATGCCCTGCGCTGGCGCGAACTGGCCACTCAACACCGCGCCACCGTGCTCAATTGCGTGCCGGCGCTGCTCGACATGCTACTCGGCTGTGGCGACGCCCCGTTGCCCCTGCGTGCAGTCTTGCTGGGCGGAGACAAGGTCGCGCCGCAGCTGGCGCCACGCCTGTGGGCCCAGGCTCCCGGATGCCGCTTCATGGCCCTGGGCGGTGCGACGGAAGCGGCGATTCACTCGACGCTGTTCGAAGTCGTGCCCGGCCAGGCGTTGCACTGGCATTGCCTGCCCTACGGCAAACCCTTGGATAACGTCAGCCTGCGCATCGTCGACCCGCAGGGCCATGACTGCCCGGACTGGGTGCCCGGCGAACTGTGGATTGGCGGCGCCGGAGTGGCCGAGGGTTATCGTGGCGACCCAGTGCGCAGTGCCGAACGCTTTGTGGTTTATAACGGCCTGCGCTGGTACCGCACCGGCGACAGTGCGCGCTACCACCCCGACGGTACGGTGGAGTTCCTGGGCCGCAGCGACTTCCAGCTCAAGCTGCACGGCTACCGCATCGAAGCCGGTGAAGTGGAACACGCGCTGCTGGCTTGCCCCGGCGTCGACCAGGCGGTGGCGCTGCTCGCCGGCCAGCAGCTGGCGGCGGTGGTGCGCCTGGCGAATGGCCCGATGCAACCTACCGCGCTGGCGTTTCCAGGCCTGGTCGAACGCCTGCCAGCCTACATGATTCCCAGCCTGATCCTCGGCTGCGCACAATGGCCGTTGACCACCAATGGCAAGGTGGACCGCAAGGTACTCAACGGCTGGCTGGCCGACCATCGCGGCACTTACCAGGCCGTGCTGTCGCCGCCCTGCGGGGCCATTGAACAACAGGTGGCCCACGCCTGGCAGCAGTTGCTCGGCTGTGGCGAGGTGTGCCGCGAGCACAACTTCTTCGCCCTGGGCGGCGACTCCCTGAGCGCCACGCGCCTGGTGCGCCTGCTGGCCGAACAAGGGCTGGGCGGCGCACGAATCGCCCAGGTATTTACCAAACCAGTGCTGGCGCAGTTTTGCGCCGACCTGCATCAACAGGCCGAGGCCGAACCGCAACGCACCGTTGTTCCGGATCTGGCCCAACGTCACGCGCCCTTCCCCATGACCGAGGTGCAGCAAGCCTACTGGCTGGGTCGTGACCCGAGCCTGGTATTGGGCGGAGTGAGCTGCCATTTCTACCGCGAATACGACGTCGAAGACCTCGACCTGCCGCGCCTGCAAAACGCCCTTGGGCGTCTGATCGAACGCCACGAAATGCTGCGTGCGGTGTTCGATCAAACAGGCCAGGCCCGCATCCTGCCCCAAGTGCCCACCTTCGTGATCGGCCAAAGCCACGCTTGCCTCGAAGACCTGCGTGAACACTGTGCCCACCGCGTGTTCGATCCCGCCCAATGGCCGCTGTTCGATGTGCAGGCGGTGACCCAGGGCCGGCATACCCGCCTGGCCATCAGCCTGGACAACCTGATCCTCGACGCACTCAGCATCCTGCGGTTCTATACCGAACTCGACGCGTTGTACCGCGAGCCGACGCTGGCCCTGCCACCGCTGCAATTGTCCTTTCGCGACTACCAGATTCAGGCCGGCGTGAAACCCGCCGAACTGCACGCTGCGCAGCAGTTCTGGCAAGCACGCCTGCCCACCTTACCGCCGCACCCGCAACTGCCCCTGGCTGCCGACCCCGCCAGCCTGGGCCGACCGCGCTTCGAGCGCCTGCAAGGGCAGGTCAAGGCTCGGGCCTGGCAAGCGATCCTGGCCAAGGCGCAACAGCACAGCCTGACTGCCTCGGCGGTGCTGCTCTGTGCGTTTGCCGAAACCCTCGGGCGCTGGAGTACGCGCCCGGACCTGAGCCTGAACCTCACGCTGTTCGACCGCCGGCCTGTGCATCCGCAGATCGATCAGGTGATGGGCGACTTCACCTCCCTCACCCTGCTCGGCTACGTGCCCGTGGCCGGCGAACGCTGGCTCGACCGCGCCAGGCGCACCCAGCACACGCTCGGCGAGGCCCTGGAACATCGCTGCGTGGGGTCGGTGAGCCTGTTGCGCCAACTGGCGCGCAGCAATGACGAGCACCAGGGGAGCATGCCGGTGGTGTTCACCAGCGCCCTGGGCGTACCGGATGGCACCGCCGCGCCGGTGGACGGGCCCTTCGCCAGGCAGGTCTTCGGCCTCACCCAAACCCCGCAGGTGTGGCTCGACCATCAGGTGGTCGAAGCTGACGGCGGCATCGCCCTGAACTGGGACCGCGTGGTCGGGCTGTTCCCCGAAGGGCTGGTCGAAGCGATGTTCGACGCCTACCTGCACAGCCTTGACTGGTTGGCCGAACACCCCTGGGACAGCGCCCCGCCAGACCTGCTGCCGCTGGCCCAGGCGCAGGTACGCGCACGGTTGAATGCCCCTGGCGCCAGTGTTGCGGGGGACCCGAGCCTGCACCAGGGCTTTTTCCAACAGGCGCACCAATCGCCGCAACGCCCTGCGCTGTTGTGGGGCGAGCATGGGAGCCTGAGCTACGGCGAACTGGCCGACCGCGCCCTGCGCATCGCCCGCAGCCTGATGGACGGAGGCGTGGCAGCCGGTGACCTGGTGGCAGTCTCCCTGGCCAAAGGCCCGCAACAGATTGCCAGTGTGCTGGGCGTGCTGGCAGCGGGCGCGGCCTACCTGCCGGTGGGGGTCGACCAACCGTTGCAACGCTGCCAGCGCATCCTGCAACAGGCCGGCGTTGGCCTGATCCTCGCCGAGCACGACCCACACTTGCCGGGGGTCAAGCACCTCACGCCCTCACAGGCACAATGCGCCGAACCGTTGCTGGCCCCCGTGGCCGTGTGCGCCAACGAACTGGCCTACGTGATCTACACCTCCGGCTCCACCGGCCAGCCCAAGGGCGTGGAAATCACCCACCGCGCCGCGATGAATACCGTGGCCGAGATCAATCGTTGCTACAGCATCGACGCCTCGGACCGGGGCTTGGCGCTGTCAGCACTGGACTTCGACCTGTCGGTATATGACCTGTTCGGCCTGCTCTCGGTGGGCGGCGCCCTGGTGTTGATCGAAGAAGACCAGCGCCGCGACGCCCGCGCCTGGCTCAAGGCCCTGCAACACCATCGCGTAAGCCGGTGGAACAGCGTGCCGGCGCTGCTCGATATGTTGCTGGAAGCCAACGCGCTTGAGCGCCAACCCCTGGGGTTGAAAGTAGCCCTGCTGTCGGGCGACTGGATTGGCCTGGACCTGCCGCAACGCCTGCGCCAACAGGCGCCGCACTGCCGCTTTATCGCCCTCGGCGGCGCTACCGAAGCCGCGATCTGGTCCAACCACTTTGAAGTCCAGCAGCCGTTGCCGGGCTGGCGTTCAATCCCCTACGGCGTGCCACTGGCGAACCAGGCGTACCGGGTAGTGGACGCCCTGGGCCGCGACTGCCCGGACTGGGTCATCGGCGAGTTGTGGATCGGCGGCGCCGGCGTCGCACGCGGCTATCGCCATACACCGCAGTTGAATGCCGAGTGCTTTATCGACGGTTGGTACCGCACCGGTGACCTGGGCCGCTACCGGCCCGACGGTTTGCTGGAGTTCCTTGGTCGCGCCGACACCCAGGTCAAGGTCCGTGGCCACCGTATCGAACTGGGGGAAATCGAAGCCGCCCTGGCCCGTCATCCCTGTGTAAACCAGGCCGTGGCGCTGGTCGCAGACACGCGCTTGCTGGCGGCAGTTGCTGCCAGCACCCACGCTGACGTGCTCGCCCAGCACTTGGAACACTGCCTGCCCGCGTATATGCGCCCGGAACAGATTCTGGTGCTGGAACGTCTGCCCCTGAGTAGCAACGGCAAGGTGGATCGTCGCGCCTTGCTCGCCCCCTTGGCGGCTGCGGCCCAGGCACGTCCCGCGCCGGATGAGGCCCCGTTGAGCGTCGCTGAACAGCAGGTCGCCGAGTTGTGGCAGCAGTTGCTCAACGTGCCCAGCGTGTCACGCCACGACAACTTTTTCCGCCTGGGCGGCGACAGCCTGCTCGCCACGCGGTTTCTCGAAATGCTGCGCAGCCGCCTTGGCCTGGAGCTGCCCATGGGCCAGCTGTTCGGCGCCGCCAGCCTGCTGGAAGTGGCGCACGCCCTTGAGCGCCAGCCCACCCCCGACACCGTTGAAGAAGGCCTCATCTGATGCCTGCGCACACTTCCCCTCTTCCAGGAGCTGTCCCCATGCCCGCCGCCAAACTGTTAAGCGAACTCAAATCCCTGGGCGTCGAGCTCTGGCCCCAGGATGGCCAACTCAAGTTCCGCGCGCCTCAGGGCCTGCTCAACGCCGAACGCCTGGCGCAACTGCGTGAGCACAAGCAACAGATCCTGCACCTGCTGCAAACCCAAGAGCGACCCGAGGTGGTGGCCGACCCGGCCCATCGCCACGCGCCGTTCCCGCTCACCGACGTACAGAACGCCTACCTGCTCGGGCGCCAGTCTTCGTTCGGCTACGGCAATGTCGCCTGCCATGGTTACCTGGAACTGAGCTGGCCGAACCTCGACCCGCAGCAGGTGGAACAGGCGTGGAACCGCCTGATCGCCCGGCATGACATGCTGCGCGCGGTGATCGCCAGCGAAGGCTCCCAGCGCGTACTCGCAGAGGTCGACCATTACCCACTGGCGGTTACCGACCTGCGCGGGGCCACCCGCCAACAGCACCAACACGGCGTGCAACAGATTCGCCAGGCCATGGAGCAGAAGCTCTACCCGACCGAGGCCTGGCCGCTGTTCGAGTTGCGCCTGAGTCGCAGCGACAGTGGCGACACCCTGCACTTTTCCATGGACTCGCTGATCGCCGACTGGGCCAGCGCGCAATTGCTGTTCAATGAGCTGGAGCAGTTGCTGCACGATCCAGAAGCCCGCTTGCCCACCCTGAACATCAGCTTTCGCGACTACCTGCTGGCCGAACGCGGCCTGCTCGAAGGCAGCCGCCACCAGCGCGACCGCGACTACTGGCTGGCGCGCATCGACGAACTGCCCGCCGCACCGCAGCTGCCGGCGCCCCTGGGCGGCGAAGACACCCGTGTGCCGCGCTTTCAACGCCACTCGGCGCAACTCGACGCCTCGCAATGGGCCGCCCTGAAAAGAGCCGCCAGCGCCTTCGGCCTCACCCCCTCCATCGTGGTGCTCAGCGCCTATGCCGGCACCTTGCAGCGCTGGAGCCAGCAACCCGCCTTCAGCCTCAACCTGACCCTGCTCAACCGCTTGCCCCTGCATCCGCAGGTGGGCCAGTTGGTGGGGGATTTCACCTCGGTCAGCGTGTTGCAGGTCAACGATCCCCAAGGCCAGGACTTCACCAGCCAGGCGCGCCAACTGGGCAACCAATTGTTTGCCGACCTGGAGCATCGGCTGTTTTCCGGCATTCAAGTGATGCGTGAAATTGGCCGGCGCCGCGGGCGGGAAGCCGCCGCCATGCCGGTGGTGTTCACCAGTGCCATCGGCCTGGGGATCGAACCGCCGGCCACTAGCCAGCGCCGGGTCGGCCACGGCATCACCCAGACGCCCCAGGTGACCCTCGACTGCCAGGTGATGGACGACGCCCAGGGCCTGCACATTCACTGGGACGTGCGCCAAGGCGTGTTCCCAGACGGCCTCATCGAGGACATGCAACAAGCCTTCGTTTGCGAACTGCGATTGTTAGCCCTCGACCCGGCCGCCTGGGACCAACCGATGCACGTGCCGCTGCCGGCCTGGCAACAGCGTGAGCGCCTCGCCGCCAATGCCAGTGCCGCCCCGCTGCCCACCGGCCGCCTGCATGACGGCCTGCTGGCCATGGCGTGGGAACGACCAAAGGCGCTGGCGGTGGTCGATGCCCATGGCAGCCTGACCTACGCCGCCTTGATGGAGCGCGCCCTGGCGGTGGCTGCGGCCTTGCACGCCGCCGGTTGCCGGGCCCAGGAACCGGTCGCAATCCTCATGCCCAAGGGCCGCGACCAAGTGGTGGCGGCCTACGGCGTGCTGCTGGCCGGTGCTGCCTACCTGCCCCTGGACAGCAACGCCCCGGCCGCCCGCCGCGACCGCGTGCTGCACAGCGCCCAGGTGCGGCATGTGCTCGGCTGTTCCCAGGCGCTGCCCCAGGTGCCGTTGCCCGACGCTCTGGCCTGGCATGCCGTCGACCAATTGGCCCCAGCCATGCCGGACTTTCCGGCAGCCGACGGCAGCCCCGACGACCTCGCCTACGTGATCTACACCTCCGGCTCCACCGGCGAGCCCAAAGGCGTGATGATCAGCCACCGCGCCGCCCTCAATACCGTGCAGGACATCAACCGGCGCTTTGAGGTCAGCGCAACTGACCGCGTGCTGGGCCTGGCGCAACTGAGTTTCGACCTGTCGGTGTATGACCTGTTCGGCCCGCTCGCGGTCGGCGGCACCCTGGTGCTGCCCGACCCGGCACGCGGCGCCGACCCGTCGCACTGGGCCGAGCTGGTGCAGCGTCATCAGGTGACGCTGTGGAATTCGGTGCCGGCGCAACTGCAGATGCTGGCCCACTACCTGCAGGCCGAGCCACGGCCTTTGGACAGCCTGCGCCTGGCGCTGCTGTCGGGGGACTGGATCCCATTGAACCTGGCGCCACAACTGCAAGCGTTGTTGCCAGGCCTGGCCCTGGTGGCCTTGGGCGGCGCCACCGAAGCCTCGATCTGGTCGAACCTGCACCCCATCGGCGCGATTGACCCGGCGTGGCGCAGCATTCCCTACGGCCTGCCGCTGGCCAACCAGGGTCTTCGCGTGCTGGACAGCCAATGGCGCGATGCGCCCACCTGGGTGCCGGGTGATCTGTACATCACCGGCGTCGGCCTGGCCCAGGGTTACCTGGGCGATCCAGCATTGAGCAACGCCCGTTTTTTCGCCCACCCGCTCGACGGCCAGCGCCTGTATCGCACCGGTGACCGTGGCCGCTACTTGCCGGGGGGGGAGCTGGAGTTCCTCGGCCGTGAAGACGGCCAGGTCAAGATCCGTGGCCATCGTGTGGAGCTGGGCGAAATCGACGTCGCGCTGCTCGCCACGCCAGGCGTAGACAGTGCCGTCAGCCTGCTCAACGGCGAGCTGCTGGCCTTCGTCACCGCCGCGCGCGTCGAGCCCGAACCGCTGCCGGGCGCGCCGTTGCTGAGCGCAGTGCAGCGTTACGCCGACAGCCAGGTCGGCAGCTTCGATGCGCAGCAGGTACGCGACTATCAGGCCAACCTCAACGCCGCGGCATTGAGTTCCATGCTGGAGGTGATGCGCAAGGCCCAGCTATTTAGTGGTGCGTTGGCCGAGCCGGAGGCGGCGGCCATCCTGCGGGCCCTGCAAGCCCAACCCCGTCATTATTGGCTGGTACGCCGCTGGTTAGCGGCCTTGTGTGACGCCGGCCTGTTGCAAAGCGAACAGTCCCGCTATCGCCTGCTGCACAGCGGGCCCGCCCCGGCGCTGGCCTGGGGCCGGGTGGAACAAGCGGTCGCGAGTGGGTTGTGCAGCCAGGCGCTGCTCGACTACCAGCTCGACCATGTGCGGCAACTGCCGCAACTGCTGCGTGGCGAGGTCAACCCGTTCGACCTGTTGTTCCCCCAGGGCCAGCAAGACCTGGCGTTGCAGCTGTATGGCGGGGATGCCGTATCGCGCTACAACAACCACAGCATCGCCGCGCTGATCAACCGCCTGGCCACCCACCATGAGGGCGACGGCCCGCTGCGCATCCTGGAGATCGGCGCGGGCACCGGGGCCACCAGCGCCCCGGTGATCAGCCTGCTTGATGGCCTGGAAGTGGATTACCTGTTCACCGACATGACCGCCTTCTTCCTGCCGGCGGCCAAGCAACGCTTTGCCGACCACCCCTGGGTGCGTTACGGCGTGCTGGACATTGACCAGGCCATTCGCCCCCAGGGTTTGGCCAGCAACAGCGTGGATATCGTGCTGTGCGCGGGCATGCTCAACAGCGTCAAGGACATCGACACCGCCCTCGGCCAGATCAGCGAATTGCTCAGCCCAGGTGGCTGGCTGGTGTTCAGCGAACCGACCGGTGAGTGGCCCGCCATCCTGCTGACCCAGGGCTTCATGATGACCCCGGCGGGCGGTGACCACGAGCAGGGCCGCAGCGGCTTGCGCAGCGCCGAGACCTGGCAGGCGCGGGTGCAGGCACTGGGCGGCGAAATGCTGCCCGCCCTGCCCCACGCCGACCACCCGCTGGCCGCTCTCGGCATGCAGGTGTTCGCCGCACGCTTGAAGGCCGGCTTCCAGCGCTTGAGCGTCGATAACCTGCGCAGCGCCTTGGCGCAGCGCCTGCCGGACTACATGTTGCCGGCACACCTGCAAGTGCTCGACCGCCTGCCCCTGACCGCCAACGGCAAGGTCGACCGCCAGGCCCTCGCCCACTGGCGCCCTGCCGTGGATGCCCAGGCCGAAAGCAGCCAGGATGCACCCAGCGACCCGCTCACCGCCGAGCTGTGCCGGGTGTGGGCCGAGGCCCTGGGCTTGGCGCAGATCGGTGCGGACGACAGCTTCTATGAGAAAGGCGCCGATTCGCTGATCCTCGCCCGCGTCGCCGGCCAGTTGCGCGAACAACTGCCCCAGGCCCACAGCCTGAGCTACGACACCTTGCTGCGCCAGATGCTCAACGAGCCGAATGTTCGCGCCCTGGCGCGCCTGCTCAACCACGGCGAAAACGCACCTGCCGCTGCGGCGCCTGACCAAGCGCAGCGCGCGCCTCACAGTAACGCCCTGGTAGTGCCATTCGGCGGTGGCGAGAGCGGCCCGGTGCGCGTGATGTTCCATGCCGCCCTGGGCACGTTGGATTATTTCCAGCACCTGGGTCGTGCACTGGCGGCTCAACAGGCCGGCCCGGTGATTGGCTTTGCGGTGGCCGACACCGCGCAATACCTGGCGCTGGAACCCAAGCGCCTGATCGAAAGCGTGGCCCAGGACTACGCCGACCGCTTGATCGCCGACGGCCATCAACGCTTCCAGTTGATCGGCTACTGCCTGGGCGGCCTGCTCGCCACCGAAGTTGCCCGGCGCCTGCTGGAACGTGGCATGGAGGTGGTAGACCTGAGCCTGATCGACAGCATCCCGATGTTTATCGACACCGACGAAGAGCTGGCCTATGAGGCGATCTTCGTGCCCAACCTCAACCTGGACCCGGTGAAAACCGTGTTCGGGGCGCATATCGAAGACTACGACGTGTACCGCGCCATCGACCTGCTGATGGCCCGCGACAACCGCCGCGTACCCGCTGGCGCCATGGCCGCCCTGAGCGGCGACCCCGGCCTGGACGCCTTGGCGCTGGCGGTGCAGCAACAGTCGGCACGCAGCCAGGAGGAGCGCCTGGCCGAGTACGCACGCCTGGCGTCTGGCCAGGCCGGCGTGCCCATCGGCCCCGAGCTGGTACCCACGCTGTTTCGCGTGTGCCGCCACAGCATGCGGGCGGCGCGGTTCGACCCGCCGCCGTTCCTGGGCAACATGACCTACCTGCGCTGCCTGGAGCAGCAATCGTTCGGCATCACCGGCGGCGTCGGGCACCTGGCGGCGCCGTTCTGGGAGGACGCGTGCCTGGGTCAATTCACCCTGATCGACGTGCCCGGCAACCATTTCAGCGTGATCGAACCACCCCACGTGCACACCGTCACTGCCCACCTGCTTGAGGCCCTTGGAAAACACTCATGACCACCGCCCTGGATACCCTCAAACGCCCGGTCAACCGCCTGATTCGCCTCGGCGTGGTGTTCGCCGCGATCGGCGCGCTGGTCAACCTGGTGCCCTTTATCGGCCTTACCGAACTGGGCCGCTTGCTGCTCGCCGGCAACGCCGACAGCCCCACGCTGTGGCGGTGGGCGGCCCTGGTAGTCATCGCCCTGAGCCTGGGTTGGATGGCCAGCGGCGTGGCGTTGTGGCTGACCCACCTGGCCGACCATCGCCTGCAATCGAGCTTGCGCGAAGCCATGGTGCGCAAGCTCGGCCGGGTGCCATTGGGGTGGTACACCGACACCACCTCGGGCGCGGTGCGCAAGGTGGTGCAGGACGACCTTGAAGATCTGCACCACCTGGTCGCCCACCATGCGGTAGAACTCACCGCCGCCCTTGTCACGCCGCTGGCGGGGCTGGTATGGCTGGCCACGTTGAACTGGCGCCTGGCGCTGCTGGCGGTGCTGACCCTGCCGATCTATGCGGTGGCCTACAGCCTGATGATGCGCGGCTTCGGCGCCAAGATGCAGTTGCTCGACAAGAGCATGACCCGGGTCAGCGCAGCAATTGTCGAGTTTGTCCACGGCATTGCCGTGGTCAAGGCGTTCGGCCAGGTGGGTCAGGCCCATCGCAGCTATCAACAGGCGGTCAATCAGTTCAGCACCCAGTACGCCGGTTGGGTCAAGCCGCTGCTGCGCCTGGAGGCGTTTTCGTCGATGGCCCTGAGCGTGCCAGTGATTCTGCTGGTCAGCCTGGGGGTGGGCAGCGTGTTGCTGGCCCAGGGCTGGATCACACCGTTGCAACTGTTCGCCGAAACTCTGGTGGCGGTGGTGATCCCGCAGTCACTGCTGGTGATCAACCAAAGCCTCACCGCGCAACGAACCGCCCTGGCGGCGGCCGACCGTATCGAAGCGCTGCTGGAGGTCGAAGAACTGCCCTCGCCCAAGGTGTGCAGCTCCCCACAGGGCAGCGACATACGCTTTGAACAAGTGCAGTTCGGCTATGACCCCGCGCACCTGATCCTCACGGGCGTCGACCTGCACTGCCCAGCCGGCAGCGTGACGGCGCTGGTGGGGGCTTCCGGTGCGGGCAAGTCAACCCTGGCCAAGCTGGTGCCGCGTTTTCACGACGTGAACACCGGGCGAGTCTGCGTGGGCGGTGTGGATGTGCGCGAGATCGACCCGCGCCAGCTCTATCAGCACGTAGGGTTCGTGTTGCAGGACGCGCAACTGGTGCACGGTACCGTCGCCGACAACCTGCGCCTGGGCCGCCCCGAAGCCAGCGATGCCGAGGTCGAGGCGGCAGCGCGGTCGGCGCAGATTCATTCGCGCATCCAGGCACTGCCCCGGGGTTACCAGTCGGTGATCGACGAGGACGCGATTTTTTCCGGCGGCGAGGCCCAGCGCCTGTCCATCGCCCGCACGTTATTGGCCGACACGCCGGTGCTGATCCTCGATGAAGCCACCTCCCACGCCGACCCCGAGTCCGAAGCCTTGATCCAGGATGCCTTGTCCGCCCTAGCTCGGGGCCGCACGGTGCTGGTGATCGCACACCGCCTGGCCAGTATCTGCGGCGTCGACCAGATCGTGGTGCTCGACCAGGGTCGCGTCATTGAAAGCGGGCGCCATGAACAGCTGCTGCAGGCCAACGGTGCCTACGCCCGACTGTGGCGCGCCAGCGCCGAAACCACCGCCCCCGACCTGGAGATGTCCTTGTGATCCGCAGCCTCGTGACTTTACTGGGCCCGGCCCATGCCGCACGCTTGTACCGCTACCTGGCCTGGCTGGTGACCAGTGCCGTGCTGCAAGGGGTAGCCGTCGCGTTTCTGGTGCCGATGCTGCATGCGCTGTTTGCCGGTGACCTGCGCAGTGCCTGCCTGTGGCTCGCCGGCCTGGCGGCGATGGCGGTGCTGACCTGCATTGCCCATTACCAGCAGGCCATGAAAGGCTTTGCGCTGGCCCTAGTGGTGTTGACCACCTTGCACGAGCGTCTTGGCCAGCACCTGGTGACCCTGCCCCTGGGCTGGTTCAACTCGGAAAAGGTCGGGCGCCTGTCGCGCAGCGCCACCAGCGGCACGCTGATGGTCACCGGCTTGTTTGCTCACTACCTGGGGCCAGTGGTGTCAGGTGTGGTGGTGCCGGCTACGGTGGCGTTGACCCTGTTCGTGTTTGACTGGCGCCTGGGCGTGACCGCGGTACTGTGCGCGCCGCTGATCTACTTTGCCCATCACTGGTCTGCGGCCGCCATCGGCAGCAACGATGCGCAGGTAGAGGCCGCCGCGACGCTGGCGGGTAACCGCGTTGTGGAGTTTGCTCGCTACCAGCAAGTGCTGCGCGCTTTCGGTCGCACCCAGGAGGGGTACGCACCTTTGCAGACTGCCAACCTGGCGCAGAAACACGCCGGCGGCTCGATGCTGTCCCAGACCTTCCCGAAACTGCTGGCCGGTGGCTTGACGGTGCAACTGGCGTTTGCGCTGCTGGTGGGCGTGGGCATCGCCCTGGCCAGCCACGGCGAAATCGACGCCATCCAGTTGGTCGCCCTGCTCGCGCTGGCGGCGCGGTTTGTCGGGCCATTGGCCGAAGCGGCGGCGCGCAGCGGCCTGTTGCGTATGGCGGGCAACGACTTGGAACAACTGGTGAGTATCCTGCGCGAGCCGCCGTTGCCAGAGCCCGCCGTCAGCCAGCCCTTGACGGCGCCTGGCAGCCTGGCCTTCGACCAGGTCAGTTTCGCTTACCCCAGCGGGCCCAGGGTATTGCACCGCCTGTCGTTCAACGCCCCGGCCCACACGATGACCGCAATCGTCGGCGCCTCGGGCTCCGGCAAGACCACCGTCACGCGTTTGCTGATGCGTTTTTTCGATGCCAGCGAGGGCAGCGTCAAGGTGGGTGGCGTGGACGTGCGTGAGCTGTCCAACGCAGCGCTGATGGCCCAGCTATCCCTGGTGATGCAGGACGTCTACCTGTTCGACGACAGCCTTGAGGCCAACATCCGCGTCGGCGGCCCCGACGCCAGCGCCGAACAAGTCGCCGAAGCGGCGCGGCTGGCCGGCGTCGATGAAATCGTCGCGCGCTTGCCCCAGGGTTGGAACACCCCTGTGGGGGAAGGCGGTGCGGGGTTATCCGGCGGCGAACGCCAGCGCGTGTCCCTGGCCCGCGCCTTGCTCAAGCGCGCACCCATCGTGCTGCTGGATGAAGCCACGGCGGCCCTCGACCCGCACAACGAAGCCTTCGTGCAAGCGGCCATTGGCAGCCTGATGCAAAGCGCCACGGTGCTGGTGATCGCCCATCGCCTGCCGACCATCATGGCCGCCGACCAGATCCTGGTGCTGGATGAAGGCTGCCTCGTGGAGTCTGGCACCCATGCCCAATTACTGGCTCGGGGCGGTCGCTACGCCGGGTTCTGGCATGACCGCCAGCGTGCCGGTGGCTGGCGCTTGAACGCCGAGGCCCAACCATGCTGATCGGGGTGTTGGGCGCCAGTGGCGACGTGGGCCTGGCCAGTGCCCAGGCGCTGTTGACCCTGGGGGTGAGCGACCTGCGCCTGGGCGGGCGCGATGCCGTCAAGGGCGCACACTGCATGCATTTGCTTCAGCAGCAATGGCCACACACGCGCCTGCAGTGGGCCTCAGTGGACTTCAACGACGCAACAGCTTTGGCTGCCTTCGCCCATGGCTGCGACGTGCTGCTCAACTGCGCGGGCCCATCCTGGCAGTTGCAAGGCCGTGCCGCCCACGCAGCGCTGCGGGTCGATGCCCATTACGTCGATGCCGCCGATCCTGTGCAACTCGACCCGGCCCAGTGGCGTGGCCGTTGCGCGGTGCTGGGCGCCGGCTTGCAACCGGGGCTTACCGGCCTGCTGCCGCGCTGGCTGGCCGAGCAAGGGTTTAGCCAAGTGCACCGCCTCACCAGCTATTTCGGTTTGCGCGACCACTTCACCCCTGTGGCCGCCGATGACTTTTTGCAAGGCGCAGTGGATGGCAGCAGCGAGCCCTTGGCAGCCTGGGAACACGGCCGGCGTAGCCGGGCATTGCGGCGTCAACGCGACGTATCAGTGCCCTGCTTTCCCGGTCGGGTTCACCTGCTGCCGTACCTCAACCTTGAGGGCGAACGCCTGGCCATGGACCTCAACCTGGACGTCGGCCAGTGGTTCAACGTGATCACCGACAGCCACGTCCTCAAGGCTCTGGACCAGGCCCATGGTTTGCCACGGGCCGACGCCGTGCAGCGTTTGTGCGAAGCCAGCCAGCTCGACCTCAGCGGCCAGGCGCCCTTCGTCACCCTACTGCTGCAGCTCGATGGAATGCACCACGACCAGGCCCTGACCCGCAGCCTGGTGCTCAGCGGCGCGGGCAATGCAGCGCTGACCGCCGCCATGGCAGCGGCCACGGTCATCAGCGTGGTGGAAGGTGAAATCCGCGCCGGCTGCCATGCCGCCGCCCAGGTCCTGCCGCCCGCCGCCAGCCTTGAACGCCTGCTGCGCACCTCGGCGATTCAGGCCCTGAACCTGCTGCACAGCCCGCTCGATCAACTGCATACCGCCGACGAAGGTTGCCTATGAACACGGCGTTGAACGAGCTGGAACAGCTGAGCCTGGGCGTGATGGCCCAGGTGTTGCTGCACACCCAAGCATTGCCGCTACAGGTATGGCGCAACGCCGAACAAATCAACCAGGCGCTGGGCACAGCGGCGCGCCATGCCTGGGTGGTACGGCGTTGGCTGGTGGCGTTGGGCGGTGCGGGCCTGCTGCGCGAAGCCGGTGAACGGGTGGCCTGGCGCACGCCGCCACCTGACCCGCAGCTCGGTGAATTGCCACGCCTGTATGGCGCGCTGGGCTTTCCCGCCAGCATGGCGCGCCTGCACACCCAAGTCATCGAGTGCCTGCCCGACCTGCTGCGTGATCAGTTCACCCTCACCCACTTGCTGATGCTCGGAGGCGACCCGGTAAAGGTATTGAGCGCCTACCAGCACAACCACTTCACCACAACGATCAATCAAGCCCTGGCTGATCGCGCGCGGCAAATCAGCGCCACTGACGGGCAGCTTAGGGTGCTGGAACTGGGTGGTGGCGCCGGAGGCACCACCGACGCAATGCTGGCGGCGTTGCAAGCATACGAAAAGGACTATCGCTTCACCGACATCAGCTCGCTGTTTACCGGCGCCGCGCACCGCCAGTTTCGCCTCGAGCCGGGCATGCAGGTCGGCCTGCTCGACCTCAATCGCAGCTTCAGCGGCCAGGGCATAGTGCCCGGCAGCCAGGACTTGGTGGTCGCTGGCAACGTGCTGCACAACGCCCGCGACCTGCCCTACAGCCTTGGTCAGATCCGCAGCAGCCTGCGCGACGGCGGTGCCTTGCTGTTCAGCGAGTCCATCGCCGACAACCCGGCGATGCTGACCTTCATGCACTTGCTGCTGTCGCCCGCCGCCGATGCGCCGTTGCGCCCACACGATGAAGCCTTCATGGCCGCCGATGCCTGGGACCTGGCCTTGCAGGCCGCAGGTTTTGAGCTGCTGGAGGTATGGCCCAGCGCGTGCGACCCGCTCGCCGCGGCGGGGCAACGCTTGTTTCATGCCATAGGAGTTTGAGGATGAATGTCGATACCTTGCTCATCGACCTGCCCGCCGGAGCGCATCCGTGGCGTCTGCCAACCTTGACCGACCTGGGCGTGCATCAACAGGCACCGGCACGTTTGCTGGCGGTGCTTGAACGCCAGCGCCCGGCGGTGGTGGTGATGAGCGCCGAGCAGTTGGAGCGCCTGCTGGACTTTCCCGCCCTGGCCTTGAGTGATCTGAGCCATCTGGAGCAGGTGCTGTTCGTCAGCGAACGCCCCGGCGACTGGCAACTGGCCGAACGCGCCGCAGCCCAACTGGATTGCCACGTGCAGGGTTTCACCGAAGATGGACGCGACCTGGCCGAGCTCAAGCGTGAGCAACAGCGCTGGTGTGAGCGGGCCTTGGGGCACCCTCAGGTGCGTGCAGTTGCGCTGCATGGCCAGACCTTGCTCGCCGTGCCCCAGCGTTGTGAAGCGACTGCGGTGGATGATCATCTCGACGCAACCGAGGCAGCTGTCAATCAGCAGTTCAGCGTCACGCAATTGAACCAGGCCGTGCAGTTGAACCAACGCTTGAGCCACGCGGCCTTGCTGTCGATGCTTAACGGCCTGGAGCAATGCGGCTTGCTGCCGGCACCGCTCAACGATGTGGCCCAAAGCCTGGCCAACGCCGGCATCGCGCCTGGCCACCGGCCCTTGATCGCACGCTGGCTGGACGTGTTGCAAGCCCAGCAACTGCTGCAGCGCAAGGGCGACCACCTCTACCCCAGCCTCGACGCCAGCGCCTGGAGCACCGCCACCCTGGAAGACCTCTGGGCACAGTTGAGCCTGGACTGGGCGGACAACACCGGCGGCAGCGCCACCCTCGACTATGCACGGGACAATGCTCGCCAGTTGCCAGCGCTGATGCGCGGCGAGTGCGCCGCCGTGCACCTGCTGTTTCCCCAAGGCCGCACCGATCGCGCAGCGGCGCTGTACCGCGAAAGCCTGGCGGCGCAATACCAGCATCGCAGCGTGGCGCATTGGGTGGGTGCCTGGGCAACGCGTCAACCCACCGATGCGCCGTTGCGGGTGCTGGAGGTCGGCGCGGGCACCGGTTCCACCACCCAGGCGGTGTTGCCGGCCTTGGCGAATACCGCCGTGGACTACCTGTGCACCGACGTGTCGCGCTACTTCAGCGAACAGGCCGCCGAGCGCCTGCACGCCTGGCCATGGGTGCGCCACGGCGTGTTCGATATCGACCGCCCTGCCCTGGCCCAGGGTTATCACACCCAGGACTGGGACTTGATTGTTGCGGGCGGCGTACTCAATGCCGCCCGCGACACCGAGCGCTCCCTGGCCATCCTACTGACCTTGCTCAAGCCGGGCGGCTGGCTGGTGTTCAGCGAGCCGACCCAGGAGGAATTCTGGGTGATGGCGTCCCAGGCCTTCATGCTCAACCAGGCCAGCGATGAACGCGCACTCAGCAGCAGCACCTTCCTGGACCTCAACCAGTGGCAAAGCGCCCTGGCCCGTGCCGGCTTCCAGGGCAATCGCAGCCTGCCCGCCGCCCACCACCCGTTGGCGCGCCTGGGCCATCGCGTCTTCGTCGCCCAAGTGCCCGAGCAACGCCTGAGCCGTGCCGCGCTGGCGGCCCACCTGGAACACCCTGACCTGCAGTTTGAACTGCTCGACCGTTTGCCCGACCTGTCTACTGCCAAGGACCTGCCATGACCCCGCTGGCCTACCCCTTCAACGCCTTCACCGACCTGGCACTGGCTGAGCCTTATCGCCATGCCCAGCAAGCGCCAGGCCTGCTGCGAATCCAGATGCCCATTGGCGCGCCCGCCTGGCTCGCCACCCGCTATGACGATGTGCGCCTGGTGCTGGGCGACCGGCGTTTCAGCCGCAGCGAAGCGTTTCGCCGTGACGATGCACCGCGGGCGTTCCCACGCATCGCCGGTGGCATTGTGATGATGGACCCGCCGCAGCTGACCCGCATTCGCTCCCGGGCTGCCCAGGCGTTTACCCGGCGCCGCGTCGAAGCCTTGCGGCCCCATGCACGGGCCTACGCACACCAGTTGATCGACCGCATGCTCGCCGCCGGCCCGCCCGCCGACCTGGTCAATGACTTTGCCTTGCCGCTGCCCCTGGCGTTGATTTGCCAATTGCTGGGCGTACCGCTGCACGATCGCGAACGCTTCAAACAGTGGAACGACTCGTTGTTGTCGACCCGCCCCGAAGACGCGGCCCTGACGCAACAGCACTTGGGCGAACTCGCGGCGTATATCAAGGGCCTGGTCGCCGAGCGCCGCCGCCACCCCCAGGACGATTTCATGACCGCCCTGGCCCAGGCCGACGAACAAGGCGAGTGCCTGAGCGAAGAACAACTGCTGCTGTTGTGCATCGCCATCCTGGTCGCCGGCTACGAAGGCAGCGCGTCGCAGATTCCCAACTTCATCCTGGTGCTGCTGGACAACCCGCAGCAATGGCAACAACTCAAGGCCCACCCCGAGCACATCCCCCAGGCGGTGGAAGAGCTTTTGCGCTATATCCCACTGGCCTCGGCGGCGATGTTTGTGCATTACGCCCTGCAAGACATTGAGGTGGGTGAAACCCTGGTGCGCCAAGGCGAGGCGGTCTTCGCTTCAATCGGCGCGGCCAACCATGACCCGGCGCGCTTTGCCAACCCACAGGCCCTGGACCTGCAACGCGACGCCCAGGGCCATTTCGGCTTCGGCCACGGCCTGCATCATTGCATCGGCGCGGCGCTGGCGCGGGTGGAGTTGCAGGAGGCGTTGCAGGCGCTGGTGCAACGCCTGCCCAGCTTGAAACGCTGCGGGGCGGTACAGTGGAAAACCGCGACCTTTTTTCGCGGTGCCCACTGCCTGCCGGTGACCTGGTCATGAGCCGCCCACGTCAACGCGTGATCGTCGCAGGCACCGCGTTTGGCCGCATCTACCTGCAAGCCCTGGCCCGAGCCCATGAGCGTTATGAGCTGGTGGGGATCCTGTCGCGCGGCAATGCCTACTCCCAGGCCTGCGCCGACCACTACGGCGTGCCACTGTACGAGGCCGTGGAGCAGGTGCCGGACAGCGTCGATATCGCCTGTGTGGTGGTGCGCTCCGGCGCCACCGGTGGCGCCGGCAGCGAACTGGCCCAGCAGTTGCTGCGCCGTGGCATTCACGTGTTGCAGGAACACCCGGTGCATCACCGCGAAATTGCCGCGTGCATGCGGGCGGCGCGCCACGGCCAGGCGGCCTACGCGGTGAATACGCTGTACCCCAATATCCTCGCGATCCGGCGCTTTCTCGCGGTGGCCGACTACCTGCGCGAGCAACACGGACTGGCCTATATCGACGCGGCCTGTAACAGCCAGGTGGCCTACCCCCTGCTCGACATTCTCGGGCGCCTGGCCGGTGGCCTGCGGCCTTGGGCATTTGCAGCCCCCGCCGCCAGCGTCGGCGCTCACCCCTTCACGCCGTTGAGCGCCAGTTTCAATGGCGTGCCCATCAGCCTGCGCGTGCAGAACCAAGTGCATCCCCAGGACCCGGACAACCATTCGTTTTTGATGCATCGCCTGGAAGTGGGCTGTGAAGCCGGCGTACTGAGCCTCTGCGATACCCACGGCCCGGTGCTGTGGAACCCGCGCCTGCATGCGTCACGGGACAACACCGACCGCCTGATCATGGCAGGCCCCGGCAGCGAACGACTGGCCGGGCCGACCATGGTGGTGCTCGACCCGCAGATACCTGCCAGCTATCACCAGGTGTTCAACCAAGTGTGGCCGGATGCGGTCTGCCTCGCCCTGGACGCGTTGTGCGCCGACATCGAAACCCCCGCGCGACGCCTGCGCAGCGGCGTGTGGGCCACCGAGGTGTCGATGGCCTGGCGCGAAATGAACAGCCTGATCGGCATGCCCGAATTGATTGCGCCACCTGTTCCCCAGGCATTGCCGCTGGCCGAGTTGCACCGCCGCGCCGATGCCATGCAACCCCCTGACGCTGACCCCAGCGCTCAACTCTTGGGAGCCCTGCCCTTTTGAATACTGCCCAGTCCCGTTCCTCCTGCAGCCATGTATTGCTGTGGGTGCGCGACCTGCACCAGGCCGTGGCGAGTTTTCGCGCCGCCGGGTTCGAGGTCACCTACGCCACCGCCGAGGCGCGCGCCCAGCACGCGCATATTTGGTTCAGCCACGGGCCGATCATTGAGTTGCTCACCACGCCGCGCCACGCCTGGCTGTTGAAGTGGCCCATCGACTGCCTGGCCGGGCGTGGTGCCGGACGGCGCATGTTGCGCTGGGCCGCCCACGGCGAAGGCTTCTGCGACCTGGCATTGCTGTGCGATGACGCGGCCCTGGCGCCGCGCCTGAAGGGCCTGGCGGCCAGCGGCGTGGCCATGGGCCGCGTGGTGAACTGGCAACGCACCTGTGCAGACGGCAGCCAGACGCGCTTTCGTTTTGTCTATCCGCGCCACGAGCGCCTGCCCTTTCTGGTGACGCCCTACACGCCCACGCAGCATCCGGCGCGGCTGATCCATCCCAACGGTGCCACTGGCCTGGCGGCCATTCACCTTGGCGTGAGCCCCGCCGACCATACAGCCCTAAACCTGCTTGCCGGCGACGACCCTATGTTGCACCTGCAACCGGCCACCCACACCGGCGTCCAGGCGGTGCAGATCGCCGGCCTGGCGCAACCGCTGACCCTGCACGGCGCCCAATTGCTCGGCTGCCCGACCACCCAAGGAGATTGCCATGCTTGATGGATGCACTGACTGGCCCGAAGACTTTATCCGCCGCTACCGCGAGCAAGGCTACTGGCAAGGCGTGCCCCTGGGCCAACTGCTGCGCGAGCAAGCCCAGCGCACACCACAACGTGAAGCTTTGGTCGACGGCAACCGACGCTGGCGCTACGCCGAACTGGACCAACACGCCGACCGCCTGGCCGCCGGCCTCGCCGAGCGCGGGCTGGTTGCCGGCCAGCGGGTGCTGGTGCAACTGCCCAATATCGCTGAGTTCTTCAGCCTGACCTTCGCCCTGCTGCGCCTGGGAGTGATCCCGGTGTTTGCGCTACCGGCCCATCGCGAGCACGAATTGGCCCACCTGGCCCATCTGAGCCAGGCGGTGGCCTATGTGATTCTCGATCAGCACCTGGGCTTCGATTACCGGCCACTGGCGCGCACCCTGGTTGAACAGGTGCCGAGCCTGCAACAGGTGTGGGTGGTGGGCGCGGCCGAGGAGTTCGTGGCCCTGGCCGATTGCGTCGCCACCCCCCGCGAGTTTCCCGCGCCAGACGCTCGGGACGTCGCGGTACTGCTGTTGTCGGGCGGTACCACCGGCCTGCCCAAGCTGATCCCGCGTACCCATGACGACTACGCCTGCAACGCCCGGCTGGCGGCTCGCGCCTGTGGCTTCGACGACCACACCCGTTACCTGGCGGCGCTGCCGGTGGCGCATAACTTTCCCTTGGCCTCCCCGGGCGCACTCGGCGTGTTCAGTGTCGGGGCCACCTTGGTGCTGGCGCCGGAGCCGAGCCCGGACACCGCCTTCGAACTGATTGAACGCGAACGCATCACCCACACGGCGTTGATCCCGCCCCTGGTGTTGCTGTGGCTGGAAGTGGCGCAATGGTCCGACAACGACCTCAGCAGCTTGCAATGGCTGCAAGTCGGCGGCGCGCGCCTCAAGGCCGAGATCGCCGCACGCATCGGCCCCGCCCTGGGCTGTGGCCTGCAACAGGTGTACGGCATGGCGGAGGGCTTGCTGTGTTTTACCCGGTTGGATGACCCGCAGGCGCTGGTCTTCGAAACCCAGGGCCTACCACTGACCGCTGCCGATGAGATCCGTATCGTCGATGCCGATGATGTAGCGGTCGCGCCTGGCGCCGTGGGGGAACTGCTGGCGCGTGGCCCCTACACCATTCGGGGCTACTACAACGCCGCCGAGCACAACCAGCGGGCGTTTACAGCCGATGGCTTTTATCGCAGCGGCGACCTGGTACGGCGCCTGCCCGAAGGGCATCTGGTTGTCGAAGGACGCAGCAAGGATGTGATCAACCGCGGCGGTGAGAAGATCCCCGTGGAAGAGATCGAGAACCTGCTGCTGGGCCACCCGCTGATTCGCGATGTGGCGCTGGTGGCCCTGGCCGATGAGTTGCTGGGTGAGCGTAGTTGCGCTTGCGTGCTGGCCCGCGACGAACCAATTGACCTGGCTTCGATCAACGCCTGGCTGCGCGAACGAGGGTTGGCCGCCTACAAGTTGCCGGACCGCTTGCAGGTGCTACGCGAATTTCCGCTGACACGCCTGGGCAAGGTCAACCGCAAGGCCCTGGCGGAACAGGTGTTGGCATCATGAGCCGGTGGCTGCGCGTTTTACGGGAGAGCCCACAGCCCCGCGTACGCTGGGTGTGCCTGCCCCACGCCGGTGGCAGTGCGAGCTTCTACCGGCCGTGGCTGGCGCACCTGCCAGGGGATATCGACCTGCTGGCGGTGCAATACCCCGGCCGTGAAGAGCGCTTCAACGAGGCGCATGTGCCGTGCCTGGAGACTCTCGCCGAGCACATCAGCCAGGCGTTGCTGGCCTTGCCTGCGCGGCCCCTGCTGCTGTTTGGCCACAGCATGGGCGCGGCGCTGGCCTATGCCGTGGGCGTACACCTGGAAGCGGCCGCTGCCGGCCCGGCTCATGTGTTTGTCTCGGCCCATGCGCCGCCCCACCGGCAACCGCCCAGCGACCTGCACCGCCAGGACGACAGTGCACTGATCGCCGACATCCTGCGCCAGGATGCCCAGGCCGCCGGCCTGTGGGCCAACCCGCATTTGCGTGCGGTGTTCTTGCCCGCGCTGCGCAGCGATTACCAGGCCATCGAAACCTGGCGCCCTGCACACCTGCCGCCCCTGGCGGCGCCGCTGGATGTGCTGCTGGCCCGCGATGACGCCGAAGTCAGCCTGGAACAGGCCCGCGCCTGGGCCGACCTGAGCGGCCATCTCCCGGATATCCGCCTGTTCGACGGCGACCATTTTTACCTCAAGCATCAGCCGCGACCGGTGATCGACCACCTATCGCAACGCACCGCCTACCTTCAGGGAGACACATGATGAAAACCCCGGAACACTGCACTGGCCTTGCTGATATTCGCCACGCCATCGACAACCTCGACCATCAGATCATCGACGCCCTTGGCCTGCGCATGCAGTACGTCAAGGCCGCCTCTGCATTCAAACCCGACCAAGCCAGCATCGCCGCCCCGGAGCGCGTCGCGGCGATGCTACCGCTGCGTCGGCAATGGGCGCAGGACGTCGGGCTGGATGGGGAGTTTATCGAAAGCCTGTTCAACCAGATCATCCATTGGTACATCGCCGAGCAGACCGCCTTCTGGCTGCAGAAAAAGAGCAAGGCCGTATGAACGCGGACGATTTGCTCAAAGTGTTCCAGGCCGCGCACCAACGAGCGGTGGCGTACCAACGGCCGGTGATTGCCGTCAGCGCATGCGCCGCGCCGACGCTTGCGCCCTTGGCGCTGTATCAAGCCCATCGGCAAGGTTTCTTCTGGTGCGCGCATTCGCCCGACCTGAGCCTGTTCGGCCTGGGCTGCACTTGGCAGATCGAAGCCACCGGGTCCCAACGCATGGCCGAGGTGGATCGCCAATGGTTCGCACTGTGCGCCGATGCGCTTGTACAAGGGCCACATGCGCCCTTGCTGCTGGGGGGCATGCGCTTCGATGACCAGCGACCCAGCGCCCCCCATTGGGCGCCCTTTGCCGACGCCAGTTTTCACCTCGCCCACTGGTTGCTCAGCGAGGACGCCAGCGGGCGCTGGCTGCGTTGCCAGCGCGTGATCGAGCCGGGCAGCGACCCCGCCGCACTGGCCCAGCAAAGCCTGGCCGCCTATGAACATCTGCTCAACCCCACCCACAACCCGGCAGCCACACCCACGGTGCTGGGCCGTAGCGCCTTGCCCCAATATCAATGGCAGGCCAAGGTCGAGACCGCACTGGACGCCATCGTCCAGGGTGAATTGAACAAAGTGGTGCTGGCGCGACATATCGACCACCGCCTGGACGCGGCCCTCGACACCGGCGCGGTGATGGGCCGCCTGTACGCACGCCGTAACGCCTCGCACCTGTTCGCGATCCACCGTAGCGACCATTGCTTCATGGGCGCCACCCCCGAGCGTTTGCTCAGCTGCGCGTCGGGCCACCTGAGCACCCACGCCCTGGCAGGCAGCACCCGCCGTGGGCTCAAGCCGAATGAGGACCAAGCGCTGGGGGAACGCCTATTGGCCGATCCGAAGGAGCAGCATGAGCATCAACTGGTGGTGCAGACCATCACCCAGGCGCTGCATGACAAGGTCAGCGACCTGCAGGCCGCATCCAGCCCCAGCCTGCTCAAACTGGCCACCGTGCAGCACTTGAGCACGCCGATCAGCGCCCGACTCAACGTGGGCAAGCGCCTGCTGGACGGTATCCAGGCCCTGCATCCCACGCCCGCCGTTGGCGGCCTGCCCAAGGCATCGGCTCTGGCGTTCATCCGCGACCATGAAGGTTTTGATCGTGGCTGGTACGCGGCGCCGGTGGGCTGGCTGGACGCCCAGGGCAATGGCGACTTCCTCGTGGCCCTGCGGTCAGCGCTGATCACCCCAAGGCATTGCCACGCCTTCGCCGGCTGCGGCATTGTCGAGGGCTCGCTGCCGGCCAATGAATACGAGGAAACCCAGATCAAGCTGGCGAGTATGCAGCAGGCCTTACAGCTGGCCTGCCCTGCTGATACTGACGCGGCGTACAGCCAAATTCGCGGCGAAACACCGTATGCAGGTACTGCGCAGAGGTGAAGCCGCAGCGTGCGGCAATGTCGGCGATAGCAAGGCTGTTGTTTTCCAGGCCCTTGGCGGCGGCAGCGAGTTTGAAGCGCAAAATCTCATCATGCACGCTGCAGCCGCGGGCTTTGCGAAAATGCGCTTCCAGGGACGAGCGGGAAACACCGACATAAGCCGCGACTTGATCGGTCTTGATGCCCTGG
>Ga0308159_1001334_pt1 | contig 36994 bp, 35 predicted proteins | sample PhyCR1_FD_201040 | JGI IMG/M metagenome (GOLD analysis project Ga0308159, IMG submission 201040) | Phyllosphere microbial communities from UC Gill Tract Community Farm, Albany, California, United States - DLSLC.R1 | ecosystem: Host-associated > Plants > Phyllosphere > Unclassified | place: USA... | reverse complement strand
TGAGTGTGAGAGGCTCCCAGCAGACTACTGGGTTGATAGGCCGGATGTGGAAGCGGGGACTAACGACCCGTGGAGCTGACCGGTACTAATAAGCCGAAGACTTGACACACACTTTTTTCCTGACCCTCACGGGTCAGGGCTCGCGTCCACTTTGTGGTTCCCGACAGACGATCGGGAATCAAACTGAATATTCGCTACGGCGGAGCAGTCTGAGACCAGATCATGGTCGATGGTGTTCCGGTGGTCATAGCGAGAGGGAAACGCCCGGTCACATTCCGAACCCGGAAGCTAAGCCTCTCAGCGCCGATGGTACTGCAAGGGGGACCTTGTGGGAGAGTAGGACGCCGCCGGACTTCTCTTCAATGGAAAGCCCCTGACGGGTGGAGCATCACGCTCCACCCGTCAGGGGCTTTCCTGCATTCCCCGGCACAGTTCCGTACTGCCTGGGTATCGGGCACTGCGTACCCGGTAGACCGGATGCATGAAGGTCGTCGGAGTCACACAGTTCGGAGGGCCCGAAGCCCTCGCCGTCCACGAGATCGAGGGCGTCCACGCCGGCAGCGGTTCTGTCCGCATCGCGGTGCAGGCGTTCGCGGTGAACCCCACGGACACCGGTGTTCGCGCGGGGGAGCGCGATTCGAGCGCACAGAGCGCGCCCTACGTCCCCGGGATGGACGCCGCGGGGGTCATCGACGAGGTCGGGCCGGACGTCGAGGGCTGGTCCGTCGGTGACCAGGTCATGGCGATGGCGCTGCCCCTGACCGGTCATGGCGGTGCTTATGTCGAACACCTCGTCGCACCGGTCGGGTCGTTCACCCGCATTCCGCGTGACACCTCGATCGAGGAAGCGTCCACCGTGCCCATGAACGGGCTCACCGCGATCCAGATGCTCGAAATCGCCGGGCTCGAGCGCGGGCAGACCCTCGCCGTCACCGGTGCCGCAGGCCTGCTCGGCAACTACGTGGTCCAGCTCGCGAAGGCCGCTGGCATCACTGTCATCGCGGACACGTCGCAGAAGGACGAGGCACTCGTGCACTCGCTCGGTGCCGACCACGTCGTGCCCCGCGGCGACGGGTTCGCGGAGGCCGTCCGTGCGATCGTCCCCGACGGCGTCGACGCCCTCGCCGATTGCGCCGTCCAGCGGGACGTCGTCGTGCCGGCCCTCCGCGACGGTGGGGTGTTCATCGATGTCCGGGGGTGGAAGGGCAACGGGGCCGAGGGCGTCCGCTTCACCCAGGTCTTCGTCTTCAACGAGTACCGGTCGTTCGACAAGCTCGAGCACCTCCGCCACGCGGTCGAGGGCGGCACGATCGTCCCACGCGTGGCCGAGGTGCTCCCGGCGTCCCGTGCCACCGAGGCGCACGAGCGACTCGAAGCGGGCGGGACCCGCGGGCGCTTCGTCCTCACCTGGTGACAGACGCCACGGCCTGACAGACGTCACCATGTGACGGACGTCAGCGCCTGACGGGCGTCACACGTGACGGACGGGAGGCCCGGGACCAACTGGTCCCGGGCCTCCCGTCCGTCATCGGCTCGCGCGTCGAGCCTGCGGGCCGTCCGTCGGGGGAGAATGCCGCGGGCGCGAGCGGCGTTCGTAGCGGCGGGTTGAGCCGGTTCGGGTCGTCATGACGTGATGCGGGTCCACCGGTCGAGCACGACTTCCACGAGGTCCGCCGCGCGCTCGACGTCGTCGTGCTCCCAGACCCGGACGACGGCCCATCCTTCGCTGCGGAGGACGGCGTCGTGCGAGGCGTCACGCTGCCGGTTCGCCAGCAGCTTCGCCCGCCACAGCTCGGCGTTGGCCTTCGGTAGGTGCGCGTGTTCTTCGCACCAGTGCCAGAAGCAGCCGTCGACGAAGACAGCCACACGTGCACGGGGGAAGACCAGGTCAGCACGCGCCCTCGTCCGCCCGCTGAGCCGACGGTCGACGAAGAACCGCCGCCCACGGGCGTGGAGCTCTCGTCGGAGCGCGAGCTCAGGCGCGGTGTCCCGTCGGCCGAACCGCGCCATGTGCCGGCTGCGGGCCTCGTCGGCCTCCCAGTGCTGCATGCCGGGACGGTACCGCCGGCGCGAGGGCGCTCGTCGCGTGGTCGGTGGATCTGTGGACGGGTTCGGACGGGAGGCGCGGGGCGGGACCGCGCCGCGCCTCCCGTCCGGTGTGTGGTCCTCAGAGGCCGAGTTCGGCGCGCAGGTACGGGGCCGTGCGGCTGTCCGGGGAAGCCGCGACCTCGGCCGGCGTGCCGTCCGCGACGACCTGTCCGCCGGCGTCGCCACCGGACGGGCCCATGTCGATGACGTGGTCGGCTGCGGCGACGACGGACATCGAGTGCTCCACGACGACGACCGTGTTGCCCGCGTCGGTGAGCTGCGACAGCTGTTCCGTCAGACGCTCGACGTCCGCCGGGTGCAGGCCCGTCGTCGGCTCGTCGAGGACGTAGAGCGTGTGGCCGGAGCGGGCGCGCTGCAGTTCGGTGGCGAGCTTGATGCGCTGGGCCTCGCCACCGGAGAGCTCCGGAGCGGGCTGCCCGAGTCGCAGGTAGCCGAGACCGACCTGGCCCAGGGCCTCGAGCGCGCGGGCGGCAGCGGGGATCGGGGCGAGGAACGGGGTGGCCTCGTCGACGGTCATGCCGAGGACGTCCGCGATGGTGGAGCCGTTCCAGCGGACCTCGAGCGTCTCGTCGTTGTACCGGGAGCCGTGGCACTCGGGGCACGGCGCCCAGCTCCCCGGCAGGAACAGCAGTTCCACGGAGACGGATCCCTCGCCCTGGCAGACCTCGCACCGGCCGCCGGCGACGTTGAACGAGAACCTGCCGGCCGTCCATCCGCGGGCCTTCGCGTCGTCGGTCGCCGCGAACGCCGTCCGCACCGCGTCGAACAGGCCGGTGTAGGTGGCGAGGTTCGACCGGGGCGTCCGGCCGATCGGCTTCTGGTCGACCTCCACCACGCGGCTGACCGTGGGGTGGTCCACCGCCAGGGCTGGCAGCACCCCGCCGACCAGTGAGGACTTGCCGGAGCCGGAGACGCCGGTGACCGCGGTGAGGACCCCGAGCGGCAGGTCGACGTCGAGCCCACGGAGGTTGTGGCGGGTGACGTCGCGCAGTGCCAAGGTGCCGATCGGTGTGCGGGTGGGGTGGGCCTCCCGGTCGGTGCCCCGCGGCTGCAGGAAGCGGCGCGTGACGGACGCCTCGACGTCGGCGAGACCGTCGACCGGACCGCTGTAGAGGACGGTGCCACCCGCGGTGCCGGCGCCGGGCCCGACGTCGACGATCCAGTCCGCCTGGCGGACGATGCGCATGTCGTGCTCGACGACGAAGACGCTGTTGCCGCTGGCGCGGAGGTCCTCCAGGACCTGGATCAGCGGCTCGGCGTCGGCGGGGTGGAGGCCCGCGCTCGGCTCGTCGAGGACGTAGACGACCCCGAACAGGCCGCTTCGCAGCTGGGTCGCGATGCGGAGGCGCTGCATCTCGCCGGGGGAGAGCGTCGGCGTCGCACGGTCGAGGCTCAGGTAGCCGAGGCCGAGGCCGGTGAGCACCTCGACGCGGCCGAGCAGGTCACGGGCGATGGCGACGGCGACCTCGGTGCGCTCACCCGAGGTGGTGCGCGAGGTCGCGGCAGCAGCGTCGGTCAGCTCAGCTGTGGGGCGGAGGACCTCGGCGACGCCGGACAGCGGCAGGGCGTTGAGGTCGGCGATCGTCATCCCACCGAAGGTCACCGCGAGAGCCGCCCGCGTCAGCCCCGAGCCACCGCACAGCGTGCACGGACCCGACTCGACGAACTGCAGGACCTTCTTCCGCTGCGACTCACTCTGCGAGTCGGCGAGGGTGTGCAGGACGAACTGCCGCGCGCTCCAGAACTTGCCCTTGTACGGCTTCGCGACCCGGTCGCGCTTCGGCTGCACCTGGACGACCGGCTGCTCCTCGGTGAACAGCAGCCAGTCACGATCCGACTGCGGCAGCTCACGCCAGGGCCGCTCGATGTCGTAGCCGAGACCCGCCGTCACGTCGCGCAGGTTCTTGCCCTGCCACGCGCCCGGCCACGCCGTGATCGCGCCGTCGCGGATGCTCAACGACGGGTCGTGGACCGCGGAGGCTTCGGTCACCTCGTGCGCGACACCCAAGCCGTGGCAGCGTGGGCACGCTCCGGCGACGGTGTTCGGGGAGAACGAGTCCGAGTACAGCTGCTCGGCGCCCTCCGGGTACGTGCCGGCGCGGGAGTAGAGCATGCGGGTCGAGTTGCTCAGTGTCGTGAGCGTCCCCACCGTCGACCGGGAACTCGGGGCACCGCGGCGCTGCTGCAGGGCCACGGCCGGCGGGAGGCCCGTGATCGACCCGACGTGCGGGGTCGATCCCTGCGCGATGAGCCGACGGGCGTAGGGGGCAACGGACTCCAGGAATCGGCGCTGCGCCTCGGCGAACACCGTGCCGAACGCCAGCGAGGACTTGCCCGAGCCGGAGATCCCCGTGAAGGCGACGATCCGGTCGCGGGGGATGTCGACGTCGACGTCGCGGAGGTTGTTCTCGCGGGCGCCGCGGACGCGGATGAACCCGTCGCTCGTGGCAGTGGGGTCGAGGGTCGTACGTGGTGCGGGCATCTCTTCGAGCGTAGGCGGGTCGGGGCGGTTCGGTCATGCTGTGGCCCGAGCGGTGATGCGCCCGCGAGTCGTGTCCTCCGAAGTGCGGACTTCCCGAACGCACGAGGTATGTGGAGTATCAGTACCTGTCGGGATGCTCCCGACAGGAAGGACACCCCATGAAGAAGCACCTTGCCCTCGCGGGCGTCGGCCTGATCCTGACGACTGCACTCGCCTGTCAGCCGCTCGTCGCTCATGCGACACCGGAGATCCTTTCCTCGGCCACATTCGAATCAGGGGTCGAGAGCCTGGGCGTCGAGGACTGGAACGAGATTGCGGAGCAAGCCTCGGCGGCGGGCGATGCGGAAGGCGTCAGCGTCGCTCGCACCATGGCCGCTCGTGCCGAGCGCGCAGGTCAGCCTGGTGCTGCGCAGCGAAACATCTGGACGACGATCGCCAAGAAGGCCGTGATCCAGGTCCTCCGCTACAGCGTGAACAAGCTCCCGGCGAAGGTCCGCCCGTACGCGAACAAGATCATCGGCGTCGTCGAGGACCTCGACCAGTTCCAGCAGGGGGCAGTCGTGACGGCGCTCGTGCACGTCGGGGTACCCACCGACGTGGCGATCACCGCGGCACAGTGGATCGTCGTCTTCGTGGGGCTGTGACGGTGCAGCCCGATGGGCCGTACCCGCCAACGTCGTCGCTCGGTCTCGGTGGTAAGGCGATCCTGCTGGGGTGGTTCGTGTCGGCCCTGCTCGTGTCGAGCGCGCCGTTGGTCGTCGGCGTGGCAACGGTGGCGCTCATCCCGGGGCTCGGTGGGCTCAGGGCAGGAGTGACTCCGCTGTTGGTCGCCGGTTGGCTGATGATGGCGGTAGCGCTGATGGTCGTTCTCGGGGCTCCGCTCGAACGGGTTGCGCGTCGCCTGGCCCGGGGACATCAACGGGGCGGAACGCTGGCAGCAGAAGCAGCGTCGATCGGCTTCCTCTGGTTGCTGATGGTGCCGGTGACGGTAAGTGGGTTGTCAGCGTTGCTCGCTTCGAGTATCAGCGTCGTGCTCTACAAGTGCTTCGAACCGCTGCTCGCACGATGGGAGGCGAAAGACCGCGACGTGGACGAGGACTGACCGGCAAGGTCTGTGGGAGACGAGGTGCGTGGCGGATTGTCACGCATCTCGTCTCCGGTCTATGCGCCAACCCCGCGCTTCGTGAAGGATCGCCCTTGACCAGGGCGTGCTGGCCTGAGGTCAGGTTGCGGTTCCCCGACAGCATTCCGCATCTGTAGCGAGCAACCCCGAGGTGTCGACTTTGCGCCCCTAAGCTCCGAGTGTCAGGTGTAACGCCGGGCATCCTTCAGAGCGGGGCAAGCATGGGTGAAGAACGGCCACGATACGAAACGCGCACGGTGAAGAGCGTCCGGGGGATGGAAGCACGCGCTGCTGCGAAGTGGAAACGGGACGGCTGGGAAGTCATCTCGCAGTCGCAGGGCCGGGTGAAATCTGAATTGCACATCCGTCGGGCGGTGTCGAAGCGGTCGTGGCGTACTTGGGCCGTCGGCGGCGGAGCTGCCGCCGCTGTGGCCGTGGTCGTAGTACTGGGTGCAACTGGAGTCTTCGGAGAAGACGACGGAGGGACTGAATCAGCTGCAGCGAAGTCGATAACGCCAGCGGAGACGTCTGTTGACGGGAGCAGCACCTCAGTGACGACGTCGCCATCGGCTTCCGGATCGGGGAACGTCGTGCTGTCCGCTGCATCCGCTCCGGACCTCGCCGCGTTGCTGCAGCTCGGTGATTACTGCGACGGCTCCATCAAGAATTTCGCCGAGAAGTACGACGGTCGCAGCATCACGTTCGATGGCTCGGTCGCTGCGCTGAACCCGCACGGCGATTACAAAACCCGGTACGACATCTTGATCGGCGCCGGTGACTTCAGCGCAACGTCGGCTCGGGGACCGGCGTTCCAGTTCACCGATGTCAACACGGTCTCAGACCTGCACTACGCCGAGGATGTTCCTGACACGATCGGCGTCGGCACGAACCTGACGGTGACCGCAACGGTCGGTGAATACAACCCGACAACGTGTCTTTTCCAGCTCAAGCCGGTCAAGACGGAGATCCGGTGAGACTTCGACGTGCGATCGATTGACCACCGGTGCCATCGTCCAACGTCCCGAAGCGTGCGAGCATTCGAGCGTGCGTGCGAGTTCTCGGTGATCCAGCATTCGCTCCTTGAACAGAATCGGCAGCCTGAACAGTGATCGAAACAACCGAGAAGCCTCGCACCACCCAGCACATCGGCGCGGCTGGGGAGTTGCTCGTGCAGTACCAGCTGCTCAAGCTCGGGATCGACAGCGCCCGGCTCACAACGGATGCCGGCATCGACCTCGTCGTCTACGCACCGGCCTCCGGCGGCGCTACGACCGTGCAGGTCAAGACCGTGGAACGGAGCATGCCCGCGGGCGGCCGCGGACGACTGGCAATCGGTTGGAACTTCCCGCATGAGACGCCGGCTCAGTTGATGGCGTTCATCCTGCTGGAGACGGACCAAGTCTGGCTCTTCAGGATCAAGGAAGCGCAACAGATTGCTCAGCAGCACACGACGAGTGGCGTTCGTCGCCTCTACTGGTACACGGACCCCGAGACGCCACAGCGCGACGGCGTGCCTCTCCTCCAGGCGGACATGGCGAACTTCCTGCTGGCGAAGCGTGCCCCGCTGCTGTTTCCACGTTGAGTCTCGACGAGATGGCCGCTTGACTCTCTGCGGCGCGGCCCGTGCAGCTCCCAGCCGCTGAACTCCGCGGGGTCAGGGGAGCAGGCCCAGCTCCATCGCACGGGTCACGGCCCGGGTGCGGTCGTTCACGCCGAGCTTCTCGAACACGTGCCCGAGGTGCGTCTTCACGGTCGTCTCGCTGAGGAACAGGACGCGGCCGATGGCCGGGTTGCTGTTGCCCTGGGCGACCAGGCGTAGGACCTCGAGTTCGCGCGGGGTGAGCGACGGCCCGGCCGGTGTCGTCCCCACCGCTCGTCGGACCAGCGCCGCAGCCGCCGAGGGCGCCAAGGCTGTCTCACCCCGAGCGGTCGCCCGGACCCCGGCGAGGATCTCGGACTCCGGCGCCGCCTTGAGAAGGTAGCCGGTGGCTCCGGCCTCGATGGCGGCGAGGATCTGGTCGTCGGACTCGTACGTCGTGAGGATCAGCACCCGGATCTCGGGCGCATCCGCGAGGATCTGAGCGGTCGCCGCGTCACCGTCGAGCACCGGCATCCGCAGGTCCATCAGCACGACGTCCGGCCGCTCCGCCAGCACGATCGACACCGCCGCGGCGCCGTCAGCGGCCTGACCGACGACCTGGATGTCTTCTGCCGCCTGGAGCAGCGCGACGATGCCCGACCGGACGATCGGGTGGTCGTCGGCCACCACGACGCGGATCACCGGGACACCACCGGCGCGGTTGCGGTTGCGGCTGCGTGCGGTCCGGCCGGGAGGCTCGGTGCGGCTCCGGCAGGCATCGGCGTGGAGGTCGGCAGGGTCGCCGTGACGGTCGTCCCGCTGCCGGGGGTGCTGGCGATGACGCAGGTCCCACCCGCGAGGGCGAGCCGCTCCCGCAGTCCGCGCAGGCCGTGACCGGCGGTCGGCACCGCCGGGTCGAAACCGGCGCCGTCGTCGGCGATGCTCAGCACCGTCCGGTCCGGCTCGTGCAGCAGCGTGACCACGACCCCGGTCGAGCCGGCATGGGCGCGGACGTTCGACAGGGCCTCTTGCGCGACCCGGAGCAGGACGACCTGGGCGTCACGGTCGAGGGTGCCGTCGGCAGCGCTGACCGTCACCGGGGTCCCGGTCTCGCGGGTGTGGCGCTCGCCGAGGCGGTGGAGTGCCCCGGCCAGACTGTCGCGCGTCGTGCCGGCCGACCCTGCGGCGACGAGCACGCGGGACTCCTCGAGCGCGGCGCGAGCGGACTCCTCGAGCACGGTCAACCGCTCGTCGAGGGCGTCGGGGCGGTCGTCGGCCAGGTCGTTCCGGGCACGCTCGGTGAGCATCACGATGCCGGCCAGGTTCTGCGCCACGGTGTCGTGGATCTCACGCGCCAGGCGTTCCCGTTCGCTGGCGATCCCCGCGGCACGGTTGGCGTCGGCGAGGGACTGCTGCGCGGCGCGGAGGTCCTCCACGAGCTGCCGGCGTTCCTCCGACAGCGCGGCGACGCTCGAGATCCAACCGCCCATCGCGCAGGACCCGATGACACTGATGCCCTCGATGAGGAGCGTCGACACCAGGGCGTCTGGACCGCCCGACACCATCAGACCCACCGCGCTGAGCACGCCGACGGCGACGGTGAGCAGGACCCCCGACCGGATGCGCTCGGACTGGCACCACACCAGCGGGAACAGGATGCACTGCACGAACGCGGTGCTCGGGGCGACCGCGGGCAGGACGACGGCGGCGACGAGCACGAGCGGCAGGAACGCTGCAGCCATCCGCGGTTCGTCGTACCCGAGACGTCCGTAGGCCGCGTACGCGACGACCAGGACGGCGATCATCAGGTAGGCCGGCCAGCGGCTGGACCACGGCGACCACCCGAGCACGGCGACCGCGAGCGTCAGCGCCATCGTGGCAGCGAAGAACACGTGCAACCACCGGTTGCGCACCCACGTCGGGGTGGTCGTGACGTCTGCTGCTGGCATACCCACAGCCTCCCACCTCCTCCCGTCGATCCGGGAGTTCTCCACAGGCCGTCCTCCACGAGGCGACATCAGCGTCAGCCGTCCTCGCGGTTCCAGCGGAACGTGAGGCGGTAGGCCACCAGGCCGAGGACCAGCCACCCTGCCAGGACGAGCGCTCCGAGACCGAGGTGCCACGAGCCTCCCGGCTCACCCGCCTCGAACGTGCCGGGCAGGAACACGGACCGCATGCCGGACGCCATCCACCGCAGGGGGAAGACGGACGCGACGTCCTGCAACCACGTCGGCAGCTGCATGAAGGGGAGGTAGACGCCGGAGACGAACTGCAGCACCAGCACGATCGGGACGATCGTGGCGGTGGCGCGGCGCCCCTCGCGGGGCAGGGCCGAGATGGCGATGCCGAGAACGCTGCTCGTCGCGATGCCCAGGACGAACACGCCGGCGAAGGTGCCCCAGCGGCTCAGGTCCGTCGGTAGTGTCACCCCGAACAGGAGGCTCGCCACGGCCAGCAGGATCGCCGTCTGCACCAGCGTGGTCACCAGCACCATGCCGATCTTGCCGACGAAGTACGACATCACGGGGAGCGGTGTCCCGCCGAGGCGTTTCAGGGTGCCGTCGCTGCGCTCGCCGGCGATGTCGACACCGAGCGCCTGCACGCCGGAGAGCAGGATGCCCGTCGCGACGAGGCCGGGCAGGTAGTAGGTGGCGTAGTCGACGCTCGTGGGACCGGCCTTGATGGCGGCGGCGCTCGCGAAGGCGACCGAGAACAGCGCCAGCATGACGACGGGGAACAGGAACGTGAAGAAGACGGAGTCGGGGGCCCGGAAGTACGAACGGACCTCGTACCGGATGCGGGCGGCGGCGATGCGTGCTGCGCTGGTGCCTGCGGTGCTGGTGCCTGCGGTGTTGGTGCGTGCGGTGCTGGTGCTCATGCGTCGGCCCCCACCATCTCGAGGTAGACGTCCTCGAGGGACGGGCGGATGACCTCCAGGTCGTGCATCGGCGTTGCCGTCGACCGGACCAGGGCCTGCGGATCGGTCGTGCGTTCCTCGTGCCGGAGCCCGTCGTCGTCGCGCCAGCGGACCCGGGGCGTGCGTGCCTCCCGGCCGCCGAGCTCGTCGATCGGGGCCAGCGCGCGGAGCGCACCGTTCGCGATCACCGCGGCCCGGTCCGCCAGGTGCGCCGCCTCGTCCAGGTAGTGGGTCGTCAGCAGGATCGTCGTGCCCTCGCGCTTGATGCCGTTGACCAGGTCCCAGAACTGGCGCCGGGCTTCCGGGTCGAAGCCCGTCGTCGGCTCGTCGAGGAACAGCACCTCCGGGTACCCGATCACACCGAGCGCGACGTCGACGCGACGCCGCTGCCCGCCGGACAGACGGCTGATCCGGGTGTTGCGCTGCGCCTCCAGGCCGGTGGCGGCGAGGAGCTCCTCGGTGCTGCGGGAGCGGGGGTAGAAGGTGCCGAAGTGAGTGAGCTGCTCGGCGACCGTGACGTTCGGCGCCTCGGCGCTGGTCTGCAGGACGATGCCGACCCGGGCCTTGTGCGCCCGCGTGGCGCGTGCGGGGTCGCTGTCGAGGACACGGACGTCGCCGGAGGTGCGGGAGCGGAAGCCCTCGAGGACCTCCACCGTCGTCGACTTGCCGGCGCCGTTCGGGCCGAGCAGGGCGACGGTCTCGCCGCGGGCGATGGTGAGGGAGAGGTCGGACACGGCGGTGTGGCCGGTGGCGTAGCGCTTGGTGAGGTGCTGGACCTCGATGGCGGGGGTGTCGGGCATGGGTTCAGCCTGGCGGGTGAGCGACGCCGGGGGATCGGGGGAGCGGGTGGAGACGGGGTCCTCCGATCGGAGGATGCCGTTTCGCGAATACGAAATATGTGGAACTTCCGATACTGCGTTCCGGTCGTTACTGTTCCCTCGTGGCCGGGGGTCGGCCGTGGACAGAGAGGGACACCACCATGCAGAAGAACGTCATCGCCACCATCGCCGCAGCCGCGCTGCTCACCGTCGGGTGGAGCGCCAGTTCAGCGGCGGCACGCGAGCCAGGCGACGCGGTCGGAGTGGTGCGCGAGGGTGGGGCGTCAGCGGACCAGAGCGCGGCGACCCGGAACGGGTCGGCTGTGGTCGGCGGTGGGTCGTGGTCGTACGGCGTCTGGAGTGGCGAAGTGCACTCCGTGTACGTGCATCATCGGTCGACGCACCGTGCGTCGGTGCGGTCGTCCGGTGTCACGACCCGCTCCGACTGGGTTCCGCCGACGAAGGTCGCCTACGCGCACCGGAAGAAGGCGGTCTCGGGGAACCAGGCATTCTGGGCCACCCGCGGATGAGGAGCTTCGCGGCCGCCACCGTGCTCGCGGTGGCGGCCGCGGTCCTCGCCGCCGGGATGTTCGTGGTCGGTGTGGTCGGCAACGTCGAAGCGCTCGGGCTCCTCGGCGCAGGGACCACCATCGAGCTCACCGACATGCCGGCCTCGCAGACCGGAGCGGAGCAGACTGCGACCCTTCGGCACCTGGCCCAGGAGAGCGGTGTGGCGCTGGCAGTTCTCGTTCCGGATCGCGAAGGACGCGCCGACACCTGGAATGCCTTCACCTTCACCGGGACGCCGAGTTCGCCAGTGTTCCGCGGCAGTGTCTCCACAGCGCCGATCGGCGACGGCGGCGAACTCCGTCTGATCGCGATGTACTCGGTCGGCGGTCCTGCGCCTGCCGTCACGGATTTCGTCGACGGGCTCGATCGAGCCGGGTACCGGTACCAGGACGTCACGCCTCACCCCCTCGAGGTGCTCGCCGCGTCACTCGAGCAACCGGAGTGGTCCGCCGCGTTGCTCGCCGTTGCACTCGGGGTCCTCGTCGCGCTCGTCGCGGAGTCGCGCCGACGTGCGGCGCGGCAACGGCTGCGCGTGACTTCGGGGTGGTCGCGCCGAGCCGTGGCCGCACGAGAGGGCCAGGAGATCGCGGGGGTCGTCGGCGTGGTCTCCGCTCTCGTCGTCGGATGCATCGGTGCGGTCCTCGTCGGACACGGTGCGACCGGGCCGCTCCTGGGGTTCACGGCGATCGAGCTCATCGCCGTCATGGCTCCCACAGCCGTCGTGCTCGTGGTGGTCCACGCCACCCTCGCGGTCCTGACGTGTCGGACGCTCGGCTCCGCGGCCGTCGCCCGGTGGCCGATGGTCGTCGTGGCAGCAGCCGGCATCGCCCTGGTCGTCATCGGCACGGTCGATCTGGGCTGGGCGTCACAACGGCGGACGACGTCCGAGTCGCTGGAACGAACGCTCGTCCGCGAGGCATCACACGGTGATGATCTCGTCCTCGGGACGCGCCCCACCGAGTACGACCAGGACGTCGCGTTCGGCCGGATCGCGCTCGGCCCACTGCTGGAAGGAACGGCGAGCATGGCGCGCGTGTCGTTCGTCGACTACTTCACCGTGGCTGGCGAGGCGACCTTCGCGCTCGATCAGTACAGGGACCAGATCGTCGAAGGGCACGGCGCGCCGGTGCTGCTCGTCCCGAGCGCGCTCTGCGCGAGTCGGGACGCGCTCCGGGCAGCAACCGCGGCAGACCTCGCGGAGAGCTGGGACGTGGAGGGCACAGATCCTCCGTATGAACCGATCATCCACACGGTCGTGGTGCCGTCGACTGCGTCGATCGCCCGCTCCGTCCTCGACTGGACGTCCGCGGTGGAGCCCGACCTGCCGACGTGGCCCGAAGTACCGGTGCTGGTGGTTCCCGATCCGACGGACATCGCGCCGAACCGCCTCGGAACGGCGGTCGCGAACGGCGAAGTCCGCTTCAGCGACCGGGCAGCGCTCGAACGTGCCGTCCACCGTGCCGGCCTCGACGACGTCGTCCTGCAGTACAGACGCGTGGGAGCGACGGTGGAAGGCCAGCTCGCAGCGGTGCGTGGCGAGCGAGTGATCGCGGAGGCCGCACTGATGGTCACCGGGATCGCCGTCGTCTTCGCGGGACTCACGCTCGTCACCGATCACCGTGTTCGCACTCGACGAGCGGCCAGGCTGCGGTTCCTGACCGGAAGACATCCGATCGTGCACCACTGGCGGTTCGTCGTCGTCGCTGCTGTGAGCGCCGGTGGTGCCACAGCGGTGACCCAGGCGCTACTCGGCCCCAGAGCCGGAGTCGTGCTGTCGGTCGCCACCGTCATCCCGATCGCCGTGGCGCTGGCCACCGCGGCGTTGCTCACGGTGTTGCTCGCCGTCACTACAGACAGAGGAGAGGACCAGCGATGAAGGAAGAAGCCGTGCTCCGTGCTGCCGGGATCGGGCACGACATCAGCTCGCGGACGCTGTGGAACGAACTCACCATCACCGCCGAGCCCTCGGCCGCGATCGCCGTTCGCGGCGTCTCCGGGCAGGGCAAGACGACCCTGCTGCGGTGCCTCGCTGGGTTGGAGCGGCCGACCCGGGGGAGCGTGCACATCCTCGGGACCGACGTCCATGCGACCGGAAGGCCGCAACAGCGCCGTCTGCGCCGGGACGTCATCGGCTTCGTCATGCAGGACCACGCGGTGGTTCCCGAATGGTCGGTCGAGCAGAACCTGCGCGTCGTCAACCCTCGAGGGCTCACCCGCCGAGAACTCGACCTGCGGATCGCGGCTGCGCTCGAGGTCATCGGGCTCGGCGGCCAACACAGGAAGCGCGCCGGACTGCTCAGCGGCGGTGAGCAGCAACGCGTCGCGGTTGCCCGGGTCTTGGTCCAACAGCCGAGGGTGGTGCTGGCGGACGAGCCGACAGCGTCGCTCGACGACGTCAGCGCCGGCCGGGTGCGGGACGGTCTGGACCTCATCCGGCAATGCGGTGGCGCGGTCGTCGTGGCGACGCACGATCCGGAGTTGCTGGCCTGGTGCGAGGCGGAGGTCGACCTGTCGGCCACGCACCCCTCGAACAGGTGCTCGTAGACCGCCGCGATCACGATGAGGATGGTGGAGCGCCGACGCAGAGTCCGTCGGGGTGCAGAGGGGACTGGGGATGCACAACGGGTACGCGGTGATCGACCTGGAGACGACGGGCCTGGCGCCCTCGTACGGCCACCGGATCATCGAGATCGGCATCGTCCACGTCACGCCCGACGGCGAGGTCGAGCGGACCTTCGAGACCGTCGTCAACCCCGAGCGCGACCTGGGCCCCGTGCACATCCACCGCCTGCGCGGCGGCGACATGACCGGTGCGCCGACCTTCGCGGACATCGCCGGCGACCTGGTCGACAAGCTGCGCGGCCGGGTCGTCGTCGCCCACAACGCCTCGTTCGAAGCGCGGTTCCTGCACGCCGAGTTCGAGCGCCTGGGCCACCGGTCCCCGTTCAAGCGGGCGAGCACCGCACTCTGCACGATGCGGCTGGCGCAGGAGTTCCTGCCCGGCTCCGGTCGGAAGCTCGCCGACTGCTGCAGCGCCTACGACATCGAGCTCGTCGACGCGCACGAAGCCCTCGCGGACGCCCGAGCCACCGCGAGCCTGCTCGGCGCGTACATCGGGTCCTCCCGACAGGATCCCCGCTGGACCACCTGGGGGACGCGAGCCACGGAACTGCGGTGGCCGGGCCTCCCGTCCGGCACCGCCCCGTGGACCGCGCGCCGCCGCTCGGCAGGCACAGCGGACCGCACCCGCGTGGACGTGGCGACCGACCGCCTGCCCGCTGTCGACGGCGGTGCCGAGGCGACGCTCTACGCAGCAGTCCTCGACCGGGCGCTGTCGGACGACCTGCTCACCGCGAGCGACGCCGATCAGCTCGCGTCGTTCGGGCGCGAGTTCGGACTGCGCGAGTCGGTGCGGGCCGACCTGCATCGGCGGTACTTCGCCGACCTGGTCGAATCCGTCTGGGCGGGCGGGGTCCTGACGATCCAGGACCACATCCAGCTCGAACGCGTCGCACGGCTGCTCGGCGTCACGGACGACGAGTTGGAACATGCGGTCCACAGCCGTCAGCCCGCGCGGATGGGCGCCCGGTCGTTCTCGGCAGCGACGCAGGCTGCGCCCGCAGCTGTCGCGGAGGAGCCCGCGATCGACCTGGGCGAGGGCAGCATCGTCACGCTGACCGGGGAGATGCGGCGGAGCCGGACCGAGATCGAGGCGGACCTGGCTCGGCTCGGCATCCGGTCGGCGCCGAACGTCACGAAGAAGACGGCCGTGCTCATCGCAGCGGACGTCGACAGCCTGTCCGGCAAGGCGCGGAAGGCCCGGCAGTACGGCATCCCCATCATCGAGGAGGACGTGCTGGAGGCGGCGCTCGCCGCCGCCAGGTAGGGCTCAGCCCGTCAGACCGCCGGTTCCGGCGTGGCGGCTCCGGTAGCTCGCTCGGTCGCCAGTCGCGCTCGCTCGTCAGCGAGCACCTGCGCGATGAGTTGCGACTCGGAGATGTCGACCGCCTGCACCGACGCGCTCGCCGTGTCACTGACGGCGGCGAAGTCCGCGAACGTGCGGGTCTTCCGCGCGAGCATCCGGACGAGGGCTGCGTCGACGCCGTCCTCGGACAGCAGCCGGTGCACCTGCACGACGTCGAGCTGCCCCATGCGTCGGGCTCGGGCGATCGCCTGCCACTCCGTCGTCGGCTTGAGCTGCGGCTCGCAGATCACCACGACCGACGCGGCCTGGATGTTCAGGCCGACGCCACCGGCGATGATCTGCGCGACCAGCACCGATCCCGGGGCGGCCGCGGAGAACTCGTCGATCATGTCCTGCCGCGCGGAGGGGGACGTGGAACCGCTCAACGGACCGAAGACGGTGCCGTCGACGGAGGCGAGCACCGCCTCCAGGACGGCGCGGTAGTGGGAGAAGACGATGGTCTTGCGGCCGGTGGAGCGTGCTTCGGCGATGACGTCGCGCAGCGCGGCGATCTTGCTCGAGGCGGCGCCGTCGAGCATCGCGAGCTGCCGCATCGTGTGGAAGCTGTCGGTGTCGACCGCGGTGGCGTAGCGCTCGGCCTCGGCGGGGGTGAGGTCGGTCCACTCCTCGACCTCGACGAGTTCGGGGAGCTCGGTGAGGACGTCCTCCTGGCTGCGGCGGAGGTACACGGGCGCGATCTGCTTGCGGAACGCCAGCGGGTCGTCGTCGTCCTGGTCGACCATCAGGTCCGGGCGGATGTGGTCGATGAGGACCCGGAACTCCTCGACCTTGTTCTCGAGCGGCGTGCCGGACATGAGCAGGGCCCGGTCCGAGCGTTCCAGGATCGCGCGGGTGTGCTTCGTGCGCTTCGCGTCGGGGTTCTTGACGTAGTGCGCCTCGTCGACGATGACCGCAGCGAACCGCTCCTCCTCGGGCACGTGCGCGCGGAACCACTCGAGCGTCTCGAACGTCGTCACGGCGACCCCGCCGTCACGCAGCCAGCCGGTGGTCCCACGCACCCGTTCGGTGCCGTGGATGCGGAACGCCGGCACCGACGTGTGCTTCTCGGTCTCGCGCAGCCAGTTCGCCACCACCGCGGCCGGACACACGACCACGAAGCGGGGCATGCCCTCGGTCGCAGTGGCGGCCACGTGCGCGATCGCCGCGAGGGCCTCCACCGTCTTGCCGAGGCCCATCTCGTCGCCGATGACGACCCGCTCCTGCACGAGCGCGAACGCCGCACCGAAGCGCTGGTACCCGCGGAGCGACGCGGACAGGAGGGACGTGTCCAGGTGGAACTGCTCGATCTGCTCGATCAGGCCCTCGGGCAGCGACCCGCGGCCAGCCGTCGTCGAGTCGGTGAGCCCGACCTCGTCCAGGAGGGCGAAGTAGCTGGCCGGGCGGTCGAGGAAGTCGCTCCAGTCGTCCGTCGTCGCGATCCGGTCGCGGTCGCCCGCTGCGCGGACGGCGCGCTGGCGGGCGTCGTCGACGTCCGCCTCGATCCGCTCGACCGCACCCTCGGCCGGGTTGAACGACCCGGAGGCCCGTGCGCCCGGCTGGTGCACGATGCCCAGGACCGCTCGCTGCGCGACCGCGTCCGCCAGGGGAACGAGCTCGTCGACGAGGACGGCCGCGCGGGGGCCGCCGCCGTTCTTCGCCGCCTCCCACCGGCGGAGCGCGGACACCAGGGCCACGCTCGCGGTGTCCTGCCGACGTGCGTCGATCTGGATGGCGGCATCCTCGCGGGCAGCGTCCTGCATCGACCGAGCGGCGGCGTTGATGCGCGCGGCAGTCGTCTCGCCGATGCCCGGCAGGTGGCCCGCGACTATCGGATCCCGCAGGAGCTCGCCCACGGTCTGGATGCCGGCGTCCCGGACGGCGCCGAGGCGGAGCTGGTCGCGCGTGACCTCGTGGAGGCGGTCGATGTCCATCGTGTTCAGCTCACGCCGCGCCGCGACGTCCCGCACACGGTGACCGGCGTCGAGGACGCGCGCACGGGCCTCCTGTTCGGTCTCGACCACCGACCGGAGCGTGGCGATCGTGGTGGGGAGGTGCGCCATCGGGGCGAGGTCGATCAGGGCGACCGGGCCGAGGTGTGCTGTCGCGGTGAGGAGCGGGCCCTCGGTGTCGAGGAGGGCGTCGAGCGTGGCGTCGGGGCGGGGGAGGTGGCGGGTGTCGATCGCCTTCAGCGCGGTGAGGGCGCCGTTGTCGAGCCACGCGAGGGTGGTCGTCAGGTACTGCTCGGCGCGGGCTGCGGCCTCGCGGCGCTCTTTGCCGGCGAAGATGCCGGCGAGGCCTGACGCTGCGTCCTCGTCGGCGAGGGCCACGGGGACGTCCTTCGTCAGGACGGTGAGGACGTCCTCGGCGGCGCGGTCGGCGTGGGGGAGTGTGGCGGCGTGCTGCATCGCGGACGCCAGGGTCTTGTCGGTGGGGCGGAGGGGCAGGACGGAGCAGGAGAGGGCCGGGCCGGTGATCGTCAGGCGGCGGGTGAGGAGGGCGTCCTTCGCTGACGTGGCTGCGTCCTGGATGGAGGCGCGGTGGTGGCGGACCTCGGTGGCCACGTCTGACAGTGTCTGTAGGCGGTCACGGAGTGCTCGGTCGACCATTGGTGCCCCTCCCTGGGTCGTTGGGTTCATCGTGACACGGGACTTCGTGGTGCGATCCAGTCGATCTCCGGCCGCACGAGTGTGTTTGCAGTCTGCGCGAGAGCTGACCCGTCAGCGAATCGATCAGCTCACTGAAGCGCCTTTCCGGCGATTGCACGGGCCGCAGAGGATCTGGATGTTCGCGGGCTCGTTGCTGCCACCTCGTGAGACAGGGATGACATGGTCGTACTGGATCTCGTTGGTAGATCCGCAGTCCGTGCACCGACCGCCGTCGCGGGCCCAAACGAAGTGTTTCACCTCGGCAGGAACGGCACTCCGGCGGTACCGGACCGGTTGATCCGGCGCGAAAGCCAAGGTCTGTGCACGAGCCAGCGACGCTGCCTGCCGCCGATCCCGAGTCTCGAGGAGCGCGAACACGTCATCGGCGGTGAGACGGTCGTTGTCCCAGAACCAACGACCGCGAAACCACCAGTACTGGCGCTCCTTCACCGTGCCGACGTAGGCAGGACGACGGTCTGACTGGGCGAAGACCTCTTGGAGCTCGTCCTTCCGGAGCTTCGGGCCGACGAAGTACGTGTGACGACCAAGCGTCAGCTGTACTCGGCCTCGGCGGGTGAACAGGTTCACCCGGTGCACCATCCCGATGTTCTCGGCTCTGCGGAGCACTGGACGTCCTCTCTCGGGGTTCGCGGAGGCGGCAGTTGCCGAGACCTCTTCATGTCATCTTCTCGGGAAGCTCAGGTTCTTGACACCACCTGCTCGGGGCTGGGTGGTGACCGTGTCGATCGCATCCGGCAGTCCGATGTCGTCGATGGAGTCGTGGATGGACTTGGCGTGGCGGGAGCCAGCTCGTTAGCCTCACGTTCGTTAGGAGAACGGATGTAAGGAGAACGGTGCGGACATTCTGGGTGAACCAGGGGCGGACCTTCGACGAGGAGCGACGTGCAGGAGTGCTCTGGGCGCCGAAGCTGTCTCGGCCGCGAGCCGGAACGGCAAACGGAACACCGCGGGCTCACTGGGACCGTCTACTCGAGGCGCAGCCGGGCGATGTCGTGATCCATTACTCGCGGAGAGCGATCCGGGGGTGGAGTCGCGTCGTGGCTGCCGCGTTCGATGGCCCTCCTCCGTTCGATCAGTCGAAGACTCCCTGGTCTCCTGATGGGCGCATGCTTCGGACGGACATGGAGGAACTCGACATCCCCATCGGGCTCGAAGCGATTCCGATTGAATTGCGGACCGAGCGAGACCAGACGAGCTGGCCGTTCTCCAACAAGGGTGCCGTCAAACAGGTCTACCTCGCTGAAGTGGCTGGAGATCTCGAGCAGTGGTTGCTGACCGAAGTCGGACTGCGCGTCGATGCCGCACAGTTGCCGTCCTGGCCAGACGACAGCGACCTTTCTTCCTCGATCGACTACCGCGGTGACCGACAGATCATCGCGCACGCTCGTGGAGAGCAGACTCGCCTTCGACGGCACCTATTCGGCGAAGAAATGCTCTCAACTTGTGCCTTGTGCGGACGCGGCCTCCCGGTAGCGTTGCTGGTCACAGCCCACATCAAGCGCCGGGCCTCGACGTCGGCGGCTGAACGGAGCCGCACGGACCTCGTCATGTCGGCCTGCCGCTTGGGATGCGATTCGTTGTTCGAACTCGGTTACGTGGTGGTCACTCGCGACGGCACGATCGGACGAGGCCCCAGGCGGGCTCCCATGACCGATGGCCTCCAATCAGCGGTGGAAGCGCTCGAGGGCAAGAAGTGCAGCGCCTGGAACGCCTCAACGGAGCGCTACTTCGCGCATCATCGTCTCTGGCAGAAGCAAGAGGCGCTTCGATTCCAGGTCGACTGACTCGACGGCGACGAACGTCGCAGAACTCAGTCGAAGCACGAGACGCTGTCCATTCCGTCCACCTAAGGCTGCGCTGAGCCCGTGGTCAGGCGTGACCGAAGCGCTGTCGGTGCGCCTCGAAGTATCGACGGGATCTCGGTGAGGATTCCCAAACTCCGACAGAGCGTCCGCGGAGATGCTCCTGCCAATACTGCAACGCGACTCCGTCAGACAGATTTGATGCTCTCTTGACTCGGCCTGTCGCATCGACCCAGATGAGGCCGCGTTCGTACAGCTCATCGCACCCGAACTTGCACGCAGCCATCGCCACCGCCGGCAGATCGCCCTTCTCCTCCTCAGTGCAGTCCGATCGACGCTTGATGTGTGCGGCCACCAAGAGGACGGACTCCATCCTCCTTCCGCACAGGGCGCAGACCCCGGTCCTCCCCGGGAGGATGTAACTCCGCAGATACGACTGCTCCAGACGCCGCGTGGTCGCGGCGGTCGCATCGAGGCGCTCAAAGTCCCTCAGCAACGACGAGTAGTGGATTTGGTCAGGCGGAATCAACAGATCCGCCGTCTCGTCCCCCAGCAAGCCGAGTACGGCTGCCGCGATTTCCTCGCCATAGACATTCAGTTGCCGAGTTCCCAGACTCCGCACCGTGGCAGCAGCAGCGCTCATGTCTGAGTAGGACAGCTTCACTTCGACCGGCTCGGTGAAGCTGTACATGAGCTCCCAGGGCAGTTCCGATCCGTCAGCAAGCTGCTTTCTCGGCCACAGTTCGTCCGCGAGTGCGGCACTGATCCACTTGTGAGTGATGGTGGCTGCCATGTAGGCGTGGCTCGAGCTCAGAAACAGGATTGCGTCGCCCGCAGCGATCCGGTCCCACTTGTTGCGCATCTGACCAAGCTGCCCCCTCGTCGTTCCCCACATCGGGACTTCGCCCGAAGGATGACTCCGGGAGATGATCGCGCGGTCCTCATCAGACACGTGCGGCGACCACTTCTCGAGCGGCACCGGCGACAGGACGGAACTCTGCAGGTTCGCTCGGGCGCTCTGGCCGGCGGGTTGCAGCACCAGGTTTCTCGAACGCGGCGGATTGAGCGTTACGGCTCCGCTGGGATCACTCATGCATACAGAATGTCCAAGAGATACTCATGTCGTCAAACGATCAACGATCGAGCGTGCCGGCACATCGCCCCGCCGGCGAGAGCGAGTCCCACGAGTTCGACGTCGACACACCGCTCCTCCCTGTGCGGCGCCGCACCCTTCCAGGGGGCTCTGTCCGTTCCAGGACCCGGTTACCAGCGTCGCTGCCACGCGTGTCACATGCGATCGAGTAGCTCCGTCTTCTTCGCCGTGAACTCCTGGTCGGTGAGGATCCCTGCGTCCCGGAGGGAAGCGAGTTGCTTCAGCTGCTCGGTGAAGTCGGGAGACGGCGCGGCCACCACGTTCTCGGGTCGATGAGTCCGGTCCTTCACAAGGCCGTGAACAAGCGCGAACGCCTGCTCGCTCATCGTCTGCGCAGGGGCGGGCGGATCGACGACAACTGCCGTCGAAGTGACAGCAAGCTCCTCCCCAATCGTCCCTGCTGCCGGATTCACTCGATGGCTGCTCAGGAGGAGTTCGAAGTGGGTGAACAAGTCTTCGGGGAGCTTCAGTAATGACGGCTGCTTGCCGTCGGTCCAATCGACCCGAACCGCACGCGGCGGGCGATTCGACGAGTCGATTGATGATCTGACGGCTGCCGACGCTCCCTTGCTCAAGAAGCGCGGGAGTACCGCCTCCACAACGGCCTGGCCAACGGCACTGGCCGTCTTGGCGACGCGGGAGTCGAGCGGAACTTCCTCCCACTGGGCAACAGTTTCTGCATCGACCTTCCGGTTTCGAAAGCCGCTCTGGATGACGATGCCGCTACCGAATGTTGCCGTCGTCACTACCGAGTCCATGTAAGTGCCGCCAATGACCTTGCCGCTCGATGCCAGGCCATGACTGTAGCCATTCGTCAAGGCCGTTGAGCAGCCCGGCGACGTTTTTGGACCTGCCCGCCTGCAACCGAGGGAACGTCCAGCCACTAGTCCGCATGCATCCCGAAGCGTCCGATGAGCTCTTCCTCGTTGTCCGCGAGGCGCTCGATGACGAGTCGAAGCCGATCGACGTTGGCGGTCACAAGGAGTAGCTTGAGTTCCGCTTCGCGCGATGGTGCCGTCGATGACCCCCGAAAACGGGGGCGTTCACCGGTCACTGTCGGCTGGCACTTACCCGCGCCGGTACAACCCCGCCGGCTTCCCCGGTCCCTCGGCCCGCTTCCCCTCGGCAGGGACGAGCCGCCCCACCATGGCCCTTCGGAACGTGTCCGGCTGCAACTCCGTCCCGAGCACTACTTCGTGCAACCGCCGTAGTTCGGTCATCGTGAACGGCTCCGCGAGCAGCCCGTGCGGGTCCGGCCGCTCCTGGTGGTCCTCCCGCAACTGCGCTACCGCGTACTCGAGGATGTCGTCGTGCGCGTGCACCATCGTCCCGGCGGCGACGGGCACCAGGCGCGCCCGCCCGGAGTCGATCGTCAGGGCAGCGGCAGCCACCGCGTCGAGTCAATGACGTCGACTTCACATCGGTAGGAAGTTGAACCTGCGGACCTTCGCGAGAACGGCCCAGCCAGCGGCGAAGACGACTGCAGCGATGAGGTTGAGGACGACCGACAGGCCTGAGATCGGCGGCAGGAAGCCACCGTTCGGGCCAGTGAGCGTCAGCGGCAGGATGTTCGCGTAGAGGTTCACCGTGAACAGCTGCCCCCCGACGCCGATGAAGAACTCCTGCGTGGTCGGCGCCCCGAGCCGCCAGAGCAGGACGCCTTGCACGCCGATGACGACGAGCAGCCCGACGGTGAAGAACGAAGCCGACACCCCTCGACCGCGGAGCACTTTCGCCACCGTCGCGAGGAAGGTCACCGAGAGCAGGAACGCGGCGATCGAAACGACCTTCGCCAACATCAGGTACCCGATCACGGCTGCTGCGTCCGCTCCGGCGGGCTCGAGGAGGTCCTGCAGCTGCAGACCGACGGTCAGGAGATGTTGGACGATGAGCAACACAGTCAGGACGCCGAGTTTGAGGCCGACGAGCTGCCAACGACTTCTCGTGCTGATCTGGAACAGCTGATCGCGACCGAGAACGACGAAAGAGAACACGACGGCGGCTGAATAGACGGTCGTGGCACTCCAACACAACAAGGTGCACAGTGCTCGTACGACGTCCAGGGTGACGATGTCGGGTGCGAGCGACGCGGCCATACCGGTCGCTGTCGTTGCGAGGTAGGCGGCAACGAACACCGGAAGGTGCTTGCGGAGTTCAACGCGTAAGAGCATCAGCGGAGATCACTTCCTTGACTCGTGCTTCCAGACCGCCGCGCGCAGCGATCGCTTGGACGTCTTCGTGCAGGACGAGCTGGCCGCCGTGTACGAAGATCGCTTCGTCGAAGAGGCCTTCCAGTCCGGCAACGAGGTGCGTCGAGATGAGCGCAGTGGATCCTGGCAAGCGGTGCTCTCCGATCAGTTGCACCAGACGGTCTCGTGTCCAGGGGTCGACCGCCGCGAGCGGTTCGTCGAACACGTACAGCTGGCAGCGCCGACTCAGGACGAGGCCGAGATGGATCTGCTCTGACATGCCCTTGGATGCCTTTCTGATCCTGAGGTCGTCGGGCAGGCCGAGTTCGGCGAAGATCCTCCGTGCAACGTCCGCATCGAAGTCTGACCACAGCTGCTGTGCGAGTGCGATGCACTGATCGAGTCGGAGGTGCCCGTAGAGGAATGGTGCGTCGGGGAGGTAGGCGATGGAGCTATCGAGGTGCGAGATCACTCCGCGGTACCTGTTGATCACCCCACACACCGCTCGGATGAGCGTGCTCTTGCCTGCCCCGTTCTGACCGAACAGCCCGATGACGTGGCCCCGGTCTTCGATTGTCAGAGAGAGGTTGTCGACGGCTGATCGACGGCCGAACCGCACGGACAAGCCTTGGATCGTGAGGAGGTCAGGCAACGAGGTTCCTTGTCAGTGTGAGAGTTGCGCGGACGGCCACGACGACGATGAAGACGATGCCCGCGGCCTTGATGCCGATCAGCTACGGGAATGCGAACGAAGGCCAGCAACACCATACTCAAATGCAGAACATCACGCCAAGGAGCCCGTGTGTCAACCCCGCCGGTACAACCCCGCCGGCTTCCCCGGCCTCTCTGCCCGTTTCCCCTCGGCCACCACGAGCCGCCCCACCATGGCCCTCCGGAACGTGTCCGGCTGTAACTCCACCCCAAGCACCACTTCGTGCAACCGCCGCAGCTCCGTCATCGTGAACGGCTCCGCGAGCAGCCCGTGCGGGTCCGGCCGCTCCCGATGGTCCTCCCGCAACTGCGCCACCGCGTACTCGAGGATGTCGTCGTGCGCGTGCACCATCGCCCCCGCTGCCGCGACGGGCACCAGGCGCGCCCGCCCGGAGTCGATCGTCAGGGCAGCGGCGGGCACGACGTCGAGGTGCGCCACCGACAGCACCCACCCCCGGGAGTCCCGCGCCGGGTCGTCGAACACGTGTAGCTGTCGAGGCGCGAGCCCCTCGACGCCGGCCTTCTCGTGCAGGGACCGCAGCACCGAGTCGGCGAGGCGTTCGCCCTCGTGCACGAAGGTCCCCGGCAGTCGCCAGTCTCCGTCGACGGCGTCGCGGACCTGCAGCACCGACAGGTGGCCGTCGACGACGGTCATGACCGCGGTGTCGACCGCCACGGAAGGGTGCGGGTAGTCCGCCAGACGCTTGCCGGTCGGGTCGCGGTACTCGGTGTCAGCCACGGGCAGGAGTTTACGCGCACTTGCGCTAATCACTAGACGGGTGCAGGATCGGGTTAGCGCGGAAGTGCGCTAATCCGATCCGGAGGTCTCGCCATGACCGAGCACACCACGATCCTCGATCGCGCTGTCGGCGCCGTCCTCGGCTCCGCCGCCGGTGATGCCCTCGGCGCCGGCTACGAGTTCGGCCCACCCGTCCCGGAACCGACGCCGATCCTGATGCAGGGTGGCGGCTCGTTCGGGTGGCGACCAGGGGAGTGGACGGACGACACGAGCATGGCCGTGCCGATCCTCCAGGCCGTCGCCCGAGGTGACGACCCGGCTGCGGAAGCCACCCTCGGCGGCTTGGTCGCCGCCTGGGCGCAGTGGGCGCTGGACGCACCCGACGTCGGCATCCAGACCCGACAGGTCTTGGCCGGCCTGGGCCCACGCGAGCCGGTTCCGACGCGTCGCGGAGCTTGCGGAGCGACGTGGCGGCCGAGCTCGTGGGGAGAGGCGCGGACCGCCGCCGCCAGTCGGCTCGCTGCCCGGCGGGTGCACGAGTCGACCGGCCGGTCGGCCGGCAACGGGTCGCTGATGCGGACCGTGCCGCTCGTCCTCGCGTACCTGCGCGGCGACGACGGTGAGGAGGAGCGGCTTGCCTCGGCGGCCCGTGCCGTCAGCGATCTGACGCACCACGAAGCGGACGCGGGGGACGCGTGCGTTCTCTGGTGCGTCGCGATCCGGCACGCGGTGCTGCACGGCGAGCTCGACGTCCTGCGGGGGCTGGACCTGCTCGCGCCGGCGGCCCGACGGACGTGGACGGAGCGACTCGTCGCAGCGGAACACGCGGAGCCGGTGGCCTTCACCGCGACGAACGGGTGGGTCGTGTCGGCGCTGCAGGCGGCCTACGCGGCGGTGCGGTCGTCGATCTCGCTCGAGGACGCCCTCGTCCGCGCGGTCCGGTCGGGCAACGACACCGACACGGTCGCGGCGATCGCGGGCGGCCTGGCCGGTGCGCTGTACGGGGCGGCGGCGCTGCCGGAGGAGTGGCGGGCGATCTTGCACGGGTGGCCGCGGCTGCGGGCGGACGACCTCGTGGCGATGTCGGAGCAGGCGGTCACCGCTCGTTGACCGGAGGCGCGGGAGTCGGCGTCGGAAGCTGCCGTGGGGGGAGTTTCCGACGCCGGACCCCGTGCTACGCGACGCTGCTGCGACCGCGGAAGACGCCGACGCGCACGAGCCATACGTACATCAGGCACCCGAAGCAGACGTCGAACGCTGCGTTGAGGAACGCGGCGACCAGGGCGATGGCAGCGCCGACCGGTGCGGCGTAGGGGACGCCGATCAGCGCCAGGACGAGGGCGACACCGGTGACGACGAGGCCGACACGTTGGGCGAAGGTCGGGGGCTCGGGTGCCTCGAGATCGGCGGGCGGGCCGATCCGGGGGCGGACCAGGCGGCGGAACAGCGCGCCGTACGGGTGGCGGGCGATGCCGGCCAGACCTCCCCAGGCGAAGAGCGCGGCGATGACGGCAAGCAGGACGACGCCGACCGTCCGCGTGCTGTCGTTGAGGGTGAGGACGATGTCGAGCGCGAGCAGGACCGTCGTGATCGCGGCGCCGAAGCGGGGCGAGCGCGGGTCGATCCCTCGGGAGGGTGCAGGGCTGTTGGTCATGGGTGCTCCTCGGTGAGGACGGCGTCGAGCGCGGCGATGAGTTCGGGCTGGCGGGGCGGTCCACCGAAGCGGGCACGGACGGTTTGCGTTCCGTCCACGAGGAGCACGGTCGGGGTCTGCATCACGTCGAAGCGCCGCGCGAGCTCCGGGCGTTCGGCGAGGTCGATCTCGAGTCGGCGGACGCGGGCCGAACCGTGCGTCGTTGTCGTCGATTTCAACGCGGCGACCGCATCGAGTTGCCGCGCCGTGGCGGGGCAGCGTGCACACGTGGGCGTCGAGAACTGGAGGAGCGTGGCGGCGGTGCCGAACGCCTCCCGGTCGGCGAGGTCGGTCACCGTCGTTGCTTCGCTGACGCCGGGGGCGACCACTCGTGCTCGGCCGGTTCGGCTGCGGAGCAGCAGGCCGAGGGCCGTCGCGACGGCGAGGACGCCGGCGACGATCGCGAGCGAGAGGGCGATGGTCATGGTGTGGACACTACGGGGCGCCATCCGCCGGACCAAGGGTGTTGAGTCCCGTGACGCTGGCGCTGACCTGTCGGATCGGATCCGACGAGGATCAGCTCGAGACACCGACCCACAGCTGGTCGCGAGCTCTTGTCATGCCGACGTAGAGCTCGCGGAGATCGAGGCGGCGTCGTTCGAGGGCGCTCTCGTTCTCGGCGGCGGGCTCCTGGTCCAGGAGGCGCGCTGGGACGTCCGCTAAGAAGACGTGTTTGAACTCGAGGCCTTTGGCGCGCTTGATCGTGCCGACCTTGATGTTGCTCGTCGTCTGCCCCGTGTACCGCTCGATCGACACAACCGGCAGGCGATCCTCGCGCAGGATGCCGATCACGCGGTTGGCTGCCGCATTGGTCCGGGCCAAGATGCCGATGTCGCCGGTCCTCGTGCCGCCGCGGACAGCCGACCGAACGGCAGCCACCAGGGCTCGGTGGAGGTCCTTCGACTGGGTGAAGCGTCGGAGTACCGGCTCCGGTCCGGTCCGGGTGATCGCGGCGACCGTGTCACCAGCAGCATCCGTGCCCTCGATGTCAGTGACGATGTCGTCCTCGACGAGACGGCGCGCGAAGTCGGCGATCTGACGGGTGTTGCGGTGGTTGACGTCGAGGATGACGCCACGACCTGCGAGGCTGATGCCGATCTCTCGGAGCGTGTATCCGCCGGGGTAGATGGACTGCTGGCCGTCGCCGATCAGCGTCAGGCCGTCCGGTCGGTCGCCGACGAGGGCGTGCAACATCCCGACCGTCACGCAGTCGAGGTCTTGCGCTTCGTCGATCACGACCGCCTCGTACCGGTTGAGCGGACGCTCCCGGAGCTCGTCGCGAGCCATCCGGGCCAGGTCAGCCCAGTCGACGACGCCAGCGGAACTGAGATTGCGGTTGTACGCCTCGGTCAGGGCCCAAGCCCGCTCTCGGAGCTCGACCGGGAGGGCGTACTTCCGTCCGACGCGGGACACGGCTGCGTACCGCTCGAACTCGGTCAACCCTCGACCCTTGATCACGTGCGTGACTTCGTCCTGCCAGTAGCCAGCGCCGAACCGCGGTGATCTGAGCGGGTCCTTCGCGTCGAGGGCGTTCCAAGCGCGCCACCAGGCGGTGTTCGCGGCATCCGGGTCGATCTCGAACGCGATCCGGCGTTCGACGAGGAGTGAGCGGGCGAACGAATGAACGCCGGCGAACTCGACCTTCGCGGCGTGCGCGGGTTCCAGTCGCTCGAGCAGTGACTTCAGCACGGCCGGGAAGCTCTTCACGTACGTCGTCACGAGCACTTTGTCGGTGGCGGCTCGAGCGAGGTGCGCTGTCCGGTGCAGGCCGACGACGGTCTTGCCGGTACCCGCAGCACCGCGGATACGTGCCGGCCCATTGAAACTCCGTCGCGCGATCTTCGCCTGCGCCGGGTCGAGGAAGGACATCCACGTCTCGATCGGCGCTTCGTCCAGATGGAGGAGCCCGCGGTGGAACTCTTCCAGGTCGAAGACGACTTCGTCCTCGTCGACGTCGATCTGCAGGGCGGATGGCCCGTCCTCTGGGTCGACGATGACCGCGAAGTAGTCGCGGGCGACCGCAGCGAGCTGCTCCACGTCAGCGACGTTCAGCCGCGCACCGGGACGTCGCAGCCGCTCGACGAGCTTCTCCGTCCCCACGACCTCGACCGCGCCGACATCGGTCGCGATCCTGGGCTGCAGCGACATCGCGGCGATGCAGTGCACCTCGCTCGGCGGCAGACCGACCTCGGCGAAGGCCTCCTGCGTGTCCGAAAGCAACGTGGAGAGGGAGTCGAACTCGTCCGTGACGTCGTCCTGACCACGGTGCGGCCGACCGCCCTGCACCGAGAAGTCCCGCCACGCCTTCGTGTCGACGATGAAGACTCCGGACCGTCCGACGACGACGAGGTCCACCTGCGCTGTTCTCGATCCGGGCCATCGCCGGTCAGGAAGGAGTTGGAACCCGTCGGTCGCCAGCTCGGCGACCAGCTGCATCGTCCGCGCTTCGGTCTGCTCCGCAACCGAGAACCTGCCGGAAGCGGCGAGCAAAGCGGCTGCGTTGGCCGGGTCGGCCTCAGCTGCACGACTGAGATGACGAGCACGTCCGCCCGCTGATGCCCCCGCCATGCTCATACAGTCGCCTCCGCAACGGAGGATCCACCATCGACTTCGCGGCGGTCCCCCTGCCGTCGCGCTCGCACATCAGTCTGGTGGACCGCCTGGCGTCGCACCAGTGACCTCTTCGGGCGACGTCAGCGACTGACCAGAGATCAGTCCGGCAGGCCGAGCCGCTCGCACTCAGCCCACTGCTCGGGGCGGCGCTTGTCGAGCCACGCGGTGAACTCCTGGTAGCCGCGGTAGTTTGTGAAGACCATGAACTGCTTCTTCCGCTGCTCGTTCCAGGCGGTGAGGCTGATGAAGGTCGGCCCACCACCGTTCGACTGCTTGCCGAAGCGAAGGGTGTGGATGTCGTCGACCTCGCGCCGACGGAACTTGCCGAACCCCGACTTCACGTCGTAGTGCCGGTCGTACACGTTGATGCGGCCGGCGGCGAGGCTCAGGCCGAACAGCAAGAAGACGGCTCCGAGGCCGAAGAGGATCCCGAACGCGGGGCTGCCGTCGGAGCCCGCGATGAGCTGGAAGACGATCCCCGGAATCCCGATGACCAGGCCGAACACCCCGAGGGCCAAGAAGATCACCCCGGGGAACAGCGGCCGGCGCACGACGATCTGCGGCGCTACCTCCGCCTTGGTCGCGCTTCCGCCCCACTGGTTGATGCTGTCGCTCATCGTTCCCCCTTCGACGGACACCGTACCGGGAACGGGGCCCGGTCGGCTGTCGTCTCCGTACCATCGGGAGGATGAGCGACGACGTGACCCCAGGGCGGTACCGGCACTTCAAGGGCGGTGAGTACCAGGTGGTGCTCCTGGCGCAGGACGTCGAGACCGAGGAGCCGGTCGTCGTGTACCAGGCGCTGTACGGCGAGCACGGGCACTGGGTGCGAGGTCTGGCGGACTTCACCGCGCATGTGTCGCGTGACGGGTACGTCGGACCGAGGTTCGTGCGCCTGGAAGCTTGAGGCGCCCCGGCCGCGACTTCGGCTCAGAGCGCGGCGCGGGCTTCTTCGATCGCCGCGATGAGCCCCGGGACGCCCCAGACGACGAAGCGCCCGTGCACACCGCTCCGCAGTTCGACCCTGAGCTGGCGTGACAGGCCCCGTGAGACGTCCTCGAGGGAGGCGATCTCGGACAGGGGGAAGCCGAACTGCGGACGGACGCGGTTCACCGCGTGCCCCTCGAAGAACAGCGCGGTCGAGGTGAGGACGAGCTTGCCGCCGATGCCCTCTGTGCCCTTCCGTCCCGGGACGAGCAAGCCCAGCTCAGCCGCGACGGACTGGTCCTTCGCACCGTGGTCGATGAGCAGGTTGGCGTTCTTGCGCAGCAGTTCGGTGCTGGAGTCCCCGGGTTCCATGCGGCCAAGGTACGGCAGCGCGGAGCGCGCCAGGCGCTGCCTTTCTCAGACCTCGCAGCCGACGCCGTCCCCATCCCGGTCGAGCTGGCGCGAGTACCCGGGCTGGCCGACGGTGATCGGTGCTGCACCCGCAGCCCGGACCGCATCGCAGTTCTCGTAGTAGGCGGAGCCTCCCGCCGGCGCGGGCTGCACGAGCGGCGCCGGTGCGGCTGCAGCGGCAGCTTGCGCGGCCGCTGCATCTGCCGCAGCTTTCGCGTCAGCGGCAGCCTTCGCCGCCGCTGCATCTGCCGCTGCCTTCGCGTCGGCCGCAGCCTTCGCCGCAGCCGCGTCGGCAGCAGCCTTGGCGTCCGCTTCGGCCTTGGCCTGCACCGCGGCGGCCTCGTCGGCAGCCTTCTTCTCGGCTGCTTCCTTCGCTGCCGCTGCTTCCTTCGCGGCCGTCGCTCGGAGTGCGGCCGCCGTCGCGGACGCCGAACTGGTCGAGGTCGGCGTCGTGGTGCCGGCAGCCGCGTCCGTCTCGCCTCCGGAGCTGCAGGCGCTGAGCGCGAGGACGACGGCGAGAGCACCTCCGGCGATGACAGCTGTGCGACGGTGCTTCAGGTTCCTGATTACGGAGTGCTCCCCAGAGTTGGTGTGTGCTCATTTTCGGAGCTTCAGTCATGTTTCGTCCAGGCCCCGTTCGAGGGTTGCGCGATCACGCACGACGACGGCGGTGGTCGGTGGCGCCGAGCACGTCGGTGCCCGCCCCTACCCTGGTCAGACCACGACAGCAGGGAGCGCAGTGCAGATCACCGAGGACGGCCGAGCCCTGCTCAGCCCGAGCGACCTCACCACGTGGGCGACCTGCGAGTGGGCGTTCCTCCGCCGCCTCGACGCCAAGCTCGGCCGCGGCGAACCCCTGCCCGACGAGCACGACGACATGCTCGACCGGACGGCCCGCCTGGGGGACCAGCACGAGCTCGACTACCTCGAGATCCTCAAGCAGTCCCACGACGTCGTGGAGTTTGACCGCCCCGCCCCGCCGAAGTACGGGGAAGCCGCAGCGGCAGCGCTGCAGGCCATGCGGGACGGCGCCGACGTCCTGTACCAACCGACGTTCCACGTCCCCGCGTCGGCCGACGGCACCGGCTTCATCGGCTTCGCGGACTTCATCATCCGCAACGACCGCGGCGAGTACGAGGTCTACGACACCAAGCTCGCCCGACACGCCAAGATCAGCGCTTTGCTGCAGCTCGCCGCCTACGCCGAGCAGATGCGGGCGCACGGCATCCCGACCGGGCAGCAGGTGCACCTGGTCCTCGGCGACCGCACGACGACCACGCACGAGCTGGCCGACATCGTGCCGGTGTACCGCACGCAGCGCGCCGAGCTGATCCGGGTGATCGCCGAGCGGCTGGCCGCCGACGAGCCGATGCAGTGGGGCGACCCCCGGTACTCCAGCTGCGGCCGGTGCGCCGCCTGCCAGCAGGAGGTGCAGCGACACCGCGACCTGGTCCTCGTCGCCGGCATGCGCCTCGACCAGCGGACGAAGCTGATCCGGCAGGGAGTGCGGTCGATCGACGACCTGGCGGTCCGCACCGCACCGGTGGCGACCATGTCGAAGACGACACTGGATCGTCTGGTGCGTCAGGCGAGCCTCCAGATCGAGACGGAGCGCGCCGCGAACCGCAGCGACGGGGCGGACGCAAGCCGGACCGGACCTGCCTTCGAGGTCCTCGACCCACGAGCACTCGACGCGATCCCCGCACCCGACCCCGGCGACGTCTTCTTCGACTTCGAGGGCGACCCGCTGCACACCGAGGACGGCGTGCACTGGGGCCTCGACTACCTGTTCGGACTCGTCGACGACCAGGCCGAGTTCCGGGCGTTCTGGGCGCACACGATCCGCGACGAGCGACAGGCGCTCGTGGACTTCCTGGCGTACATCGCCGAGCGCCGCGCGAAGTACCCGGACATGCACATCTACCACTACGCCGCGTACGAGCGGACGCACCTGCTGTCCCTCGCGGCCCGGCACGGGGTGGGGGAGGACGCGGTCGACGACCTGCTGCGCGCCGGCGTCCTCGTCGACCTGTACCCGATCGTGCGGAAGGCCCTGGTCGTCGGCAGCCGCAGCTACTCGATCAAGAAGCTCGAGCCGCTGTACATGGGCGACGACCTGCGGCTGAGCGACGTCACCAACGCGGCCGACAGCATCACCGCCTACGTCGACGCCGTCACCGAACTCCGCACCGGTGACGCCGTCGCGGGGCAGCGGCAGCTCGACCAGGTCGCCGACTACAACGCCTACGACTGCCGGTCGACGCTGCACCTGCGGGACTGGTTGCTGGGCCTCCGCGCCGAACACGCCCCGGACGCCACGACGACGGTCGAGCTGGAGGGTCTGCCGCCTCTCCCCGTCGAGCGTGAGCCGAACCCGGTGTACGTCGCACTCGCCGCCGAGACGGCGGACGTCGACGCCCTCGATCGCACGCCCGACCAGACCGCACTGGCGCTCGCCGCAGCCGCCATCGACTACCACCGCCGCGAGGCGAAGACGTTCTGGCAGGACCACTTCGACCGGCTGCGGAACCCGGTCGACGAGTGGGCCGACACCCGTGACGTGCTCGTCGTCGAACGGGCCTCCGTCGAGAGGGACTGGGCGACGCTGCCGCGCGCCCGCTCACAGTCGCGGGAGATCCGGTTGTCGGGGACGCTCGCGCCCGGCTCCAGGCTCCGGCCTGGGCCCACGCCGCCGGTTCCGGGGCGACGCGCCAGCGGCGGCCCGGCCGTGCCGGTGGGGGGAGGCTCGCCCCACCTCGTGTACGACGACCCACTCCCGGCGTCGATCATCGCCCCGGGCCCCGGCTCGAAGGGCGCCACCGACCGCGCCACGATCCTGGAGGTGTGGGACGACGGCGACGCCACCGAGGTGCTCGTCCTCGAACGCCTGCCCGTCGGCGGCGGGGAGCCGCACTCCGGCTTCCCGGTCGCACTGGCGCCGTCGTCGCCCCCGCGGGCGAAGCCGCAGCCCGAGGCCATCGCGGAGTGGGGTGCCGAGGTGCTCGACGCGCTGCCGGCGATGCTGCCCGACCCGGCGCTCGACCTGCTGCGGCGGGTGCCGCCTCGCGGGCCCCTCGTACCGGTCGTGGGGGACGACACGGTGGGCGCCGTGGTGGCGACCCTGCTCGGACTGGACCGGTCGTACCTGGCGATCCAGGGGCCTCCCGGCACGGGCAAGACGTACGTCGGGTCGAACGTCGTGGCGAAGCTCGTACGTGAGCACGGGTGGCGGGTCGGCGTCGTCGGGCAGTCGCACGCGACCAGCGAGAACTTCCTCGACGCGGTGATCGCCGCCGGGGTCCCCGCCGACCGGGTGGTGAAGCAGCCGAAGAGCGGCGCCGACCCTGAAGACGTCGAGGCTGCCGAGTGGACGCCCGTGAAGAACGGTGCGGCGATCGCGGCCTTCCTGCAGTCCTGCGCCGACACCGGCACCGGGGGAGTCATCGGCGGCACGGCGTGGACCTTCGCGAACGAGTCGACCGTGGCTCGGCACTCCCTGGACCTGCTGGTCGTCGACGAGGCGGGGCAGTTCTCCCTCGCGCCGACGATCGCCTCTGCCATCGCCGCCACCCGCCTGCTGCTCCTCGGCGACCCGCAGCAGCTGCCGCAGGTGTCGCAGGGCTCGCACCCGGAGCCGGTCGACGAGTCCGCGCTCGGCTGGCTGGCGGACGGCGAGCACGTGCTGCCGCCGGAGTTCGGCTACTTCCTCGCCCAGACCCGTCGGATGGAACCGGCCCTGACCGCGGCGGTGTCGGGGCTGTCCTACGACGGGCAGCTCGCGTCGATGGTGTCCGGGCGACACCTCGACGGGATCGACCCCGGCGTGCACCCGGTGCCGGTCGTGCACGCGGGCAACACGACCTCGTCGCCCGAGGAAGCGTCGCAGGTCGTCGCCCTCGTCGCCGACGTCGTCGGGCGCACCTGGACCGACGACCGCGGGACGCGCCAGCTCACCGACGAGGACGTCATCGTCGTTGCGCCCTACAACGCGCAGGGTGCGGTGATCCGTGACGCCCTCGACCGGGCGGGGTACACCGGCACGCAGGTCGGGACCGTCGACCTGTTCCAGGGCCGGGAGGCGGTGGTCTCGATCACCTCGCTGGCCGCGTCCTCCGCGGCGGACATCCCACGCGGGCTCGACTTCCTGCTCATGCCGAACCGGTTGAACGTGGCGCTGTCGCGGGCGAAGTGGGCGGCGTACCTCGTGCACTCGCCGGCGTTGACGACGGCGCTGCCGCCGTCGATCGCGGGGCTGGGGCTGCTGTCGCGGTTCATCGAGTTGGTGGCGCCGCGGGAGTGAGCTCGCGGGTGGCCGCCTGCAGCGTCAACCGACCTCGACGGTCCCGACTGTGGAGTTGAACGAGGCGGTCGTGCCGAATTGGCCGCCACGCACCGTCACCGCCCAGGCGGACGCGTCCGGTGACACCGAGTACGTGACCTGTGCACCCTGGGGGACGGCGGCCAGCCCGATGCCGTCGAGGAGCCGGATGGTGACGTCGTCCCCGGTGCTGACGACGAGCGTCGGCGGGAACGGCCCAGCGCCGAATCGCTGGCGCATGACGAAGGCGAGGGTGCCGGCAGTCTGCGCGAGCGCGGTCCGCTCCTCGGCGGCCGAGGCCGGCAGTGCGGCCGGCGCGGTACCGGCACCGGTGCTCGTCGTCTCGGGCACCGGGGGCACCGGAACAGCTGGCACGGCGCTCTGCTCGGTCGCGCCCTGGTCGGCGGGCTGGCCCACCGGCATGTCCGTCGGAGCCACCGCCACGAGCTCGCGGCCGTGGTCGGCGATCGGCAGGGACAGGGCGGGCAGTGCGACGCCGGCCGTCCCGAGCAAGAACGCGATCACCGCGTAGACCATCAGCGCCGTCCCGACCGCGCCGAGCACTGCGCCACCCCGACCGAAGGCACGCACCGCTGCAGATCCCCACCGGGCGACCCGCACCGCGTGCGTTCCGACCACCATCGCGGTGACGCCGATGGTCGACGCGACGAAGCCGCTCGAGACACCGTCCTGTTGCGGCTCGGCGAGGGCCAGGACCATGCTGCCGCCGCCGAGCAGCATCGCGAGCCAGGCGTACGCGGCTGGGCGGGTACGGCGCTTCGCCGACGTCGCTCCGTAGGTCGTCATGGTGGCGATCGGCGGGATCGAACGACCACCACCGGATCGGGTTTCGGGCGGGGACCAGTCTCGTGGCCCCGGATCGCCGAGCGGCATGGTGTCCCCCTGTTCGCCGTGGACCGGTCCATCCTGGCGTCGAGGAGGGTGTCTGAGGCATCCCCAGTTCTGGTGCGGTGCGAGTTCCGCCGCGCGTTCCCACCGCGTGAGCGTCAGCTCGAGATGGCCACTCAGCCGCCGGCGGCACTGCCCCCGGCAGTTGCCGCCGTCTGCCGGCTCTGCACCACGGACTTCACCGCACCCGCGACCCAGTCCCCGTCCGTCAGCGCCTTGACGCGCTGCCGGTCGACCTTGCCGAACTGCCCACGCAGCGTTCCAGTCGCCTCGAGCAGCCCGATGAGCGCGACCTGGAACGGCGAGGGCGCGGCGCCGAGGTGCAGGACGTCGCCGATCTCGCCGCGCAGGAGCTTCGCCGGGCCGGCGTCCCGCTCCGGCCAGCGGGCCGAAGGGAAGATCCCGAGGACCCGGTGCTCCTGCCGCGTCACGAGTCCGCGGCCGACGAGTCCGGCGAGCACGCCCTCCCGCAATGCACCGTTCGCGTTCCGGGACACCCAGGACGACGGCCGTCGCGGCGCGGGCGCGAGGTCGATCTGTTCCTTCATGCCGTCGATCACCGGGTCACCGACGGGAGCGGACTTCGCCGGGATCACCTTGCGCCCGTCGAACTGCAGCACCCCGCGCAGCGCCAGGTCACCGAGCACGGCACCGGCGACACCGGGGTCGAAGGTCTGCGAGGAGACGGCGAGCTTGCCGTCCGGCCGCAGGAGCAGCAGCGCGTACGCCTGCGGCAGCGTCAGCTGGGCGGACATGGTCAGTCCTCGTCGGCCTCGGGCGGCACGCCGCTGATCCCGGCGCGCAGTCCGGCGACGACGTCGGCCTGCAGGAAGTTGGCCGCGTCGGCGCTGGTCGGGTCGACGACGATCCCGAACTCCTCGGGCAGAGCGGTGACGAGTTCGGCCATCGGCATCGCGCGTGCTTCCAACCCCGGGAGGCTCGTGGCCAGCTGGGTGGGATCGGTGAAGACCGGCACGAACGGGCGGTCGCGCAGGACGACGTGCGCGACGCTGCCGTCCTCGGGCTCGCCGCTCGTGCCGGCGGCCTTCCACGGCACCCAGGCCGCGCTGCCGAGGAACCCCTCGGCGGATGCGCCCATGCGGCGTCGCAGGTCACCGGCGGCGTCCGGCCCGGTGTTCTCAGCTCCGGGGCCGAAGCCGGACCCGGTCGTTCCGTTGGCGCTCATCGCGTTCCCCTCCACGGTCGTGTCACCGGCCATGCTGTCACGCAGGAGGGGCGGAACGGGTGGGGCGCGCCTCCCGTCTGGAAGGCGCGCCCCGGTGACACGGACCGTCAGGGTC
>Ga0308159_1001333_pt1 | contig 37011 bp, 23 predicted proteins | sample PhyCR1_FD_201040 | JGI IMG/M metagenome (GOLD analysis project Ga0308159, IMG submission 201040) | Phyllosphere microbial communities from UC Gill Tract Community Farm, Albany, California, United States - DLSLC.R1 | ecosystem: Host-associated > Plants > Phyllosphere > Unclassified | place: USA... | reverse complement strand
CTGCTGCCGTCGCGATCAAGCCGCCGCTTCCTTTCCTGTAGGCCTTGACCGCGTCGAGCTTCTGTTTATCTGTGTATTTGATCATCCCGTTTCCTGGTTTCGTCCAGGTTTCGGGGGTCAGTTCAGTTTTTGAGTGCACACGAGCGTGCACACAACAGGGTTGTAAGTCTATGAATCTTATCGATAAAATGTTGAATCTAAACGAGAAAACCGTTTCTGTCGCTCCGATGATGGATAGTCCGGAAACCCGATGTAAATCAACCGATTAGCGGCATCCGTGTGCACCTCGTGTGCAATGATTTTTTGCTTTGAGGCGTTCTCAGATGATTCCGGTCAGTGACCATCTGTCTGTCACGCTTGGTGAAGCGGGTTCGAGTCCCGTCTGGACTGGCGGCCAAGCGACGATGTACTGATGGCTGGCGGCTTGGCCGGACTTCGACCTTCAGAAACTAAATACTGGTCCACGCGGGAGCTCCCTGACGACGTCGATGCGCTTACGTGCACGCGTGCCAGCGGATCGACCGGACCTTCGCCGTCAAGCCATGGAGGAAACCACGTGTCGATTCGATGACGGTGTGGCTCCGAAGAAGAAGGCCGGGAAGCTAGCACGGTGCAGGCCTTTGACTGGCTGGTGAAGAACGACAGCGCGTTTGCGCGCATGCGCTGGCCGACCAGTAGGTGATCGATGCGCAAGACGGCGGCTAGACCAAGGACCTTTCCGCCGTCGAGCGCGGCGGTGCGACGCAGAAGCTGCTCACGGTCTGCTACAGCTTCATGAACACCGCGCTGAAGGTTGGCGTCGCGCGGGGGACTACCAATCGAAATGCGGCGAAGACGGCTTCGGACATGGCGCTGCTCTGCGTGGTGCCGGCCGCGCTTGGCTCGTTTCTCACGGATGCGCTCGCCCCCGGTGATGCCGGCGACGATGACCTGGAAAAGCTCGCGCGCAAGCTGCTGGGCGAGCAACTCGGCTTTCTGTTCGGCCTGTTTGTCGGCATTCGCGAGTTGACGCCTCTTGCGAAGGGCTTGGTGGGTGAGGGCGGCAGCCTCAACAACTACAGCGGCCCGGCCGGCCTAAGGCTGGTCCCACACGCCATCGAGGCCGCCCAGCAGGCCCAGCAAGGCGAGTTCGACGACGCCTTCCGCAAGTCCGCGATCAACCTGACGGGCCGCCTGTTCGGCCTACCGAGCGCCCAGGTGAATCGCAGCATTACCGGCGCGCAAGCGCTCGTCGACGGCAAGACCGGGAACCCGGCGGCAAAAAGATATGAATGCAGAACACGCGACCCAACCCCTGTGCCCCATCGAGCGCAGCCTTGCATTCCTGGGCGCCAGCTACCGGTCTCTGTCATCTTGTTGAAGGCGTCGAATGCAGGGCAAAGGTTTTGCGCTACTGTGCAAGTGTGATCGATATCGTTTTCCTGCGCACAGGGCGTCTGACGTCACCTTCTATAGATTTAAGTTTCAATCCGAACGTCCGGCGCAAGATCCCATCCAGCAACCCTAGGCCAAATTGATACTCGTTCTCGCAAGATTGAGCGAACTCCTCACCGTCTAGATACATGCACGATCCACCACAGAGTTGCAGCACCGGACAGTGGGTGCAACATTCTCGATGCGACCAATGGGTTGATGTATTGAGGAAAACCTCCTCCATCTCAAGCGCATTGCCGAGGCCATGATGTCCATTCGCCCCAGTGTTCTGGCATGTCAACACATTGGAATGCAGATCAACGGCCAGATGATCGCTTCGATCCATCCCACATTTTTGCCCTGACGCACTTGACGGAGCGGACAGCACGATGGCCTGGAGAAAGCCCTCCGCCTTGCTCAGCAAGGCGGGAATCTTAAGCGCCTCGTGCGTTTCAAAACTTTGCGCAATGTTTTCTCGTAGTTCCTTATACTGCTGGCCAGTCCAGGTCCCTGATCCCTTCAGCGTCTTGTCGTCATGGACGGCTACGATTCCTTCCAGCGAAGTCACAACGTCCGGATCATCGAGTTTCTCGACAAACCATGCCCTGAGAGAAACGGGATCGCTGTTGATAGGCGTCAGTACCGAACTAAAAATCATTCGATCATTTGTCTTTCTCTCCCGCCACAGCGCGGAAATGAGCGGGCCGCGGAACGGGTCATCAAATGGATCTTCTCCCCGCAGATGCTGCGCGGGACCGTCATGAGAGACGGTGATGCGAATGTCGTAAAGCTCGATGAAAGCAAGGATTTCTGGCGTAAGCAGACTGCCGTTCGTTACCATAGAAAACTCGGCGTCCGGAAAGCGCCGATCCAACTCGGGAACTAGGATTTCCAATTTCCGAAAATAAAGCAGTGGCTCTCCACCCCAAAACTCAATTTCGGTGGGTATGCCTTCCATCCATCTGTCGAGATCGGCAAGAAAAGACAATGCGTCTGCAGTCTTTGAAATCGCCATGTCGCTCACATGGTTGGCTTGGCTGCAATACGAGCAAGCATAGTTGCAGCCAAGTCCTAGTTGGATTTTTAGCACCTGAGGATTACGCTGCTTCAACCCGGGCGAATTGGGGCTGATACTTGTCGCATCGGCCCAACTTCTCGGCTTCTGCAGCTGTGTATTCGTCAGAACAGGTGAGCCGTCAATGTTTGTCAGTTCACTCGAATGCGGAGAATAGCGAAGCTTGACGGATTCTCCATCCGTTGTAGTGCAGTGCAGAGTAAACATAGGAGTAATCCGACAAGCGACGACTTAGGTCTTTAACCGAGTCGGACTGCGGCGCTTGACTTGCGGCTTAGGAATTGCTGAGATGCCGCAACCGCAGTCGGAAGTGGAGCCAGCCGGCAACTGTAAGCTTCCATTAAGAAGATCAATATTGATCGACTCTACAGTAATATTGCAATTCAAAGCTCGTTGAGTGGCGCGCACGGCTTTTGCTTCGGTGTTGAATGTAGTTGATTTCATGACTTCCTCGAACGTTAGTGACTGTTTATTGATGAGAAATGAGGTTTTTGCATTTCGTGATAAAAATACTCCGTTAGGTGCAGGGATGAATTGAAGTGTGGCTGCGAGGTAGACGGAGGTCCGAACATAAGCCGAATGGCTCGACACCATATCCGAACCAAATCGGAATTAGCCCAGGAACAATCGCACGTGATATGTATAAGGGCTTGCGCCCCTGTCTGATCGAAGCATGCGCTGGAGTCAGGTCTATGAAATATGGGTCGAGACCCATATCGAAGAGTCGGCTGAGAAGCGCATCAAAAGTTCCGGAATATTTCGAAAAACTCTTTTTGCCGTGGATCACTCCCGTACTTTGCCTGATCCAAGCTGCACGCTGATAACCCTGAGTTGTCCGATGAAAGTCACCGTGGTGCCCGGCTAGAGCGACATCACGTTGCCGCATGGCTGAGAGCGGAAGCTTGCCATGTGCAGACTGCACTCGACTTTCGGTCTCCGCGAGCGCCGAGTACGCTGCATCCTCCAGCGAAAGGCCGGCGCCTGTGGTCAAGGACGTAAATTTGGCCGATTGCCGTTGTGTAAAGATTGCAAGGACGGGCAAATAGTCTGATGACAGGACGTGTACAGAAACGATGTACTCGAGGGCTCGTAGTCGAGCGAGCCTGTGTCGCGCTTTCTTCGGAAGACATGATTCGTCGAAAAAAGCCGGTGGGATTTTCTGCAGCCACATGCGCGCAAATGCGTCACGTTCGATGAGTTCAATGAGCGCCCGTGCGCGCGCTGATGTTTCGTCGGTGAATGCAGCGACCCCAGATGTACTTGTATTCGTGAACGGCTGTCTGGTGAGATTCTTGTCTAAAGAGCTGAGCGCATAAACGCACTGCGCCATGATCGCAGCATCACTCCCGTCTCGCGCTCGAGTGGCTTTGCTCCAAGGATATGCGCGGCGTGCGGAGAACGGCGCGAAAGGAAAGCTGGCGCGCGCGTACTGCTTATCGGTGTAGGCGACAATTGACCTAGGATCAACTGCATTGATGACTTCGCGCATAGGTGCAACGTGTGCCACTGCCGGACTCGACCAACCAACTCTTTCCCAGGCCTCTGCCTCTGCTTTGAGCGCTGCTATCTGGGGATCTTCGTCGCGTCCTGCCGTCCAAGTTTCAAGTCTCGAGTCTCCCTCACCAATTTGAATCGGACCCGCTACAGCCACATGCGAACCAATCGATGCTTCCATCGCGTGCGCCGGCAATATGCGAACTGTGTGCGACCAAACCGCCGCCTTGGCGGCTTCAGCAGCTTCTCTTGAAGGCTTGACCCCGACAACCAAAGCCGGCAACGGGTGATAAATGGCTGACAGATCGAATGCCGAAAGTACCGCCATCTCGACGGTATCACTGCGAACAATGGATGCCGCTCCTTCAATTTGTGCTGCCAACGCACTGTTTTGAAGCGCGTGACCCGCTTCTATCGCCGCCAACGTCAATGATCGATTGCCGTACTTCTGACCGATGAGTCCCAAATCTGCAACGGGGTAGATGGCGAAGTGCGCGTAGGTAAGTACCGAGGGCGTTAGAAGTGTGGTCCATGCGGCTGTAATTGACCCCGCCAGTGGGCAAAGACAAATTCCTCCACCGTCGGATCTTGTCGACTGGTAAACCACCTCGTAGAGCCCTGAGTCGTAACCTTGAATCGGGCGCAATAGGGCGATGAACCAGCGCAGCGCGTACAACCCGCCGCCCGAAGGTATGGCACGTTTGATATGACCCTTTTCATCGCGCCGGGCACCGTATGTCGCCCACAGGATATTGACCAAGGACTGCAGCAATAAAGGCCTGTCGGCGAATGTGCTAGAGCTTTGTCGTTCTAAAAGAAGTCGTTGCAGGACGGTGGCGGAGGGGTGAAGAATTTTGGCCTTGGAGACGACGGAGCCAAGTTTTTCATTATTGGCGGACATCCAAGCGGCGACCTCCGCCAAGCGAACGGTGTCGGCTGCTAGCGGCTGTGGATTCCATCCAATCCGGGAATACGCAGCTAGGGCATGGGATCCCTCAACCAATAAACCACTGTTCATCAGGCCAACCATGCTAGCTTCGACTTCCTCCTTTGGCCATTGTCTCGTCAGCGTGTTCACAACGTCGTCCCATCTCGTTCTCCCGTCGCAGCGACACTCAATTTCGCGCAAAAACTTCAGCGGCGCCTGAACGCGCAATGTCTCGAGGGGAAGACGACACAGCATGTGTGCCTTCTTCGGTATCCAGCGGCCAGCCGTTTCGGGATACCGCAAGTGTGCAATGGATGACCGAGAGGTTCGACTCATTGGGTCGCGACAGCATGCCGCTGTTCCAGCGGGGTCGGATCGGGCGTAAATATCGTGGAGAGGATGAGCGGATATCCCGTTGGAGGAAGCACCGGATTCGAATTCACCTCAAGCCACCAGAGATCCCCTTTTTCGTCGAGTACGGCGTCCACGGCGAACAGCACTGGAACCGGATACATGCTCTGGAGTTCGGCGCCGATCTTGATTCCGAGATCATGCGCTTGGGCTTGGGCAGTCGAAGGCAAGGACATCCACATGTCATCCGAATTTGGCTGAAACGGGTCGCTGTCAAAACGTCGGCCGTATCTGAAATCGACCCAAACCTCGCTCCCGGCAGTCGGCCGATGCGCCAGATCCAGTTGCTGAAATTCAAGGCACGCGAGCGTTGATTCCCACTCGTTGCCGGTCGGACGGGATCGCCCAACCTGGATCAGTTTCCTGTCGATCAACTCACCAATGGACGCAAATCCATCGCCACAAACTACTGGATAGGTATGGACGTGCGCATGAAATGCCGATGCCCCCCAGTACCAAATCTTCACGTTCCTGCCTTGCACAAACTGCTCACCAAAAGCAGTTCCGGGACCTTGGGCGGCCAGTCGGTCCGCGCTGTCGGCCGCTCCGGAGCGGTATGGACCGTACACCTCCAGCCCGAACGAGCCCATCGATCGCTTGACGACGTGCGGTTCGTGGATTCGCTCCTGCGCCGACCAATGGCGAGGGGTACGCAAGCCCAACGAAGAGGCAAAACTCTTGAAACTGAGCTTGTCGGTTGAAAGAGGCCAGCGAATCGGCTTGTAAGGCAACCATCCGACGAAACCTGTGACTGCCTCAGTCAATGACTGAGAGTAGACGAGTTTGCCGTCTGCGGTACCCAGAAATTGCGGATGAAGATAGCAAAAATCGGCGCCCCTGCGCACTTCCACTCGGAAGTCACGCATATCAAGGAAGGCCTGCGCGTCGTGTGCAAGCGCCCAGCGCTGCAGCGCCCTGAAATGATTGAATGAGACGGCAATATAGGACAAATGTACTCTTCTGTTCTGCAGGCTAGTGCTTGCGCAGGTGATTTTGCGTGGAACTCCGCCTTTTTCGAGTGGAAGGGCTGCACCAATTGCTTGCCCGAGGGTCTTAACATAGCTTATCCAGCGCACTTGAAAAGTGTTTAGCGCGACGCCCGCTCTCTCCGAGGTGGCTACAAAGGTTGGCATCGTCAAGCCCTTCTGAAGAAGGTCGAGATCGCGTACATCCCTTACCTCGAGCGCCTCATTCAGCACTTTTGATCGATCCGTGGGGCGCGCTCGAAAATTACCTCTGGCGCGGTCGAGCGATCTGTCTACGAACCAGGAATGGCCTACGACGCAGTCAAAGCGCTAAACATGTTCCTGATCTCGCGGATGTATTGCTTGAACCGTGCGCCAACGTCCCTTTGACGTTGGTGGTTGCCACGAATTCTCCTCGCCGCATTCTCAGCGTGCGTTGAGGTCCGCGAGCTGCATGTGCCACGGTCGCTTCAACGCATTGAGACGGAAAACAAATGGTAGCGATCGTCAGCGGCAACAGCCTGGGTTTGAGCTTGACCTCCTTTGCGACGTTGGGGCAGCGGGGCTTGCTTGGGACATCCGGTCAGGGGCGCAACGGGGAGCAAGGGTATGTCAACGTTTCCAACGGCAACCTGATCCTGCAAGACTTCGACGATCGGCTTGACGCCCGCGGTCTGGACATCACCGCGGTACGAACCTACAACAGCCAGGGCACGCTGACGGACGACAACGGCGACAACTGGGCGGTGGGCGCCGCAGCGCAACGTGTTCAGCTTACCGGCACGGTCGCCACGGCGGGAAGCACGCTCCTTCGCACCGACGGCGATGGTGCACGGGCCACCTATGCGTGGGATGCGACCAAGAATCTCTATGTCAGTTCGGCCGGCGCAGGAGCCTTCGACTCCATCGCCTATGACGCAGCGGGTGCACGCTTTGTCTGGACGGACGGGGCCACCGGCTTGGTCGAGCGTTACGAGAGCAGCGGATCCGGGCGGTTGACATCCTCCGCGGATCCCTTCGGCAATACCCTCACGTACGGCTACAACGCGAACGGAACGCTACAGAGCATCACGGATGCCAACGGCGAGGTCACCTACTTTGACTACACCGGTACCAATCTCACGCAAATTCGCACGGTAACCGCCGACAATACGGCGGTTACGCGGGTGCGCTACGCATACGACAGCGCGAATCGTCTTTCATCGGTCACCGTAGACCTGAGTCCGGCAGACAACTCGATTGCCGACGGTAAGACTTACGTAACGACGTACACCTACGACGGTACGAGCAAGCGCGTTGCGTCGGTGTCCCAAAGCGACGGCTCGTCGCAGACCTTCACCTATGTCCTGGTGGGATCCAGCTATCGCGTGGCTAGCGTAGCCGACGGTCTCGGTCGCGTGACCAATTACAGCTACGACACGACGAACAGCAGGACGACGGTCACCGACCCGATGGGGCTGTCCACGGTCTACACCTACGACGCAAGCGGGCAACTCACCGTAATCACTTCGCCGGTGGCCGCCGGTGTGTCACAGACCACGAGCTTCAGCTACACAGCCAACGGCGATGTGGCGCGAGTCGTCGATTCCGGCGGCCACGCGTTGGACATGCAGTATGACGGGCGCGGAAACCAGATATTGCAGCGAGACGCGGCTGGCAACACCCTCACGCGAACCTTCGATGTTCGCAATCAGCTGCTGACCGAAACCGTCTACCTCACGCCGGATCCAGACGGCAGCGGCACGGCGCTTCCCGCCAATGGATTGACGACACGCTATGTCTACAACGGTGCCCAACTGCGCTTTGCGATCAGCGCCGAAGGGAGGGTAACGGAGTACCGATACAACAGCTACGGCCAACGCACCAGCAACATCACCTATGCCGGCGGTGCATACGCGGTCAGTGGACTTGGTGCGACCGCTGTGCCTTCGGAAGCGCAGATGGCCACCTGGGTCATCGCGCAGAATCTGAGTCTCTCCACGCGGTCCGACATGTCGTACAACGTTCGGGGACAACTCCAGCAGAGTGTGTCGTTCTCGAAGGTCGATGCGTCCGGCAACGGGATCTCCGATGGGAGCCAGTCGGTCACCCAGTATGTCTACGACCGGGCAGGTCTTTTGTTGAGTAACGTCAGTGCGACGGCCGGCCAGACCCAGTACGTCTACGACGGACTGGGCAGACTGCTGTCCTCGCAGAATGCACTGAATCAGGTCACCTTGACGAGCTACGACGACGCCAATGGCAAGACCACGGTCACGCTTGCGAACGGGCTCATCACCACGCGCTCGTACGATCGGAACGGCCGTTTGCTCAGCGTGCGCGAGAGTTCGACACAAAGCGCCAACCTCGGCGAGACGTTAAACGCCTATGACAAGGACGGGCGGCTTTATCTTCAAACCGATCCGACGGGTGCGCGCACAGTCTGGCTGTACGATGAACTCGGACGGGTTTCCGCGGAGATCGACGCGCAAGGTCGTTTGACGGAATACAAGTACAACGCCGACAATTTGCTGGCTCAGAAGATCGTCTATGCAAGTCCCGTAACGGCGAGCGCACTCGATACCGTCGTGGCAGGGCTTGCCGCAGGTGCCCAATCGGTCGCCACCAGTGCTCTAGGAACCTTGCGCCCCGCGACCAGCTCGGCGGATCAGAGGTCCTGGCGTATCTACGACAGTGCCGAGCGGCTTGTGCGTACGGTCGGCGCGAACGGGACGGTGGTCGATACCGCGTATGACGGCGCGTCGCGCATCACTTCGGTGACTCAGTACAAGGCGACAGTGGCGACCACTTCGCTGGGCGCGGTCGCCACGCTCGCAGCGACGGCGCCCACGGGCGACACCGCGGCCGACCGCGTCGCACGCAGTTTCTACGATGCGGACGGATTGCTTCGGGGAAGCCTTGATGCCGAGGGTTACCTGACGGAACTGCGATACGACAGCGCAGGTCGGTTGAGCAGCCAGATTTCGTATGCCACCGTCACCACCGCGTCTCTTCGGGCGACCGGCACATTGGCACAGCTGATTCCGGCAACAGCCGCGATCGACATGGTGTCGCGCTGGCTGTATGACGCGCAAGGGCGCATCAGCGGACAAATCGACGCGGAAGGCTATCTGACGGAGAGGGTGTACGACACCGCGGGCAACGTCACGCAGACCGTTCGTTATGCGACGCGCGTCGATCCGACGTTGTTGAGCCAGATATCTTCTGCGACCACGGTCGCCAGTCTCCGTCCCGTGTCGCAGTCGGAAGACCAAGCAACGGCCATCGTCTATGACCTGCTGAATCGCATGACGCAGCAGACGAATTCTGAAGGCGCCATCACGCAATATGTGTACGACGCCGTGGGCCATGTAGTCCGGACCGTCTTGGCCGCTAGCACCTCCCAGGCGCGAACCCTCACATCCCGCTATGACCTACAGGGGCGGCTGGTCGGAGAGCTGAGTGCGCAAGGCAGCGCGCTCCTCGTGGCTGGGATGACGCAGTCGGCCATCGATGCGGTCTGGGCGCAGTACGGGCTGACACATACCTACGATGCCGCCGGTCGACGGACGAGCACGACGGATGCCTACGTTAACAAAACGCTCTTCTTCTACGACCGTGACAGCCGGCTGACGCACACGGTGAACGCGCTGGGCGAGGTTTCAGAAAACCAATACAACACCCTGGGCCAGTTGACTGCCAAGGTGGTCTATGGATCGCGTATCAGCTTGACGGGGTTGGTGGGAGGACTTGTGAGCACCGCGCTGACGACCGCAGTCAACGCCGTCAGGAACAGCGCACTCGATACCAAGACGACCTACACATACACGCTCGCAGGTGCCGTCGACGTCCAGACCGACACGCTCGGCAATACCACGCAGAGTACATACAACGCTTTCGGCGAGCGGACCGTCATCGATCAGTTGATCGGAGCGGGGCGCCATCTGATTCAAACCAACACGCTGGATCGGCGTGGCTTGGTGACTGGCACCGTTCTGGACGCCTCCGGCGTGAACGCGACCACGAGTGCCATCTACGACGCCTTCGGCCGTCAGACGCGAGCGGTGGACGCGAACGGCAATATTCGCCAGCAGGCGTACGACCGATTGGGGCGCGCGGTCACCACCACGGACCCGCTGAACAATCAGCGCAGCACAAGCTATGACGCCTTTGGGCGCGTATTAACGCAGACTGACGCACTGGGGAAGATCACCACCTACGCGTACAACAAAGCACTGCGCAGCGTCACCGTCAAGACCCCAGAAAACATTTCTGTCACCACGGTCCACACGCTCCATGGGCAGACGCAGAGCGTGGTTGACGGCCTGGGACAGACGACGAACTTCAGCTATGACCTGAATGGCAATCTCGTCACCACCACCACACCCCTGACGACGGCCACCAATACCTACGACCGCGCAGGTCGTCTCTCGCAATCGACCGACGCGAACGGCAACGTCGTCACGCTGACCTACGACGCGGCCAGCCGCGTCCTCACGCGGGCCGTGGACCCCACGGGTCTGAACCTCGTCACGACCTATCAGTACGATTCCAAGGGTCGGCAGATCACGGTCACGAACCCGAATGGCAAGGTCACCCAGTTCACCTACGACTTGAAGGGCCAGCTCACCAGTGAAGTCCTGGACGCCGCCGGGCTCAACCTGATCACCCAGTACACCTTCGATGGACGAGGCAAGACGCTGACCGTGATCAGTCCTCAAGGGACGTTGACCACGCACACGTACGACAACGTGGGCCGTCGCCTGCAGACATCCATCGGCTCGACGGGGACGGCCCTTCGGACGACCTCGTATGCCTACGACAAGAGTGGAAATGTCATTACCGCCACCGATGCGGCGTCGAACGTCACGCGATACGTGTACGACGCAGCGGACCGGCTTGTGTTCACCTTGGGCCCCTTGGGCCAACTCACGCGCAACGTCTACGACGCAGAGAATCGCATCGTCAAGACCGTCGCTTATGTAGCGCCGATCTCGGTGGCCGGCTTGACCGCCGCGCCGACCCTCGCACAGATCGAGGCGACGGTCGCGGTGAACGCGTTGGACCTGATTGAGCATCGCGTGCTCGACAGGGACGGGCGCTTGGTCGCGACCGTCAACGGTCTGGGGGAGGTCGTCAAGTTCACCTACGACGCCAGTGGGCATGTCATTGACCGCACGGCCTTTGCCAACCGGATCACACTGTCGGCCTGGACCGTAGGAACCATGCCTGCGCCGACGGCGGATTCGACGCGCGACCTGCGACTTCGCACCGTCTACGATGCGCTCGGACGCGCCACCTTTACCATCGACGGGACCGGCGCGGTCGTCAAGCAGGTCTACGACGGCAACGGCAATGTCACCGAGCGATTGGCGTATGCGACCGTTGTGCCTGTGGCAACGGCCGCCACGTCGGCGGCGCTGACGACTGCTGTGGCGCTTGTGGCCAACAGTGCGAGAGACGCACGGGAGCGTTTCGTCTATGACCGCGCCGACCGGGTGACGTTGCGCGCCGACGGCGTTGGTGCGGTGACGCGCATGCTCTACGACGGCAACGGCAATGTCACCAAGACCGTGGCCTATGCGACTGCGATCGGCGCAAGCGCAGCACTGACCACCGTGGTGGCTTCTGCCGACGACCGCATCACGGATTATGTCTACGACGCGGCGAACCGGCGGACCTATGTGGTCGACGCGCTCGGCGCAACCACCAAATTCGTCTACGACAAGAACGGGAATGTGGTGACGCGCTACGCGTTCGCGGGCCGTGTCTCGGTGCCCACTGCTGCGACCCAGCGGACCGCAGCCGCTCTGGAAGCCGTGCTGGTCTACGACTACAGCGGCGCGGACCGTGTCGAGAGGTCAATCTACGATGCTGCCGATCGTCGGATCCTGGCGGTGGACGCAACCGGGGCCGTCGTCGAAACGCAGTACGACACGCTGAACAACCCGATCCGCACCATCGCCTATGCCAACCGGATCGTGCTGACCTCCTTCGGAGCTTCAGGCGTCGCCACGCAGAGCCAAGTCACGGCGCTTCTGACAGCCAATTCGGCGAGTGACCGCGTTACCAAGCAGACCTTCGACGCGAGCCAGCGTCTGATCTACACGGTTGACGCCTTGGGCTATGTGACCCGCAGGACCTACGACGGTGTTGGACGGATCACCCAGACGCTCGCCTATGGGCTCTCGATCGCTTCGACGGTGGCCAACACGACCGCCGCCGTCGCTGCAGCGGTGGCGGCGCAATCGACAGTCGATCGAACGACCACGCTCGCATACGACGCGGCGGGGCGGCTGGCCAGCGCCACGGATCCACTCGGCGCCGTGGAGCGCTATGGTTACAACGGGCTGGGCGAGAAGACGTCGTACACGAATAAGAAGGGTTCCGTCTGGACTTATGCGTATGACGCCGCAGGTCACCTGACCCAGGAGACGGCTCCGGCGGTCGATCTGACGACGCTCACGCAGAGCACGGGCGGAACGATGGGCAGCCTGAGCATTTCTGCCACGGCCGGCGTCGGGATCGTCACACGGCTGGCCTACGACGCGCTCGGGAACCTGACCACACGGACGGAGGCGTACGGGCGCCCTGAACAGCGCGCAACGACCTATGGTTACGACGCGGTCGGCAATCAGAACACGATCACCTACGCATCGGTGAACGTGTACGACACGGCCGACAATCCGTTGGCGGTCGATGCCAACGGTCTTTCGGCGCGCACAGAGCGTGCGTCGCAGCGCATCACCGAGGTCACGTACAACGTCTTCGGTGAGGCCGTGCGCAACCGTGACCGGGACGGCACCGTCACTGCGAACGATGCCTACACCTTCAAAACCTACGACGTCGGCGGCAACGTCCGTCAGGAGGTTGACGCGCTTGGGTACGTGACTGGGTACACACGCAACGCGTGGGGCGAAGTCACGGAATTACTGCGCTTCGCCAAGGCCACGACGCTGGTCACGGCAACGCCCCCAACTGCGCTGACAGTCGCTCAGGTCTCGGCGGCAGTCAATGCCGCCGGCATTGATCACGGCGGCGACCGGATCATCACAACCGAGTACGACCGATCGGGCAGGGCGGTGAAGGTGCGGGAGCCACAGGTCTACGTCTACGACTCGAGCGCCGCCGCTGCGGCGCAGTACGCAACCGCCCGTGCGACGACCGTCAGCAGTTACAACGCGTTCGGCGAAGTCGTTCAGGTGGCAAAACTGGCCAACTCGGTCAACAATGTCTGGAGGTACACCCAGCACTACTATGACCTCCGCGGGGCGGAGGTTGCGACCGTCGACCCGATGGGGTACTTGACCAAGAAAACGTATCTGGCGGGCGGAGAACTCGAGACGCGCACCGAGTTCGCCACCAAGATCGCTGCATGGAATCCTGCTGCCCCGACCACGGCGGTCCCCACGACCACGACGAGCTTGGACGATCGCACGACGGCCTGGACGTATGACAAGGGCGGGCGGAAAATCACTGAAACTCGCCGACAGGTCGAGTTCAGCACCACCGCAAATGCAACCGCCGCCACGAGCCAGCGCGCCGACCTCACGACGACTTACGGCTACGACGCAGTCGACAACCTGACCCGAACCACCGACGCGAGCGGTGCCAGCACGTACTCCTACTACGATGCTCTTGGACGCGTTACCGCGGTGGTATCGCCTCCTGTCGGCACGAGTACTGTGGCGCCGGTGACCCGGTTCCTGCGCGACGCCTATGGCAACGTCGTGGCAAAGATCGAGACGCAGCAGACCGGCGCCGGGTCCAGCCCGGCCTGGTCGACGACGATCAACACGACCGCGACCGACCCGAACCGCGACCGTGTCACCTATACGCGTTACGACGTGATGGGCAATGCAGTTCAATCCACCGATGCAGGTGGCTACAACCACTACAGGTCTTACGACGCGCGGGGCCATGTCGCCAAGGAGTGGCAGGGCGTCGCAGACAGCGCCAACGTCACCAGCACACTGTTTCGGGTCTACCAGTACGACAAGCTGGGCCAGCAGACGGCCATCATCGACCCCGCCTCTACAACGAAGGTTTCTGGGACCACCATCACCACCGTCACGCAAGCGGCGGCCGGCACGACCACCACGGCCCTTGAGTACAACGGCTTCGGGGAACTCACACGCAAGGGTATCGCCGGCGGTCGCCAGGAGTACTTCAACTACGACAACGCAGGCCGTATCTGGCGGACGAACACCGATGGCGGTGTCGACAAGGGAGCGCTGTACAACCTGCTCGGCCAGCAGACCGCGGCAGTGCAGAACGCTGGCGCCGGCTTTGGCGCGCAGGACGTTCGCACCTTCGCGACCGTCGATCAGATGGGCAGCGCGACCGATCTGCGTCGCACGGACATGCTCTACGACGCCTTGGGGAACATCACCGAAAGTCGAGGACCTGAGCGTGCGGAGACCCAAGCTGGAGCCTGGGCAACGCGACTCTACAGTCGAGCAACGCTCGTGTCTTCGGCCAGCTTTCTGGATGAGTCTGGAAACCAGTGGTCTGGCGCAAATTCGGTCACAGTCTCGTGGTCGTCGCTGAGCAATCTTGGAAGCGGCGACATCAAAGTCGCGATTGAGTACGCATCTCTTGCGATCGGTTCGGTCGGGAACGAATCTGGGAACTCTCTCAGTGCCGTCCCCGGGGGTGGAATCAAGACGCATAGCGAAGTGATTTCCACGAGCATTCTCTCCAGTACCCAGGCTACGCTGTCTTGGACGGACCCAGCGGGTGCCAACGGTGGCATCGATCGCGTCACAAGAATTACCATCTACAAGAAGGATGTCAAGGGCAACTGGCAGCCTGTAATCGATCAAGCCTCCAACGGTTATAGCGGCCATGCCATCGAAGTCGCTGCACCGGACAATCCCGACAGCCAGGTTCAGCTGCAGATTCGGCCCGCGGGGTCGTCAGGCGACACGGGCTGGGCGGCGGTAAGTCTTGTCAATTTCGGCAGTGCCTTGCGCTTCAACGCAAGCGGTCTTGCGGCCGGCAACTATGAGTACCGGGTGACGACCACGCCGCCTAATGGTGCGCCTCGGATTACCGCGACCGGCACCATCGGATTGACAGCGCCCCCGCTGTCGGCCATCAGCACACCGCTGAGTACTCAGCTGTATCCGAACACTGCCTCCACCGCGATCATGAACTGGATCTCTCCAGGTAGTGCGGTCGAGCAGACCTTCAGAGTTCGGCTCGTCGGCAGTACCGGCGCGTGGGAGACCCGGGCTGTCAGCGCTCAAGTCAACGGAAAAGACGGCGCCAGCGTGGTTGGTTTGGCCAATGGAACCTACGAGTACGAGCTTCTTTGGGCTCACGCTGGTGAGAATTCGCCCTACGCGCATGCGACAGGCCGAATCACCATCACGGCCGCACAGCCCTCGTACTATGTACCCGCGGTCAACCTTCCGCAGCTCGCCGTAAGTTCAATGGTGGTTGTGACCGGGACAACACCCACCGGCACTGACGAATCGGGCAACCCCATCTACGCCACCGATGCGACTGGAAACATCATCGGCGCCGTCTACAAGCCGGCATTGAAGTGGCCGATCGGTGCTGCCGGCACGCAGACCGTGTTCAGCTATCGGTTACAAGGCAGCAGCACGTGGATCAACCTTCCAACCGTCGAATTTGGCACGGGAACGACGGAGTCCGGACAGGTTTCGGGCACCCGCCGAGCGGATTTATCCTCACTTGCCGCTGGCGCCTACGAGTATCGAATTGTCCAGAGCCTGAATAACAGTCCGGTCGCCCAAGCGACCGGGCAACTCGTCGTGTCTGCACCAGCGGCGGGCCACTATGAGTCTTATCAGGTGGCGGTCCAGGTTCCGGTGACGATCACCCCTGCAAATCCTGCGCAGTACATCGTGGGATGGACGGGTACCGGTGGGACCTACGGGCCTCCGGTCGTCACCGGTTATGACAGCGTGGGCAATCCGATCTTCGGACAGGGCTACGGACGCGACATTGTCGGGTACAGCGAATCGAATGCCCCGATCTATGGGCCCGTGCGCGCCATTCCGTACAACACGTACCGCACCGAAATGGTCACGCGGAGCGTGCCGGTGCAGGTGCAAGTGGGCACCGACCCGGTATACGCCCGCGATGAAGCGGGAAATATCCAGTACCAGACCGTCTACGAAACTCAGAACCAGACCCGCACGGTTCCTGTCTATGCCTACCAATCGGTTCCACGCACTGAGTACTATTGGGAGAACGTACAGGTCAGGGTTGTCACGAGTCACGACGAAGACGGTCAGCCGATCTACGGATACACGTGGACCTCTGTTCAGCGTAGCCGAACGGTATACGACTGGAAGCAAGTCCAAACGGGCTGGGCACAGGAAACTTATCAGGTCCAGGTGCCCGTCCAGCGTCCGATCATCACGGGCTATGCGCCGCGTTATGAGACGCAGTACCAGAATCAGCAAGTCGCGGTCGTCGTCGCGACGCTCGTCACGCCGGCAGACCCGGCTCAGTTCCTGATCTCAAGCCATTCGGGCCTGCCGATCTATGGCGCGCCGGTGGTGGTCGGGCGCGACGAGTCCAACAATCCGATCTACGGACCCGGTTACAGCGTGGTCAACGGAGCGGTCGTGGCGACCCCTTACGTGGTCAATCAAACTCAATGGGAGACGAGGCAAGTTTGGCGGAATGGGTTGGTCTCGGCACCTTCCATCGTGGACACCACGCCTGTGTATGTTCCGGGTCGTACAGTCGCTGCCGTTCCTACGCAGTACAGCCTGACCAGCACCACGGCGGCCAATAGCGCGTCGGTCAGCCAGCCGACAGCGGGTGGCGCCAGCGCTCAGGTCGCTGGCGTGAATGGGTACAACGCTGGCGTTCGTCCAACGGTCATGCAGACCTTCGACCGCTGGGGCAACACCCTTTCGGTCAGCGACCCGCGAGCCGCCCAGTGGAAGACGACCTACAAGTACAACTTCAACAGCCAACTCATCGAGCAGCGCCAACCTGACGCGGCCGGCAACGCCAGCGCGGCGTCGCCGGTCACGCAAATCTTCTACGACCAGATGGGGCGGCAAGTCGCGGTGAAGGACGCAAATGGAAACCTCAACCGGCAGGAGTTCGATTCACTGGGCAATCTGCTGAAGGAGGTCCATGCGGACACGGGTGTGGTCCAGCATCGGTACAACGTGTTCGGGGACGAGATCGGCACCACGGACGCGATGAACAAGGCCACTGCCTTTACATACGACAACCTGGGTCGCCTGCTGCAGACACAGCGTGCATCGGTACAGGTCTACACCACCAACGCGGCCGGATCCGCGGCGGTCTTCGTAGAAAGCCGCGCCATTCTCGAGACCAACACCTGGGACGCCGCCGGCCGGAAGCTGACCCAGAAGAACGGCACCAACACCGAGACCATCACCTACACCTATGACCTGCGCGGCAACGTCGTTCGTACCACCCAGCCCTTGGGGCAGAGCGTCAAGGTTGCGTATGACACGCAGGGCAACAAGATCGGGGAACTCGATGCGGCCGGCCATCTGGCGACCTGGACCTACGACTATTTCGGCCAGTTGCAAAGCCACACCGACTTCGGTGGCAAAGCTTATACCTATACCTATGACAACGCGCGCCAGCTGATCAGCAGCACGGGCGTGGTTCGTAGCTACACCTACGACAAGGCGGGTCAGTTGATCAAGACGGTCGACGGCGCGACGGGTAAGGAGGCCCGCTACGCCTACGACCTGGCCGGAAACAAGCTGCGCGAATACCTCAAGGTCGGCGACAACGTCTACCAGGACAACCATATGGCGTACGACACTCTCGGCCGAATGCGATGGGTGAGCGACGGGCGCGCACTGTTGAACATCGAGTACGACAAGCTCGGCAACCGCACGCGCATTCAGACGCACGTACTCACCGGCGACACATCGCTCGACAGCGACCTGTACTTCAAGTACGACGCGATGAATCGGCAAACCGTCGTCAACGCGGTCGACGCGGCGGGCAACCTGGGCAGCAAGGGCCATGCGATCACGTACGACAAGAACGGCAACCGTGTCAGCGACACCTGGTACGGCAACAAGGTCGCGACGACCAACAGCCAGAGCCAGATCACCGGGTACGACGAGCAGGGAGCGGCGATCTACTCGACGGCTCCAACCACCTACGTTGTGAGCCAGGGCTACACGACAGAGGTGTACCGTTACGATGGCCTGAACCGGCTCACCGGCGTGGTGCGTGACGGCGTGCAGACGGACTATCGCTTGTACGACGGTGCCAGCCGGGTGATCCAGACCGGGCCCGCCGGCAGCCTGCCGCAGGGCTACATCAACGCACTCAACGGAACCAGCTGGTCGGGCGAGGCACTTGCGGGCACCGGCAGCGAAACGCGGGTCAACCGCTACAACGCCAACGGCCAGATCCTTTCGCAGGCTGTCTACAAGAGCGACAACACGGTCAAGTACAGGGTCAACTACGAGAACGCTGGCGGCTACGACGCCACCGGCAACCTGTTGGGCTACACTGTCAACGACTATGCCAGCGGGCGGCTGAGCACCTACGTCAACGAGTACGAATGGGGCGAGACGGCCCGCCAGAAGAAGGTCACGGCCACGAGCAACCAGACCACGCCCGGCTCGACCACCTGGGGCTACGACGGCAGCGGCCAGCTCACATCCGTGACCGACTCGACGTTGCAGGCCAACAACCGGACATTTGTCAACGACATGGGTGGAACTGCACTCTACGTGGCGCAGGGCACCCACGTGCAGCGGCAGTTGGTGGTCGATGGAGAAGTGCTCGGGCGGTACGGCGAGATCCGGAACGCAGTGAACCCGACCGCCCAGAACGGTGTGCAGAATTTCCAGACCTCAGCGCAATTCAACTTCGGCTACCAGCCGGTCGATGGGAACTACCCGAGCTCCAGCCCGGGGACCTACGCGGTGGCACAGGGCGACACGCTGCAGGGCATCGCCCGTGGTGCCTACGGTGACGAAAGTCTGTGGTATCTGATCGCGGAGGCGAACGGTCTGTCGGGGAACGCCGACCTGAAGGCGGGGCAGGTGTTGACGGTGCCCACGCGGGTGAGTTCGGCGAACAACGCCGCAACCTTCAAGCCCTACGACCCGAGCGCGGTGGTGGGGGACACGACGCCGAACATGCCGGTGCCCAAGCCCAAGAGCAGTGGGTGGGGGTTCTTCGGGAAACTTCTGATGGTCGTGGTGGCGGTGGTGGTCGCGTACTTTACGGCCGGAGCCTTGGCAGGCCCAATGAGTGCCGCGCTTGGTGGTTCTACAACCGCCGGGGCCGTTGCCGCGGGTGCAGTCGGCGGGGCGGTCGGTTCCATTGCCAGTCAAGGTGTTGGCGTCGCCATCGGTGCGCAAGATTCGTTCTCTTGGAAGGGCGTCGCGCTAAGCGCGATAGGGGGTGGAGTCGCAGCAGGTGTGGGCGGGGTGAACTTCACCGGTGCTGACGCAGCAGCTGGCGGTGTGAGCTCCATTGGCAATCGAATCGTCCAGAGCGCCATTGGAAGTGCCCTTACGCAAGGGGTCGCCGTGGCAACGGGACTGCAGTCGAGCTTCTCTTGGAAATCCGTCGCAATCTCGGCGTTGAGCGCAGGCGCGGCAAAGGGCATGAACGCGGCCATGGGCTACGACCCGATGACGCAGGGCTTCGATCTCGGCAAGAGCCTGGTGTCGGGCGTCGGTGCCAGCGTGATGGTATCCGCCGCGCGCGGCGGAAGGTTCGATACGGCGCAGATTGCTACCGACGCGTTCGGAAATATCATCGGCGACTCGTTGGCATGGGCGAACAGTTCGGCTAATCCGAGTGGGTCAAATTACGCGAACCAGATGGATCGAGGCGTACAGGGGTTTGGCAATGCGATGGGCGATTCGGTCGCAGCAGCCAATGGGCAGAGTTCGGGCGTGCCGGGGCCGATTGGCTCAGACGAGCGGTTGAAGATCATGGGGATGTTCGACGACGGGCCATCGTCGAACCTGGTCGCGTTGCTCGATGGTACGAGCATCAATGCGGCCGAAAATATGCGTCGCATCAACCTCACCAGAGGCTCGGTGTATGCAAGTAACGGTATTGCTGACCCTACGCAGCCTGTCGTGATGTCGGATGCAGGCGAAAACGCCCGCGTCGCTCCTTGGGATAGAGTTGATGATGGCGAAGGGGGCGCCTTTTACCAGCGCGGATATCAATCTGACTCTGGTTCACCTGGGGCCCTTCCGACCATCACCGTTGAGGCACGCGATACGCTCCCTGGGGTCGAGGCGGATACTGCGCAGACCTTCGGGAAGTTCATCAATCCCAATGACTCAGCGCTTTACAACCCGAACTGGCAGGCGGATGTTGTTCGATACACGCTGAACGATGCGATTGCGCAGGCGGCGGAACGCAACACACGAAAACTTACGCCCTGGGATGGCCGCCCCTCTTCGCCGACCGCCAACCTTGACGCCGCAGCAAACAAAATTGACTCGCTGAAGAACCCGTTTGGGTCGGCTGGCTACCTGTTGGCCAGAGGCGCAGGCTCTACAGAAAGTACCGCCAGCATGATGGCGGTCGTCGGCGCTTTAGGTGGAGATCTTCTAACGCTTCGGCCGAGTCCTGGGACTCGTACGGCAGGAGCGGCGCGAGGTGGACCACTTGAAGTGAAAATGCCGAAGGTATTTGATGATCCGACGCTGTCTGCCTCAGAGAGGGCATATCTTGGCCGCGAACTTGCTATCAAGCAGCGCGCTCTAGATCGCGCTGCTGCCAATGGTGAGCTAACTTGGTCCCCGTCAACAGCAGCCGTGCGCATCAGCAACCTGCAGGATCAATACCGTCAAGAAGTTGCCGCGCGCTACCTGCGCCGGTTCGGAGTTGAAGCCGATTTGAGCAGGCTGAATGCCGACCACCCTGTTGATCTCGTCGTCGGGGGGAGAGTTGACCAGCGACTCAAAATGCTTGATTCTTCGATCAATAAGAGCGTCGGTGCATCTCTGTATCAAGCTGGGCGTGCTGCCGGTCTCAAGCCCGGCGACCCGATTCCTAGTATTTTGTTCATTCCTAGGAAGTGATGATGGAAATAAAAGAGTTTGAGTTTGCTACTGACACCGCAACCTTATGCGTGTTTGACCCTTCAAGGCTTAAACACCGGTTGCATGACGACGCCGATTGGTGGACCACGAGCGACTCCGAACTGATTGAGGTTAACAAAGGGAATGTTGCCTTCTTTGGACTTGGTAGTGATGGGATCTTCCGCGTTGTTATTGTGGATGTTGCATTGCCTTCTTCGGTTTGTGTCAATGTTCAAGTGCCATCTGGTTCCGTTTTTATCGGTGCGGGTGAGGAGGTAACTAGCGGCGGGCTGGAGCCGGAAGGTTTAAGAGGCGTGTTCATCAAACTTCCTGCGGGAAACTACAGCGTTGCAGCGAAGCGAGCGGGGTCGTCGCTCTCGATCGCTTTTACGCAAGGAAGCAAAGGCACGAACGAATTCACAGGTTCAGTTCTTGTTTGATTTTTATGTGCCCGGGCAGAAAAGTTTTTCTGTTCATAAGCGCTCACCGGCCTCCGAACCGGTCGGCAGCGATTTGCCGACTGCGGCTACCGATCGACAGCACTTTTTTCATCCCGAACAGCGTTGACTTTAGTGCGATGCCATTGCGTTGGCGAATGCCTTTGTCAATGTGTTTGGGGACTCCGGCGCAGCGATCAATGGCCAGGGCAGCGTCAACACGGGCATTCAGTAAGACCACCTCGGAGACCTGATCTCGCAAAACCAGCAATCGTGGGATGCACGCGCTGCGGCTTACGACCAACTCGTTGGGGCATTGGGACAACCGAGTAGCGGCACCGGCCAATCTGGCAGTCAATACGCCGACGCATCAGGGATCCTGCGCGTGGGCTTCATATTGGGTTTTGAGCCGCCGGCGTATTGTTGACGGGTGTCACAGCCGTTGGCGTGCTGGCTGCTGAATCACTGTAAGCGCACGGCGAAGTCATCTTGATTGCCTGGCTGCGCGAGTGGCTGCGTTGATACGCGTCGACGCCGTGTGGCTGGCCACCGAGCCGATCAACATGCGCGCTAGCACCGAGACGGCGCTCGCGCGCGTCGTGAAGGTGTTCGGTGCAGCGCAGCCGCACCACGCTTACTTGTTTGCCAATCGACGCGCCAGCCGCATGAAGGTCCTTGTGCACGATGGCATCGGCATCTGGCTGTGCGTGCGTCGGCTGAACCAGGGCCGGGTCCTCTGGGCCAACGCGAGCCTGGGCACGCAGATGGCGATGACGCGTGAGCAGCTCGACGCGCTTGTGCTCGGATTGCCCTGGCAGCGCGTCGGGGCAGCGGGTGTCATCACCGTGGTGTGATCGCACGGCATCTGCTCGCGCTCGGCGCCAATGCGCCGCCCTCGTCAATATGTATTCGCCGCGTGCTTACGAATCACTGCCTCCTCCGCCACCGCATGCGACGAGGGCGACTGGCAGCAAGCACGAAAGATGAACCGCTGGAAACAAAGAAGAGGTGGATATAAAACGAATGTGTTTGTGTGGTTTACCTGACCTCAGGATTTGTTGGTTTGTTTAGCTGAAGTGGCCTGGCCATCCGGCGGTCGGCGAAAAATGTCTGAGGCAACGGGGCGAGAGCGTCTGAATCCGGGGGCAATCAAGCATGCTCCATTCCCCCGTGATATCGTTTAGCGAAGAGTTTGATACCCTCTGCCTTGACTTGGCAAGCCACCAATTCTCATCGATTCGATGCAGAATCACACGCTCCGAAAAGGGCCGTGCAATCCAAGCGCCGCTAACTCTTAAACGTTGGAGAATTTATGATGGCAAGCGGTAGCTCTGCATTCGACACTTTGATCCAGAGAGGGGTCGCGGCGATGGAAATCGACGACGCTGCGAGCGCTCATGGATTGTTCTTGCAAGCGTTGGCCGAGAGGCCGGACGCTGCCCTCCCGCATTTTCTGGTTGGATCTCAATACGCTGCGTCAGGAGATTTTTCGCAGGCGGAAGCGTTTTTCGCCACGGCGGTCTTGCTTGCCCCTGACTTCGCGATTGCGCGGTATCAGCTGGGCCTGCTTCAGTTTACATCTCAACGCGTGGCCATCGCGCTTCTGACTTGGCAGCCTCTTCTGACCTTGCCTAGTCGCGAGCCCCTTGCGCACTTTGTGCGAGGGTTTGAAGCGTTGGCGGACGACCGATTCGATGAAGCGCTCGGTCATTTCAAGGAGGGATTGGCCCTCCATCCTGAAAATCGCTCTGTCGCCGGTGACATCGAAAAAGTGATCGCCGGTATCCACCCGTTGGATCATGGTGCTGTTTCCGCGGGAGATGCGACGCCGACGCGATCGGAGCAGGACACGCATGTCCTGCTTGCCAACTATCAACAGCAAGGTCGTGCGCACTGAGCCGCTGCGCTGAGTGCCGTGTCGCGCCAGATTCAAAGCCGTCGCCAGCATGATCGATCCCACCAGTCAACTTGCGGCGATGATCCGCGCGCAGTTCGCGGCGCAGACGGGCGCTGCCGAACGCCGGATCGGGGCACGAACCGATACCTCGGCCTCGATCTCTCCGCAGCCTGGAGCAACGAGCAAGACCATCAGCAAGGAAGAGCTGCTGCGGCAATCCATCGCAGCACGCGTGGGCGCACTGTCACCCGACGATCCTCAACGGCAACGCAAGGCGTTCCGGATTTTTCTAGAATCAATCCTGACGCAGGAGTTGGGCCGCGTTCGGATCGATGAGCATCGTTTCAATCGAATGGTCGACGAAGTCCTTGAGCGCATGGAAGCCGATGAGAGCCTCAGCGCCGCGATGCTGGAGGCCGGGGGACTGCTTCTTGGTAGCGGTGTCGACGTCTCAAGGCGACCCCTGCCGAAGTAGCCAAGTAGCCAACCGCCTCGCTGCTCGGCGATAGCTCATTGGAGCTAATCGTTCTTGCCAAGGGATGACACCGCAAAGTTGCCTAGCAACTGCTTGGCGACTTTTTGGATCTCTTCGGTGTCTTGGCGCTTGCCGCTCAGCAATGATCGAGCATAGCCTGCCGCGAGGTTTCCGGGCTCACGCTCAAGGGCAAGTTCTGCATGCTGACGCGCGTCGTCTGATTGGCCTTGCATCGCCGACGCGACGGCCAGCCCGGCATGGCTTTCTGCCAGTTCCCGGTCGAGTTCGAGGGCCGCCTGGAAGCTTGCCACTGCGCCAGCCAGATCGCCGGTCATGACCTGCGCCCAACCCTGGCCGTGCCAAGTCGCGATGTGCGCAGGCATCCCCACGAGTGCGCGCCGGAACGACACGATCGCGGCGCTTGGATGACCGCCAAGCATGTCCGTGAATCCTTGCAGTGACCAGAGGCGTCCATCGGTCGGCTGCAGCCGTAGCGCCGTTTCGATCAGGCCGCGCGCGCGCTGCTCGTCGCGCTGCCCCAAGGCTAACGACGCCATGGTCGTGAGCGTCTCGACCGCTGGCGCGCCTGCCGCTGAATTGCTGCTGGCCTTCGCCGACCAACGCTGCGCTGCATTGAGATCGGAGGCATCGAGCGCGATGAGGCTTGCAATACCCGCTGCGTACGGATCCAAAAGCCGGTGACGTTCTGCCGTCATAACCCAGTGCATGGCGCGTTCGACCTGCCCGTCATGATGCAGAGCACGCAGCCAGAGGACCTGAAGCGCCCGGTCGATCGGCGAAGGCGGGATTTCGGGCGTGGACACGGCGATCCGTTCGTCCTCCATCACCGATGCCAGGCGCGCCGCGCACTCTCCATATCGTGCCTGCCGAAACTCGACGAAAGCCAGGTTGTGCACCAACACTGGGCCCAGGCTCGGCGGGCGCGCCGACGCGACCGCCAGCGCCTCAAGGATTGCCATCGCTTCCTCGTATCGTCCCTGCGCCAACCAGAAGTCGCCCTCACGCAGTCGCCATCCCCATGGATCGGTGTCGAGCGACTGACCATGCTGCAGGTGGAACTGTGCGCGGTTCCAGGCACGGCAACTCAAGGCGGTCTCGAACGCATCGATCAGCAACGCACCGTTGGCGGGATCAGAGCGAATGTAGAGTTCCAGTCGATCCAGGCGCTGCCGAGCCTGCGCAAGGCGGTCGTCGTCGATCGAGGCTTCGATCGGCGGGGAGTTCGAGGCGTTCATAGCGTCAGTGGGGGAGGGAGAGGCACAAAAGTGCGGTTACAGGAACACGTCGACTTGCGCGTCGCTTGAAAGCAACTCGCGCAGTCGCAGCAGGCCTTGTCGATGGAGCTGGGAGATGCGGCCGCGGGTGACGCCCATGCGGTGTGCGATCTCGTCGAACGGGATTTCTTGGAGGTAGTGGTAGGTGATCACCATTTTCTGTTGCGCCGAAAGCTTGCCGACGACGTTGCGCATCACCCGCTGCATCTGCAGCAATTCGGTCCGCCGGAAGTAGCTGATCTCGGGCGAGGGAGCACCCCCACCGGTGTCGAATGCCTCGGCGTCAACCATGCCGGTGTCTTCCAGCAGCACGCCAAGCGCCATCCCGATACCTACCTCTGCGAGATAGCGGAACAGTTGATCCGGCCGCAGGCTGGACATGGCCGCTGCTGGCGCATCGAGCGACTCGGCCGCCGCCTCCTTGGCCGCTTCCAGGCGCTCCTGGCGCAAGCGCATCTTGATCGCGATCTGCTGGTTTTTCTCGGTCAGACGAACCAGCCCGTTGAGGATGGAACCATGGACGCGCTTGGTCGCGAAGGTCTTGAACTGCACGCCATGGGCGGGGTCGAATCGGTCCACGGCCTCGATCAGCCCGATGCTGGCAAGCTGCATGTACTCATTGAACTCGATGTCGTTATGGGTGCGTCGCGCATAGCTGGTGGCCGCGATCATCCGAGCGTAGGGAAGATGGTGGCGAATCAGCCAGTCGCGGGCGTCCATGTCGGCGCCGGCGCGCCATCTCTTCCAGAGCGCATCGACCACCTCGAGGCTCGCATCGAGGTCGGGCAGATCTTGGATCGGCGCGTTACTCGCCGCGAGATCGGGCTCGGCGGTTGCCGAGGATCGGTGCGATTCGACGGCAGCAGAGGTGCCGAGACGGGAAGGACTGCGCATCATGCGTCGCGGCTAATGAAAGCTTCCCACCAGGGCCTTAAGCACGAGGCTCCAGCCGTCGACCAGGATGAACATCAGGATCTTCAGTGGCAGCGCGATCGTGGTCGGCGGCATCATCATCATGCCCAGCGCCATCAGGACGCTCGAGACGATCAAGTCGATGAGCAGGAATGGCAGAAAGATCACGAAGCCAATCTGGAATGCGGAGCGGAGCTCCGACAACATGAAGGCCGGGATCAACTGCACGTTGCTGATGTCCTCCATCGACTTCGGGATCGGCGCCTTGGACAATTCCACCATCAGCGCCAGGTCGGGCTCTCGCGTCTGGCGCACCATGAAGTCCCGCAAGGGCGCAACGCCCTGGGCATAGCCCTGCTCCATCGACAGTTGGCCCGCCATGAAGGGCTGGAACGCGTCCTTGTTCAGACGCTCCAGTACCGGTGACATGGTGAACAGCGTCATGAAGAGGGCCAGCCCGATCAGCACGGTGTTCGGAGGTGTCTCGTTCATGCCGATCGCCTGGCGCAGCATGGACAGCACGACAATAATGCGAAGAAAACTTGTCACGCAGACGAGCAATGCCGGGAGGATGGCCAGCACTGTCAGCCCTAGCACGACACGTAGCGCCTGGGCCGTCTCCGTGGAGGGCGTGCTCGTTTTATCGGATTGCGCCGTAGCGGAGGCTGCGTCGCGCGCTGCCATGTTCGTACGGGGTGCCGTGGTTGCCTGTGCCTGCACACTGCCAGTCGGCAGCAGCATGGTCAAGAGCATGACGCACGCCAAGATCCAACGGCCGAGGAATGCTCCCCTGGAAAAATTCAGATTCATGCAGAAACTTGTTTTGACCGGGCATCGTGCACAGGAACTTCGCGCGCATTCGGTGCCTCGGCTGGCGCTTCGGCCACAAGGTTTACCGAGTGTTCGCTGCATCCGACGAGCAGGCGCCTGCCTTGCCACTCGACCACATGGAGCGTGTGATGGGGTGATAGACGGGTGCTTTCCACGCGCCGTATCTCGGTCGGATGGGCATGCCCCGCGAGCGCGCGCCGCCACGAGGCCCAGCGCAACTTCTCGCTCGGCGCTGCGGTCAACGGGGATCGCCGAGCGCGGGTGAACCGTACGCCGACACAGAGCAGGGCAAGCGCGCCCAGTGCCACCACCACCCAGGGGAGCGGGTTCGCCTCTCCGTAGGTCGATTCAGGCTCTCGCTTGAACGGAATCGTACCTGGCAAGCTAGCAGGCGCCGCCGACGAAGGTGGTGGCATGCCGGGTTCCGCGGCCGCGGCCGGACCGTTGACGAGTCCGCCGACGAGCCAGGTGGCGATCATCAGAGACCACTTCAGCCTGCGCAGCCAAGGAAGAAAAGAACGCATCACCCGCGAGATGCAAGACCAAGGGCGACCGGCAGTTCGGTGATCCGCACAGCAAAGTGGCCGTCCACAGCCACCAACTGCCCACGCGCGACCACCTTGCCCTCGATCGTCAGATCGATTGCCTGATCGACGGCGCGGTCGAGCCGCAGCACGTGATGCTCCTTGGCCGAAAGCAACTCGCCGACCGTCACGGCGACCTCACCGATCTTGGCTTCGAGTGTCGCCTTGACTTGGTGCAGGGGGTGCCAGTCGTTGATGAGGGGCGCGGCCTTGGCCGACTCCGGTGGCGTGCTCAACTCCGGCAGCGCGAGGACCTGCGCTTTGCGGGCTGCTTCCTCCCTGGGACGACGGGAAGATTCCGGTGGGGCCATCGCCGCATCGCTGATGCTGCCGATGGGCTCGCGCGCTGCGAGACTGTCCAAAGCCTGTGACATGGGAATTTTCTTTCAGGAAAGAGGGGCGCCGGTGGAACGTTTGGCGGTGGATGCGTGGCTGTCTTGGACCGGGGGGCGACTGAGTTCGACGGCGACGCGTCCGTCTTGCTGGCCAAGCCAGCCTTCGCACACGAGCGTCGCGTCGGTCGACAGAATGCGCACGGGGGCGTCCAAAGGATGATCGAGCACGATGATGTCGTCCAGCTGTAGCTGCTGGAGTTGGCCAAGGCTCAGCGAGACGCCATCGAGCTGCACCTGCAAGATGATCGTTTCGTCGCGTAGCGCTTCGCGCAGGCTCACTTGGTCACTCAGGCTTGCGGTCGTTGTCGACCGGGTAGAAGCCGGCGCACCTTGAAGCAGTGCTTGGATGACTTCACCGGGAAGGACCAATTGGAACTGGCCGCCACCCCAAGGCCAGCGGATCTGAAGCGTCCCGGACCAGTCATGAGCACCGGTCATGCCGCCGTGCCCCACCGTCTCATCCGGCGCCGCGCGCAGGGGCGTTCCGAACAACCGAGCCAGACGGCCGAGCCAATCGGTCCAAGCCGAATCCGCCGCCGTTCGCGCGATATCCGAAATGGCGCCTTTGCCCTTGATATCGAACATCCATCGTGCGAGGGAACGCTTCGCGAATTGGTCAAGATCTTCGACCAGCCGGTCGAACGGGCGCGCATTCGGGCCGCCGGCATCAGTTCGGTCGCCTGACGCGAAGTACCAGCCAACCTCCCCTGGCGCGTCGCGCGTTCGTTCGGTGGCAACAACGGGTTCGATGAACATGTCCTCTGCACCGCAGATGGGATCCGCAAGCCCTATCCAGGCGGCCGACCAGTCCAGATGCATTGCGTGAAGGCGCTTACGAAGCGCGTCCAACTGCGACTCCTGCCAGGCGTAGAGCGTTCTTGCGGGCTTTTGCACCCACGCTGGACCCATTAGTACCTGCGTCGGCACCAACGCCTGGATGTCGAGGACGGCACCTGGTTTCATCGGCTCTTCATCGAGAACAGTTCCTGGAGCATGTCGTTCGCTGTCGAGATGACCTGCGAGCTCGCCTGGTAGCCGCGTTGCATGATCACGAGGTCGCTGAACTCTTGCGAAAGATCGACGTTGGAGATTTCCACGACGCCCGACCGGACCTTGCCGAACGCGCTGTCGCCAGCCCAGCCCATGTGCCAGGAGCTTGCATCCAATGCGGTGAACTGGTTGTTTCCGATCGCGCCCACGGCATTGGCGGAATCGAAGCGCGCCATGGCCAGGCGGGTGCTCTTTGTCTGCTGTCCGTTCGAGTAGCTGGTTGTCAGCACGCCCGTGCCGTCAAATTGCACGGAAGTCCAATTACCAGGGCCCACGCCGTCCTGCGTGGACATCGCAAGCGTCGATAGATTGCCAGCGGCGAAAGACGTCACGTCCGTGCCGAACTTCAGGTTGATGGAGGCGGCTGTCTGACCTGATGGTGCATAACTGAAGGTGAGGTTGTTGGCATCCACGACCGGCTTGCCATCGACGAAGCGCAGCTTGCCTTCACCCACCACGGTGGTGCCGTCGAGCACCTGCACGGTCCAGGTCCCCGGTGGATCGCCCGCGGCTGCGGGTGTTGCCGACCCCTCGGCGGCTTCACTCGCTTGCGCCGCAGGGGTACCTGTAGCTGCACTCGCGGTGCCGTTCGTGAGTTTCAGGCTCAGGACGTGTTCACCGCCGGTCGCATCGATGACCTTGACGCCGCCCACCACTTGCTCCGTCGCCGTACTGGAGAGGTTGCCGCTGAAGTTCACGACCGATGTTGGTTTTCCGGCGTTCGCCATCCGTCCCGAAAGGCTGATTTCGACCAGGTTTCCGCGCTCGTCCAGGCCCATGACCTTTTCCGTGCTGTTGCGCATGACCAGAACGCCATCGGTGTTGAATTCGAACTGGCCGTCACGTGTGTAGGTGATGCTTCCGTCCGCACCCTTGAGCACGAACATGCCCTGGCCGTCGACCGCCATGTCCAGGGCTTCGCCTGTCTGACGCAGCTCTCCCTGTTTGAAGGAAATGGTCGTTCCGGTTGTCGTGATGCCAAAGCCGAGCTGACCCGAGTTCTGGGTCGGCACGCCACTGCCCCCATTGCCACCGGCATACGCGAGGTCCGCGAACTGCAGGCTGGAACTCTTGAAACCCGGCGTATTGATGTTGGCCGTGTTGTTGGCGATCACACGCAGGCCGCGCGAGTAGCCGAGCAGGCCTGTCATGCCGACATAGATGGATTCAAGCATTGCGATTCCTTGGCGCGAAGAAAGGTTGGGTGAGGGGACGCGGAAGTTCGGGGCCCGTTCGGAACTCAGCGAATGGCCGTGATCTGGCTGAGCGAAATTTCGTTGAGCACGGTGCCGGCATCGGTTCGTATGCTGAGGAGGGGTGAACTGCCCGACAGGGACAGCGCACTGACCGTGCCCGTCAGGGTGGTGCCGTTGGTGGTCACGTCGACCGTGCGGCCGATCAAACCGACCGACGAGAGCGCAGCCTGGTTCGTGATCAAGGTCTCGATCTTGGCGTTGAGCTGCTGCGTCTGCTCCAAGCTCGTGAACTGGGCGATCTGGGCCATGAACGTCTGGTTGTCCATGGGTTTGAGCGGATCCTGGTAGGTCAGCTGGGTCAGCAGGACTTTAAGGAAATCCTCCATGCCCAGGCTGTTTGCCTGCAGGTTGGTGGTGGAGCTGCTTACTGCGTCGATGGCCATCATGCGTCCTTGAGAGGAGTCGAAAAGAAATAGGATGGAAGCGCAGCGCGCTGCTCGCCCATCAACGTTGTGCGGGAGTCGCTCGCCGACGCTTCGACCTCGACATCAGACTGCACGAATGCATTGGGATCGCGCCAGATCAACCGGCCGTTGCAAACGACCTGGACCAGGTGTCGCCCTTGCGCTGCGAGTTCATCGCGAAGTTGCGGCACCAAGGAGGACAGCAAGGTGCCCTCGGTTGCATCCGTATCGTTCATGGCGATCCAGGCGAGCGCCCCGTCGGATGTCGACTCCACGTGCAGGTTCCAGGGTGGCCGCTCCGGTGTGGCGCGGAAGGCACGCTCGGTCGCGCTGCCGGCAAGCGCAACAAGATCCTGTGTGTCCGAAAGCGGCGTTTCGATCGTCACGATGGGCAAGGCGAGTGTTCGTTGCACGGTCGGGAAAAGGATCGGTATCGGCGACGGCGCCTGTGCAGTCGACAACGAAGCGCGCCAGTCAGGGTGATGAGCGGGGTTCGTGCTCGGTACTGTTGACGTGCCGGTCCGTTCATCCTGCATGGATGAGGAAGTCCATCCTGGCGCAGTCGATTCTGCCGAGTGTGCCGTGGCCGATCGGCCTTCGGAAGGCGCCGAAACTTCCGATTCTGGCGAGGAGGCGCGTGGCGCCGTGGTGACATCGGAAGCGCCGGATTGACCGGCGGCGTGCTGCGCTTCGTGCGCCGCCGTCCATGACACCGGGGGGGCCATCCGGCTGCCCGGCGACGGTTGCTCAGGAAACGACGCTGCAGCGTGACGACTTGCGGGCCGATCGACAGGTGAGGGGCGGGGCGCCTCCGAGGCCTGCAAGACTGGCTTGCGCTGTGATGGATCCGCAGGAGATGTCGAAACGGCTGTGCTCTGTGGAGCCGGCCGAAACCAGGTGTCCAGTTGCGCGCGCTCCATCTCGCGTTGCCAGGCCTGTCGTTGGGCGTCTGCATCAGCAGCAATGCGCGGTCCGACCCGCGGGGCTGCGAATGTCTGCAGGACATCGGAAGGAATGACGGACCCCTTCATGGCGCTGTGCTCCTTGCTGTGGCAGAGCTGAACGAACGAGACAACCACTCCCTGTCCTGTTCGACGCTGGTGCGCTTGCGCACGTCGTCGGCGTACGCGTCGAGGGCATCGGCCCGATGGCGTGACAGCCCTTCGAGACGGAGTTGCTCTGCGGTGGATTCGCGACGCAAGCGATCACAGTCGGCCTGGCGCTCTTGTCTCTCGGACTTCAGACGCTCGCACTGGGTTTTCAGCTGCGCGAGGTAAAGGAGGGTTCTGCGGTGTGCAGAAGGATCCATGCGCTCTGCGAGCGCCTGTGCCGCGAGGCCGGCCTGCGAGGCATGTGCGCCTTCGGCCTCCACGAGACTGGCTTCGGTGTCCAGCAGAAGCTTCTGCGCGCGTGCCAGAGCGAGCATGGCGCGGTCCACGCGCCATTGCTGGCGCTGGCGTACCGGTGCCAGCGCATCGATGAATCCCCGCACGTCGATATCACGCGCGGTGGGAACGTCGGCGGTGCTCATGGCTTGCCTCCTCCAATGGACACGGATTGAACGATCTGGCGCAACGCTTCGTTGGCGTCTGCGAGCGCTACACCGCCCTCCGTCTGACTGAGCCAGGAGAGCAGCGCGGGCTCACGATCGAGTGCAGTGTCGAGCGCCGGGTTGGAGCCTCGCTCATAGGCGCCGATCTCGACCATCTGTCGATTGCGCTCGAGCAAAGCCAGCAAGGCGATGGCCTGGGTCGCCAGCGATCGGTGCTGTGCGTCAGCCAAGTCCGGCATCAGGCGGCTGGCACTCTTGAGGACATCGATCGCAGGATACTGGCCCCGATGCGCCAGGGAACGCGACAGCACGATATGGCCGTCCAGGATCGCGCGCAACGCGTCCGACACCGGTTCGTTCATGTCGTCGCCCTCGACGAGCACCGTCAACAATGCCGTGATCGAGCCGCCGCCCGGCGCCGTGCCACATCGCTCGCAGAGTTCCGGGAGTTCGGCGAAAACCGAGGGTGTATAGCCACGGGCCGTGGGCGGCTCGCCTGCAGAGAGGCCCACTTCCCGACGGGCCATGGCAAAGCGAGTGATGGAGTCCATCGTCAACAGGACATTGCACCCCTGGTCTCTGAAATGCTCCGCGATGGCGAGCGCGGCATACGCGGCGCGCATGCGGGCGAGCGCAGGCTGATCTGACGTGGCCACCACGACCACCGAGCGCGCGAGACCGGCGGGGCCCAACTGCTTCTCGATGAACTCGCGGACCTCGCGCCCGCGTTCTCCAATGAGCGCGATCACGTTGACATGGAGCCGTGCATTCGCGTCCGCTTGCGGCTTGACGTGCCGCGCCAGAAGGCCCAACAGCGTGCTCTTTCCCACACCGCTGCCCGCGAAGATGCCCACGCGCTGGCCTTGCCCCAGGGTCAACAACGTGTCGATCGCGCGGATACCGGTTTCGAGCACCTGCGTGATGGGTGGGCGCTGCATCGGATTGATAGGCTTGGCCTTCAGCGCTCGTCGTTCGCGAACTGCTGGCGCGGCGCCTCCATCCAGAGGCGCGCCAAATCCGTCGATGACACGTCCTAGCAAGGCATCGCCGACGCCGATCTCGGACTTCCTGCCGAGCGCTCGCACCTCGCAGCCGACCGCGACGCCATGAACAGGGCCGTAGGGCATGAGCGTGATGCGTCCTGGCTTGAGACCAACGACCTCGGCGAGCACACCCGCCTCGTTGCCCTCCGTCTTGTCGTCGCGCACCATGATGCGACACAGCTCGCCCACGGCGGCGTCCGGCCCCTGGGAATCGATCGAGAGACCTTGCATCTCCCGCACCCAGCCCATGCGTCGGTTCAGCGATGTGACGCGCAGCGTGTCGAGGCAGCGTTCCAAGGTACTCACGCAGCGCTCCGCGATTCGCTCAGAAGTTCGGCAAAGGCCTTCATCTGCGTCTCCAGCCGGGCGTCGAGCGCGCCGTCCGCGGATTGCAGCAAACATCCACCCGATGTCATGCCGGGTGCCTCGATCCATTGGATCTCGGGCCGGGTCAGTGTCGTTGGCAATGCCTCAGGGTGCTGCCGCAGCTTCACCAGATCTTGTGGGTGCAGATGCACCGCCGTGATCGGGCCGCCTTGATAATCCGCGATGGCCTGCCTCAGGTGCCGCTGCACAAAGGACGGCTCGATGAAGGCTTGACCCAGCACGCGGCACACGGTCGCGAAGCACAGTGAGAGCATGTCGTCCTCCGCTGCGGCAACACGCTGCGCAATCTGTTCGGGCAGGCTCTCCAGCATGCGATCCAGCAGCTGGATTTTGGCTTGGTACGCCTGCTGTGCTTCCGATGTGAGCTCCTTGCGCATCCGCTCTGTGCGTGCATCGAGCTCCTGTTTCGCTCGTGCCATGACATCCTGCGACCATCGATCCTTATCCGCCTGTGCACGCGCAAGACCTTCGGCCATGCCGCGATCGAATGCGGAAGATGTCGACGCATCGGACGTCTCGGCGGACCTCGAAGGGGGTATCACCGAGCGATGAAGCTGGGCATCCGCCGGGGGAGGTGCCGGCGTATTCGCAGCAAATGCACTCGGTCTCGGTCCCGTCTCTTGCGCCAACTTCTCGCCGAGCTGGGAACTTGCCGCTGCTTGCGGTCGTCGGCCTGGAACGGCTGGGCGGACGTCCATGACGGCATCACGCAGGACGGCCGCAGGCGCGCCGTGTGCTTGCGACGCGGCATCTGCAGGCATGCGTGTGGGGGGCAACCTCGCTGCGTCGGGTGCTGTCATCGCTCGACTCGCTTGCTCGACATCCGATGCTGGATGGAGCGCCGTACCGCACTGACGACGGCCTGCTGCCAAGACGGCCGCACCACAAGGCCCGGGACCGCGGCGCTCTCCGGCTGCGCGCCGAGACGGGTGGTCACGGCGGCGACGAGAACCCGACGCAGTTCCGGCGCGATCGGTGCGGCGGGCATGCCAGAAAGAATTGCCATGACGGCTGCACGCTGGTCGGGTGGCAAACCTTTCAAAAAGGCCGCCTCCCATGGCCATGGGCGCACGCGCAGCCACTGCGCAACCAGTCGCGCGGGCTCGTTGCGCATGATGAGAATCAAACGCTCCAGCTGATTCGCGCTCAGTGCTTGCAGGTCGTCCTCCATTGAAGGGGATGCGGCAGCCGCAGAGGAAATTGCTGCTTTTGCCGGGCTCACAGCAATGGCTTCGGCCACCAGCGTTGGATCACGGGCAATGCCAAGGGCGGCCAGTTCGTCGAGCAACCCCTTGAGCGTGGCACGTTGATCCATCGGCAAGGCCTGGAGTGCCCATTCCCGATCCGGCCTGTCCATCGCGTGGAGCAGCAGGGCGGAATGACGCGCGCCGACCGAGACCTCGCCCGGCCGTGCCGCCCGCCGCAGCGCTTCGAACATGGGGTCTGCGAGGTTCACCGTCCACCCCGTGTCATGGGCGGTACCTGCATCGGAGGATGTGTGGCAGCCAAGTCGTCCAGAGGCGCCCCCGCCATCCAGTCCTGGATACGACGCAGCGCAGCGGCGCGCTCGGCGTCGTTCAGTGGCGCAGCCGACGTCTGAGTGGGGGTTCGCTTGGCCGCGTCGCCCCGTGCGCGAGACCACAGCCAGGCGACGACAGCCAATGCCAGTCCGAGAATCACGACGAGCGGCGCAGCACGTCGGAGCTCACCCTCCCAATCCACGCCGTTCGACTGCGCCGGCAGTTGCGCGTCGACCGATGAGGCATCAGCCTGCATGCCGCCCATCGCCATGGCGTCAGCGGGCACGCCTGCGTTGGCAATGATCGAATGCAGCACCACCGTGTCGCCTCGTTCGGGAGAGGCGCCCACGGCCGCGGCGATCAGGCGCTTGAGCGAATCCTCTTGGGCCGGTCGCAGGGCCTGCCGTACGACCGCCACCACCTGAATCCGGCGCACCGATCCTGGCTGGCTGACCACCTGCTCGACGCGTCGACCGACCGCATAGTCGACATCGCGCTGCGAGCTGCCATTGCGAAGTGCGCTCCCATCGATCCGGGCATCGGCAGAGCTGCCCGCTTCACGCAACACTTCGCGCTCTTTCACAACTACGCCGGCAGCCTGCAATCCGCCGCGAGCGGCCGCTGGCAGCACATCCTCGGTGGTGGTGCGAATCTGGTCCATGTTCAGCGTCACATCGACGCTGGCCAGCGCCTGCCCTGCGCCGAACGTCTGGTCAAGGATCGCGCTCACTTTTCGCGAGAGATAGTTCTCTGTGTCCCGCTTGAGATCCAGCCGGGCAGTGCTTCCCCCGGGATCGCCATCGGGACCTTCCGAACGCGTCAGTGCCACCCCATGACCGTCTACGATCGTGACCTCCTGCGTGGTCATGCCCGGCACCGCGGCAGCCACGAGGCGTTGAATTCCAGTCACCTGCTCGGTGCGCAGAGCCTGGCCTTGCCGCATCACCAGCGTGATGGACGCCTTCGCCTTGGATGCCGCTTGTTTGAACAAGCCCTGCTCGGGAAGCGCGAGCAAAACCCGAACCTCGCGGACTTCCGACAGCGATTGGATCGTCCGGGTGAGTTCGCCCTGCAGCGCGCGCTGGTAGTTGATCTTCTGCGCGAACTCGGTCATGCCGAAGTCGGTATTGTTGAAGAGTTCCAGGCCCACCGCACCATGTAACGGCAATTCCTTGCCCATGAGCTTGATGCGCGTCGCATGTACAGTCGCCTTGTCCACGAGGATCGATGCGCCGTCGTCACCGATGCGATACGGAATCTTGAGCCGATCCAGTTCGGTGGTCATGGCCTGCGCATCCTGCGGCTTGAGGTCCGAGAACAGGACCTGATAGTCCAGCCGCAGCGCCAACCAGGTCGCCAGAACGAAGGCGACCAGGATCAGCAGCGTCCCGCCCACGAGCCCCGTGCGACCCGCGCGCGACAGCCCTTGCCAAAAATCCGATACCGAGCTCATCGCTCAACCCCTTGAGGCCGCAATCTGCCGACCGCGGCCTGAACCGAGACACCACGCGTCACAGCGACATCCTCATGACGTCTTGATAGGCCTCGAGCAACCGGCTGCGCACCTGCATCATGAGCTGAAAGGACAGGCGGCTCTCCTCCATGTTGATCAGGACCTGATGCAGGTTCTGGACGTCCCCTACGGCGAGTTTCTGGAG
>Ga0308159_1001331_pt1 | contig 37112 bp, 29 predicted proteins | sample PhyCR1_FD_201040 | JGI IMG/M metagenome (GOLD analysis project Ga0308159, IMG submission 201040) | Phyllosphere microbial communities from UC Gill Tract Community Farm, Albany, California, United States - DLSLC.R1 | ecosystem: Host-associated > Plants > Phyllosphere > Unclassified | place: USA... | reverse complement strand
TTCAGGAGGCCAGGTCATGAGATGCCCAAGCTCCCGGTCGTAAAGAGCCGCCAGTCCCGCGTTAGTGGACAACCCTCACAGGTCGCAGGGGCCTTGATCCCTGATAACACTCAACATTCTTGGCGGGATGACGTGGGGGAGGTTTTAAAAGTTTTGGCTTCGAGAGGAGTTCGATCATGGCACTGGTAGGTAAACGTGACGGGCGCAATTTTGGCTATGGCCGGCAACTGAGCTATGCAGGACCGCAGGCGTTGCGCGATCTATTTGGCGACGGGCATTACGGCACGGTCAAGGCGCACAGTGATCGCTGGCAGGCGTTTGTGCTCTGGTGTCGGTCAGAGGATGGGCCAGGGTTTAATGATGCGCGGCAAATAGATCGGCAGACCTTGTTGGACTATGCCGGACATCTGCGTCAGCAAGTTGAACAAGGTGAGCTCGCCATCGCCACCGCACAAAACCGGTTGTCCAGCGTGAACCGGACCATAGCCGCGCTGCGCGGTGATCAGTATGTGAAAGTGCCGAGTCCGAGCAAGGCATTGGGAATGCGGCGAACCCGTGTTCGTCGCTCGGTGCCGCAAGGCCAAGATCGCAGGCACGTGAAGCGGATCGTCGACGTGCTCTGCGAACACCAAATGCCGCGCGCGGCGGCAATCGCTCAGTTGGCGAGAGCCACCGGCATGCGCTTACGCGAGGCCATTTTGGCGGACCTACCGCGTTTAAAACGTGAGGCCGAACATTATGGCAAGATCAACATCCAGGATGGCACCAAAGGTGGCCGTTCAGGGGCGTCAGCACCTCGCTGGGTTACGGTAGATGATCATATTCGTGATGCGCTGAGGTTTGCCGAACAGGTCTCACCCGACGGTAGTCGCAACCTACTTGCGCCGAACGAAAACTACTTTGATTTTCAACGGCAGGTCGTCCGCCCTGCACGGGGCATCCTCCATACGCACACCCTCAAAGGCTTCCACGAATTGCGGGCGGCCTATGCGTGTGAACGCTTTAAGCAGATCACCCATCACCTTGCTCCCATCAATGGTGGCAGGTGCAGGCGAGTCGACCCTCACCTTGATCGAGAGGCACGATTACAAATCAGCTATGAGCTGGGACACGGTCGAGTCAACGTGATATCGGCTTACATCGGTGGCTAGGTATGAACAAACCATTCGATATGGAGATCTTCTTGGCAGGGGTATTGACTGGAGCACATGCAACACGAGTACGTCACATCCGCCAGGCCAAGACTATTCAAGCAGCCATTTCTGAACGCTGGAACCGAGACAATCCATGGACATGGCAAAAAAAACATCTCATATGGTTCTTGAACCAAAGCGCGAAGCATCGCGCCTCTGCAACGCACTACTACTTCGCCCTCACCGCACAGCTGGTCGCTCTCAGGCTCGGAAAGCCTTGGTTTAGGTAGGCGTGGGTGCGCGCAGCCGCTACACGAACAGCGTCAAGACTTAAGCCCAGATTGACCGCAGCCAAACAATCGTACTGACAGCCTCGTCACCGAGCAGCTTCGAACCAGTACGTCGCGGGCCCATACGGTTTCAATTTTTCAATAGAACTGAGAAACTGGCTCATCCCGACGGCATGCCTCCAAGAAATCGTTTGTCCCAGAGAGCGCAGCACGCCTAAAGACACCAATTGGCCTAAACGACCCCGGTTTTTGGTCCAAAACGTCGCGGCGGTGCTTTTATTGTATAGCCGTCGAAAACCCTAGATATACACAGCTGCAAATTTTGGAAACCGATACCATGTCTTTGGTGAACAATCCCCGCACAGGCAGCCAGTCGGCCCAGCTACCGGCTGCTCAGCTCTCAGTCTCGTCCAGATGACTACTCAGGATATCGTTGGCAAGCTTTGGAGCCTGTGTAACGTCCTAAAGGACGATGGCGTGACGTACCATCAATACGTCACCGAGCTAACTTATTTATTATTTCTAAAGATGGTAGACGAGACCGGTCAAACGGGCCAATTGCCTGCAGGATGCGAGTGGGCGGACTTGGTTGCACAAAGTCCTGCTCAGCGTTTGGAGTTCTACAAGGTGACCTTAATTCGTTTAGGAAACCACAGCTCGCCAGTTGTAAAAGAAATATTTACAAACGCTAGCAGCTTCATAAAAAAGCCTGCAACTCTATCCTCTTTAGTAACCGATATGGACAAACTAGATTGGTATAGCGCTCGACAGGAAGGTCTAGGCGACATATACGAAGGCCTTCTAGAAAAAAACGCTAACGAGAAGAAGAGCGGGGCTGGACAATACTTTACGCCACGCGTGCTGATAGACACCATGGTTGCAGTCATGAAGCCTAAACTAGATGACCGTATCCAAGATCCAGCTGCAGGTACGGGTGGGTTCCTAATCGCTGCCCACCACTATCTGAAAGAGCATAACGAGCTCGATACACTCAGCAAGTCTCAGAGACGAAAGCTAAGCTGTGACACTTTTTTCGGAATGGAACACGTCCAAGATACCCATCGGTTGGCACTTATGAACTTGATACTCCACGGTATCAATAGTGCAGGAGAGATGGGCCCCACAAAAGGTGGAATTCACTACGGTGATACGCTTGGCCCTGAAGGCGAAAAATTAGCCAAAACAGGTGCTACTTTGATACTCACCAATCCTCCCTTCGGAACAAAAAAGGGCGGAGGTTTACCTGCACGCACCGATCTTCCTTTCCCTTCAAGCAACAAACAACTTTGCTTCGTACAACATATAATAAATGCCCTTGAGCCGGGCGGCAGGGCAGCAGTTGTGCTACCTGACAATGTTTTATTTGATAGAAATATAGCAGCCGAAGTTCGCCGTGACCTCATGGACAAATGCAATTTGCATACTATCCTCCGGCTCCCGACTGGTATTTTCTATGCACAAACAGTGAAAACAAATGTTCTGTTTTTCACTAGAGGCAAAAAGGATCAAAACAATACAAAACAAGTGTGGGTGTATGACATGCGCACAAATATGCCCCAATTTGGAAAACGCACCCAACTTACTCAACAACTTTTTGCTGATTTTGAATCTGAGTTTGGGGATGACCCCTATGGAAATGCCGCCAATTTATCTAACCGCCAGGATAAGGGCGAGCTAGGACGCTGGCGCGTTTTCACGAGAGATTTTATTGCGGCCCGAGGTGACAGTCTTGATATCTCTTGGTTGAAGGACGACGGAGAAGGACGTCATGAGTTGCTTTCGGACCCTGCTATATTAGCTCGAGAGGCGTTGGGTGAACTAGAACAGGCATTAGAGGATTTGAAGGGAATTTTGTTCGAGTTAGGTGAGGAGCTGGACGAGGGTGAGGAGTGAAGACACTTCCGAAGAGCTGGACTGAGGCCACCCTAGGCCAGGTTATCAAAGGTTTCGAAACAGGGAGGAGTATTCAGGCTGCTGGTACGCCTGCAGGCCCGGATGAGTTTGGCGTGTTGAAAATTAGTGCCGTTACTTGGGGACGATTTCAGCCAGAAGAAAATAAAGCACTTTTCTCTATTGACAAGCCACTTCCCCATGAAACGGTAAAATCAGGAGATTTGCTCATCTCTCGAGCTAATACCACTGCATTAGTAGGAGCTCCAGTTCTAGTCGACCGAAATTATGACCACTTGATGCTCCCCGACAAAATTTTACGTGTACTGTATAGATCTGAACTCGTTGATCCACGTTATTTAGTTCAGGCCCTGCGCTCGCCTATTGCTCGCACCTATATAGAAGCCAATGCGACAGGGACCAGCGAGTCCATGCGTAACCTGTCTCAGGCAAAGCTGAAAAACATACCTATTTTACTCGCACCGCTCGCTGAACAAAAACGGATCGCAGATAAGCTCGACCGACTTATCGCCAGAGCGGATGCTTGTCGAGAGCGGCTTGACCGCGCACCTAAAATACTTAATAACTTTCGTCAGGCCGTTTTGGAAGCTGCAACAAGAGGCGACCTATCAGCTGAATGGCGCGAATCTAAAAAAATAGAAGATGGTGTACAATCTTTTAATATAGACGAGAGCGATTCCTTTAGCACATACCAATTCCCTATAAGCTGGCAAGCTGTACGACTCTCAGATATTGCTTCTATTCAGGGAGGAGTAACTAAGGACTTGAAAAAACAGTCTCACCTCCATCCCGAGATACCATATTTGCGTGTTGCTAACGTTCAACGAGGCTATCTAAATCTTAATGAAATAAAATCTATTCGTGTTCCACCAGACAAACTCGAAAATTTGCTCCTGAGAGCCGGGGACATCCTCTTCAACGAAGGCGGCGATATAGATAAGCTTGGAAGAGGCTGGATCTGGAATGATGAGCTGCCAGTATGCACTTATCAGAACCATGTATTTCGTGCGCGCTTGCTGAACCCCAATTTTGAACCCCGCTATATTTCTTGGTATGGCAACAGCCGTGGACATTTTTACTTTCTGACCAATGGAAAGCAAACCACAAACTTAGCGTCTATAAATAAGTCAGTCTTATCATCTTTGCCGGTAGCTATACCGCCTCCTGAAGAGCAAGTAGAAATAGTTCGACGTATTGAATCTCTTTTTTCGCTCGCGGATGCACTTGATGCAAAATATAAAGTATTTCGCGCTCAAGTGAATCAACTCATTCCTTCGCTGATTTCTAAAGCGTTTAGCGGAAATTTCGTGCCCCAAGATTCATCTGATGAACCAGCTGAAGAGCTACTCACGCGCGCCATGGCAGCAAATCAAATTCAAAGGCCTAGTCTGACAACTACAAAGCCAACAAGGAGGACTCCATTGGACGCTGCGCTCGACGAGACTCTATTAGATGTCATCGACAAGATACCGAAAGACGGCCTTACTTTTGAAGAACTCAGTAATTTAGCTGCGCGGGATTACGAGACTGTCAAGGAAGAGCTATTCAAATTACTTTCCATGAAAGAGCCGGCCATTCAACAATTCTTCGATACCAAAACAAAGACAATGAAGTTCAGGCAGGTACAAGGATGAAGCTCCTTCGAGTACATATCGTTTCCGCCAAGTCCTGCGGGGGCCTACTGGATGGTCTCGACATCACCATGCGAGACTCAAGTACCGGACCGGTTGAGTTCAAGCCGCTTTGCCTAATAGGCCCAAATGGCGCCGGAAAATCGCAGCTTATTCAGGTAATTGCGGAAGCTTTTCAGTCATTATTTCACGCCGTCGTTCCTAGCGAGGAGCGAAACGAAGGCAATGAAAACCTACTGTTCGAAATTGAATATCTTATATCTCCTATAACAAACGAGAAGCCAATAGAGGTGCGCGCAAGCCGCCTTGCTCAAGGGAGAAAAAGGCCAGTTATCACTCTATCTAAGAAAATTGACGATTACGAATGGGTAGAGTGCGACCTAACAGACCCTGCAACCATTTCACTTCTTCCGGCCAAAGTAGTTGGATATACTTCTGGGGCGAATGAAACTCTAAGCTTGCCTTTTTTAGTGTCTCGTAGCGGGTATGCCGACGAAGTCACACGCAGGGCTCTAAATAAAAAAACAGTTTCCGAATCAGTTCCAGATACGAGACTGATGTTGATTGATTATGGAACCCACCTTGAAGTTTTGGTATCTAATCTATTATTAGGGACAGCAGAGCAAAGAACAGCTCTATTGAGCGATGCGCGCGTTCAAGACCTCCATACGTTCAGATGCGTCGTTCAACTTGCACACTCCGCAGTTCCTAAGACAGCTGCCGCAAAACGAGGCCGCTATAAAAGAAAAGGCATACAGCTCACTGATGAACTGGAAAAATACCTAGATCAGTTGCGACGTTGCGCGACAAGTCATAATCACGACCCTAAAAATGACAGTTATACGTTCGATTTCTTTATAACAAAAGAAACGCGCATTGCTTTCGCCTCCTTTTGGTCAACTGCGCTCGAGCTATATGGAGCCCTGCATAAGCTTGCGATGCTAAATGATCTGGCCATCCCAAGAACGACGCGCGATCGATTCAAGAAGGAAACCCAGTTACGCAAGTTTGCATCTCGTTTACCGGAACCCCAAGACGAGGATAAAGTCTTTAGGTTCGAACGCGTTACATTCAACGCTCATGAAGAACGGGGCACAGTCGACTACGTATCACTCTCCGATGGGGAACATCAGCAGGCACAGCTTCTAGGTACTCTGTGCATGGCCTCATTCCCGAATGTTCTTTTTCTTCTTGACGAACCGGAATCACACTTCAACCCGCAATGGCGGGTAAAGCTAATGTCCAAAATTTTGAGTTTGCCTACAGCAAACGGTAAACGTGATGAGGTATGCGCCGCCGCCCTGCAAGACTTACTACTTACTACCCACTCTCCCTTTGTTCCCTCCGACATGCCAAGGGAACGTGTTTTGATTTTCACAAAAAACCCAGACACAGGGAAAATTGACGTTCGACACCCCGACATAGAGACTTTTGGGACGACTTTCGACTCAATCCTGGCCGAGTGCTTTGATATACGCCCACCAATGTCTGACGTTCCCAAAGCAGTAATCGAAGAGCTTAAATCGTCACAGAATGCTCAAGAAATCCAAGATCGTATGCAGACACTAGGTGAGTCCGTAGAAAAAATTCTTCTTGCAGACCGAGTTCGTCAACTACAACGAAAATCGAGGGAATAACGTGCTGTTTGGCTATTCTATCGCAGCTACCTCTGAAAACTGGCTACATGAAAGTATGATAGCAGCAGTTGAAAAAGTTCACTCGCTAGTTGATGAGGGAAAGCGTATGCCAAAATGGCCGAACATTTTTCCCGATGCTTATAGGGAGAGATTGTCGGGCAGAAAAGGGCTGGCCAAAAGATTAGCAGTTTATACCAAAGCCATAAAATCTCTAAGTTCTGCAGATCGAGAGTTGGTGCTTCAAGCTCTCAGTACACAGAATAGGATATCCGAGCTTCTAAGCCGGCAGTGTGATTGCATGGATCTAGAAGAGCTTCCCATGGCCTCACGGGAGCCTATTAAAAATCTTTTCACTTTCGCTTTCGGGCTTCTCACTGACTATGGGGTTCGTCAACGCCAATATAAGGCACTATGCGAAACCATACCTGCTCGTATTTGTCCATTTTGTGGCTGTGAAGGGCTAGATGCCCCAGGAGCCCCACAGGAAGACTTAGATCACTACATTCCGCGATCAAAGTATCCATTTGCCGCTGCAAATTTACGAAACTTGGCTCCTATGGGGGGCAGGTGTAATGCCTCATATAAGCATATGCAGGACCCACTACGTGGCACTGACGGCCGCCGTAGAATAGCTTGCGACCCATATCTTACAGACGGTATAAGTATTTCACTGAACAACAGTATTGTCGACGATTTCGCCGTCGACCGTATAATCTCTGAGTGGGTGATTGACTTTCAACCTACGAACGAAGCAATTGAAAGCTGGGAAGAAATATTCCATATCAGAGAGCGGTGGAAACGGGACATTTTGGACGAACCAACATTCAATCAATGGCTCGGCGATTTCAGAAACTATTGTAGGAGCGCCGCATTTAGATTCACGGCAGATAATGATGTCACGGAAGCAATTGATCGTTATGAACAATACCTCTCTGGCTGTGGATTTCGTGATCGTTCATTTTTGAAAGCGGCAGTGTTCCGATTTATGTCGATCCGGTGCGCTCAGGGTTGTCAACGCCTCTTGCCTCTACTTAGAGATTTGACAGGGGTGCCGCAACCACAAAATGCTCCACTGCCAATCTGACGGATACCAGCCACAAATGACTAGGCGTCAGTGGGATGTGAGTAAAAATTCTCCTCCGGAGAAATCCGACTTAAAGGGCTCGACAGGAAAAGGATAACTTTAGGGGTAGTCGCTCGCTTAATGGCCAAAAAAAATTTATATATTAGCTAATTAGAACTTTATTCGACTCCTGGTGCCGCACCATACAAAACAAAGCCCTCACAGAAATGTGAGGGCTTTGTTGTTTCTGGGTTAATACAACCCAGTCGCTCGCCTGTAAATCCTTCCCCAAACCGACAAACTGCTATTGGTGGCCGACTACCAGCCGAAGCATAACGTCCGCATACCATGTACACAGTGCATACAGAACACGTGTGAAACAACGTTAATGGCAGCCTCTCCCGTTCTGTCTTTCCGAGTAAAGCCCGAACTTTTCAGCGAGTTGGATCAACTGGCGCGGGCGACCGACCGAGATCGTCAATACCCCCCTGCAGCGGGCTTTGAGCCGCTACGTGACCGCTGAGTGCTGGCATTTAAAGCCGTGCAGAAAGACATTGCAGATACTGATGCCGGCAACGCCACTGATTGGGAATTGGGGGAGGCAGCCGTCTTCCACATTCTCAACAGCCTGGGAATGCTGGAGCGTTCCCTCATGCAGGGAAAGCGTCTCCAGTACTCGATTGCCGGGAGCTGGTTATCACTGCGTATCCGTATCGAGCAACCTCTAGTTTGCAAGGTGACCGCGAAGCGCACCACAGCACCAAGCCCCGTAACTCGGGGCTTGGTGCTATTTGGCGTTTGAATGAATATCGGCAACTGCAAGAAAACAAACCCGGCCAGGGTAATTCAAAGGCCGTCAGGAATATGGACGGAGAATTCCACCCCATCAAACAGGTGTAAACACTGTACAACCATGCGCCCGATCAATACGATGAGAAGCATTATCATTCACGCAGTGCGAGCCTCACATGCAGGATGCCAGCCCAACATCGTCCGTCGAACAGTTGTACGAGAATCATCACGGCTGGCTGCAGGGCTGGCTGAACCGGCGGTTGGGGCACAGTGCCGACGCCGAGGATCTGGCCCACGACACGTTCATCCGTGTGCTGCGCGCCCCCCAGCAGGTGTGCGAGTTGCGCCAGCCCATGGCGTTTCTCGCGGCGATTGCCAATGGACTGCTGATCAATCGCTGGCGCCGCCAGGAGATCGAGCGGGCTTATCTTGAAGCGTTGGCTGCTCGGCCCGAAGGGGGGGAATCGTCACCCGAGGACCGGTATCTGGTGATCGAAACCTTGTTGCAACTCGACTCGCTGCTGATTGGGCTCTCTGAGCGCATACGGCAGATTTTCTTCATGTCCCAGCTCGACGGCCTGACGTACCCGCAGATCGCTGCGCAGTTGGGTTTGACTGTGGCTCAAGTGCAACGGGCCATGGGTAAGGCATTCAGTGTTTGCTATGCGAGCCGTTTCGAATGAGGGCCGAGATTAATCCGCAGGTGCGCGATATCGCCATTGATTGGCTTGTCAGGACGCAGTCCGGGCTTATGAGTGCGCCTGATCTGGAGGCATTGCGGTGTTGGCGCGAGGCGAGCGATGAGCATGAGCAGGCCTGGCAACGTGTCGCCAGCTTGCCGCTGTTGCAGCAGCCCGGAGCGAATCTCTTGCGCGATGCCACCGCGCGCAGGGCACTGGCGTCGGCTGGGCCGGACATGCAGAAACGTCGGCAGTTACTCAAGCGCCTGTTGGTCCTTGGTGCGGTTGGCACCGTTGCCTGGCAAGGCGCGGGGTCCACGCCAGTGCGCGCCGCGCTGGCGAACCACCGCACAGGAACAGGCGAGCGTCACCAGTGGACCCTGGTTGATGGCAGCTCGCTATGGCTGAACACGGCCAGTGCGGTGAACCTGGATTTTAATGATCAGGTGCGGCGCATCCAGATGATAGAGGGCGAGCTGGCCTTGAATGTGCGAGCAGAATCTCGCCCGCTGCAGTTGATCACGCCGGACGCGATCCTGCAGAGCCGCGATGCGCAGTTGCAGGTGCGCCATGACCGGCAGGGCACGCAGGTCACCGTCGTGGGCGGCCAGGTGCAGGTGCACTCACGCGGCCAGCCAACGTCCTCTTCACTTGAGGCCGGATGGCAGGCACGGGTGGACCGCCTGGGTATCGGCGTACCGAGCCGCCCCGACCTGCTGGTCGCCCAGGCCTGGCTGCGCGGGATTCTGCCGGCGGATCGCCTGCGCCTGGATGCCTTGGTGGCGGAACTCTCGCGTTATCGTCCCGGTGTTTTACGTTGTCATGAGCAAGTCTCAGGGTTACGCCTCACAGGCAGTTTTTCGCTGGATGACACCGACGCAGCCTTGACCCTGGTAGCGCGCACGCTGCCGGTGCGTATCGAGCGCATGACGCGGTATTGGGTCTCGATCGTGCCCGCCTGAAATATTTTTTCCGCTGCACGATAGTTTTTTCGTACTCGCTTGGCCTATAGGGATCACCCACCCGCCAGAGATGGGTCTTGACCCCTTAGGAGCCCCGTATGACTTCACCTTCCCGCGCCCTGCGTGCCCGTACGCTTGGGCTGTTGTTGCTCAGCGTGCAACCGCTTTGCAGCCTTCCAGTCTTTGCCGCGGGTAGTTCGCTGCATTACAGCATCGACGCTGGCCCCCTGGATTCTGCGCTGTCACGTTTCGGCGCACAGGCAGGGATTACCATGGCGGGCAGCTCAACGCTGACGGCTGGCAAGAAAACCCAGGGGCTGCAAGGCAATTTCAGTACTGAGGCCGGCCTGGCGCAGCTCTTGCTCGGCTCGGGGCTGACCTATGAGCGCCAGGACGACGGTAGCCTGCTGCTGGTACCGAGCAACGGCGACGTGTTGGAGTTAGCGCCGACTGCGATCAGTGGCACCGCATACGACACCTCGTTGGGCCGCAACGATGGCCTGGTCGCCAGCCGGACCATGAGTGCCAACAAGACCGATACGTCGATCATGGAAACGCCGCAATCGATCAGCGTGGTCACCCGTAAGCAGATCGATGCCCAGCAGCCGCAAAGCATCGGGCAGGTGCTGCGCTACACCGCCGGGGTCAATGGTGAAGCCAACGGTGTCGATACCCGGCGCGACACGATTAGTATTCGTGGCTTTGACGCGACGACTGGCGGTGGTATCTATCGCGATGGCCTGCGCCAGTACAGCTTTGCCAACCAGAGCCGTGCCGTGGGTGAAGTCTATGGGCTGGAGCGCGTGGAAGTACTGCGCGGGCCATCGTCGGTGCTCTACGGGCAAAGCTCGCCGGGCGGCATGGTCAACGTGATCAGCAAGCGTCCCACCGATGAGCCGCTGCATGAACTGGTGGCGCAGGCAGGCAGTTTTGATCGCAAGCAATTGGCTGCGGACTTCGGCGGACCGCTTAGCGAGGACGGCGTCTTGACTTATCGCCTCACCGGGCTGTGGCGAGACAGCGGTACGCAAATCGACTACGCCCGTGATGACCGTCAATTCATCGCCCCGGCAATCAGTTGGCGCCCCTCGGACGACACCTCGCTGACGGTGCTGGCGTCCTTTCAAAAAGACCGCAATGTGCTGGGCTACTACGCGTTGCCGCGGATAGGCACCCTCGACAGCTCGCGTTACGGACGGATCGCTACGGATCGTTTTGTCGGCGACCCTGACTTCGACAAGTACGATGTAGAACAGTGGTCACTGGGGTATCAGTTTGAACATCACCTCAATGATATCTGGACATTCCGCCAGAACGCCCGTTACAGCCGCTCCTATCAGGAACAGCGCACGATTTACCAATACGGCTTGGATGACGACCAGCGCACCGTGGGCCGCTTCGGTTATCTGGGCCACGAAAAGGTGAAGAATGCCCTGCTCGATAACCACTTCCAGGCCCAGTGGAACGCCGGCCGTTTCGAACATACAACGCTGGTCGGCATCGATTTGCAACACGCCAGTACCAACCAGTTGGGGGGTGGCAACGTGGTTGATCCCCTGGATGTGTATGCGCCGGTCTATCACCAGGATTACAGCGACCTGGACGCCTTTTACGACATCAACCAGCGTCGTCAGCTAGACCAGGCGGGTGTGTATCTCTCGGAACAGCTCAAGTTCGACGAACATTGGGTCTTCAACCTGGGCGGTCGCCAAGACTGGGCACGCTCGAAAACGGTCCATTACGCCACCGATACGGCGGCAGACCTCAAGCAGCGCGATCACGCCTTCACGTGGCGGACCGGTGTGATGTACCTGGCAGACAACGGCCTGGCGCCCTACGCGAGCTATTCCGAGTCGTTTTTCCCTAACATCACGGCGGTGGCGCGTGACGGCAGTGCGTTCGAACCCGAAACCGGTCGCCAGTACGAAGTCGGGATCAAATTCCAGCCCAAGGGCAGTGACAGCTACGTGACCTTCTCGCTGTTCGACCTGACGCGGCAAAACGTACTGACTGCCGATCCTGCCAACAATCGTTTCTCGGTGGCGACCGGAGAAATCCAGTCGCGCGGTATCGAACTGGAAAGCAAGGCGCAGGTGTCCGATGCTCTGGAGTTGATGGCCAACTACAGCTATTCACACCTTGAAATTACCCGCAGCAATACGGCCGATGAGAAAGGCAATCAACCTGGCAATACCCCTGAACAACTGGCTTCGCTCTGGTCGCAATACACCATTCAGGGCGGCGCGCTATCGGGCTTGGCGATAGGGGGAGGAGTACGCTATGTCGGCAAGAGCTATATCGACTCGCAAAACAGCGAAGGCATTCCCCACTACACGCTGTTTGACGCCAGCCTGAGCTACGACCTGGGCAAGCTGTCTTCATCCTATGCAGGGGCGAAGCTGGCGCTCAATGCGTCCAACCTGACCGACGAAACCTATGTCTCCCAGTGTGGTTACACCGGCGACAGCTGCAAATACGGGTATCGCCGAAATGTGACCGGATCGGTGAGTTACAACTGGTAAGCACCCCCTTGGCGACCGGATCGGCACGTAGCGCAATTGCCAGACAAAACCGCTTTCGTACTCGATATTTCAACAGCGTCGGCCGATAGAGGGCGTTGACAGCGGACTGCTTTCGGCAGCCTGCTGCCACGGCAGCTTTTGGCGGATTCCTGCCTATTCTCTACGGAAGGGATGATCGACAACGTTCGAATTCAGGAGGTTTACCATATATTCATCCTCGATCATCCCCTCCACGCCTCACCTCCCCTCCTGTTGAATCACCTCTTTTCGCGCCAAAGCTCCGGATTTCATCCTTTATGCTAAATTATGTATTGGCAATAATTATGGCGTATCCATAAAAAGGGATAATTGCATGAGCAGCATATTTCAGCGCCCTGAACTGGCTGAATCGATGGCAAACCAGCTTCTCAATCCAGGCGTATTAGATGAAGGTCTACGCTCAGGTCTTTTTCTGTCTGGCCTGCGCCGTACAGGTAAAACGACCTTCCTGCGCAACGACCTTATCCCAGCCCTGGAAGCAGCAGGCGCCCTGGTGATTTACGTCGACCTATGGAGCGATACGCTGGCCAACCCGGCAACGCTCGTGCACAACGCCATCCACAAGACCCTGAAAGAACTGCAAACGCCGGGCTCTTCAATCCTGGAAACGCTCAAGCGAGTCAGCAATGTCGATCTGGGCGCAGCAGGATTCAAGTTCGGTTTCAAACTCGACAGCATCGGCAACGCCGACGGCCCCACATTAGCGCAAGCACTCGCAGAGGTCGTCGACCAAGCGAAGACCGATCTCGTGTTGATCATCGACGAGGTGCAACATGCCATTTCCTCCGACGATGGCAACCAACTGCTCCTGGCCCTCAAGGCTGCTCGTGATGCAATCAACCCGCGCCCGAATACGCCGGGCTACTTCCTCTTTATAGGCACAGGCTCCCACAGAGCCCAGGTAAGCGAGCTGACCGCCAAACGCAACCAAGCGTTTTCCGGCGCGACATCGGCCGCGTATCCACTGCTAAAGGGTGACTACGTTGAATTCCTGCTCAACCGACTGGCAATGACGGTGAAGAAGGAAAAGCTCCCCTCACTTGAAGCCGCTGTCGAAGCCTTCAATACCCTGGGCAATCGACCTGAGGAAATGCTCAAGGCATTGCGTCAGCTACTGCAACAGGGCGGTGATCCTGATCTTTTCCTCCCCGTGATTGCCAGCACCTTACGCTCAGCGGCGGCAAGTATTGAGCTTGAAAAAGTCGAACAGCTGGGCAGCCTGGCTCAGGCGATTTTCAACAAGATCGCGGCTACGGAAGGCGATGCTCGGGGGATTTTCTCTACCGATGCAGCTGCGGAATATTCAAAGACGGTAGGTCGCGAAGTGCGGGTTGAAGAGATTCAACCCGTAGTGATTGCGCTGGTGGCGGAGAACATCATCATGCGGCGAGGGCATGGGATTTATGCGATTACGGATCAGTTTGTTCAGGAGATTTGGTTGGAGGAGCGTGCGTTGATTGAGGGGCGGTAGGGACACGCAATAAATTTTCCACCTTAGTCACATGCTTGGACTTTGTAGGTCCGCTATTGATGATGTGGTGAAGGTGTTGGAGTCGCCTGGGAATACCGGGCTGTAAGTAGGGCTGTGAAGCGGCCCCAAAACCAGGCGCTTAGTAAAATCTCAGTGCCTTTATTGGGGCTGCTGCGCAGCCCGGCGCGGGGCAAGCCCGCTCACCACAGAGTTGTGTGCCCGCATTTGAGGGTGGTGTAGATACCCAGGGGCGTTTTTTTCGGTATAAACCTGAACATCCCTGCGTCGTGAACGGACTCCCATGAACGCCCTCAAACTGATCTGCCTCCTCATCGTTTTCCCGCTGCTGCTGGCCGCCCTCGGTGGCTGGGAGCGTCAGCGTGCTGACGAAACCACCACGGCGCTGGTCGATTACCACGTCACGGTGACTACCGCTAAACAGCAACTCCAAGCGCTGGCGGCGAAGGAGCCGACGGCGATGGTCGCCCTGGTCGATGAAAAAATCAGCGTGCAAACGGCCCTCTCGCGTCTGGAAAAAATCGAAGCCGAGCTGCCCATTGCCCACCGCGTGAACCGTGCGATGCGGGTCCTGGCGCCGTGGGTGATGGGCTTGGGTCTGTCGGCGGCGTTGATTGGTGCGGCTGCATTGGCGGGTACGTACTGGGCCGGGCGGCGGGCACGGCACTCACGGGAGAGGTTATTGCAGGCGTTCTCCCTGGGCAGCCGCCTGTTGCCCTATGTGCTGGTGGGCCATGTGGTGGCGGTGGCGGCGGCCGTCGCGTTGGCGTTGAGTTTCGAAGGCTTGGGGATGTGGCATATCGGCCGGCTGGGCAGTGGCGAAGTCAAGCTGATGGCGGTGCTGGGGGTGATCGCGGCGTTCTGTGTGTATTCGATCTGGCAGTTGCTCAGACAGCTGCGCCCTATGCTGGGGATGTTCAAGCCCGAGCCGCTGGAGATGTTCGGCCAGGTGGTGACGCCCGTGCAGGCTCCAGGGTTGTGGCGCCATGTGGACGAATTGGCGGAGAGGCTCGGCGCGCTGCCACCGGACCACATCGTGGTGAGCCTGGCCCAGGGCTTTTACGTGACCTCCAGCGCGGCCACTGTGCAACCGGCGAATACTTTGCTGCAGGGGCGCACCTTGCATGTGCCGTTGCTGTATCTGGGCCTGCTGAGCCGTGAAGAAATCAGCGCGGTGATCGGCCATGAGCTGGCGCACTTTGTGGGGAAGGACACGGAATACAGCCTGCGCTTTTTACCGATCTACGATGGGGTCAATCGCAGCCTCGAAGCGCTATTGAACACGATGCTGACCAGCGATTTTATCCAGGGACGGCTGATGCGGCCGTCGTTCATGTTCGGTGTGTTTTTCATGCAGCGCTTTGATGACGCGGTGAACCACTGGAGCCGTGAGCGTGAATTGCTGGCGGACGCTGCCGGCGCGCAGTTGGCGGGCCCTGCGGCGGCGGCTTCGGCGTTGTTGCGGGTGTCGGTGGTGCAGCCGCACGTTGAGGATGCCTTGTTGGCGTTGTGTGAAGCAGGCGCGGCTACCGATCTGCCCGACGCCGTATTCGCGAGCTTGCGTGAGTGTGAATTGCAACCATCAGCCGAAGCCCTGGAGATTCATCAACCCCATCCCACCGACTCCCACCCCTCCAATGGCGAACGCCTGCAGGCGCTGCACGTGCCACTGGACGATACCCTGCGCAGCGCCACCCGCGAGGTGGATAGCGACGTAGCGAATGCGCAGATGGATGCCTATTTCAGTGCCCCCCAGGCAGTGCGCGAGCAGCTGTCTCGCGACGTGATGGACGTGGCGGTGTCGGAGAACAGCGCGCACACCCAGCTGCTGGAAACCTTGGCCGCTTCGGCCGAGGGTGAGCGCAGCCTGCATGAAGGCGGCCAGTGGCGCGGGGTGCTGATGGCGGTGTCGGGCCTGCCCTTTGTGCTGGCGGCCCTGTTTATCCTGAGTCGAGTCTGGCTCGCCCCGGAGCGTTTGAAAGGCACGCCGCTGTCGGCAGTCGGCGCGGGCGCGTGCCTGGGCCTTATCGGGCTGGGCCTGCTGTGGCTGGGCATCCGTCGATTCAAGCGCGCGCCGCAGACCGCGTTGCGCCTGACACCGGAGCATTTTGTGTTCAATAACCTGGCGCAACCGCTGCCCATCGAACATATCGAGGAGATCACGTTGCAGTTTGTCCAGGGCATCTGGGTAACCGTTCAACTGACGCCCGAGGCGCCGTTACCGGCAATGCGCAAGACCGCGTTCGGTGTACCCGGCGTGCGGGTCAACAAGAAGAAACGCCAGGTGCTGCTGCTGATGGCACAGCTGTGTATCGACAATAAAAAGATCGAACCTTATGAGGGGTTGTCCTTGATGCTCGACTACAAGAATGCGGCGTTGGCGCGCAAGATTTTGCAGAGCCGCGAGGACTGATGCACACCCATAAAAAAACCCCGAACCAGTCGGGGTTTTTTATCGCCTGGAATCAGGCGCGAGGTGCGATCACTTAGAAAACGTTGATCGGATAGTCGGCGAACAGACGGATTTCGTTACCGCCTACGTTGTACTTGTCGGCATTGCTGGAAACGCGCAACCAGGACGCACGAGCACGCAGGCTCAGGTCTTTGGCCGGGCCGCTTTGGACGACGTATTTGAACTGGTTGAAGATCTCGCGCTCGGTGCCATTGCCACGGTTGGAACCGTCGTCAATGTTGGTGCCGCGCACGTAGGCCACGTTGTAGGTCAGGCCAGGCACGCCGAAGGTGCTGAAGTCCAGGCCGTAGCCGGCTTGCCAGGAGCGCTCGTCCTTGCCGTTGAAGTCGGACCAGTAGGAGTTGGCCAGCAGGATGGTGTTGCCGCCGTCGCCGATGCCGCCAGCGTTGCGGTAGCCGCCGTACAGGTAGCCGGTGTCGCCCGTGCTGCGCTGGTGAGCGACGGTGAAGCTGTGGGGGCCGACAGCCCATGTGGCGCCCAGGCTCCAGATCTTGTTGTCGCGAGCGTCTTCGCTGCCTTGGTTTTCCAGGGCGAAGCTCTTGTCCAGCTTGGTCTTGTAGCCATTGAAGTCAAAGGTCAGCGACTGTTTCTCTGGCAGGGCCAGCACGTAGTTGACGTTGACGTATTGCTTCTTCAGCACGTCTTGCATGTCGGAGGCGTACAGCGCGGCCGACAGGTTTTCGGTGAATTTGTAGCTGCCACCGACGTAGTCGATGCTTTTCAGACGGCCGCTGTCGGTACCTTCGGCGCTCTTGCGAGCTTCCTTGGTGAAGTGACCGGCGTCGAGTTGCAGGCCGGCGATCTCTTTGGAGACGATCGACGTACCCGTGAACGTTTCGGACAGCAGACGGGAGTTGTCGTAGGCCAGGACCGGAACGTTAGGGAACTGATCACCGTACTTGAGCACCGTGTTGGAGACGCGGAACTTGACCGCTGCGCCGCCTTTGGCCAGGTCGTGTGGTGCCGAGCCAGGGTTTGCCGAGCCATCTGGGTTGGTGGTGCCATTACCCTGCTTGAAGAAGTCGATCCCCCCTGCGCCGGCGCGACCTTGGCCACCGTCCAGACGGATAGCATATTGGCCGATCACGTCCACCCCCACACCGACGGTGCCTTGGGTGAAGCCGGACTCGAACTTGCCGATGAAGCCTTGGCCCCATTCGGCTTTGTCTTGCTTGCCGTTTTTGTAGTCGCGGCTGATGTAGGCGTTACGGGCTGCGATGTTCAGGTGGCTGTCTTCAACGAAACCCTTGGATTGCTCCTGGTCGTTTGCCATTGCTGTCGATGCGCTCAAAATCCCCAGAGCGATCAGACTCATCCGTTGCTTCAACATTTTTTGTATTCCTTATTACGGGTTGAGTACGCGCGATGACACCAGGCTCCATGTCGCTTTTCTGGTGTCGACTTTTCCGAAAAAAGAAGGCCCGCGGACGACTGAACATGCCGCGGGCCTTTTCTTATTGGATGAGTCATGGCTGTTAGCCACAGGCGTTGGGCGCAATCCTAGTCGCGCGTTGAACTATGTGTCAATTTCGTGAATCGTCTGTATTTAGGCGAAATAATTCTAAGCAAAGGCCTACTGCCTTTCTGAAAACGACCAGATTCTGTCTTTAACGACCTCTGAAACACATCTCGTAACATATTTCAAAGCCGATACGTTTGGTAATGGATAACGCTCGCAAATGCAAAGCATTACCATTAGCGTGCTTTTTCCTGCCAAACCCTTTGGATGCATTCCACCATGCCTGCCCTTCGCCTGACGCCCATGACCCTTGGGCTTTCTGTTCTGCTGTCTGCCGGTTTTGCCTGTGCCGCCACCACCTTGCCCGAAACCTCGATCAGCGCCGAAGCTGACGAAGACGACCCGCGCGTCAAGGAAACCAGCACCGCGACCCGCACCGCCACACCGGTACGGTATGTGCCCCAGGCCATCGACTCGGTGAAGACCGAAAGCCTGCGCGCCTACGGCACCAACGACCTGGGCCAGGCCTTGAGCGGCATCCCCAACGTCAGCAGCGGCGCCGACACGCGCTTCGACAGTCTGCGCATCCGTGGCTTCGACGCGAGCAACGACTTCTACCTCGATGGCATTCGCGACGACAGCCAGTACGTGCGCGACCTGCACAACATCGAGCGCATCGAAGTGCTCAAAGGCCCGGCAGCCGTGCTTTACGGGCGAGGCGGCCAGGGCGGGATCGTCAACCGCGTGAGCAAACTGCCAACGGCCGGGCGCAAGTCGAGCATCGAGGCCCAGGGCGGCAGCAACGATTTGCGCAGTGTGTATGCCGACCTGAGCACCGACCCCACCGACAACATCAGCCTGCGTCTGAACATGGGCAACCAGGACAACAACAGCTTCCGCGACGGCGTCAGCGGCAATCGCCAACTGTTCGCACCGTCCATGAGCTGGCAGCTCACACCGGATCTGAACTGGCTGGTGCAATACGAATACAGCCGCTACAACCGCACGCCGGATCGCGGCATCCCCGGCGTCAACGGACGCCCCGCCGACGTCAGTCGCAGCACCACCTACGGCGACAGCCGCGATTACATCGACGACAAGACCCAGTCCCTGCGCTCCAAGCTGGCCTACGAACTCAACGACAACTGGCAACTGCGCCAGACCCTCGGCGTGTTCAAGCTCGACAGCGATTTCGACAACACCTACCAGACCGCCTATGTTGCCTCGACCAATCGGGTGACGCGCCAACGCTGGCAGCAAGACCTGACCACCCTCAACGTCTTCAACAACGTCGAGCTGGAAGGAGGCTTCAGCACCTTCGGCCTGGAACACCGCCTGCTCACCGGCGTGGAGCTGGGCAGCCAGCGCCGCGATCCAAAGCTGTACACCGCCACTGCTGTGAACCGCGGTGGCCAGGCCGTGCCAGCCCTGGACCTCAACCAGCCCAATCGTCGCCTGAGCCACACCGGGCGCATGAACGTATCGAGTAACAACCACACCGAAGTCGAAAGCCGCGCCCTGTATGTGCAAGACCAACTGCGCCTGAATGACCAGTGGCAAGTGCTGGCCGGCCTGCGTTACGACCGCTTCGAAGTAGACACCAAAAACAAACTGCTCAATACCCGACAAGACGTCAAAAGCCACAGCACCAGCCCGCGCTTTGGCGTGGTGTGGACGCCCCTGGAACACCACTCGTTCTATGCCTCGTGGAGCAAGACCTTCTCACCGGCCGGTGGCGGCCTGATCGGCATCACCCCGAACGCCGCCGGCAGCGTCAACGACCTGAGCCCCGAGCTGACCAAGCAAAAAGAGATCGGCGTGAAAAGCGACTGGCTCGACGATCGCCTGAGCACCACCCTGGCGGTGTACGAACTGGAACTCTACAACCGTCGCACCAGCGACCCGCTGGACCGCACCATTACCCTGCTCAGCGGCCTGCAGCGCTCGCGCGGCGTGGAGCTGACAGCCACCGGCAAGATCGTCGGCAACTGGTCTGTACGCGGTGGTGTCGGCCTGCAGGATGCCAAGGTCGAGAAGGACAACAACGGCTTTGAAGGCAAGCGCGTCAGCGACGTGGCCAAGCGCAATGCAAGCCTGTTTGTCACCTGGAAACCGGAGATGGGCTGGTACGCGGAAACCGGTTTGACCCTGGTCGGCGACCGTTATGCCGACAGCCTCAACACTGTAGTGCTGCCGGGTTATGGCAGTTGGGATGCATTGGTCGGGTTCCGGCAGAAAGAGTGGGATGTGCGCGCGGCGCTGAATAACATCGCCGACAAGACCTACTACGAATCGGCGACCAGTGTGGCGCAGATTCAGCCGGGCGAGCCGCGTAACCTGGTGGTGACGGGCACTTATAGCTTCTAAACGTAAACCCCCTTCTTATGGCAGCTGCCGAGCGCAAGCGAGGCAGCTGCGATGAAGCCAAGGCTATTTCGTTAGTTACTCATCAACTCGCACAACGCGAGCATTTCAGCCTCGCTGAACAACCCCACCGGGTAGCGTTCACTCATCACGCTGCGCAAATCCGGCTGCTGCCTGACTTGTCGCGAGCCGTTTTCCTTCAACCAGAGCCCCAGCGCATGGATCGCGTCACCGTCAACCCGCGAAGGGTGGAAGGTGCGCGTGTACATCGGGTTGATATTGGCATTCATTTCGGCGCTCTCTCCTGCTGCGTGAGCGGCTAACTTACTTAAGGTTTATGACAGAACTGTGCGGTCATCACCCTGGGACACTGGGGCAACACCGATACAAGAGCTATGCCAATGTCGCGTGTTTATAGGTGGGCGGACACAAAAAAGCCCACGACCGTGCTGGGCCGTGGGCTTGCTGTAGAGACCGAAACCGAGGGACGCCCGGTTGCCGGAAAGGCGTTGTTACAACTGCACTCAGTTTTTATGCGGGGCCGGCTGTTGTTGGGTCAGGCAATGGATATTACCGCCACCCAGTAACAGTTCACGGCCCGGCACCATCACCACTTCGTGCTGCGGGAACAGGTCCTGCAGGATAGCCTTGGCTTCAGCGTCCAACGGGTCGTCGAAACTTGGCGCGATGATGCCGCCGTTGACGATCAGGAAGTTGACGTAGGAACCCGCCAACCGCACGGTCGGATTACGTTCCTGTGTGCCGTCCACCGGATCGACCCCTGCGCACTCTTCCTCAGTGGCATACAACGGCCCCGGGATCGGCATTTTATGCACCGTGAACGAGCGGCCCCGGGCGTCGGTGCTGCTTTGCAGGACGGCCATGGCGGCTTGGCAACGCGCGTAGTTCGGGTCTTGCGGGTCGTCGGTCCAGGCCAGCAATACTTCGCCTGGGCGCACGTAGCAGCAGAAGTTATCCACATGGCCGTCGGTTTCGTCGTTGAACAGGCCGTCCGGCAGCCAGATGATCTTATCCACAGCCAGGTTGGCGCTGAGCACCGCTTCGATTTCGGCACGGTCGAGGTGCGGATTACGGTTGCGGTTGAGCAGGCATTCCTCGGTGGTAATCAGGGTGCCTTCGCCGTCGACGTGGATCGAGCCGCCTTCCAGCACGAAACCCTCTGTGCGGTAACGCGGCGCGCGCTCGATTTCGAGGATCTTGCCGCCCACCTGCGAGTCGCGGTTCCACGGCGAGTACAGGCCACCGTCAAAGCCGCCCCAGGCGTTGAAATCCCAGTTCACGCCGCGCACTTCGCCACGGTCGTTGATCACGAACGTCGGGCCGGTATCGCGCACCCAGGCGTCATCGCTGGACATTTCCACCACACGGATATTCGGCAGGTCCAGGCGGGCGCGGGCGTTTTCGTACTGGCCGGCGGAAACCGCCACGGTCACCGGCTCAAACCGTGCGATGGCCTTGGCCACCGCCACGTGAGCCGCCTGCGCGGGCTTGCCGCCCAGGCGCCAGTTGTCCGGGCGCTCGGGCCACACCATCCAGGTTTGGGTCTGTGGCGCCCATTCGGCGGGCATATGGAAGCCATCGGCGCGGGGGGTGCTGTGCAGGGTGGTCATGGCGATCAGGACTCCGAATGGGGTAAAGGCCGACTTTATAACGGATAAAAATCGGCCTTAGAAGAGAATAAACAGCATGAATGAAAAATATGACAGCCAATGACCGATAACAATCGATTATTTACAGTTGCTCATCCAGCACCTTCGACAGCATGTCGACAAAGAAGTCCACGCTACGTTTGGAGGTCACCATCGGCGGCTTGATCTTGAGGATGTTCAAATAATCGCCAGTCGGCTGCATGAAAATCCCCAACTCTCGCAATCGATCACACAACAGGGTGGTCTCTTCGGTGGCGGGCTCCAGGGTTTGCCGGTCACGCACCAACTCCAGGCCTAGATAGAAACCGGAACCGTGAACCGCGCCTACCAGGGGATGACGGTCGATCAGTGCTTCCAGCCGCGCCTTGAAATGCCCGCCGACCACCTGGACGTTTTCCCACAATTTTTCTTCTTCCATCACATCCAGCACCGCCATGCCGATCCGGCAACTCACCGGGCTGCCCCCCGACGATGAGAAGAAATACCCCTCGGCCTCCAATGCCTCGGCGATCTCGCGACGGGTGATCACCGCGCCAAGTGGCTGACCATTGCCCATGCCCTTGGCCATGGTGATGATGTCGGGCACCACGCCCTGCTCTTCGAAGCCCCAGAAAAAGTGCCCCATGCGGCCGTAGCCCACCTGCACTTCATCGGCGATGCACACGCCGCCTCGGGCACGCACCAACCCGTACACCTGCTGCAAGTAACCCGGCGGCAGGGAGATGCCGCCGGCGTTGCCGTACACCGGTTCACAGATAAACCCGGCCAGTTGGCGCTTGCTCGCAGCGATTTTCGCCAGGTTATGTTCCACGCTTCGTACGTAGTCCGGCGCACTGTCCTGCCCGCGGAATTCACCGCGATAGGTGTTCGGCGCGGTAACCGGGTGGACCCACTCCGGGCGGCTGCTCAGGGCCTGGGGATTGTCCGCAATCGAGGTGGACACCGCATCCGCCGCCACCGACCAGCCGTGATAGGCCTCCAGCACACTGAGCATGTCGCGCCCACCGCTGTAGGCCCAGGCCAGGCGGATGGCCAGGTCGTTGGCCTCGGTGCCGCTGTTGACCAGGAACACCCGATCCATGCCCGCCGGCGCCAGCGCCAGCAAGCGCTCGGAAAACTCGGCAATGGCGGCATAGTGAAACCGCGAGTTGGTATTGAGCAGCGACCATTGCCGCGCCGCCACCGCCGCCATGCGCGGGTGGCCGTGACCCAGTACGGCGACGTTATTGAGCATGTCCAGGTAGGAACGGCCCTGCATATCGATCAGGTGGTTGCGCCAGCCGCGCTCGACGCGTGGCGGGTCGACGTAATAGTGCTTCTGCGAGCGGGCGAAACTGGCGTCACGCCGGGCCAGCAGGGCGTGGGGGTCGAGTTCCGGTTCGGCATCACAGGCCAGTCCCAGTAACCCCGCAGGCGAGGGGCACAAGGCTTGCCAGGCCAAGGCCCGGGACGGTGTACAAAACAGCGGCGGTTCGAGGTCGGCACGGCACAGTTGCACGGTCAGCGGCCCATGGACCTCACCGAGAACCTGCCCCTCCACCAGCAATGAACCGTGCTTCAACCGGGTGTCCACGCCCCACAACCGCACGCTCAGCTCCACCCCTTGCACGCTCACAAGGCCATCGGCGTCCTGATGCAGCGTTCCGGCAAAAGGCGCCTCCAACACCGTGCCATGGGGCAGATGCAGCTCTACGTGGAGGGGGAAAGTCTGCGGTTCGGTGGCACTGTCCGGGCAGGTACGCGACAGCCGATATTGGCCATAACGACTTGCCGCCAGCCCATGCACCGCCGCCGCCTGATCCAGCAGTTGCCGATCAATGCCGGCCAGTTCCCAGTTGCCGGCTTCGAAATGCGGGCTGAGCACACCCAGGTCGATCAGCGCGAACTCACGCCCCACCAGGCCCGGTAACAAAGGCGCGAAGTCCTGGCTGGCAATCGAAGGCAGCGTCTCACCGACACTGCCGAGAATCGCAGCCTCCATCAGTTCAAACGGCACCGACGTCGCCACATGGAAAATTTCCCACTCGTGTTCGGCGTTTTTCAACAGGTAAGTGTTGTCCGGATCCAGGCGTTGCTGCTGTTCGCTGCTTAGTACCAACACTGCCGCACGGGCGACGATCAGTGGCCACAACGCCTGCAATTCCTCGCGTTGCAACGGGGTCACGGCATGGCAGGCTCGGACCGCCGGCAGGATGGCAAACGGGTCGCCCTCGGCATGGTGCAACAGAGCCGCACAGGTCACCGACAGGTCGGCAATCCGCCAGGTGTGCACCAGGTCGCCGAAATCGATGACGCCTTGCAGTTGCCAGTGCCGTTGCGCATCGCGCTGCCACACCACGTTGTCATCGGTGATGTCCATGTGCACCGCTTGCCAGGGCAGGCGGTCGGCCAGGGGGCGAATGCGCTGTTCAACCTGCTCGGCCACCTGTTCCAGTGCGGCGCGGTGGGGCAGGTTTTCCAGGGTGGCCAACAGATAGGTGATCAGTTCCCGGGCATGGCGTGGGTCCCATTGCAGGGTACGGTCCAATCCAGGGTGGGAGAAATCCGCCAGCGCGCGGCTCATGCGCCCGCACAGGTCGCCGAAGCCGGCGATCACGTCGCGCCCCAAATGCGGCAGATGGGTCAACGGCTGGCCGTCGATATAGTCCAGCAGCCGCAGGTGCAGGGGCTGGCCATCGACCGTCACGCTCAACAGCTCTTCACCGTCCAGGGCCTTGATGACCTTGGGCACCCGCACGGCCTGCAGGGTGTCGAGGGCCGCGTGCTGGGCCTGCAGCTCAATCGCCGCATAGTCGCCCCGGCAGATTTTCAGAACAAACCGACCGCGGGCACTGTCGATTTTGTAATTGAGGTCTTGCTGGCTGCCCAGTGATTGCAGGGTGCCCGTGAGGCCGTAGTGCTGCTCGAGCAATTGCGCTGCCTGGTCGGGGCCTACTTGCGGGCAGGGTAGATTGGCGCGATGGATCAACGTAGCAAGCAGCATGGGCGTGGCCTCGTTTTTTTCAGGGGTGTATATCGCCATTGTTCAGGTGAGTTAGGCAACCCCCCTACGCATACCGCGCTTGCGCCTATCTTCCGCACAACTCAAGCTATGCTTCATTCGCTTAATGTCCGTCTAAGGAAAAGGCCCTCCGACATGCGCATTCTCATCACCGGCGGCGCTGGATTTATCGGCTCCGCCCTGATCCGCCATCTGATTCAAAACACCGAACACGAAGTGCTCAATCTGGACAAACTTACGTATGCAGGCAATCTGGAATCACTGACCAGCATTGCGTCTAACAGCCGCTATGAGTTCGTACAGGCCGATATCATTGACCAGGCCAGCGTCAGCGCCGTGCTGACGCGCTTCGAGCCACAGGCAATCATGCACTTGGCCGCAGAATCCCATGTCGATCGTTCGATTGACGGGCCGTCGGATTTTATCCAGACCAATATCGTCGGCACCTACAGCCTGCTGGAGGCCACCCGCGCGTACTGGCACACGCTGGCGGAGCCCTCCAAGAGCGCTTTCCGTTTCCATCACATCTCCACCGATGAGGTGTACGGCGACCTGCACGGCGTTGACGATCTTTTCACCGAAACCACGCCTTACGCGCCCAGTTCACCTTACTCCGCGAGCAAGGCGGCGTCCGACCACCTGGTGCGTGCCTGGCAGCGCACCTACGGCCTGCCGGTATTGCTGACCAATTGTTCGAACAACTACGGCCCTTTCCACTTCCCCGAGAAGTTGATCCCGCTGGTCATCCTCAACGCGCTCGCGGGCAAGCCATTACCGGTCTATGGTAATGGTTTGCAGGTGCGCGACTGGCTGTTCGTCGAGGACCATGCCCGCGCACTTCTGAAAGTGGTAACTGAAGGTGTGGTCGGCGAGACCTACAATATCGGCGGCCACAATGAGCAAAAAAACATCGACGTGGTACGAGGCATCTGCGGCCTGCTGGAAGAATTGGCACCGCAACGTCCGGCCGGTTTGGAAAAATTTACCGACCTGATCACGTTCGTCAAAGATCGACCAGGCCACGATCAGCGCTATGCAATCGACGCCAGCAAGATCGAACGCGAACTGGGCTGGGTCCCGGAAGAAACGTTCGAGACCGGCCTGCGCAAGACCGTACAGTGGTACCTCGACAACCTGGAATGGTGCCGCAGGGTACAGGACGGCAGTTATCAGGGTGAACGATTGGGCAACACCGACATGAAGGATCTGATTGCATGATGAAGGGAATCGTATTGGCAGGAGGCTCAGGCACTCGCTTGCACCCCATTACCCTGGGCGTGTCCAAGCAGCTGCTGCCAGTGTATGACAAGCCGATGATCTATTACCCGATCTCGGTGCTGATGCTGGCAGGAATCAAAGACATCCTCGTGATTTCCACGCCAGTGGACTTGCCGCAGTATCGTAACTTGCTGGGCGATGGCAGCCAGTTCGGCGTGCGCTTCACCTATGCCGAGCAGCCGTCGCCGGATGGCTTGGCCCAGGCATTTATCATTGGCGAAGAATTTATCGGTAATGACCCGGTATGCCTGATCCTGGGTGACAACATTTTCCACGGCCAATATTTCGGCGAACAGTTGCGGACTGCAGCCAGGCGTCCTTCCGGCGCGACGGTATTTGGTTATTGGGTAAAAGACCCAGAACGATTTGGCGTGATCGACTTCGACAAGGACGGTCGCGCCCTGTCGATTGAAGAGAAACCACTGAAGCCAAAGTCCCCCTATGCCGTAACCGGCCTTTATTTCTACGACAACGACGTGATCGAGATCGCCAAAGCCGTGAAACCTTCACATCGTGGCGAGCTTGAGATTACCGACGTCAACAACGCCTATCTCAAGCGCGGCGACCTGCATGTGGAACGTTTCGGGCGCGGATTCGCTTGGCTCGATACAGGCACCCACGACAGCCTGTTGGAAGCTTCGCTCTACGTGCAGACCATCGAGCATCGCCAGGGCCTGAAAGTAGCTTGCCTGGAAGAAATTGCTTACCAGAACCGCTGGATTGACCGTGAATACTTGCTGGAGCGGGCCAAATATTTTGGCAAGACCGGCTACGGTCAATACTTGTTCACCCTCGCAGGGGATAATCCATATGAATGTATCCGCCACTGAGTTGCCCGGGGTATTGATCATCGAGCCGAAGGTTTTTGGCGATGAACGCGGTTTTTTCTATGAGAGTTTCAATGCCCGGGACTTTGCGCAAGCAACCGGGCTGCAGCAAGAGTTTGTTCAGGACAACCACTCGCGCTCACAAAGAGGCGTGTTGCGCGGCCTGCATTACCAAGTGGAACACGCTCAGGGCAAATTGGTGCGAGTGACTGCCGGTGAGGTGTTAGACGTCGCAGTGGATATACGTCAGAGCTCACCTGCATTTGGCAAATGGGCCAGCGTTCGGCTATCGACCGACAACAGTCGCCAACTGTGGATTCCTCCGGGGTTCGCCCATGGTTTTGTGGTGCTCAGCGACTACGCCGAATTCCTCTACAAGACGACTGATTACTACACACCCTCTGCAGAGCGCTGCATCCGCTGGGACGATCCGGACCTCAATATCGACTGGCAATTGACGGGGCCTCCAACCTTGTCTTCCAAGGACCAGAGCGGCAAAAGTCTGAAAGACGCCGATCTGTTCCCATGAAAATCCTGATCACCGGCCAACATGGCCAAGTCTCCCAGGCACTGCAACAGCAGCTCCAGGGCCTGGGCGAACTGATTGTACTCGGCCGCGAGCACCTCGATCTGGCCGACGCCAAGCGCATCCGCCAGCAGGTGCGCGCCCACCGCCCCGACCTGATCATCAACGCCGCCGCCCACACGGCTGTGGATCAGGCCGAAAGCGAACCGGACCTCGCCTTCGCCATCAACGCCACCGCCCCCGGAATTCTCGCCGAGGAAGCCAAGGCCCTGGGCAGCCCGTTGATCCACTACTCCACCGACTACGTGTTCGACGGCAGCAAGCCTGGGCCCTACACCGAAGCAGACACGCCCAACCCCTTGGGCGTCTACGGCCAGAGCAAACTGGCGGGTGAACAGGCGATTGCCGCAGTGGGAGGCCAGTACCTGATCCTGCGCACCAGCTGGGTCTACTCCAACCATGGCAAGAACTTCCTGCTGACCATGCAGCGCCTGCTGCAAGAAAAACCCCACCTGCGCATCGTCGCCGACCAGATCGGCGCGCCGACGTGGGCCGTGACCATTGCCGCCAGTACGCGCGCCCTGATCGAACGCTGGCAGGCGGGCAAGGCCGGGGAATGGGGCATCTACCACCTGACCGCCGAGGGTGAAACCTCGTGGTTCGGCTTTGCCCAGGCGATCGGCGAGCACCTGCGCGCCAGTGGCCGCGCGTGTGCCGAACTGGAGGCGATCCCGTCCAGCGCCTACCCGACGCCAGCCCGGCGCCCGCTGAACTCACGCCTCGATTGCAGCCACCTGCGCCAGCAATGGCACGTCAGTCAGCCCTTGTGGCAAGACGCATTGCGCGAGTGTCTTGCCGGGCAGCACTAGGCATAATGCGCCTGTACCCACAGGCGCACGACTCCCATGACTCCACCCCTTCCGCGAAGACCCCGCTGGCGCAGCCTTGCCCTGTTGGCCCTGTGCCTGGCACCGTTGCTGTGGCCGCTGGAGCACTTGGCCGAGCGTTACTATCGCAGCGAGCTGGCCGGGCAAAACCGCCAGACCCTCGACCTGTACGTCGCCAACCTGCTGGGCACCCTGCATCGCTATGAAGTGCTGCCGCAGATCCTCGGCGACTTGCCGGCCTTGCGCACGGCGCTGGGCGCACCGCAGGTCAGCACCAACCTGGTCAACGCCAACCTGCTGCTCAAGGACGTCGCCGCCCAGGCCGGGGTGGAAGTAATGTATTTGATGGACACCACCGGCAAGACCCTCGCCGCGTCCAATTGGGACAAGCAGGACAGTTTCGTCGGGCGCAACTTCTCGTTCCGGCCCTATTTCAGCGAAGCCATGGCCGGGCGCCTGGGGCGGTTTTTCGGGCTGGGCACCACCTCGGCCAAGCGCGGCTATTTCTTCGCCGCCGCCGTGCGCGATGGCGACACGATCATCGGCGTACTGGTGGTCAAGGTCGACCTGGACCACACCGAAAGCCTGTGGGGCAATACGCCGGAACAACTGCTGGTCACCGACCACAACGGCGTGGTGATCCTCACGTCGCGCCCGCAATGGCGCTTTCGTGCCACCCGGCCGCTGACCGCCGAAGAACGCCAGGCCATCATCGCCATCCAGCCCTACCCCACACGCGACCCGCAACCCTTGAGCCTGAGCAGCAGCGCATGGCTGCGCCAATCCACCGCCATTGCCGAGACCGGCTGGAATGTGGAAATCCTGGCACCGCAATCCTTGATCAGCCGCCCGGTGCGCACGGTGGTCGCCGTGGGCGGCGCCACGTTGCTGGTGTTGATGCTGCTGCTGGGCCTGTTGATGCAACGCCGCCGCCACTACCTGGAACGCATCGCCTTCGAAGCCAAGGCCCGCCGCGAGCTGGAGATGCGCGTGGTCGAACGTACCAGCGATCTGGAAGGCCTCAACCGGCGTCTCAAACAGGAGGTGCTGGAGCGCGAACACGCCCAGCAGGAACTGGTGCGCGCCCAGGATGACCTGGTGCAGGCGGGCAAGCTGTCAGCGCTGGGCACCATGTCGGCGAGTATCAGCCACGAACTCAACCAACCCCTGGCGGCGATTCGCAGCTATGCGGAAAACGCCGAGATCCTGCTCGACCACGAGCGCACCAGCGATGCCCGGGGCAATCTCAAGCTGATCAGCGAACTGACCGGGCGCATGGCCTCGATCATCGCCCACCTGCGCGCCTTCGCCCGGCGCGACCGGCACGCGCCGGAGAGCGTGGCCCTGCAACCCGCCCTCGACGATGCCCTGGCGCTCCTGGCCAAGCGGCGGCGCTCGATGGAAGTGGAACTGATCCGCGATTTGCCGGAAGCGACCCTGTGGGTACAGGCCGGCGAAACCCGCCTGCGCCAGGTATTGGGCAACCTGCTGGCCAACGCCCTCGACGCCCTTACCGAAAAAGGCCCGCCGCGCAAACTGTGGCTGAGTGCCGAAACCACCGCCCAGGGCGTCAACCTGTACATTCGCGACAATGGCCCGGGCTTTTGCATGGAAGCCCTGGGCCGCGCCAGCGAACCGTTCTACACCACCAAGACCCGCACCCAGGGCTTGGGCCTGGGCCTGGCGATCTGTGACACCCTGATGCGTGCCTTTGGCGGCGAACTGCTGTTTGCCAACCACAAGGAAGGTGGCGCGCTGTTAACCCTGAAATTGCGTGCCGGCTCGCCGGGCGTCAGTCTGCAACCGTCCGAGGACCGCAGTGTATGAGTATCGATAACCAGATTCAGGTGGTGTTGATCGACGATGATCCGCACTTGCGTCAGGCCCTGTGCCAGACCCTGGACCTGGCCGGGCTGAACGTCCTGCCCCTGGGCGAAGCCACCGGCCTCACCGCGCGCCTGTCGCGGGATTGGCCGGGCGTGGTGGTCAGCGACATCCGCATGCCCGGCATGGACGGCCTGGAGCTGCTGGCCGAGCTGCACGGCCAGGATCCGGACCTGCCGGTGCTGCTGATCACCGGCCACGGCGACGTGCCGCTGGCGGTGCAGGCCATGCGCGCGGGAGCCTATGACTTCCTCGAGAAACCCTTCGCCAGCGACGCCCTGCTCGACAGCGTGCGCCGCGCCCTGGCCCTGCGCCGGCTGGTGCTCGACAACCGCAGCCTGCGCCTGGCCCTGAGCGACCGCCAACAACTGAGCACCCGCCTGGTGGGGCACTCGCCACAGATGCTGCGCCTGCGCGAGCAGATCGGCGCCCTGGCCGCAACCCGCGCAGATGTGCTGATCCTCGGCGAAACCGGCGCCGGCAAGGAAGTGGTGGCCCGCGCGCTGCATGACCTGTCGAGCCGGCGCAGCGGGCCGTTTGTGGCGATCAACGCCGGGGCGTTGGCCGAGTCGGTGGTGGAGAGCGAACTGTTCGGCCATGAGCCCGGCGCCTTTACCGGCGCGCAGAAGCGGCGCATCGGCAAATTCGAATTCGCCAACGGCGGCACCTTGTTCCTCGATGAAATCGAAAGCATGAGCCTGGACGTGCAGGTCAAGCTGCTGCGTCTGTTACAGGAGCGTGTGGTGGAGCGCCTCGGCGGCAATCAGCTGATCCCGCTGGATATCCGCATCATCGCCGCCACCAAGGAAGACCTGCGCCTGGCCGCCGACCAGGGCCGCTTCCGCGCCGACTTGTACTATCGCCTCAACGTCGCGCCGTTGCGTATTCCGCCACTGCGCGAGCGCGGTGAAGATGCGTTGATGCTGTTCCAGCACTTCGCCGACGAAGCCAGCAGCCGCCATGGCCTGCCGTTGCATGAGCTGCAACCGGGCCAGCGTGCCCTGCTGTTGCGTCATAGCTGGCCGGGCAATGTGCGCGAATTGCAGAACGCCGCCGAGCGCTTCGCCTTGGGCCTGGAGTTGGCGTTGGACAGCACCCCGGACAACCCCGCCAGCAGCGTGCTGACTTCCACGCCGGGCGGCTTGAGCGAACAGGTCGAGCAGTTCGAAAAAAGCCTGATCGCCGCCGAACTGACCCGCCCCCACAGCTCCATGCGCAGCCTCGCAGAAGCCCTCGGCGTACCGCGCAAGACCCTGCACGACAAACTGCGCAAGCACGGCCTGAACTTCGCCAACCCAAGCACTGACGACGAATGACCCTGCCCACCCACCAAGAGGCCGCCATGAGCCGCGACAGCCGTTACCTGGAATCCATCCTCCACCACGACATCCCCCTGACCCGCGAAATGGGCCTCAAGGTACTCGACTGGCAAGACGGGCAACTGCGACTGCATCTGCCCCTGCACGCCAATATCAACCACAAGAGCACCATGTTCGGCGGCAGCCTCTACTGCGGCGCGGTGCTGGCGGGTTGGGGCTGGATGCACCTGCAACTGCGCGAGGAAGGGATTGAAGACGGGCATATCGTGATTCAGGAAGGGCAGATCGGTTATCCGCTGCCGGTGACGCACGACGCGACCGCCATTTGCTCGGCACCGGAGGAGAAGGTGTGGAAGCGTTTTTTGGCGACCTACAGGCGCTATGGCCGGGCGCGGCTGGCGTTGGACACCTGGATCGTGAATGAGGGCAGTGAAGAGCGGGCCGTTACGTTTACCGGCCAATACGTCTTGCACCGCTAGAAGCCAATACACAAAAAAAATGTGGGAGGGGGCTTGCTCCCTCCCACATTCAGATCGGCTGAGGTATTAAGAGCGGGCCAAGGTCAGCAACCGCTCACGCCACGCCGCCTTCGCCGGCAACGCCAGGAAAAACGGATTCAGCAACGACGCCCGCGCCGGATAGCTGAACGGCTCGCCACTCAACTCCAGCACCTCGCCGCCCGCCCCTTCCAATACACCCTGGGCCGCCGCCGTATCCCACTGCGAAGTCGGCGCCAGCCGCGGGTAGCAATCGGCACTGCCCTCGGCCAACAGGCAGAATTTCAACGAGCTGCCGATATTCGCCAGCTTCAACTCCCCCAACCCTTCGCTCAAACCGTCCAGCAGACGCTCTTGCTCGGGGCTGGTATGCCGGCGGCTGGCGACCACGGTGAACGCCTCACCAACTGCCGGGGCCTCGCGCACCTGGATCTGCCTGGGCGCTTCGTTCACGTCGGAACGCCACGCCCCCAGGCCGGCACCACCGAAGTAGCAACGGCCACTGGTGGGCATGGACACCACGCCGAACACCACGCGCCCCTGTTCGACCAGGGCAATATTGACGGTGAATTCTTCGCTGCCGGCGATAAATTCCTTGGTGCCATCCAGCGGGTCCACCAGCCACCAGCGCTGCCAGCCGGCACGTACGCTCTGGTCGATGTCAGCGTCTTCTTCGGACAGCACCGGGATGCTCGGGTCCAATGCGGTAAGGCCCGCAAGAATCAGATGGTGGGCGGCCAGGTCGGCCGCCGTGACCGGCGAATCATCGGCCTTGGAGGTCACCGCCACATCGGCGCGCCAGTACGGCAGGATCACTTCACCCGCCTGGCGGGCCAGTTCGATCACAGGGGCGATAAACGGGTGGCCTAAAAACAGTTCGCTCATGGGGTAAACGCTCCACGCTGAATCAACAAATCTCGTACCAGGTACAACGCCGCCAGGGCGCGGCCTTCGCTGAATTGCTCGTTTTGCGCAAGCTGCGACAGCTCGCGCAGGTTGACCCTGTCCACACGCATCGGCTCGGGCTCATCACCTTCCAGGCGTTCTTCATAGAGTTCGGTGGCGAGCACCACCTGGATTTTCTGGCTCATGTAGCCAGGGGATAACGACAGCTCGGTAATGTGTTCCAACTGCCGTGCGCCGTAGCCGGCTTCTTCCTTGAGTTCCCGGTCTGCCGCCGCCAGCACGTCTTCGCCGGGTTCGATCAGGCCCTTGGGCAAGGACAGCTCATACTCATCGGTACCGCCGCAGTACTCTTCAACCAGCAACGCATGATCTTCGTCGATCATCGCCACGATCATCACTGCGCCGTAGCCGGCACCGCGGCCCACCAGGCGCTCGTAGGTCCGTTCAACGCCATTGGAAAAGCGCAATTGCACTTCCTCCACGCGGCTTTTCCGATTGTCTGTGTCGGATATCTTTACTTACATGAGACCGCACCATGCCCTCTTTGCCCTGGCACGCCATCGACACCGTCCTGCTGGACATGGACGGCACCCTGCTCGACCTGCATTACGACAACCATTTCTGGATGGAACACCTGCCCCAGCGTTACGCCGAACTGCACGGGGTGAGCCGGGCCATGGCCGAGATGGAGTTGCAGCCTCTGTTCGAGCGTAACGCCGGACAGTTGCAATGGTATTGCCTGGATTTCTGGAGTGCGGAACTGAACATCCCGGTGCGCGAGCTCAAGCTGGAAACCGCCCACCTGATCGCCCTGCGCGCGGATGCCGACATCTTCCTGGCGGCGATCAAACAGGCCGGCAAGCGCGTGATCCTGATCACCAACGCCCATCGTGATTCGCTGTCGTTGAAATTGGAGCGCATTGAACTGGCGCCGTATTTCGAGCGACTGATCAGCTCCCACGACTACGGCTTCGCCAAGGAAAACCCGCAGTTCTGGGATGCCTTGCAGGCTGACATCCAGTTCGATCCGGCTCGCAGCCTGTTTATCGATGACACCCTGCCGATCCTGCGCAGTGCCCAGGCGTTTGGCGTGGGGCATTTGCTGGCGGTGAAAGAGCCGGACAGCAAAAAGGGGCCAAAGGACACGGCTGAATTTGCAGCAGTCGGTGACTACCGCGATCTCATTGTCGGGCTCTGAACCCTGTGGGAGGGAGCAAGCCCCCTCCCACCTTTTCGCCCGTGTATTACTCAGGAATACGCAGCGTCTGCCCTGGGTAAATCTTGTCCGGATGGGACAACAGCGGCTTGTTGGCCTCGAAGATCTTGTTGTACAGGTTGGCGTTACCGTACACCGTCAGGGAGATCGCGCTGAGGGTGTCACCCTTTTTCACCACGACGAAACGGGCGGCGGCAACTGCCGGGCCGGTTACGGTGATCTGGTCATCCACACTGGCCACGCCTTGAATGTTACCCAGCGCCAGCAGAATCTTCTCTTTCTCTTCCTGGGTGGCGACTTCACCGGTCACGGTCACTTTGTCGCCATCCACCGTGGTCTGCACATTCGGATTCCCCAGACCCACCTTCGCTACGTGTTCCTTCAACTGCTCACTCGCGTTGGCATTACCCGGCGTCAACAGGTCGACAATCTTTTCGCCGGCTTCTTTGATAAAGCTGAAAATGCTCATAGTGCGCTCTCCTTGGTAGTTGATTTCCAGATGCCCAAGACTAGACCAGTCCGGCAGACTTGGGTTCCAGCCCGACCAAAGACGCAAACGCGCTAGAATCCCCCCGCCATTGGAATAAGCCCTGGAGCGAAGATGGACATCAAGCAGCTGAAATTCCTCATCGCCCTCGACGAGACCCGTCACTTCGGCCAGGCCGCGGCGCGTTGCCACATCACCCAGCCAACCCTTTCGATGCGCCTGCGCAACCTTGAAGAAGAGCTGGACTTGCCGCTGGTCAATCGCGGCCAGCGCTTCGAAGGGTTCACCGCCCCCGGCGAGCGCGTGCTGGCCTGGGCACGCACGGTGCTGGCGGCCTATGACGGTTTGCAGGCCGAAGCCGCCGCCTGCCGTGGCAACCTGGTGGGTACGTTGCGCCTGGGTGTGGTGCCGTTGTCGAGCTTTGATCCGCTGGCGTTGATGCAACAACTGCACAAGGAGCATCCGAGCCTGCGCTTTGAGCTGTCGGCCCTCAGTTCCGAGCAGATCCTCGAACAGTTGGCGAGCAATCGCCTGGACCTGGGCGTGTCCTACCTCGACCGCCTGGACAACGAGCGCTTCGACTCCCTGGCCCTCGGCGAAACCCGCATGGGCCTGCTCTACGACCAGCGCTATTTCAGTTTTGGCGACAAGCCGCTGAGCTGGGAGGCATTGATCGAACTGCCCCTGGGCATGCTCACCAGTGGCATGCATTTCCGTCAGTCCATCGACCACAACTTCCACAGCCGGGGCCTGCACCCGCAGCCGCTGTTACAAACCGACGCCGTCCATCAGTTGTTACAAGCGGTGCATGGCGGACTCTGCTGCGCCGTCATGCCGTTGGACGGCGGCCTGGACGCCCTCACCGAACATTTGCGCCTGCAACCCATCGAAGACGCCCACACCCTGGCGCGCCTGGGCCTGATCATGCGGCGCAGCGCGCCGCGTTCGGCATTGGCAGAGGCGTGTTTCGCGCTGTTTCAGAAATCGCAAACAGAGTCTTGATCGACGTCATCTATCGGTAGATCAGTACTGGCAATTAGACGCGACGCTTTGTCGCGCCTAGTCTAAACACTGATCAATCCGCCGGTGGTACTGCCCCATGAACGCCAAGCGCCCAGTCTGCGCGGCGCCTGCTCCGGAAGCGTCCGCGCCCGTCGCCAGCCAGAGCTACCAGTTTTGCAACCTTGAGCACACTGAAGTCGCCAGCACCGCCTTGGCGGAAGAAGTGGCGTTGGCGATTGCCTATAACGACATCAGCCAGGCCGTCATGCTGGTCACGCCCACGGACCTGGAAGACTTTATTGTCGGGTTCAGCATCGGCAGCGGCATTATCGCCGACGTCAGCGATATTTATGATCTGAAACTCAGCGGTTCGGGTTCGGCCCAATACGCTCAGGTGCAGATCTCCAGCCGTGCGTTCTGGAACCTCAAGCAGCAGCGCCGCCAGCTGGCAGGCACCAGCGGCTGCGGCCTGTGCGGAGTGGAAGCGGTGGAACAGGCCCTGCCGGAGCTTCAAGTACTGCCCGGCGCACCCTTGCCACCTGCCGAATGGCTCGACGGCCTGCGCCAGCGCATCAGTGCGTTCCAGCCTTTGGGCCAGTACAGCGGCGCTGTGCATGCGGCCGTGTTCATGGATAACCAGGGCGAATTGCTGATGGGCCGTGAAGACATCGGCCGGCACAACGCCCTCGACAAGTTGATCGGTGCGCTGATCCGCCAACGAATCCCCACCGACGGCGGGCTGGCGATTGTCACCAGCCGTTGCAGCCTCGAATTGATCCAGAAAGTCCTGCGCGCGGGCATCCAGACCCTGGTCAGCCTGTCGTCGCCCACCGGCCTGGCCCTGCAATGGGCTCGCCGGCATCACCTCAATCTCATCCACCTGCCGCAGAAAAGTGCGCCGCGGGTCTACAGCCCTGCGATGGAGAACCAGCCGTGAGCAATCATCATCAAGCCGACCAAACCCCAACCCCGCGCTACAAGCCTTACAAGGGCCCGGCTGGCGGCTGGGGCGCGCTGATCAGCGTGGCACAGGCGTGGCTGACCAGCGACAACGCGCTGAAAAACCTGCGCATGATGCTCAAGACCAACCAGAACGGCGGCTTCGACTGCCCGGGCTGCGCCTGGGGCGACTCGCCGGAAAGCGGCATGGTCAAGTTCTGCGAGAAC
>Ga0308159_1001330_pt1 | contig 37120 bp, 23 predicted proteins | sample PhyCR1_FD_201040 | JGI IMG/M metagenome (GOLD analysis project Ga0308159, IMG submission 201040) | Phyllosphere microbial communities from UC Gill Tract Community Farm, Albany, California, United States - DLSLC.R1 | ecosystem: Host-associated > Plants > Phyllosphere > Unclassified | place: USA... | reverse complement strand
GTAACACGTGGGAGAGTAGGTCGGTGCCAAATCTTAAAAGCCTCAAATGGCATTTAACCAGAACCCTTGCAGTAACAACTGCAGGGGTTTCTGCGTTTAAAGGAGCAACGAATAAGGATAAAGGAGCAAGGATTAAAGAGTAAAGACTAAAGGGAAAAGCTAGGCGGATAGGTCAGCGCCCTAAAAGAACAAAGACTAAAAGCTAAATTTGAAAAGCCGTGTGGATAAGCCAGTGCATGTGATCCAGCAGGATTAAGATCGCTCTGTTCAGTACTAAACTGCATCTCCAGGCATTATAAGCTATCAAATCTTCAATTATAGAATAAGCTAAAAACGAATAACGGTATAAGTTTAAATAGAAATAGCCCTCATACCAAAACGAACGGCGATCGACGAACAACTGTGTAATATCTTATCAAGACCGCTTCACATTCAAACGAAAGACGATAAACGAACTACGAATAAGGAGAATCTCAATTTAGAATTAGTTTCCAATATCCTGTACAGCACATTATAGTCAAGCGAAATCAAAGTATCGTTGCAATCAGCTAATAAATATTAAATTTCATGATAATCTTCAGGCACCTACTCATCGGATTAATAGGCCTGTAAGGTAAGGATTCCTCGAATTTTAAGACTGATTGATATTGCTGTAAATCTACCCTTGCAATGCTATGTTAAAAACTGTAAAATATTCGGCGGCAAAATTAATAAAATCGTATTATTGTATCATTACGTACATTCTGATATGATTAATTTCAACCGAACAACATCCTTACTTTTTACTTTATTGATTTGTTTCCAAATTGGAGCTTTTGCACAAAGTAAGAATGTAAAACTGCCTATGAATTGGTTTAACCTTGACTTAGCAGAAAGTGGATACTTTGGTATCAGTATAGAGAAAGCATATCGAGAAATCCTAAAAGATAAACAGCCGAAAGAACGGGTGATAGTAGCGGTAATTGACGGAGGCATAGATATTACTCATCCTGATTTGATGTCAGTACTATGGACAAATTCAAAAGAAATTCAAGGCAACGGAATTGATGATGATGGGAACGGCTATATAGATGATATTCATGGCTGGAACTTCATTGGTTCTACAAAAGGGAATCTGGAATTTGATAATCTTGAATTAATTAGATTGCTAAGAATTTATACACCTAAATATCAATCTACCACTAATTTAACTCCACTTGATAGCAATCAAAAGGAAGAATTCAGGCTATATAAGAAAATGGTTGGCGACTTCGGTAAAAAATATGAAGATGCGAGCAACACTTTCTCTGTTCTTATAGCTATTAATAAGGTGCTTGATTCTGCGGCCAAAGTCAACAATAAAATAGTTCCTACTTACGAGGATGTAGCGCGTTATAAGGCTGACGATGAAATAGAAGAGCAAGTAAAAAACATCATTAGAAAAGGATCAAAGGAAGATGGGAGCTTCGAAAAGTTCTATAAAAGCATCAAAGATGGCTATAAACAATACGATGCCATGCTGAAATATAACCTCAATCCTAAATATGATAAAAGAGCTGAATTGGTTGGTGACGATTATTCAAATAGTAATGAGCGGAGATATGGTAACGGTGATGTAAAGGGTCCGGATGCTATGCATGGAACGCATGTTGGCGGTATTATTGGGGCAGACAGGACAAATAACCTCGGAATCTCAGGCGTAGCCAATAATGTGAGTATCATGGCCATTAGGGTTGTGCCTACTGGGGATGAACGTGACAAAGACGTAGCGAACGGAATCAGATATGCTGTTGATAATGGCGCAAAGGTGATTAATATGAGTTTCGGAAAAGCTTATAAGTGGGATAAAAAGGTAGTTGATGAAGCTGTTAAATATGCAGAATCTAAAGGTGTGCTATTGGTTCATGCGGCCGGAAACGATAACCAAAATAACGATATCGAAGAAAATTTTCCAAACAAATACTTTGCGAGTGCAGAGGCTGAGGCATATAAAATAGCCCATCGTAAACCTGTCAAACCTGATTTTACTCCTCCAAAACCCATGAGACAGAATAGTATGGGTATGAGGCCTCCAATGAATAGTGCGATTGTGAAGACTGTTCCGGTAGATTCGGCTAAATTTAATCTTCCAAGTGCAAGCAATTGGATCGAAGTTGGTGCAAGTGCCTATAAAGATGACGAAACGTTAAAAGCAGATTTCTCTAATTATGGGAAATACAGTGTTGATGTTTTTGCACCAGGTTTTTTAATCAATTCGACAGTGCTGGATGGCAAGTATGAAGACCTTGATGGCACGAGTATGGCTTCACCTGTTGTCTCTGGCTTGGCTGCACTAATCTTGAGTTATTATCCCAAGCTTACACCTGCCCAGGTAAGGGAAATTATTATGAAATCTGTGACTAAAGTAAGTCACAAAGTGAAGTATAAAAATGAAAAGGGTGAGAATACCAGAGCTTTGTTCAGTGAGATTTGTGTGAGCGGAGGGGTTGTGAATGCATACAATGCCTTGAAGCTTGCAGAAACTTACTAGATACGCTAGTTTTTCAATTCATCAATAAACTGCTGAAAAGTTCCAAAGGGATATTTCTTTGATTTCATCCAGCTGATCAAGTTGTCCATTCTATTGATCATTTTTAAGCCTGTATTTTTTCTAACATATCCTGGAAAGCCAAAACGATCGAAATCACTCAAATCTGTAAATTCCCATGGATGGAAGTAGACATTTAGGTAATGGTCTTTTTTATAAGTCCATCGTGCGAGGAATTTATAAATACTAAGTGGTAGGTTGTGAAAAGAGAGCCAGAATAGCGGAAACCTGATTATAGGACTCACTGAAGCGGGAATTTGTAACACATTTTGTTTTCGAAAATGGGTTCTGGAAATGTTGAAATTATTATATCTTCCAGGTAAGTAAGTTGGATTAATAGAAGTATTGTAAGTATAGCCGGCTTTTTCAATTTCTTTTTCGTCAACAGGCATCATTCTGGCCATCCGATAGCCGGTGATTTTCTGCCCGGATAGTTCCTGCAGCTTTAATTTAGACTGAAGGAGGTGTTCAGGTTTGAAGTCAGAATGATAATAGCCATGTGAAGCAAGTTCATGTCCGCTGGTTGTAATGCGTTCAATCAGATCGGGAACATTTTCAGCAAAAGTAACGGTACAGAAGAAAGTTGCTTTAATTTTGTGCTTGTCCAAGAGATCTAAAATAGCGAGAGTCCCTGCACTGGAGATCGATATCTGGTCGGCGAAAGAAATCTCTTTTCCGTACTCAAAAGGCATGTCGAACTCTTCAATGTCAAAACTTAAAAGAACCATTAATGCTGCTTTATATTGGTTGAACGAATGATATAATTAGGTCGGTTTTTAGTTTGCATAAACATTTTACCCACATAGATTCCAATGATACCTAGGATAATTAACTGGAGGCCTCCAAAGAAAACAATAGTCATGAGCATTGATGCCCATCCAGAAACCTCAACATTATTTACGAAAGCATAAATAACATAGGGAATGTATAACACCGAGGCGAATGAAAATATAAAACCAAGGTAAACAGCAGAATAAAGTGGTTTAATACTGAATGAGGTTACACCATGAAGTGCAAGCCGGAACATTTTTTTGATGGTATATTTGCTTTTACCAGCGAAGCGGGCGGCAGGATTGTATTTTATCGCATGCTGCTTAAACCCAAGCCATTTGACTAGTCCACGCAGAAAGGGCTCATTTTCATTAAAATTTCTGAAAACATTGACAACCTTTTGATCCAACAAGCGGAAATCAGCGGCTCCAGGTTCCAATTCTATATCTGATAAAAAATTGAGCGTTTTATAAAATAGGTTAGAGGATCCACGTTTTCCTTTTGAAAGACTTTTATCCTCTTCTCTAATCGTATATACCACCTCATATCCTTCTTCCCATTTTTTTAACATTTCAGGAATAAGCGTTGGCGGGTGTTGCATGTCACAATCCATAGAGATCACACAATCACCAAATGCATGATCCATACCAGCTTTCACTGCCAGCTGATGTCCAAAATTTCTAGAAAATTCAAGAAAAAAAATATGATCAGCCATTGCTGCATAATCGCGAATCTTATCTAGCGTATTGTCTGAGCTTCCATCATCAACCAGGATCACCTCATAATTGAAATTAATTTCAGCGAAAACATTTTTAAGGCTTTCGCATATCATAAAAATATTATCAGCCTCATTGTATGCTGGTATTACGATTGAAACTAATTTTTTCATTTTTCGGTCATCGAATAGGACTCAAAATTTTCTTTTAGCATCTGATAAACAATAGTTATCCAAACGATGACACAAGGTAGTGCTTTGAGTGAATATAGGCGAATAAATTCTTTTATCGCCCTAGGTAAAATGTCGGTTGGCGATAGGCTGGTTAGTACAAAAGCAAATATAAATAATGCAATTATCCAAGTTCTTTTTGGATCTCGTTGTACAATAAACCAAATGGCAACACCTGCAAAAGCGATGATGTAAGTAGGCGATTCTGAACCACTGCTAAAGATAACCGTGAAAATTAAGGTTGATGCCAGTAACATTAATCTGAAAGCAAGGTACTTATATTGTTTAATCCGAAAATAGGGAAGTGCAAACAGTAGCAGTCCGCCTAACAGAAAAGGACCATTTGGGATATTCACATTACCTGTAATCCGCCTGCACATGCCCATAAGCGAAATATCCTGAAAAGAAGTGAGTGATGCATTGGAAGTATTTTTATGAACCAGCGAATGGTACCAATCTGTATAGGATTGCATGACAAAAGCAGGTGATGAGATGGCCATCGGAAGTAGAAATAGGACTAAAAATGCTCCTAAACCGGCTAATATGAATTTAATTTTTTGCCGTGTAAAGAAGAAATACGCCAAACCAACGATGCCGTATAGTTTAATCAAGGTTCCAAGGGCGATAAAAAATGCCGATTTAATTTCTTCCTTTTTGATCAAATAAGAGAAACTTAATAACATCAGGCCTGTGAGCGCGATATTGAATTGAAAACTAAAAAGTGCTGTGAGGGTTTCATGCGCACAGATCCAGGCTACAATTGTCCTTTTATTTAATGATATAGGTAGGCTATAAATTCCCCAAAGCAAAACTAATACGTTTGTGATATTCCATAAAAACATTGCCAATCCATCGGGTAACAATGCAAAAGGTGCAATGAGCAAAGAAAAAACGATTCCGTAATGATTACTATCACCGTATTCTGGATAATTACTATACAAATTTTGGAGATCAATAGTGTGCCAGTAAACGTATTTAAAGATCAGATAGTTATTATAGGAGTGATGTAAATACTGCTTGGTACTTGCGATGATAGCCAGAAGGACATATATGGCGAAAATGACCTGTTTCTTCCTTAAAACCGTAAGAATCTTTGGAAAGATGGATTGATTTGCGAGGCTCATATGATTAGTTGCGCAAATATAAATAAATTAATGATCCATTTACGGGCACCTGAATTGCTTCGACGCCTGTTGAGGATAAACGTAAATGTTCCCTTATTGAACTTCGAAACGGTTTAACTAAAAAGAACAGCGTCTTTAAGGCGTAATAAATCCGATACAGATAAAAAAAACAAAATATTTTAATTTTGAATGAGTATCTTCATGAAAATAGTTTCGATCTCAGAACTTAGCTTGTTTATTGATGAGAAGAGCTATGCTTTTTTCGAGATTGATCTTGCTTATCAGGTTTTTTAAAATATTAAGCCATGGAAAACTGCATTATCTCCCATTTTGGTCTTTTTGAAGTTGAAAATCAGTTGGTTTTCAAGCGGAATACCACTAACCTTATTCGTAAAACTGAAAAAAAGGCACGGTTGAATGACCAAAGTTTAATCAACCAGCAGGCGAAGAAAATGCCATTTCAATGGTTTTTCAATCTCCTGTTTAAAAAAATCTTTTAATTAAATTTTTGCATTTCCCTATCGGCCGCATATTAATCAGTATTTCCGCTGATATTGATCCGTGTTTTTATACCATAATTAAGCTGATCCTTTACCAATTTTATCTAAATTGATAACGAAGGTTAACCCTTAATCTTTTAAAGACTATTTTTGATATACACCAATCATCAATAGTATTTAAATTAATTGCCATGAACAGCACGTCTAAATTTCCATTTAGCAATAACACGTTATCTCTATTAATTCTTACCGTTCTATTTTCCGTCTTTTCAGCAACTGCAACAGCGCAATCGCCTTGGATCAATTTAGCCAAAAAACCATCTACATTAGGTTTAGCGAATGGATTTACTGCTTATGATGCCGGTGTGTTTAACCTTAAACTGGTCAAATCATCTCAAACAGTAGCCGGCCTGCAGCCGAAAAATGTGAAGGACTTTGATTTTACACCAAGTGATAGTTTGAAAGTAAGAAGTTCAGATGGATTATATCATTTAGGAGATATCAACCTTAGGATTAGAACAGGGCTCAGCCGAGACTGGAAAAGCTTTAGTACGGCAGCAAAACGAATGCCTGTTAAAGCAATTGATGTTAAAGGTAAGGTACTGGCAGCTGCAGATCTTTCTGCCACATTACCAGCAGACATTCCATTGCAAATTATACGCAGTTGGGAAATGAGTGAAGGTAAATTGATTTTAAAATTTGAAATCAAAAATAAAACGGCTCAAGATGTCGAAATCGGTGTTTTGGGCATTCCGATGATTTTTGATAATATTCTGGAAGGCAGAACACTTGAACAAACCCATGCCAAAAATGTGTTTTATGATCCATATATTGGAAGAGATGCTGGTTATCTTCAGGTAACGAGATTGAGCGGACAAGCGCCATCGCTAATTGTTGCACCCGTTGGTAAAACGCCATTTGAAGCTTATAATCCGCTAAATGATGACCGGACGCCGCGTGGTATTGCCTTTGAGGGCTTTTACGAGTGGATGGTGTACAGCAAGGCCTATGCTGAGAACGAATGGAAAACAGCAGATCAGTGGAATGTTCCAACATCTACTACCATCAAACCAAATGAAACCAAAACTTATGCGCTTCAATTTATCTTATCAGGAAGTGCAAAGGATATAGAAGCTAAGTTAATTGAGCATAAACGGCCGGTTGCAATTTCGATTCCTGGTTACGTTTTGCCTGAGGATGTTGATGCAAAACTATTTATCAACTATGCAAAGAAAGTAAAGTCAATCACCTCATTTCCTGATCAGGCGCTAAAGGTAACAGCTTTAGGAAGTACCAGGAACGGATGGAAAAGCTACGCTGTAAAAGGAAATAGCTGGGGCAGGGCCAGGTTGACTATTGTTTATGAAGATGGCTTGGAACAAACTATTAATTATAAGATTATTGAACCAGAAAGTAAAGTTATTGCTAGCTATGGCAATTTTTTAACCACTAAACAATGGTTTGATCAACCCAATGATGTTTTCAAACGTTCACCTTCGTCTATTACTTATGATTATGAAAAACAACAGCAAGTGGTGCAGGATAACCGCGCCTGGATTGCTGGCTTAAGCGATGAAGGTGGGGCCGGATCTTGGTTGGGTGCCATCATGAAGCAACTTGTAAATCCTGAAAAGGCAGAAATAGATAAGCTGCAAAAGTTTGTAGACACCGTAATGTTTGGTAATATCCAGCTGAAAGAAGGTCCGCAGAAATATGGCGTGAAAAAAAGTTTGTTTTTTTATGAACCAGATTCAATGCCGAAAAACACATATGCTAAAGACATTAATTTTAAAGTCTGGTCTGCCTGGCCAAGTAAGGAAGCGAATAATCTGGGTAGGTCGTATAACTATCCTCACGTGGCAGCCGCCCATTGGATGATGTATCGCCTCGCCAGAAACTACAATGGCCTGGTAGCAAAAGATTCCTGGAAACAACACCTGATCGATGCTGCTGAAACCGGAATGGCGATGGTAAATATCGCACCTTATTACGCACAGTTTGGTCAGATGGAAGGAACCATTTTTTATTTGATTCTAACTGATCTGAAAAATGAAGGTTTAGCGGATGAAGCCAATAGACTCTCTGATGTTATGAAAAAACGATCGGATCATTGGCGATCGCTGGAATATCCGTTTGGAAGCGAGATGCCATGGGATTCTACAGGACAAGAGGAGGTTTATGTCTGGTCGAATTATTTCGGTTATCAAGATAAAGCGAAGGTAACACTGGATGCGATTTTAGCTTATATGCCAGTAATGCCGCATTGGGCCTACAATGGAAACGCCCGCCGTTACTGGGATTTCCTTTATGGAGGCAAACTTCAACGGATTGAAAGAATGATTCACCATTATGGCTCTGCCTTAAACTCAATTCCGGTGTTAATGGATTATCGTAAGAATCCAAACGATTTCTATTTGCTTCGCGCTGGTTATGGTGGATTGCTGGGCTCAATTTCTAATATTACCCAGGATGGTTTTGCACCTGCGGCCTTCCATGCTTATCCATCAACACTTAAAAACGACGGCATTACCGGCGATTATGGATCTGGATTTTTTGGCTATGCGGTAAACACTTCGTCTTACATCCTGGAGCATCCTGAGTTCGGCTGGTTAGCTTTTGGTGGAAACCTGCAAAAAGAAAAAAATAGCGTTACCGTTGCCATCACAACAGCAGCTAAATCATCTGTTTACTTAGCGCCAATCGGACTATGGATTTCATTGGATGCTGGTAAAATAGCTTCTGTAAATTATGATATTTCAACAGGTGATGTACGTTTAAAGCTTGAAAAAGGAGATCAATACACGCCAGTTGCTGTGGTTAGGGTTGCGCAACCTGCAAAATTGGCTAATGTTGGTACATATACCATTAAAACAGCTGGTACAACAGAACGAGGTGCAACACTGGTTGATCTTTCTGAAAGCGGAACGACAGAAGTACTGATTAAAAAGTAACTCATAGTACACCAAAAGTGATTACAGATAAACGTCAAGCCGTTCAAAGGTTGGATAGTCGTGCACAGTTAAAAACAAAAGGCCAATTTTCAAATCTGAAAATTGGCCTTTCTTATTTAAGATAAAGATTTTAATTCGCTGGGGTCAAGATTGCACACCAACCACCGCCTTTTTCCATCTTGATTTCGATCCTATCTGCTTTGGTTACTTGCGACGTTTTGATTTGGTAATCAGCTGCATGTTTATCCGCATTGATGCCATCGCTTAGTATTTCGATCTGATAATTCTTCCCATCCAGAAAAGATAATTTTTGCGTCAATGTTCTGGCGTCCCAATTGGTCATTCCGGAAACATACCACTTGTTATCTTTCTTTCTGGCAATCAGTGCATATTCACCAACTTTTCCATCAAGTGCCACAGTCTCGTCCCAAATGGTAGGGATTTTGGAAATAAAACCTGTAAACAAAGTATCTTTTAAATAATTAGAAGGGTTATCACACAGCATTTGCAAAGGGCTTTCATACATCACATACATTGCTGCCTGATGTGCCCGTGTTCCCATGCTCATGGGTTCGCTGAAAACGATATTGAAATTCTTTTTCGTGGCGTTAATCATTGCACCGGGTGTATAATCCATTGGGCCGGCAGCCATTCTGATAAACGGTAGTGTTACGTTGTGCGTCGGCGTAATCTCTACGCTCCACTTGTTGTTTTCTGCTCCGCGAACGCCTTCATAACTCAATACGTTAGGATATTTGTGATTTAAGCCCACTGGTTTGTAAGCGCCATGCAAATCAACCATCAGTTGATATTTAGCAGCAGTTGCCGCCACCCGCTCATAAAAATTCACCATGTATTGATCTGCACGTGCCATAAAATCGACCTTGATGCCCACCGCTCCCCATTTTTTATATTTGGATAAGATGTTGTCCATATCCTTATCCAACGGACCCCATAAGGTCCAGAGCCAAACGCCTACATTTTTCGATTTACCATAATCTATAATTTCCTGTAAGTCGATGTCTGGCGCGGTATGCGTTAAATCGGTAGTGGTTTTCGTCCAGCCTTCATCCAGCATAATATATTCCAAACCAAATTTAGCCGCAAAATCAATATAGTATTTGTAAGTTTTGGTATTGATGCCAGATTTAAAATCAACGCCATAAATGTTGTTATCATTCCACCAATCCCAGGCCACCTTGCCAGGCTTAATCCATTTCGAATCGGCAATTACAGAAGGAGTTGATAATTTATAGGTAAGATTAGTGGTAAGTAAGTCTTTATCTTCCGTACAGATGGCAATACTTCTCCATGGGAATTTACGCTGACCGGTAGTTTTTGCCAGATGACTTTCCAACTTAGTGATCTTAATATCACGGTCTCTTACCGGGGTACTTGCAGCGATGTTTTTTGGGTGTGCTGCTGTAAGTTTTCCGGTTCCAGTGCCAAATAGAAACATATTTGGATAGTCATAGAGATCTGCTTCGCTTACCAGCATTTTAACGCCAGATTTTGCATAAACCAACATGGGTAAAGCAGCATGTTGCTGACTACTGAATGCATTCAAAGTAGAATCTTTATACAAACTTTCGAAATGTGAAAGATAGTTAGGATCACTTTCTAATGGCCAAAAAACTCTATTGTTAGATCCGAAATCGAAGTCGGCAATTTCATTTTCAACTTCCAGTGTTTGCTTGCCAAGTGTAGTTTCGAAGCGATAAGCAACACCGTCATCATATGCCCTGAAATAAACGCTGTAGTTTCCTTTAAAATTAAGCTTCAGCTCGTTATAATTATTATTTATGGTCTTGCTTTTTACCGGAATTTCTGCGGTTAGCACTTCCTGATGCATGCTTTGTTTCTGGTTAAGCAAAATCGGCTGGATACCCAGTTGAAGATTGTTTTTGAGCATCATTGCGAGCTGACTGGGGTGCAAAATTATTTCTGAGCCATATTTGATGCTCCAAGTAATTTTCTGCCCTAAGCTGATATCAATTTTTACCTTTTTATTGGGTGAACTAAGCTGGAGGTCTTTTCCGAAGGTGGATCCAAAGATGAAAATACCAAAAAGAAAGGCAATAAGTTTTTTGTTCATAATGTAGTTTTATAAATAGCGGTTAGGATGATTTAAGTAGTCGGCTGTAATGGATATTTGGTTAAATTTATAATCACTAAATTACAGAAAAGTAAGGCGTCAGAAACGACTATAATTTGCAATTATTGTGCATATTTTAACCCTAATTTTCGGGTATTGGCCAAATTGAAGTGATTTTAGTACCATACTACTTGCCAATAATTGGCTGATTCATCTCGTATTTTATCCGATTGGTCTAAAAATTATTTATTAAACGCTGCTTTGGTCATCTTCGTAATTACAAACCCCATTACTTCGATTGTTTAATTCTCCAAAGATGAAAAATTCAATACGCACCATCCTTATTCTGATCATCCTTTCTGGTACGCTTACTGTATTTGCTCAGGTTAACGCGCCGGGCTATACCCTTGCAGATACCCTTAGAGGAAGCCTGAATGCAGAAAGAACGTGGTGGGATGTTCAGCGGTATGAACTTGCTTTCAAGCCAGATTATGTTAATAAAACCATCTCAGGCTCAAATGAAATTTTGTATAAGGTGGTGAAAGCGAATGATGGTAAGACAAGGATGCAGATCGATCTTCAGGAGCCACTTATCATTGATAGTATTTCCTACAATGAAAAATTAAAATTGAATTTTGAACATGTGGGCAGTGTATGGTATGCGCATGTTCCTGCTCAGAAAAATACGGCGTTAAACCGCGTAAAAATATACTATCACGGTGCTGTTCACCAGGCAAAACGTGCACCTTGGGATGGTGGTTTCATCTTTACAACAGATTCTCTATCCCGACCATGGATGACGGTTGCCTGCCAGGGTTTAGGTGCTTCGGTTTGGTATCCCAATAAAGACCACCAAAGCGATGAACCGGATTTAGGCGCCTCTTTAACCATGACCATTCCAGATACCCTTGTGGGTGTTGGCAATGGAAGACTCGTTTTCAAGAAGAACAATAACGATGGTACCATCACCTACAAATACAATGTTAAAAGTGCCATCAGTAATTATTGCATTATTCCTTACATCGGTAAATACCTAAACTTTAAAGAAGCGTATGCTGGTGAGAAAGGGAAACTGGATATTAATTACTGGGTGTTGGATTATAATTATAGCAAAGCGAAAACCTATATGCCAGATCAGGTACATAAAATGTTGAAAAGCTTTGAGCATTGGTTTGGTCCATATCCTTTTTACGAAGACGGTTACCAATTAATTGATGCTTCCCACACAGGAATGGAACACCAGTCGGCTGTATCCTATGGCAACAAATATAAGTTCGGCTATTTAGGGCGGGACATGTCTGGAAATGGTTGGGGAATTAAATGGGATTTTATCATCATCCACGAAAGCGGGCACGAATGGTTTGGCAATAACATCACCACCAAAGACCTTGCAGATATGTGGGTGCACGAAGGCTTTACCAATTACAGTGAAACGCTTTTTGTTGATTATATTTTTGGGAAGCAAGCAGGGAATGAATACAATTACGGCATTAGAAAAGGGATTCGAAACGATACTCCCATCATTCCTGCATATGGTGTAAATGCCCAGGGTAGTGGAGACATGTACCCAAAAGGCGGAAATATGTTGCATGCCATCAGGCACAGTATGGATAATGATGAACTTTTCAGGTCTATCCTAAGGGGCTTGAATAAAACCTTCTACCATCAAACCGTAACTACTACACAGATAGAAAATTACTTTTCAAAACAAGCGGGTTATGATTATAGTAAAGTTTTCAATCAATATTTACGGACTACCCAGCTTCCAGTTTTTGAATTTTATATTAAACAAGGCGAAGTATTTTATCGCTATACCAATTGTGTTGCAGGATTCGACTTGCCTTTAGTGCTTAAAAAAGAAGGCATTAAAAGTTTAAAAATTGTTCCTTCCGGAGAATGGCATCATCAACGATTATTATCCGGACAAGAATCTTTGCTGAATAAAACCGCAATCGAATCGATGTATTATCTCGATGTAAAAAACCAGAATTAGATTTCAACTTAAGTGGTGTATTTATAGTTGGTATCGGTTAAAATCTAACAATTACGCGCTAAAGCTATGCTGTAACTTTGAAAATAATCCATGCATCTTAACAACAGAGATGTATTAGGTAAGATTAAACCTTGTAAGAATACATAGGTGATCACTGAAAGTAAAATATATAAAATAAAAGATGAAATGGCAATAAAATGGACAGGGGTTTTCCCGGCTGTAACTACAAAGTTTACAGCAAATGATGAATTAGATTTCGCAGCTTTCGATTTAAATATCGAAGCACAATTAGAAGCCGGAGCAAATGGTATCATCCTGGGTGGATCTTTAGGAGAAGCCAGTGTATTAACAGATGATGAGAAATTTGGATTACTATCTCACACTTTAGAAGTGGTAAACGGTCGTGTACCCGTTTTATTGAATATTTCAGAATCTACCACTAAAAAAGGAATTGAAGTTGCAAAAAAAGCAGAATCTTTAGGTGCGGAAGGGTTAATGTTATTACCGCCGATGCGATATTATGCCTCGCCGGATGAAACTTTGGCATTTTTTGGTGCCATTGCAGAAGCTACAGAATTACCCATCATGATTTATAACAACCCTGTTGATTATAAAATTGAAGTAACTCTGGATATGTTCGAAGCACTTACGAAATATCCAAATGTGCAGGCCATTAAAGAATCTACCAGAGATGTCTCTAACGTAACCAGGTTGATTAATCGTTTTGGTGATCGTTTCAAAATCTTTACCGGTGTAGATCCACTAGCAATGGAGAGTATTGTAATGGGGGCTGATGGTTGGGTAGCTGGTTTAGTAGATGCTTTCCCGAGAGAAACGGTTGCCATTTTCAACTTGATTAAAGAAAACCGCATTGCAGAGGCATTAACCATTTACCGCTGGTTTTTACCAGTATTGGAACTCGATATTCACCCAAAACTGGTGCAGTATATCAAACTTGCTGAAGTAGCCACAGGCTTGGGAACAGAGGCAGTAAGGGCACCACGTTTACCGATTGAAGGCGGAGAAAGAGAAAGAGTTTTAAAAATTATTAACGATGCATTAGCGGTTCGTCCGGAATTACCTGCAGGAAGCTGGGGTAAATAACAACACCAAATATGAACGGAAAAAATATTGTTGCCAGTGAATATGTAGATGGTAATGAAATTAACCTAAAGGCAGTAAATCCGGCAACGGGTTTACTGCTGGATGGTGATTTTAGTAAGGCCAGCGAAAAAGAGATTAACGAGGCTTTGGTTTTGGCAACCGAAGCATTTGAAGTTTACAGAAATATCAACAAAGATAAAAAGGCTGCATTTCTAAATGCGATTGCAGATGAGATTGCAGCATTGGGTGAAGAACTGGTAGCACGGGCAGCTGCAGAAAGTGGATTGCCATTACCAAGATTACAAGGTGAACTGGGCAGAACTACTGGCCAGTTAAGGCTTTTCGCTAATCTTGTTGCTGAAGGATCGTGGGTAGATGCCATTATTGATACCGCTTTACCGGAAAGACAACCTTTACCGCGATCAGATATTCGCAGAATGCTGATCCCAATTGGGCCGGTAGTTGTTTTTGGTGCCAGTAATTTTCCTTTGGCGTTTTCGGTAGCCGGTGGTGATACTGCTTCTGCGTTAGCTTCTGGCTGCCCGGTGGTGGTTAAGGCCCATCCGGCACATTACGGAACAAGTGCTTTAGTTGGTGGCGCAATAATAAAAGCAGTTGAAAAAACAGGGATGCCTAAAGGTGTATTCTCGATGCTTTATGACGATGATTACCAGGTGGGTACGGATTTGGTTTTGCATCCATTAACCAAAGCTGTAACCTTTACAGGTTCTTATCATGGCGGTATGGCTTTGGTAAAACTTGGTCAGGAGCGCAAGCAACCTATTCCTGTTTTTGCGGAAATGGGAAGCATTAATCCGATCATCTTTTTGCCAGAGGCGATCGAAAATCAAGCAAACGAATTAGCAAAAAAATATGCAGCTTCTATTACTTTAGGTGCTGGTCAGTTTTGTACCAACCCGGGTTTAATGCTGGCTATTGATTTTCCTGGATTGGAACAATTTAAGGAAACGCTTGCTGCAGCCATCGCAGTGGTGCCATCTGCAACCATGCTTACCGCAGGAATTGCTGAAAATTATGCGAAGCTTTCTGGTAACATCGCCACAGTATCGGGGGTTGAATTGCTTGCGGTTTCTGAAGTGAAAAATACAGATTTGCAAAATCAATCTGAAGCAAAGGTAGCAAAGGTAGATGCTGCAAGTTTCATCAAAAATCCAACACTTCACGAAGAAATTTTCGGTCCTTATTCCCTTTTAGTGGTGGCCGAAGATCAAAAAGAATTAGAAGAAGTGATTTCGGTGTTGCAGGGACAACTAACCGTTACGGTAATGGCTGATAAAAACGAGCTTGGCAGGTATCAGTCGCTGATTCATAAGCTTACTTCCAAAACCGGTAGAATTATTCTGAATGGAGTACCAACAGGTGTAGAGGTTTGTGCAGCAATGCAACACGGCGGGCCATTTCCGGCAACTAACGACAGCCGATACACCTCTGTAGGCTCAACGGCTATTTATCGCTTTGTTCGTCCGCTTGCTTATCAGGATTGGGAACAGGAACTTTTGCCAGATGAATTGAAAGATGGCAACCCGGCGGGTATTTTTAGAATGGTTAATCAGCAATTAACAAAAGATATATGAGTAAAACCTTTTTTTGTGTAGATGCACATACTTGCGGAAATCCGGTAAGGTTGGTTGCTGGCGGTGGACCACAACTGGTGGGCGCCAACATGAGCGAAAAACGGCAACATTTTTTGAGGGAATACGATTGGATCAGAACGGGCTTGATGTTCGAACCAAGAGGGCACGATATGATGTCGGGTAGCATACTTTATCCGCCTCATGATCCTCAAAACGATGTGGCCGTGTTATTTATAGAAACGAGCGGCTGTTTACCAATGTGTGGTCATGGTACAATTGGTACCATCACCATTGCGATAGAAGAAGGTTTGATCCAGCCTAAAATTCCTGGAGTGATTAGGATGGAGGCACCTGCAGGCCTGGTTCAGATTGAATACAAGCAAGAAGGCAAAAAGGTTAAATCTGTGAAGCTGAAAAATGTGGCTTCGTACCTAGCCGCAGAAAACCTTGAAGTAGAATGCCCTGATCTGGGAACGCTTACTTTTGATGTTGCTTATGGCGGAAATTTCTATGCCATTGTAGACCCGCAAACCAACTTTCCAGGCCTCGAAAATTATACTGCTTCGCAATTAATTACCTGGAGTCAAACCATCAGGAAGCGAATTAATGAGAAGTATATTTTTGTGCATCCGCAAGATGCTACCATTAACGGCTGCAGCCATGTGTTGTGGACGGGCACAACTTTGGATCCTACCTCAACTGCCAGAAACGCAGTTTTTTATGGGGACAAAGCCATAGATCGTTCACCATGTGGTACCGGCACCTCTGCACGGATGGCGCAATGGCATGCAAAAGGCAAACTCAAAAAAGGAGAAGATTTTATTCATGAAAGTTTTATTGGAAGTAAGTTCACCGGAAGAGTAGAAGAAGAAATTGAACTGGATGGATTCAAGGCCATTATTCCAAGTGTAGAAGGATGGGCGAAAGTTTTTGGTTACAATACAATTAAAATAGATGCTGAAGATGATCCATATGCTTATGGGTTTCAGGTGATTTAGTCAAGTGTTTTTATAGAATAGGGAAAGTACAATGTCGAAAGTATTAGTTATAGGTGGAGGAATTGTTGGACTGACGTCGGCATATTATCTTCAAAAAAAAGGATTTGAAGTAACGGTTCTGGATAAGGGCGATTTAAGTGATAACTGTTCTTTTGGAAACGCAGGAATGATTGTTCCAAGTCATTTTATTCCATTGGCTGCACCAGGAATGCTCAGCAAAGGCATTAGGTGGATGTTTAACAGCAAAAGTCCTTTTTACGTTCGCCCATCACTAAATCCTAGCCTCATTGGCTGGGGACTGAAATTTATGAAGCATGCAACTGAAAAGCATGTGGCACAATCTGCAGAACCGCTTCGGGACTTATCTTTGTTGAGTAAAAAGCTTTACGAAGACCTTTCAAAAGAGCCAGACTTTAATTTCGAACTGACCAACAACGGCATTTTAGCTTTTTACAAAACCGAGCAGGCTGGCGAAGAGGAAGCACATTTAGCTGATAAAGCTAAAGCACTTGGACTTGATATGGCTGTTTTAAGTGCTGCAGAATGTCAAGCTTTGCAACCAAATTTAAAGCTGGATGTTTTAGGTGCTGTTCATTACCGTTGCGATGCGCACCTTTACCCGGGCAAACTGATGAATGCCTTGCTAACCTATTTAAGAGCTAATGGCGTTTCATTAGTTAGTGGAAAAGAAGTAGACAGAATCGAATCAGAAGGGAACAAGATCAAAAAGGTTTTTACGGGTACTACCGCCTGGGAAGCAGATCAATATGTTATTGCAACTGGATCATGGTCGCCTGCAGTAGCGAAAATGGCCGATTTAAACATATCGCTAATGCCAGGCAAAGGTTATTCGTTTATGGAGGCAGAGCCGCAGCAACGTTTAACCATTCCGGCTTTACTTTGCGAAGCCCGGGTAGCCATTACCCCGATGAATGGTGGCATCCGCTACGGCGGAACAATGGAACTTGACCGGATCAACACCAATGTAAACATGCAGCGGGTGAAGGGAATTGTAGAATCGGTTCCAAAGTACTTCCCAGATTTGCATCCGGCGCTTCCGAATGAAAAAGATATCTGGTATGGATTCAGACCATCATCGCCAGATGGATTACCTTACATTGGACGCAGTACTCATAGAAAAAATCTAATTATTGCAACTGGTCATGGTATGATGGGCTTAAGCCTTGGCCCGGCTACTGGTTTATTGGTGAGTCAGATTATAGCTGAAGAAAAGCTCGAAATGGCCGTGGAGTCTTTCGCGGCGAATCGTTAGTATAATAGTAAGGTTTGAATAGAGCATTAATATATAAAAATACTGGTTGTAGCGTATTGATACTTCGTAAGCTATCGCTCTGTCTTGCCTCGGCTGGCCGCAGAAGGGCTTGTTTTTTATTCTTAATAATAAAGAACCAAACAATCAAGGCTTGGAGCTGATGTGTTATCGCTATCCCTACCCAGCAAGGCCAAAGTACTGTTTCTTCGTTCTGCTCTTAGACCGGCATGGTCAATTTTTTGGGATGGTACTGACCTAGCCCAGCGACTGACTTGGATAAAAAAATTGCGAGCCGGCAGTTTTGTTCCTTTTGCTGTCAAAAGAAAAAAGGCCCGTCCGGTCAGGACAAAATAGAATCTTTTAAACACGAAGCGTAAAAGAGTTTTTTTGTACTATTCATCTATCGGCTGGTGTCATCGCTTGCCGAAAGCTTTTCCCGCTGCGCTGCCTTGCCTCGGCTAGCCGCCGAAGGGCTCTCTTCTTTTTCTTGGCAAAAAGAAGCAAAACCCAAGACTTGGATCTGATGTCGGATAAATTCGTTAAAGCTTTATTTCGGCAGCACAAGCACCCGATGAAGGATCGGGAGAAGACGCGCTGCCTTGGGTTGTGGTGGGTTGAAAGATTGTGGGGAAGCTTTAAACGTTTTCTCCTTCCATCATTTCCTAGGCCGGATAGCATAGTGGCAATAGCGAGTGAATCTTTTTTTTGAAAAAGGAAGGAGAAATACGATCGCTATCACTACCCAGCAGGGCCAAACCACCGTTTCTTCGTTCTGCTCTTAGACCGGCATGGTCAATTTTTTGGGATGGCACTGACTAAGCCTATCTACTGACTTGGATAAAAAAATTGCGAGCCGGCAGTTTTGTTTCTTTTGCTGTCAAAAGAAAAAAGGTCAGTCCGGCTAGGACAAAATAGAATCTTTTAAACACGAAGCGTAAAAGAGTTTTTTTTGTATTATTCATCTATCGGCAGGTGTCATCTCTTGCCGAAAGCTTTTCCCGCTGCGCTGCCTTGCCTCGGCTAGCCGCCGAAGGGTCTGTTCTTTTTTTAACAAAAAATAGGTTTAAAACACTGAAAGTGAGCAAGGTGTCAATAATGAGGCTCATCCTTTGCTTTCATTAATAGTGCAGCTAACTTCACTTAACAATTGTACTACCTCAATCTCATCAATCAATTTAATAACTGAGTTGAAGTTGCTTATTTCAGCTTACTTTCCAATACTAAAGGATAAAATTTCTAAGCTGGTTTTTGTTGAATATTATCGTATAGTAGCAGGATTTTAACCTAACAAGGGTTTTATTTTAATTTTTATAGTTAATATCCTTATATTGAATCATAATCAACAAACAACCAACCAAACCAACTAAAATGAAAGTATTGCCATTTACCATGCTTGTGCCTGATGACAAGAGTGTCATTTCTGAGCACGTAGAATTGCCTTATTTTTATCAATATCTGCACAGACACGATGAATGGCAGATCACTTACATCGAAAGAGGAGAGGGGACGCTGATAGCCGGAAGCGATATGCATGCTTTCAGGCCGGGAGATATTTTTGTAATCGGAGCAAAGCTTCCACATTTGTTTAAAAGCAATCCTGAATATTTTGAAATCAAAAGCGAAAGATCTGTTGCAGCTTATTCTGTTTATTTCAATTCAAACGGCACGCTAGGACCATTATTTTCACTTCCTGAAATGAAAATGGCCAATGCTTTTTTAGCAAAAAATAAGCACGGTTTTAAGGTACCTTTCGCGCATACACAAGAAATTTTGGATAAGATGGTTGCCGTTCACGAAGCTTCCGGTACAGACTTATTATTCGCATTCGTTAAATTAATGGTTGCCCTGCAGTCCATTGGTGAAGATACCATTCCGCTGTGTTCTGATTTGTATTCATCAAACGTGAGTGAAAACGAAGGCATGCGGTTGAGCAAAATCATCGGTTACATTACCGAAAACTATAATAGCCAGATTACTTTGGAAGACGTAGCAAACGTTGCTTTTATGACACCACAAGCTTTCTGCAGATATTTTAAGAAACATACCGGCCATACCTTCGTATCTTTTCTTAATGAAGTGAGGATTAATGACGCCTGCAAAAGCCTAATATCTGGCGAGAAAACAGATTGCATCTCTGGTGTAGCTTATAAAGCTGGTTTTAACAGCATTACCAATTTCAACAGGGTTTTTAAAAGCATTATTGGCCAATCGCCGAGGGCTTATGTAGACACTTATAATACGGTAAGTCGGGTGAGTTACATGGGTGCCTAAGATAACTAACCGGTATCAGAGCTGTTTTAACTCCCATCCCATTAACAAAAAATAGCTCGGGCAGTAGCTATTAATATGCTAAAATTTTTAATCATAAGATCTCTCTGGTTTTAACCGGACAGGAGATGTTATGTCAACGTATCTATCCCCAAATTAACCATCGCCGCAAATGGAACAAGAAAAAAGCCAGTTTAAACCCTCATTAAAATTGTTGGATGCAACAATGCTAGTGGCCGGAAGCATGATCGGATCTGGAATTTTCATTGTAAGTGCAGACATTACCCGGAATGTAGGCAGCGCGGGTTGGTTATTGGTAGTTTGGCTGCTTACTGGTTTTATGACACTCACCGCCGCGTTGAGTTATGGCGAACTAAGTGCAATGTTTCCAAAAGCAGGCGGACAATACATTTACCTCAAGGAAGCCTATAATCCATTAGTCAGCTTCCTGTATGGCTGGAGTTTTTTTACGGTAATCCAAACCGCAACCATTGCGGCCGTGGGGGTTGCCTTTGCCAAGTTTACAGCTTATCTATTACCCTCTTTTAGTGAAGATCTGGTCGCGATAGATTTAGGCTTTTTTACCATTTCACCTGCGCAATTGCTGGCTATTGCCATCATTATTTTGCTTACCTATGTAAACAGTCGCGGGGTAAATGCAGGCAAAGCTATTCAAACCACCTTTACAGTTGCTAAACTACTTAGCCTATTTGGTTTAATCGTATTTGGTTTGTTCTTTTTGGATCAGGGAATTTGGAAGGCAAACTGGGAAAACATGTGGAATTTAGGCTCGTTAAACAAAGATGGGATCAGCTCTCCTTATACAACCCTGGCTGCCTTTGGCGCAATAGCTGCGGCAATGGTGGGCTCAATCTTCAGCAGCGATTCCTGGCATAATGTAACGTTCATCGCCGGAGAAATTAAAAACCCGGCACGCAATATTGGCCTAAGTCTGGCGCTTGGAACCATCATTGTTACGGTACTATATCTACTTACCAATGTGATGTATACCGGCGTTCTTAGCCTGCACGATATCGCTTATGCGGATAAAGACCGGGTGGCTGTTTCAGCTGCAAGCCATATTTTCGGCACCGCCGGAACAATGATCATCGCAGTGATGATTATGGTTTCTACTTTTGGCTGTAACAACGGATTGATTATGGCGGGCGCAAGGGTTTATTATTCGATGGGTAAAGATGGCTTATTCTTTAATAAAGTAACACAGTTGAATAAAAATGCAGTTCCGGGTTTTGGTTTATGGATACAGTGTGTTTTTGCCTGTTTATGGTGCCTGAGCGGTAGATACGGCGATCTGCTTGATATGATTTCCTTTGTTGTAGTAGGTTTTTACATGCTCACCATCTTTGGTATTTTTATCCTACGGAAAAAACGCCCCGATGCAGCGAGACCATATAAAGCATTTGGCTACCCGGTTTTACCCATTATATACATTTTAATGGGCATGGCTTTTTGCATTTTGCTCATCGTCTTTAAACCTAAATTTACCTGGCCAGGGTTGATTATTACCCTAATTGGAATTCCGGTTTATTATTTAATTCAGCGTTTTAATACCAGTTCAGCAAATAAGGATTAGGTTAAAATATTCGTGTTATGGATTAAAATACAACGGGAATTTTAGGGCTTGTTGAATTATATTTACCGCTTAACACTGCGAAATGAAAATGAATTCCCTGATCCAGAAATTAGCGCTTACCACGTTTTTTACCGCGAGTGCTTTCGCTGTAATGGCCCAGCAAACGCCCTATGCGCCAACCGCCTCAGAGATTGTTCAGGCCTACCAAAGGGCCAGTAAATTAGACACGGCCCTCCGCAATATCCCAACCAATAATGATATTGTTCCGTTTTGGAAAAAAGATGGTACTGCTTTTTGGTATAAAAAGAACCTACCAGATAAAAACTGGGAATACATTTATGTTGATGTGGCAAGCGGGGTTAGGAGGCCAGCTTTTGATGCAGAAAAACTTGCCCAGAAACTGGAAGAAGCAAGTGGTAAAAAACAATCGGCAATGCGCTTACCATTTGCAGCACTTTATTTTACCGATCAGCATACACTAAAGTTAAAATCTCAGAACAAATGGTATCAGGTAAACCTGAACGATTATAGCATCATACCAGCTCCCGATACAACTTCATTTAAGTACAATGCAAAAATGCCTTTGCAGCGGAAACGCTCGCGCTGGGAGGGAAGCAGAACCGTAACCTTATCACCAGATGGTAAGAACGAAATGGAAATACGCGGAGGCAATTTGATTTTGATTGATGTAGCCACCAAGACCGAAACGCAGCTCAGTAAGGATGGTTCTGCAGATAAACCCTATGGAAATTTTGAATGGTCGCCAGATGGCAAAACGGTGGTGGCTTATAAAATCGATCCGAAGGAAATTAAGAAAGTTCATTACGTTTTAAGCTCCGTTCCGGGAACAACCCGTGGCGAGCTAAAATCTCGCGAATATGCACAGCCGGGTGATGAATTTACTTCTTATGAACCATATGTGTTCAATCTAGCCACTAAAACTTCCAAAAAGGTTGACATAGAAGCTACTGATTTTTTTGATCCGCAGCCGTTGCATTGGCGCAATAACCGATACTATACTTATGAAAAAGCCGATCGCGGTCACCAGCGGTTTAGGGTAATCGAAGTGGATGTACAAACGGGGACAACTAAAAACATCATTGATGAAAAAACGAAAACGTTCATTTACGAGAACAGGATTTATACCCGATACCTGCCCAAAACAAACGAGATTTTATACACCAGTGAGCAGGATGGTTGGCAGCACCTTTACCTTGTAAATGGCATTTCTGGCAAACAGCAACTCATCACCAAAGGCAATTGGGTAGTGCGAGATGTTGATAGTGTGGATGTAGTAAAACGCCAGGTTTGGTTCAAGGCCAGTGGCATGAATAAAGATGAAGATCCGTATTTTATGCATTACTATAGAATTGGTTTTGATGGGAAAGGCCTGGTAAACTTAACACCAGAGCCAGGCAATCATAACCTCACATTTTCGCCCGACCGAAAATATTACCTGGATACCTATTCGCAGGTAAATGTTGCACCTGTTACCACCTTGAAACTCACGGCAAGTACCAAAGCAATTCAAGAATTAGAGCGTGGGGATGCGGCAACCTTTTTAAAGACAGGTGTGAAGCTGCCAGAAGTTTTTGTAACCAAAGGCAGAGATGGTACCACCGATATCTGGGGTGTAATTTGCAGGCCTTCCAATATGGATCCGAACAAATCTTATCCCATTATTGAAAATATTTACGCTGGTCCGCAAGATAGTTTTGTGCCAAAAAGCTTTCTCCCGGCCAGTGAAATGCAAAGCCTTGCAGAACTTGGGTTTATCGTAGTGCAAATTGATGGCATGGGAACGGCCAATCGATCCAAAGCATTCCACGATGTTTGCTGGCACAATTTAGCTGATGCAGGTTTCGAAGACCGCATTTTATGGATGAAAGCCATGGCTAAAAAATATCCCAATGCAGATATCAATAAAATTGGAGTTTATGGAACATCTGCTGGCGGACAAAACGCTACAGGCGCCTTACTTTTTCATCCTGAATTTTATAAAGCTGCGGTTTCTGCTTGCGGCTGCCATGATAACCGCATTGATAAACAGTGGTGGAATGAGCAATGGATGGGTTATCCGGTTAAAGAACATTATGATGCGCAATCTAATATCACCAATGCAGCAAAACTGCAAGGTAATTTGTTTTTGATTGTTGGAGAAGCGGATGAAAATGTACCACCAGAATCTACTTATCGTCTGACTGATGCTCTAATTAAGGCCAATAAAGATTTTGATATTTTGAGTATCCCGGGCATGGGACACAGCGATGGTGGTGTTTATGGACGGAGAAGGAAAAGGGATTTCTTTATTAAACATCTTTTAAATTCCGAAACACCCAATGTTAACCTGGTTTCACCTGCCAAATAGCTAAACTCGTATCGCTGCGGTCATAGAAATATTTTAAACCAAAAGAAATAGTGCCGGCCAGTGTTTCTTTAACATACCAACATGAAAAACGCTTTCCTAAAGTTCTTGCTCTTATCTGTTCTGATTGGTTCTAATCACTTGGTAATGGCACAAGCTCAACACCTAAAAGAGAGGAATGGCAACCCGATAATTCCGGGTTATTTTGCAGATCCTACGGTAAAGAAGTTTGGCGATACTTATTATATTTATGCGACTACAGATGGTAATGGCGGAGGTTTCGGTCCATCCCAGGTGTGGTCTTCAAAAGATTTTGTCAACTGGACTTTGCAGGATATGAACTGGCCAACTACCCATCATTACTGGGCGCCTGATGCTACGCTTGGACCAGACGGGAAATATTACCTTTATTATTGCCAGCCGGTGGAAATCTTCGGTGCTTCATCTACCACTCCCGTTGGTCCCTGGACTCCTTTATTAGCCCCGGGAAAACCAATCGTTCCGAACTTTCTGGTGCCTAACGTGATTACATTAGACGGGCAGACTTTCAAAGATGACGACGGGAAATATTACATGTACTGGGGCACCTGGGGCATTTATCCAAATCACGGCTGCGGGGTGGGTTTGCTCAACGCAGACATGAAATCTTTTGCAAAACTCGCTCAGATTCCCAACACAGATGCAAAAGATTTTTTCGAGGCGCCGTTTGTTTTCAAAAGAAAAGGAATTTATTACCTCACTTACTCATCTGGTTATTGCGAAGATGGTACTTATCGCGTGCAATATGCAACGGCAACAAATCCAATGGGTCCTTTCAAATACGCCGCTGAAAATCCAATATTGGCAACCAATAGCGATGGAACGGTGCACGGGCCAGGTCATCAGTCGGTATTACAACAGGGTGATGATTTTTACCTGATTTACCACCGTCATAATAATCCCCACAATGATGGTGGTTACCATCGGCAAGTAGCAGCCGATAAAATCATTTTTAATGAAAAAGGAGAAATTCTCAAACTGGTTCCAACCCACACGGGCATCGGTTATCTGGCTAAGAATGTGAATCCACATGATAACCTCGCATTAGGAAAAACAGTAACGGCCTCCTCAGTTTACGATGATGATTTTAAGGCAGCCAATGCAGTCGATGATAATAACGGGACGTTATGGAAGCCGAAAAATAATATTGGTCCATCATGGTTGAAGATAGATCTAGGCAAGGTAACTAACATTCGAAGTGTACACACACAGTTTGAATACGCCACCTGGTACTACCAATATAAAATTGAATTTTCTTTAGACGGAAAAACCTGGAAGCTGTATGCAGACAAAAGTCGCAATACGCAACATGGCAGTCCGATGATTGATTTTGCAAACGTAAAGGCGAGGTATCTGCGCACCACAGTCTTGCATACCGAATATCCTGGTTTAAATAAAGCCATCTGGAATGTTCAGGTCTTTGATGATGCATCCTACCGCCCGGTGATGAATACGCAGGTGAAAAAATGGGAACCGTTACAGCGTTTTGATTCAAAAGGGCTATTGATCGATTTAAATTTTAACAAGCTGCATATCGGATCTGCTGTGCAAAACCTCCCAAACCAGGGTAAATTAGCAGGCACATTTTCTGCTTTAGGATCTGCTAAACCCATTGTTGCGCTATTAGATGGAAAAAAAGCCTTACTTTTTTCAGGAAAGGAGCGGTTATCTTCTTCTGCTTTAGCCCCGCCATCGTTGCTGGGGAACAGTAGTTACACCATCAGCATGTGGGTGCTTAACCCCGAAATTGAGAAAGAAGAAACCATCATTTCCTGGACACAGCGTGGAGGCGATAACCTCACTAATGTTTCAGCAGGTTATGGGGCGAGCAAAAATTCTGGTGCAGCTGTTCACCTCGGTTGGGCAGATTTGGGTTACAAGGTTGTTCCCAAGGCAAAGCAATGGCATCACATTGTGATGGTTTTTGATGGAACCCTTGAACGAATTTATGTTGATGGCAAATTGGATCAGGCAGCTCGACGAATGCTTTTTGTAAAGAAGTTAACCCATTTTCTCGTTGGTGGGAATGAAGATGGAACGGCAGGATTTTCCGGAGCGCTGGCGTCATTAAAAGTTTATGATTTGCCTTTAAGCAGTGCAGAGATTGAGATGGCTTATGCTGAAGGAATCGATAATCATTTAGTTGTGTATGCGGAAGCGAAAGACCTCCATTATGGAAAGCTAAAGGACTGGAAAAACAATGGCACCGCCTTGGGAGAACTACAAATAAAAGGCGAAGCTGAAGTTACAGATCTTTCAGGCAAGATTTCGGTGGTATCGAGAGATGGCGCAAAGCTTTTCTTAAATAACGAAACGGCTAAGAAGCTAAATTTTTCTAAACCTTTCAGTGCTGCCTTTTCAGTGCTTCCGGCCAATGGTACGAAAGTTTACTTTTATGGTGGCGTTGGAAAAAGTGCACTTGTTTCGGGCAATGGGAAATGGCAGCAGGTTCTGCTTAACTCCTTAAACGGGAGGTTTCAAATGTTCATCAATGGTAAATTAGTTGCTAGTTTATCTAATAAAAAGATCCAGAAAGATCAGCAACTCCTGGTAGAAACTGCTGGCGGTCAGCTGGCCATCTCTTCGGTTTTAATACAGAATGTGGGGCTAACTGAAAGTGAGCGAAATGCAGCATTTAGTTTCTGGCAGCAAACCCAAAGTTTCAAAACTGTGCAAGCGGGTTTCGCTTCCAATCCAGTTGCCATTACACCAAACATGGTGCATATGGTGGCCAATCAGCCAGTTTTGCCAGGCAATGTTTTTCAATATTTATTTATCAATAAGGCAGATAAAGACGCCGCAAAGTGGAGTAATACTTCCGATTTTATCGACTTTTCTGTGGAGCCAGAACGCCATTATGAATACACTGTGAAAGTGAAAGATAATTTTGGCAATGTAACTCAACCCTCATCAATTTTTACTGCAAAAACCGATTCTTCTGGATTTATCGTTAAAAAACAGCTTGGGAATGCGCATTCTATCCCAGGATTAAAAAACGGATTAGCTGGAACCTCGTGGGATGGTTTTATGGGATCTGCAGATACGTTAGTGCAGCAGGGAGGTGTGTTGAAAATGATTTCGCACAATACCTTATGGGATGGTTCGGAGACGACAGGGCCATTTGCGTACCACAAAGTGAAAGGCGATTTTGTGGCTGAAGTGAGACTTTCAGATCTCCTTGGACTGGAAAAAAAGAAAGCTTTCGGGGCGAATGAAGCAGGGATTATGGTGAAGCTGCCGGGAAAAAATGATCAGCTGATACAAAATGGTATTATGCCGGGTTGGGGTGTTGGCAATATTGTAACGGATCTAGGTCGAAAGGGAAGGGTGCAATCTAATAATTTATCAGGCTGGGATTTTTTTAGCTACTTGCAAATTCAGCGATTGGGAAATACGTTTTTTATGCGCGGAAGTCATGATGGAAAGAGATGGGTTGAACTTCCCGGAAGTCCGGTGAAGTGGGAGGATATGGCGGGTGCCGATTTGGAAGTTGGGGTTTATCACGCTACTTATGGGGATATTTCCGGGTATGGTGCTTTTGAAGGATTTAAGGTTTTTCAGAAGAAGTAAGGGTTGTTACTCCCCAATTTTTAAGGAGGGTTGTCCGTTAAGGATGAACTTTATAACTCCTATCCGCCTGGCGGTACTTCTTCCCCTGAATGAGAAAGGGTGTGTAATAAATATTTTCCGCGGCTAGCGGATTAGAAAGGTTCAGTTGTAAATAGAAGGTAAAAGAAGAAACGCAGAGATTCTTCGCTGCGCTCAGAATGATAGCGAGGGCTAATGTCTCGGTATTTTGGTCATTGCGAGGAGGGACGACGAAGCAATCTCCTTTGCAGATTCTTCGATGGAAATTGCTTCAGCAGATGAAAAATCTGCTTCGCAAAGATGGGTTTTTTGACGGGGTGTACTCACAGTATCAGCAGCGATTCTCCGCTTTGAGTTACAGCGAAGGCAAAACCATGCTTATTCACCTCGCTATGGCCACCCAGCTCTCCGGCCTAGGAAATGATGGAAGGAGAAAACGTTTAAAGCTTCCCTCGCAATCTTTCAACCCACCTCAAACCTAAGGCAGCGCGTCCTCTCCCGATTTTTCATCGGGTGCTTGTGCTGCCGACATAAAGCTTTAACGCTTTTATCCGGCATCAGTTCCAAGCCTTGATTGTTGGGGCATAATAATATTTTTTAGCGAGTCACCAACCAGTAAGCTATGCTGTTTAAAAAACCACCCCGCCCTGTGGGCACCCCTCCAAAGGAGGGGAATTGCCATCGCACCATAGCGATCGCAACTAATCTCGCTTTCGAAGGTAGCTACACCCGCCATTGCCGCTCGCTATTACCACCCTGCTCACCGGCCTAGGAAATGATGGAAGGAGAAAACGTTTAAAGCTTCAGCCACAATCTTTCATACCCACCACTACCCAAGGCAGCGCGTCCTCTCCCGATTTTTCATCGGGTGCTTGTGCTGCCGAAACAAAGCTTTAACGCTTTTATCCGACATCAGTTCCAAGCCTTGATTTTTTTGTTACTTTTTTGATCAAGCAAAAAAGTAAAAGCCCTTCGGCGGCTAGCCGAGGCAAGCCAGCGCAGCCGCAAAAAAAACTCAACAAGATCCAAGCAAAAAACTGCCATTAAACACCATTATCATCAATGCTTCACTGTTGGCCCACCAAAAGGAATATCTCTCCCATAATAAACATCCGCAGGAATATGGTGCCCTGCGTAAACTTGTGAAAGAATATGATACAAAGTCGGATCGTATGCCTTTAAATCATCAGGAGTTTGAACTTTAACCTTACCATCGTTAAACGCATAGTTAGACCAAAACCACCACTGGCTCCCCTCTGCCCAATATTCTGCCACAGTATTAATGGCATATTGATCTTTATACATCCCTTTCTTTTTTGCAGCCTGATACGCCACATCAATCTGTTTATAAAGCTCAGGATCTGCTTTCCGTAAGGCCGACATTACATTATGACTCCACTCGTGCACCATGATATTTTCGCCATAATATTTAGTTCCGGGGAAGCCAAGTAAATTTTCTTCTGCACAGGAAGTTTGGATTCCACCCATGCCACGGGCACGCTGATTCCAATAGCCTTTATCCGTTAAACTCGCTATGCCACCCGGTTTATTGTAGTTTTCTCTTTCTGTTGGGGTAAGGCGGCCATCCGTAAGTGCAGGTTTTTTCCAGTTACTGTATTCCGGCAGGTCGGTTTGCATTTCAGACCAGGCCATAATTGATAGTCGGGCTTTCATGCTAATCATCGCACTGCGAATATCTGGTCGTTTTACCAACATATAATTGATAATATCACGAGCCACGAGCAAGGCAGCATCAGAAACCTTCGCAGAAGAAACTACTGGAATGCCAAAAGCATCAGTATATTTCTCGTAAAATTTCGGATAACCCAGTGAATCCGGCGGACTTGTAATCAGCAGCTGTTCTAAATTAAATACTAATGGTTTTACCTCACTTTTTTGCTCCTGTGCCTTTGCATTTAAAGTGAAAGTAATGGCAATTGCCATGAAAATGAACCGGGAAATACGCCTTTGTTTGGGATGTAGCTGACTATTCATATTTGCTAATTTAATTCAGGTTGAATGGGAGAAATGGCGCCAGTTTCCTGTCTTTCTTTAATCCTCGGGGATACGAAGAAATAAACCACAATGAACAGACCAAGCAGGCCAATGAAGAACCAGTAATAATCTGCGCCTTTAAACTGAGCGAAGAAACCACCAGTTGAAATGCTCCGGTTGACCAAAGCGGTAAAGAGGTTTCCCAATGCCGTGGTAAGCAGCCAGATGGCAATCATTGTACTTTTCATTGATTTACTGGCCTGTGTGTAGGCATATTCTAATCCTGTGATGGAAACTAAAACTTCGGCGGCAGCTAAAATGGCATAAGCTAAAACCTGCCAGCCAATGGATGGTGTTGCGCCGCCATCTATACTGGTTTGGATGAATGCGATAATGACAAAAGAAATGGCTGTAAGCACTAAGCCTGCTCCAATTCTGCGGAGCGGCGTGGTTTTTAAACCCCTTTTATCGAGAAAAGGATAAAGCCAATAATTAAAGATGGGGATAAAAACCAGTAGGAAAAAAGGATTTACCGTTTGGATTTGTTCTGGCAGCAAGTTAATTCCCAAAATATGGCGATCCATCTTGGTGGCCTGCAATACCCATTCAGAAAGGTTTTGATCCCAAAGGGCCCAGAATATGGGGATAAATGCAAACACTGCTAAAACATTATAAACGGTTTTAACATCTTCTACCTTCTGGTGATTAAATTTTTCTTTCGCCACATCCAGCAGCGATTGCTTTTTCTTCTTTGATCGCCAGTTGAGCAGGGCATAAACAGAAATGAAAACAAAGTTATTTTTATTCACACCCGATGGCGGAACATTGATGTAGGTTTTTCTGCCCAGAAAGAAGATGATGGTGGAAAGCGCCATTAATATTCCCGGAATTCCAAAAGCCCATTTTGCCCCATATCGATCGTAAATTAAAGGAATAAGAATAGTGGATAAAACAGAACCGGCATTGATGCTGAAGTAAAACCAGCCGTAAACTTTAGACATCAGGTGTTTATTATCCGCTGTAAACTGATCGCCCAGGTTGGCAGAAACGCATGATTTAATTCCTCCGGCCCCAATGGCAATCAAAATTAATCCGTACTTGAATTTCTCCAGATCATGATCAAATAAAGCCAGGCACAAATGCCCAATGCAGTAGACTACAGATACATAAATAATTACTTTGTATTTTCCGAAAAACCAGTCTGCGATCAGGCCGCCAACAAATGGGAGCGCATAAGCAAGCGATACGAAAAAGTGTGTGGTTTCATTGGCCTTTGCTTCTGCAGTGATTTGCAAAGCAGGATTAAGGGTTGGGTTAAAAAAATGGAAAACCAAAAAAGTGGCTAAAATTGAACGCATGCCGTAAAAGCTAAAGCGTTCTGCCCCTTCGTTGGCAATAATGTATCCAATACTTTTAGGGTAGCTGCTTTTTTTAGTTTCGGTTTTCTCCATACGCTAATTTGGCGTAATTATCGGGTTCAGTCTTTACTGATTTTCACCCTATGAGGCATTATCTTATCCTCTTTGAGATTGTGACCTAAATGGGCAGACAATTTTTATCGCTTTTGTTACTTTTGATCAAATTTTATTATTCATTACAACAAAATAAAGCAGATGTTTCAAACAAATGTATATGTGGAAAGAAGAGCAGCATTGGCTCAGCAATTAAAATCTGGCTTGCTTCTTTTCTTTGGCAACGACGAAAGTCCGATGAATTACGCCGACAATACTTACACTTTCAGGCAGGATAGCACTTTCTTATACTATTTTGGAATTGCGCATCCAGGTTTAGTCGCGGTGATTGATATCGATGAAAATCGCGAGGTTATTTTCGGGAACGAAATGAGTATCGATGATATTGTTTGGATGGGCAGACAGCAAACCATTCTGGAGAAAGCAAGCCTGGTAGGCATCTCACAGCTTCAGCCCTTTAATGAAGTATTCAATTATATTAAACAGGCCATTTCGAAAAATAGAACGGTTCACTACCTGCCGCCATATCGTGCAGATAATAAAATAAAACTTGCTCAACTGCTCCATATTGGAGTAAACGAACTTAAAGAATCGGCTTCTGTGCCTTTTATTAAGGCAGTCGCCGCGCAACGTGCCATCAAATCCGCTTTAGAAATTTCAGAGATTGAGAAAGCCGTAAACCATACCATAGACATGCACTTGCTGGCGATGCGTAAAACCAAGCCTGGGATGAAAGAGGAAGAGGTTGCCGCTTTAATTCATGGCGAAGCCTTAAGAACGGGTGGAAATTTAGCCTATCCGATCATTTTAACTGTTAACGGACAGATTTTACATAACCATTGTCATGGAAATGTGATGCAGGAAGGTCAGCTGGTGTTAAACGATTCCGGTATGGAAACAGAACTTGGGTATTGCGGCGATTTAACCAGAACATTCCCGGTGGGTAAGAAATTCGACAGCCGGCAACGGGAGGTTTATGCAATTGTTCAGGCTGCGCTGCAGCGTGCAGAAGCGGCTTCTACACCAAACGCCAGGTATATAGACGTTCATTTTGAGGCTTGTAGAGGGTTGGCCGAAGGGATGAAAGCCATGGGCTTGATGAAGGGTGATATAAATGAAGCAGTGGCTGCGGGTGCCCATGCGCTGTTTTTTCAGTGTGGTACCGGCCACATGATGGGTCTTGATGTGCACGATATGGAAGACCTCGGCGAGAAATATGTAGGTTACGATGAGACGTTAAAGAAAGAAACCGAACTGTTTGGATTGAAATCTTTAAGACTGGGCAAGGCCCTGGAACCGGGGTATGTTTTCACCATCGAACCAGGAATTTACATGATTCCTGAACTAATTGATTTATGGAAAGCAGAACGCAGATTTGAATCCTTCATCAATTATGAGGCAGTAGAAAAGTTTAAAGATTTCAGCGGAATTCGTTTGGAAAATAATTACGCCATGACCCATTCTGGCTTGCAGTTACTGGGAAAACCACTGGCGATTGAGATTGATGAAGTAGAAGAAATTAGAAATAGCGCCTATTAATATGACTTATCAGGAAAAATTAGCTGCCATACGTGCAAATATGACCTCTGCGGGAGTAGATGCCTACATCATTCCATCATCTGATCCCCACATGAGTGAGTATGTTCCAGATCGCTACAAGTGCATTCAATTCGCATCAGGCTTCACCGGTTCTGCCGGAACGTTGGTAATTACACAAGAATTTGCCGGCCTTTGGGCAGATTTTCGGTATTTTGTGCAGGCGGAACAACAACTTCAGGGAACTGGCTATGCATTAGTAAAACTGAAGGTTCAGCATACGCCTGAATACATCTTCTGGCTGGATGAGCAATTACCTGCCGGATCTGTTGTGGCTTTCGATGATCAACTGATGTCGATGGTTTTAGCTGAAGAAATAAAAGAAGCACTTTCTGTAAAAGAGATTAAGGTTCAGGAACAGGATTTACTGGCATCCATCTGGGAAAACCGACCAGTACTACCAGGTGATCTGGCGGTGCTGTTACCCGAAAAAGACTGCGGACAAGATTTTAAAAGCAAGTTAACAGCACTTAGAAAAGCGTTGCAACAAGCGAAAGCCGATGTGCACGTGATTTCCAGTTTGGATGATCTTGCCTGGCTTTTCAACATTCGTGGAAATGACGTAACGTATAATCCTGTGGTGCTTTGCTATGCTTTAGTTACCGCTAATGAAGTGAACTTATACATTAACGACGGTAAATTATCGGCGAATGATCTAAATTTACTTACAGAAAGGGGTGTAACCGTAAAAAACTACCAGCTAATTGCTACTGATATTCAGGGACTAAATAACTGCACTATTTTATTAGATGGAAAGCGGACTTGTTATCAATTCCTCACGCTGCTATCGCCAACTGTTCGCGTCATCAAAGAAACCAATCCGGTTGTATTTCTGAAATCGATTAAGAACGAAACCGAAATACAACATACCCGGTCGGCAATGGTGAGTGATGGCGTTGCGCTCACCAGGTTTTTCAAGTGGCTGGAAGAAAACATTGGCAAAATAGAAATCACAGAACTTTCCGCCTCACAAAAGGTGAAAGAGTGCCGCGAACTTGGTGAAAACTTTGCAGGGATCAGTTTTGCTTCAATTGCAGGTTATGGCCCCCATGCGGCACTTCCGCACTATTGTCCTGATGAAGAAAGTAACCTCGAATTACTTCCAAAAGGTCTTTTCCTGCTCGATTCTGGCGGTCACTATTTTTATGGCACAACAGACATTACCCGAACTGTTCCGCTAGGGGAGACCACCGAAGAAGAGAAGCTGGATTATACACTGGTGCTTTCGGCAATGATTTTTGGCTCTGCGGCTAAATTTCCAAAAGGAACGAGGGGTTATCAACTGGATGGAATCTGCCGTCAGCAGCTTTGGCAGCAAGGCATCAATTATGGGCATGGTACTGGCCACGGCGTGGGTTATTACCTGAACGTGCATGAAGGGCCGCAAAACATCGGACCATCTAATGCTGCGGTTGCAATTGATCCGGGAATGATTACTTCTATTGAACCTGGTATTTACCGGCCAGGTAAGCATGGTGTGCGGATAGAAAATTTAGTGTTAACTGTTCCTGCAGCCACCACGTATTTTGGCGAGTTCCTTCAGTTTGAAACGGTTACTTTAGCATATATTGATACTTCAATTGTGATTGCAGAATGGTTACTTCCTGAACAAATTAGCTGGTTAAATGCTTATAATCAAATGGTTTATGAGCGGTTGAAACCCGCGTTAACTGAAGCGGAGGCATTATGGCTGCAGGATAAATGTAAGGCAATATAAATTGCTGTTTTTTGCCGTAATATGAAGCGGTCGTAATTTTTGAAGCAGGAAGTAATCTCTTTTTTCGATTAATACAGGAGGTTTTCTAATCCGCTAGCTGCGAAAAATATTGATTGCACTTCGTTGGCCATTTAGGGGAAAGGTGAGGCGGATAGGGGTTTTTCCCGCTGCGCTGGCTTGCCTCGGCTAGCCGCCGAAGGGCTATCTTCTTTATTCTTGATAATAAAGAAGCAAACAATCAAGGCTTGGAACTGATGTTGGATAAAAGCGTTAAAGTGGTATTGCAACAAAAAAGTAGAGACATTTTAGGCAGCTTCTGTTTTATTTTTCATCATTTGCTGTTCCACCTGTATCGGAGTTAGATAATCAAGTGCTGAATGTCTTCTTTTTTTGTTGTACCATACCTCTATATAATCGAATAGCTCAAGTTTTGCCTGTGCCCTGGTTTCAAACTTCCTGTGGTATACCATTTCAGTCTTTAGCGTTTTAAAGAAACTTTCCGCAATGGCATTGTCCCAGCAATTCCCTTTTCTACTCATGCTTTGCAATACCGGTAGCCCCTTGAGGCATCTACGGAACTCATGGCTGGCATATTGGATTCCGCGATCGCTATGAAAAATGAGCTCACCTCTCAGTGGCCTGTTCTTTACGGCCATTTTCCAGGCGTTTACAACGGTTGAACCTGCACTCATGCTATTATCCATGCTCCAGCCGATGATTTTACGGTCTGCCAGATCCATGACCACTGTTAGATAAAGCCATCCTTCACCGGTTCTGATGTAAGTGATGTCACTTACCCATTTCTCTCCTGTACAGGTAGTACTGAAATCCCTCAGCAACAGGTTTCCATTTACCGGATAAAGATGGTTGGAGTTGGTGGTCGCCCTATATTTGCGTTTCATGATACTCTTTATGCCATTTCTGCCCATCAATCTTGCTATCCGTGGACGTGACACCCTTACGCCATCTGCATTCAGTTCCTTGGTAATACGCGGGCTACCGTAACGGCCCTTGCTCATCGAGTATACTGCCTTGAGCCTAACTAGTAGTTCAGCATTCTGCTGCTGCCAAAAGCCTACCGGATCTTTGGACCATTTGTAATAGGAACTGCTGCTGATTCCAAAAAATGATGACATCTTCTCTACGGGGTAGATTGCCTTATGCTCAGCTATAAATCTGTATATCCCCGTCTCCCTTGTAAAAGATGCCTACTGCCTTTTTTAGGATGTCACGCTCAAGTTCTGCATTCTTCAGTGCTTTTTTCAATCTCCTAATCTCCATCTGCTCAGTGCTAAGGCCTGCAACATCCATCATAATCTTGCCGCCGTTGAACTGTGGATTATTACGCCATTTACTCAATCGGGATGGTGTAATGTCAAGTTCGTCAGCTGCATCTTTTACTGAATCCTTCAATTTCGACAGTTCTACGGCCATCTTTTTGAATTCATCATCAAATACTCTGTGTCTCATATATAATCAAATTTAAAATTACTTCTTTAAATCTGCTATAAAATGCCTCTACTCAAAAGTAGCAATTCCAAAGCTTTATTTCGGCAGCACAAGCACCCGATGAAGAATCGGGAGAGGACGCGCTGCCTTGGATAGTGGTGGTTTGAAAGTTTGTGGTTTAAGCTTTAAACGTTTTCTCCTTCCATCATTTCCGAGGCCGGATAGCAGGGTGGAAATAGCAAGAGTGCTACATCTTTAAAAGAAAGGATAAAAAATATTATCGCTATGGCTACTTGGCAAGGCCAAACCACTATTTCTTCGTTCTGCTGTTAGACCGGCATGGTCAATTTTTCGGGATGGCACTGTCCAAGCCTACTCACTAACTTTAACAGAAAAATTGCGAGCCGGCAGTTTTGTTTCTTTTGCTGTCAAAAGAAAATAAGCCCGTCCGGTCAGGACAAGAGGAATCTTTTACTTTGTCATTTTTTTCCCGCTGCGCTGGCTTGCCTCGGCTGGCCGCCGAAGGGCTGTTTTCTTTTCCTTGATGAAAAGAAACAAAACCGAGCTTTTCTGCGAGCTCATGAATGCCAATAAAAACATAAACAAATTATGAATAACTCAAGGCTTGGAACTGATGTTGGATAAAATCGTTAAAGCTTTATTTCGGCAGCACAAGCACCCGATGAAAATCGGGCGAGGACGCGCTGCCTTGGGTTGTGGTGGGATGAAAGATTGTGGCTGAAGCTTTAAACGTTTTCTCCTTCCATCATTTCCTAGGCCGGATGCTGGTGGCCATACCGAGGCGGCAAAAGCAGGTTCATCATTTTAGCAAACGCTATTAGTGGCGATCGCTACATCAGGCGTTCGTCATTGCGAGGTACGAAGCAATCTCTTTTTTCGATTAATACAGGAGGTTTTCTAATCCGCAAGCTGCGAAAAATATTGATTACATGCCTTTCCCTCTTCAGTAGAAAGGTGCCGTTAAGTGGATAGGTTTTTCCCGCTGCGCTGGCTTGCCTCGGCTGGCCGCCGAAGGGCTGTTTTCTTTTCCTTGATGAAAAGAAACAAAACCGAGCTTTTCTGCGAGCTCATGAATGCCAATAAAAACATAAACAAATTAT